>Ga0209947_1000005_pt1 | contig 97265 bp, 113 predicted proteins | sample SalPonR2_B_D2_MG_FD_185706 | JGI IMG/M metagenome (GOLD analysis project Ga0209947, IMG submission 185706) | Salt pond soil microbial communities from South San Francisco under conditions of wetland restoration - Salt Pond MetaG R2_B_D2_MG... ...
TAAGAGGTAAGATTTAAAAGGTAAAAGAATATTCCAACTAAGAAAAGATCTGTAATTAAACCAATTATAAATATTATTGCTTTCATTTCTTTAGTTAATAAAGGGATATCATGTCCCTGAGGTTTTCTTTTCATAATATCTTTTTCTTTTGGTTCAAACCCAAGCACTAAACTCATTGGTCCATCTTCTACTAAGTTAATCCATAAAATCTGTACAGCTGTTAGAGGCAAAGGCAAACCTAATGCAATACTCAATCCCACTAAAATTATTTCTGAAAAACTATCTGCTAAAAGGTAAGTTATTACTTTACGGATATTATCAATTATTGCTCTCCCCTCTTCTATTGCAGCAACAATAATACTAAAACTATCAGACAGTAATACCAAGTCAGCTATTTCTTTTGCTACAGCTGTACCAGAGCCAGTAGCAACTCCAATATCAGCCCTCTTAAGGGCTGGAGCATCATTTATTCCATCTCCAGTCATAGCTACTACTTTATCTCTCTTCTGCCAGGCCTCAACAATTCTCATCTTATGCTTTGGCTCCACTCTGGCATAAATATAAGTGTCTTCTAGTCTTAAATCTAATTCTTTATCTGACATCTTTTCCAGTTCTTCTCCTTTAATAATATTTTCTTCTTGAGACGGAATATTTAATTCATCAGCAATAGCCTTAGCAGTTAACTTATAATCTCCTGTAATGATAATTGGCTTCATTCCAGCGGCTTGACATTTATCAAAAGCACCTTTCACCTCTTCCCTTAAAGGATCAAAAAGACCTAATAAACCATTAAAGTTTAATCCTTCTATTTCTATTTTTCTGATATCTTCTTTTTTTGTTTCTTTGGTTGCAATTCCAAGCACTCTATAACCTTTACTAGATAATTCATCTAGTTTTTCTTTCCAGTGATTTTTTTCTTCTTTACTTAAAGTAGAGTTTTTAATTAATTTTTCAGGAGCCCCAGCTATATATAAAGTATTTAAATCTCCTTTCTCTAAAGCAGCAGCTAATTTTAATTTTGTATCAAAAGGAAGTTTATCTAAAAGAGACTTATCTTTTTCTTCTTTCTCTTTTACATTAAAATTCTCTAACCCGTATATCAATAAGGCTTTTTCAGTCGGAGACCCATGAATATCCCATTCCTCTCTTTTATCTTCAGGATTATCAATAAAAGCCCCATTACATAATAAGGCTGTTTTTTGAGCAATCTTTTTACTTCCCTTTAAAAGAGTTTTTTTAATACTCATCTTTCCTTCAGTTAAGGTGGCAGTTTTATCTGTACAAATAATTGAAGTTCCTCCTAAAGTTTCAGCAGAAGATAATTTTCTAACTAATCCTTTTTTATGTAATATTTTTTGCATTCCAATAGCAAGAATAATAGTCATTGCAATTGGAAGACCTTCTGGAACAGCAGCTACTGCTATTGCAACAGAAGTAGTAAACATTTCTATAAATCCTTTTCCTGTAAAAATTCCTTCAAGAAAAATTAAAAAAGAAGCAATTCCAATTAAAGCTCCAACTATATGACTGAAGCGGAGGAGTTTTTTCTGAAGAGGAGTTTTTTCATCTGGAGTAGTTTCTACTACTTTAGTAATTTTTCCTATTTCAGTGTCTAAACCTGTTTCAGTTACTAAAATTTTTGCATTACCATCCTCTACAATTGTTCCAGTAAAAACCATATTAGTTCTATCCCCAACTATAGTATCTTCCTTCACAGTTCCCCTTTCTTTTTTAGCTGGAAGCCATTCTCCAGTTAATGCCATTTCATTAATTTTAAGATTCTCTGATTCAATTATTCTTCCATCTGCTGTAACTTTATCTCCTGGTTCTAATAGTAAAAGGTCACCCGGAACAATTTTATCTGAAGGAATTTGTTTTTTGTGTCCATCTCTAATAACAGTAGCTTTATACTTTACAACCTTCCCTAATTCAGCTAAAGCTTGTGAGGCTTTATTCTCTTGGATAAAACCAACTAAAGTATTAACAAAAACTACAGTAAACAGAACAATAGCGTCAGTATATTCTTGTAAAAGAATAGTGACTACAGCTGCAAGTAAAAGAATATAGACTAAAGGGCTCTTAAATTGATTTAAAAAAATTTTAGTCTTTGGAAGAGCTTTCTTGTTTGGTAATTTATTTTTACCAAATTCTTTAATTTTATTTTTAACTTTTTCAGAGCGTAAACCAGATTTAAGATCAGCTTCTAAAATATTGCTGACCTTTTTAATAGATTTATTATGCCATTTTTTATTTAAGTCTTTCATAATAAAGTTTTAAAAAGATAGTACCGCCAACCGGATTTGAACCGGTGTCTTCAGCTTGAGAAGCTGATGTCCTGACCACTAGACGATGGCGGCTTTTTAAAAAGATACCATATTAAAAATCCAGAATCAATTCTTTTCTTTGAGAATTTGAGAAATTTTAACAAGATTATTTTTTAAAATTACCCCCACAGTTATTGCAGCTAATAAATCAATTCCTTTATTTTGGCTTAATCTATCTTTTACCCAAAAAGGAACACTATTTCCTTTATAATTTATTTTAAAATTAGTTCCGTGGTTTTTGTGTAGCTTTGTAAGGGTAAGATCCGCCTTTCTATTTAAAGAAAAACTATATACTTGAGTCGGGGAAAGTTTTGTTTTAAAAGTTTCTTTAGCACTATTGTTTTTATTAAAAGCAATTGAACCTGAAGAAGGAAGATTATTAACTATTGCTTTTATTTTATAATGAGCAATTTCCTTTTCGTTTTTAAAGACTAAAATAGGAGAAGTAGAATTTTTTAAAAGAAAAATTAAAATACTTATATCTAAATTATTAGCATTAATAATTTTAAGATTATTTTCTATATTTAAAATAATTTTTTCTGTTAAATTAAAATTATCACCAAATAATAAAACAAACTTTGGCTTTAAAAAGAAATATTTAATTTTTTTAATAAAATTAATTTTTTTGATCATAGTCAGGTGGAACTTGATAGTAATTTAATAAATATTCCGTCATTTTTTTAAATGTAGGCGCTGCTGATTCTTCAGCAGAATTTGTATTAGGATTATTTAATTTAACTAATATTAAAAATCTAGGATTAAAGGCAGGAGCAAAGCCAATAAAGCTTTGCCAAGTCTTATCAGAATAACCGCTCTTATTAATTCCGATACTAGACCAAGGAACTTGAGCAGTTCCGGTCTTTCCTGCTATATAATACCCTGGAACTTGGGCTTTTTTTCCGTAACCTTCTTTAATTACTTTAACAAGCATGGCAGTTAACTTAGAAGCTGTTTTCCCTGAAATAATCTGTTTAGTCTTTTGATTTTGATAATTTTTAATAAGGTAAGGATTAACTAATTCTCCATTATTTGCTATAGCTGAAAAAGCTCTTAAAAGCTGAATTGGTGTTATCTCTATTCCTTGACCAAAACTAGCTGTGGCAAGATTAACCCCTCTTTCTTTTTGTAGCTCTATATTTTCTGAATTTGTTTCTGGGATACCTATCTCTGTTTTTGAAAAAAGGCCAAAACTTTTAATGTATTCTAAAAATTTTCCTGGATCTAATTTTTGTTGAGCAAATACAGCCCCAGTATTAATAGATTTTTTAAGGACTTCTGTCATAGTTCTTTCTCCGTATTTTCTTCCTTTGTAGTTTTCAATTGTCCATCCATTTATTTTTATACTTCCTTCATCAATATAGGTTGTATCTGGTTTTATCTTTTCTTCGTTTAAGGCTGCAGCCATAGTGATTGGTTTAAAAACTGATCCTGGTTCATATAATTTTTGAGTAACTGAATTTTGAAAGACTTCCATCTTCTTTTCTTTTGCATACTCCTCGTATTTATTAGGATTAAAATTAGGTAAAGTTGCTAAAGCTAAAACTTTTCCCGTTTTAGGATCCATAATAGTAATAGATCCTCCTTCAGCCCCATACTCTTCTTTAGCCTTTTTTAATAAATCTTCTGCTACAGATTGAATATTAAAATCAATAGTTAATATTAAATCTTCTCCTTTTTTAATATCAGCACTTTGACTGTCTAGAAGGTAACCTCGAGCTGCTACTCCTTTTGCAAGCCCCCTCTCACCTTTTAAAAGGCTGTTATAGGCTTCTTCAACGCCATATTGACCCTTGTTGTGCTCTGCTCCAACAAAACCAAGGATATTAGAAGCTAATGTATCGTAAGGATAATACCTTCCTCCTTTTTTAGATAAGTAGATTCCTTTTAATTCTAATTCTCTAATTTTTTCTGCTGTTTCTTTGTCTAATTCTTTTTGAAGTTTAATATAGCTACTATCTTGCAATATTTTATCTAAAATCTCCTCTTTTTCTAAATCAACTATTTTACTTAATTTAAGAGCCGTTTCTTCTTTATCTTGAATTTTATTAGGACAACTAAATAAAAGAAACCAAGTATTATTGGTTGCTAAAGGAATTAGTTCTCCATTTTTTTGTTGTGCTAATATTTCTCCTCTTTCTCCTTTTATTTCTTCGAAAAAATTGTGCTGCCCTTGAGCTAGAGCACTATAATAATCTTGTTGATAAACTTGCAGGTTAATAAGTTGATAAACTATTCCCCCTGCAAAACATATTATTAAAAATAAAACTATATAAGTTCTCCATTTTGCCATTGTTATTCAGCTTTAACTACGCTGTTTCCAGTTACTGTTACGTATTTTGATGAATCAACTTTTTCAAAATTATATTTTTTAATTTGTTCTTCTAGAATGGTCCAGGAGTCACCTTGAAATGCTTTTGATGCTAGTTGATGATTAACTCCAGCCATCTTTTGAAATTTTTCTGTATACTCTCTACTTAAATAGACATTCTTAGTTAGGTCATTAATTTGGTAAATATAGAACCCAATATTAAAAAGAATAGCAGCGATTAAAGTGTAGGTTAAATAATGATTTTTGATTTTTGAGAAAAAGGTCATATGTTTTATTTAATTTTAATTACTCTTAATTTTGCCGACCGCGAACGAGGGTTTTCTCTTATTTCTTTTTTACTGGTTTGAATTGGTTTTTTTGTTAATACTTCTACTTTATTATTATTTTTAAAGAAATTTTTAACTATTCTATCTTCTAATGAATGAAATGATATAACTGCTACTCTCCCTCCAGGTTTTGTTATCTTAATAGTTTGAGGTAAAACCTTTTTAAGATTACTCAGCTCCCTATTTACTTCTATTCTTAAAGCTTGAAAAGTTCTTGTTGCAAAATGAATTTTTTTATTAATATAAAAACTTGGAACCGCTTTTTTAATCACTTCTATTAAATCTTTTGTTGTTTTAATTTCTTTTTCTCTTCTTTTTTTTATAATTTTTCTACTAATTTTTTTTGCAAATTTTTCTTCACCGTAATCTTTTAGTATGCCAATCAAGTCTTCTTTTGGGTATTTATTAATTATATTTTTAGCAGTTAAATCTTGGATTTTAGGATTGTAACGCATGTCCAGTTCTTCTTCTTTTTGAAAAGAAAATCCTCTTTTACTTTCTTCTAAGTGCCAGGACGATATTCCAATATCTAATAAAACTCCATTTACTGGTTTAAAATCTTTTTTTTCTATAATCTTTTCTAGGTTTCTATAACTATCATTTGTTACAATTAAATTTTCTTTCTTTATTGCCTTTAATCTTTTTGCTAAAAAAGGATCAAATTCAATTGCTAATACTTTACCTTCCGGTTTTATTTTTTTAAGAAGAAGTAAAGAATGTCCTCCACCTCCAGCGGTACAATCAATAAAATTTTCATTTGTTTTTGGTTCTAAATATTTAATAATCTCTCTTTTAAGAACTGGTTTGTGTATTTTCTGCATAAATTATATATCTAAATCTTCTAATCCTTGAGCAATATCTTCAACTGAATTTTTCTTCTTATATTTTTTCCAAGTTGCTTCATCCCAAACTTCAATTTTATTTGAAAGTCCTAAAATAGCTACTTTTTTTTCAAGGTTTGCATAATCTTTTAAATAATCAGGAATCAAAATTCTCCCTGTTTTATCAATCTTCACATCAGAAGCACTGGCCAACTTTACTCTAGCGTAAGTTCTTGCCGCCCTTTTTCCACTTGGAATATTCTCTAATTTTTCTGCCTCTTCTTTCCAAGACTCTAAGGGGTACAAAACTAAACAATTATCTATTCCTTTAGCAATAACAGCTTTTCCTCCGAGTTTTTCTCGAAATTTTGCAGGAATTGCCACTCTACGTTTATTATCAATTTTATGAGAATACTCACCAATGAACATAAAAGTTTTCCACAAATATAGTTAGTTTTTAACACCTTTTTCCACAATCTCCCACTTCTACTCACATGGTACCCTATTATTATAAAATAATCAAGTCTTTTTCCCACTTCCCATAAAAAAAGAACCCCCTCTCTTAGAGAGGGGGTTTATTGCACTAGTTTTTTTATTATTCTATTTTTATTACTTTAAAATTAGTTGCATTAATCTTAATTATATCGCCTCTTTCTATTTTATCCCCTAGTAAAGCATCGGCAATTGAGGTTTTAATCTTGTCTTGGATTACTCTTCCCATCTCTCTTGCTCCAAAGCGAGGCTCATAGCCTAATTCTACTATCTTTTCTTTAAGCTCTTCTGTTGTTTTTAATTCTATCCCTTTGTTTTTTAGTCCTTCTTTTAATCCTCCCAGCATTAATTCAGAGATATCTAATAAATTTTCTTTTGATAAAGGCCCAAATACAATTACAGAATCAAATCTATTAATAAATTCAGGCCTGAAAGCTCCTTTTTTAAAAAGATGATTAATAAGTTTTTCTTTCACTGTATCCCATTTACTTTCTTTTTCTAGATTATCAAGAATTATTTTATAACCTGCATTTGAAGTAGCAATAACCATACAATTTCTAAAACTTACCCTCCTCCCCATTCCATCAGTTATAAAACCTTCATCTAATACCTGGAGAAAAAGATTTAAAACTTTAGGATGAGCTTTTTCTAACTCATCTAATAAAACTAAAGAGAAAGGTTCTTCTCTAACTTGAGTGGTTAAAAAACCATCTCTTCTATCATTTCCAATTAATCTTTCAATATCATTAATATTCTGAAACTCTGACATATCTAGTCTTATCATTTTTTTAGAATTGCCAAAATATATTTTAGTTAAAGCTTTAGCCGTTTCTGTTTTACCTACTCCGGTTGGTCCTAGGAAAAGGAAAGTCCCAATTGGTTTTTCTCTAACTTCTATTTCAGCTCTAGCTCTTCGCAGAGCTTTAGCTACATGGCTTACTGCATAATCTTGATTAATTATTCTTTCATGAATTAAATCTTCTAAATTAAGCAGAATTTCTTTTTCTTCTTCTTTTACTCCTCCCAGCGGTAGCTCTGTCTTTTCAGAAAGAACTTCTGAAATATGTTTTGGGAGAATTACCTTATCTTTACTTTGGGCCACATAAACAGCAATTTCATTTAAAAGATCTTCTGCTTTTTTAGGAAAAGGTTGATTTGGAATATATTGTTCACAGTCTTCAACTAACTTTCGAATTGCAGGAAAAGTGATAAAAAGATTATGCTTATATTCTAGTTTTACAACTTGTCTTTGCAAGAGCACCATAGTTTCTTCTTTAGAGGTTTCTCTAACTTCTATCTTTTCAAACAAAGACAAAAGGGAAGAGTTCCTTTCAAGATTTTCGTGTAAACCGTCGTAACTTGAAATACCAATTATTTGAAATTGAGGAAAATGGAGGTAAGAAGCTATTAATCCTGAAATATCAATTGTTCCAGGTTTCTCCTTTCCTACAAAATTATGAAGATTATCAATTACTAAAATTACATTGCCAGCTCTAACAACCTCTTGAAAGATTTTATCTAATACTTGTTCCACCTTCTCTTTATTATCTATTTTAGCTAATAAACTAGGTAATTTAAGTTCTACTATTCTATTATGTTCAAGACCAGTCATAGTTTTTCCTAAAACACTTTTTCTAGCTAAAGCAAAAACTATACTTTTTCTGCCCGTACCAGGAGCTCCTATCAATAAAGCATTATTAATTGCTCCTCTTGCTAAAACTCTTTCTACAATTTCTATTTCTTTTTTATGGCCAATTATTTTAGGATAATTTTTTCTTTTTACAGCATCAGATAATTCTATAGAAAATTGATCTAAAGTATTAGTATATCCAGCAGTCCAGTTAGTTCCTATGGGATTTATTTTTAATAAATTTTTCCATTTCCAAAATTTCTTCTTTTCTTTTTTTCTTTCTTCTATATCTTGGTACCATCTGGATAAATAATTAATATCCTCTTTTTTAACTTGGGTATTATTAATTATTTGTTTAAAAATCTCATTAGTAAAAGTTGCAGCTGTTATAATATCTCCTACCTTAATCTTTTTATTATTTCTTTCTTTAGCTATCTCTAAAGCTTTTAAAATATTTTCTTCTAATTCTTTACTAAGCTTTCCTTCATATTTTTGTTTATCAATTGATTTAAGATATAATCTTAACAAACTTCTAAAATCTTTAATACCTAAAGTAGCTCTTTGAAATATAAAAGTGGCTTCACCTTGAGTTAATAAGAAATAAAGCAAAGCAGAGGAATTTATTTTTTTAATTCCTTTTCTTCTAGAAAACAAATTTGCCCGATAAAAAGCTTTTGCAACATTATAATCTAATATATCAGCTACGTTATATTCATGAGGCTCTTCTAGTATTTCTTCCAAAGATGTTTTTGTCTTTGGATCTTTAATAAAGTTTTCCCAATATTTATTAATTAAATAAAAAGTAATTCCAAAAGAAAGACTTAAAAAAAAGCTTCCTAAAAATTTATTTGCTAGAGAAGGCGACTCTTTAATAAGAGAAAGATAAAGATAAGTTAAAAGAAAAACAATACTAAAAAGAAAACTTACTTTAAAAATTAATTTAGAATATTTCAAAAAAGGATTATTTGAACTACTAACTGCTAGATATATTTTACTTTTTTTAAAATTAAAATACATATTACATTAAAAGAATTAAACCTAACAAGAAACTTGTTAGAGAAATAAAAGGAAGTAAAAACCAAAGTGTTAAGAAAATTATACTTAGTAAGATTATAAAAATTTCATAGATAAAACTAATTATAATTAGAAAAAAACGCATTATGAGACCTAATCCTCTAGAAACAAGATTAGAAGCAAAAATATGTAAGTATTTTTTAAAGTCAAAACTGCCATATTCCCATTTGTATTTTCTCCAGGGACTAAAAAAAGTTTTAATTAATTTAGGAGTAGAGAAATAATAAAAGCCAAATCGAATATAATTTTTACTAGTTTTTAAAATTTTAAGAGGTACTTTTAAAAGATACCAATAAATAAAAGAGAATATTAATCTCATTGTTCTAATAAGCTTATACCTAATAATGATATTTTAGAGCCACCAAAGATAAATATTCCTGCTAAGAATGTCCAAGAAATTAAATTAAGAAATTTAGTAATTAAATTACTAGGTAAAATAGATTGAAGTTGCTCTTTTATTATCTTTTCCATTTCAAATTGAGCTACTTTACTAGGACTTGTAGTCTTAGAGTTATTTGTAACTTTAACTTCTTGGGAAGCTTTAAACAAAGAAGGAGCTTCTTTGTTTCCTGTAAAAATATTAAAAGAAGAATATAAAATATAGCTAATTAAAACTAGACCTATAGCTAACAATAACCAGCCAATTATTTTTTTACTCATTTTATTTTTTAATTAAACCTTGATTAATTAATTCCTGAAGTACATCTTCAGGAATTGGTGGAGGATCTCCCTTTGGGCTTTTGCCTGGATATTTCCAGGTACTAATAATTTTAATAACTTCTTTCTCTTCTTTAATAATTTTATACATCACCCAAATTTCAGTTCTCCTTTTGGTTCGGGTTTTTTTCATTGAAGCTATTGTCCCACTTGCTACTCCTGTCTGCACTCTGTCTGGATATTTAATTGTTCTTTTCACCCTACTCTTACTAATTCCGTACTGTTTTCTTTTTTTCTTTGCGTGTCTAGTCCAGGAAAGAGAGTTTCCTATAACTAAAGGGTTGCCTTTCCTAACCATATTAGTTTCCTTGAAGCCCTTGCATTTTTTTAGCAGCTTTCATTTGCATATCTTGCATTGCAGAATTGATTAAATTCTTAAGATCTTCTTCTTGTTTTTCAGGTTCTAAATCAGAATTTAATCTAATATTTTGGATCTGTAACTGTCCATTAATAATCACTTTAATTCCATTATTTTCTTTTTCTACCTTTTCTTTTTTAAGAGAATTTTGAAGTTCTTTGATTTGTTTCATCTTTTTAATTTTATCAAACATATTTTTAAAATATTATTTTAATTAATTATCTAACCTCTGTACCATTCTCTACTATTTGGTCTGGCTTTAAAAGAGCAATTGTATTGTTATTATTAGCTGCAAGAACCATTCCCTGGCTTTCAATTCCAAATATTTTTTTAGGTTCAAGATTGGTTAAAATTATAACTTGTCTATCAACTAATTCTTCAGCAGAATAAACTTTTTTAATTCCTGCTACTACTTGTCTTACGTCGCTTCCTGTATCTACTTTTAATTTTATTAACTTATTCGAGTCTTTTACTTCTTCTGCCTTTTTTATTGTTCCTATCCTTAAGTCTAGTTTTTTAAAATCTTCAAAAGAAATCATAGATTATTTATTTAATTAATTTTAAGTTTTATATATCTTATTTTAACACAAAAAAGATATTTCAAAAAACTAAAGTTCTAATTCATCTGAAATAGAAAGCATACCTTCATAAGCTAATTGAAAAAATTTTTTCTGTTTTAACTCTAAAAGCTCTTTAGCCATCTGAATTATTTCTCTATTTGCTCCTTGAGCAAATCTTTTTTCTTGAAATCTATTTATAATACTTTCAACTTTAAGGTCTTTTAATTTTTTAGAAGGTAAAACTAAAGCAGCAGCAACAATTAATCCACTTAGTGGATCGCTTACAAATAAAGCTTTATCCATCATCGTATTTAATTCAATTTCATGTTTATAGTTATGAGATTTTACTGCATGGCATATCTTTTCTTCTACTCCCCTTTCTTTTAAAATTTTTGCCCCTATCAAAGAGTGTTCTTTTGGGTTGTTTTTAGTCTGTTCGTAATCAATGTCATGTAATATTCCAGTAACCTCCCATTTTTCTTCATCTTTATCAAAATGTTGGGCAAGTCTTTTCATTATTGCTCCTACAGCCAAACAATGCTTTATTAAATTTTCGTTTGATAAATATTCTTTTAGTAATTTTTTTGCTTCTTTTCGATTCATTTTTAATTTTAGATTAAATTAATTACAAAGAAAAATTTAATTTCCTCCTCTTTTATTCAGAGTTTTCAGTTTCTATTTCTTTTTCTATTTTATAAATGTTAGGAACCTTTTTTCTAATTTTTTCTTCTATAATCCAAAGGCTTGTAAATGCAAGAAAGATTAGCAAGGTTGAGAATACTGCCAACTTAAAATAACCTAGACCTGTAGCCATTCCAATTCCTGTAACCACCCAAAGTCCAGCTGCAGTTGTTAATCCAGCCACTTGTTCTCTCTGAGCTTTTCCTTCTCGAACAAAAATTAACCCAGCCCCTAAAAACCCTACTCCTAGTATAATAGCAGCTAGCACCCTTAATGGATCGTATCCTTGAAAGGTACCAATATAGGCACTACTTAAAAGATGAGTGATAATTATAAATAAAGCAGAACCTGTACTTACTAACCCATAAGTTCTTGGTCCAGCTGATTTTCCCGCTACACTTCTTTCAAAACCTAAAAAGCCTCCTAAAAGTAAGGCTACCGTTAAACGAAGACAAATTTGATAAAATTCTAAATTAAGAAATTCCATTTTTCTTGTTTCTATTTAAATTATAAGCAACTTTTTTATATTTTATCATAAAATTAAGATTGCGTCATTTCTTTTTGCCTTAATTTCTTATGATATTTTAGAGCAAATCTATGAGCCTCATCCCTTACCTTAATTAAAGTTTCCTTTTTAAAGCTCTTTTTGCTTCCGATCATTTCATTTTTATCTCTTTTTTCTCCTTTTGCAATTCCTACAACAGGAATGCCTAAGCCTTCTTTTTCTAAAACGCTTTTAACCACATTAACTTGTGGTTTGCCTCCATCTACTAGAATTAAATCAGGTAAGGGCCAAGAATTTTTAAATCTTCTTTGAAATACTTCTTTAAGCATTGCTACATCATTAGCTTTTTTTACTGTCCTAATTTTAAATTTTCTATATTCACTTTTTTTAGCTTTGTTTCCGTCAAAAACTACCATAGACCCTGCAGCTAGTTTACCTGAGATATTGGAAATATCATATCCCTCTATTCTTTTTCCTTTGTTTCTATTGTTTTTTTGAATCTCCTCTTTTTTAATAAGAGCAATATCTTGAATATGTTGTAAACCATCTATTTGTTTTTTAACTCTTCCAGCTCTTTCATAATTTTGTTCCTTGGCTGCTTTTTCCATTCGTTTTTGAAGTTGATCTAAAATATCTTCCTTTTTTCCTTTAAATAACTTTTTAATATTTTCAATATTTTCCATATAGTCTTTTTTGTTCGTCTTTCCGACACAGGTTCCAGGACATAAACCTATTTGATAGTCCATACAAGGTCTTTTAAAAGTACCAACCTTACTTTCTTTATGAAGGCTGTAAGGAAAAATTTTTCTAATAATTCGTAGAGCTTCTCTAATATCAGAACTAGAAGTAAAAGGACCAAAAAATTCACCATTCACTTGTTTTTTATTTCTTCCTCTTACTAAAATAACTCTTGGGAATTCTTCATTTGTGATAGCTACATAAAGAAAGCTTCTATTATCTTTTTCTTTTACATTGAAAAAAGGTTTATATTTTTTAATTAATTTAGCTTCTAAGATTAAAGCCTCAACTACTGAATCTGTTTCTTTAAAATTTATATCCTCAATCTCCTTCACTAATTTTTTTGTCTTTCTATTTTTATTTTTAGCAAAATAACTTTTAACTCTTTCCTTTAAGTTAGCAGCTTTTCCAACATAAATTACCTCTTCATCTTTATCTTTCATAATGTAAGCTCCAGGAGATTTTGGTAAGTTTTTATAGTGTTCTTCTTTTTTCATTGTATTTTTTCTCTTAAATATTTAGCTGTTTCACTTTCACTATGGCGAGCTACTTCTTGAGGAGCTCCCTTTACAACTACTTCACCTCCTCTTTCGCCCCCTCCTGGGCCAAGATCAATAATCCAATCAGCAGACCTTATAACATCAAGATGATGTTCAATTGCTAAAACTGTACTTCCTCTATCAACTAGTTTTTGAAGTACTTTAATTAATTTTCCAACTTCAGAATAATGTAGTCCAATAGTTGGTTCATCTAAGATGTATAATGTTTTATGAGTATCCTTTTTCCCTAATTCGGAAGCTAGTTTTACTCTTTGAGCTTCTCCTCCAGAAAGGGTTGGTGAAGGCTGCCCTAATCTTAAATATTCTAAACCAACTTCTTTTAATATTTTTAATTTTTCTTCAATCCAAGGAATGTCTTTAAAGAAATCATAGGCTTCTTCTACGCTCATTTGAAGAATGTCATAAATATTTTTTCCATGATATTCAACTTCTAATGTTTCTTGATTAAACCTTCTTCCTTTACAAGCATCACATGTAACATAGACTGTTGGTAAAAAATGCATTTCAATAGCTCTTTTCCCATAACCTTTGCACTTTTCACATCTTCCTCTTGGAACATTAAAACTAAATCTTCCCTGCTTCCAGCCTCTAATCCTAGCTTCTTCTGTTGATGCAAAAAGTTCTCTAATTGGTCCCCAAACCCCAACATAGGTTGCAGGATTAGACCTTGAATTTAATCTCATTGCTGATTGACTAATATTAACTACCCTATCAATATATTCTAATCCGTGGAGATGATCGTGCTCTCCTGCATTATGATCAGCATTGTTTAAGCGATTAGAGATTGTTTTATAAAGAGTTTCATAAGCTAAGGTACTTTTACCTGACCCTGATACTCCAGTAATGACAGAAAAACGACTTAAAGGAATATCAATATTAAGATTCTTTAAATTGTTTTCTCTTGCTCCCCTTAATTTTAAAAAGGGTTTTGTATTGTCAACAGAACGCTTATAACTTTCAGTTTCTATTTCTTTTTCTTTTCTTAAGTAATCTAAAGTTAAAGATTGTTCATCTTTGTCTTTTAAAATATCTGGCATTTTCCCTTGAGCTACTACTTCTCCTCCGTGTTTTCCTGCTCCAGGGCCAAAATCAACTAAGTAATCTGAGGCAAAAATAGTATCTTCATCGTGTTCTACAATAATAATTGTATTTCCCAAATCTCTAAGGTGTTTTAAAGTACTAATTAACTGATCGTTATCTCTTTTGTGTAATCCAATAGTTGGCTCGTCTAAAATATATAAAGTTCCTACTAACTGAGAACCAATTTGAGAAGCCAATCTAATTCTTTGAGCTTCTCCTCCAGAAAGAGTTTTACCTTTTCTATTTAATGTTAAATAATCTAACCCAACTTCATTTAAAAATTTGAGCCGGTTTTCAATTTCTCTTAAAGGTGTTTCTGCAATTTTTTTATCTTTTTCACTTAAATTTCCACCTATATCTTGAAAAAATTCATAGGCATCCTTTATAGACATTGAAACAATGTCATTAATGTTTTTTTCTTTAAAATAAATACTAAGAGCTTCTGGTTTTAATCTTTTTCCTTCACAAACTGGACAAGGGTTTTCTGAGCGTTTATCTTCTGTACCAAGACCGTGACATTCAGGACAAGCTCCATAAGGGCTGTTAAAAGAAAAAAGTCTTGGCTCAATTTCAGGATAGGCAAAATTATCATCGGGACAAGCTAGTTTGGTAGAAAACCTAGTTTCTGTTTTTTTATTATTTTCGAACTTAACCTGCACGAGAAGAGAATCTTCCCCTCTTTTTAGAGCGGTCTCAACTGCCTCACTAACTCTAATTCTATTATCTTTCTTTTTAAAATTAAGTGTGGCCGGAATTTTATCTACAACTAACTCAATAGTATGTTTTTTGTTTGGATCTAATACTATTTTTTCTCTAAGTGATTTTAACTCACTATCTACTCTTACCTCTCTAAACCCTGCATTTAGAAAGTCATATAACAATTGATAGTATTCTCCTTTTCTCCCTCGAATAACTTCAGCGAAAACTATTAATTCAGTCGGTCTTTCTTTTTCTTCAATTAGCTCTGTAGAGTTAGCTTCTTTACTAAAATCAATTATTTTATTTATTATTTGAGTTGTAGTCATTTTCTGAATTTTTTTACCACATTTAGGACAATACGGAACACCTAATCTCGAAAAAATTACCCTTAAATAGTCATAAATTTCAGTAGTTGTTGCTACTGTTGATCTAGAGCTTGAAGTATTTGCTTTTTGATCAATTGAGATAGCAGGAGATAGTCCTTCTATCTCTTTTACATCAGGTTTATCTAAAGTTGTTAGAAACTGCCTAGCATAAGAAGATAAAGATTCAACGTATCTTCTTTGCCCTTCAGCAAATATAGTATCAAAAGCAAGAGAGGTTTTTCCAGATCCAGAAATTCCTGTAAAAACAGTTATCTTTTCCCTTGGAACTTCAAGATTTATATCTTTTAAATTATGTTCTTTTGCTCCTTTAATTTTTATTTTTTTGTTTTTCTTAACCATCTTTTTTGTCTTTTTTTAAATCATTTTTTAGTTCTTTTATTTCATCTCTTAAAATCGCAGCTAATTCAAATTTAAGATTTTCAGCTGCTTTTTCCATCTCTTCCTCTTTTTCTCTAATTAATCTTTTTTTAGCTGATCTAGTTTTAGGTACAGCTTTAGTTTCTAAATTTAATATTTCACTTGTAGAAAAGAGATCACTAATATCTTTATCAATTGTTTCTGGCTCAATATCATGTTCTTTGTTGTATTCTAACTGAATTTCTCTTCTTCTATTTGTTTCTTCTACAGCATTTTCAATTGCTTTGGTTTTCTCATCAGCATAAATTAAAACTTCTCCTTTAACATTTCTTGCAGTTCTTCCGATAGTTTGAATAAGAGCTGTTTCACTCCTTAAAAATCCACCTTTATCCGCATCTAAAATTGCTACTAAAGAAACTTCGGGTAAGTCTAAACCTTCTCTTAGTAAATTAACCCCTACTATTACATCGTATTCCCCCTTTCTTAATTTAGTAAGAATTTTAATTCTATCTAAAGTTTCAATATCGCTGTGGAGATAAGCTACATTTATTTCTTTTTCATTTTCATCTAAATAATCACAAAGATCTTCTGCCATTCTTTTAGTTAAGGTTGTTACTAAAGTTCTTTCATCTTTTTCTGCTCTTTCTTTAATTCTGGGTATTAAGTCACTAACCTGTCCTCTTGCTGGCTCAATAATTACTTTTGGATCTACTAGCCCAGTCGGCCTAATAATTTGTTCAACTATCTGTTTACTGTTATCAAGTTCAAAGTCACTAGGTGTGGCGGACATAAAAACTGTTTGATCTGATCTCTCTCTAAATTCTGAAAAGGTCAATGGCCTATTATCAATAGCAGAAGGCAATCTAAACCCATGTCTTATTAATTTTTCTTTTCTTGCTTTGTTCCCAGCATGCATACTTTTTATTTGAGGGATAGCGATATGAGATTCATCAAGAACCACAAGATAATCATCTGGAAAATAATCTAATAATGTAGCAGGTGCTTCGCCAGGCTCTCTCCCTGATAAATGTCTGGAATAATTTTCAATTCCGTGGCAATATCCTACTTCTCTAATCATTGCTAGATCAGTTTTAGTTCTCCTTTCTAATCTTTCTGCTTCAAGGTACTTTTCCTGTTTTTTAAATTCTTGTAATTTTTCTTTTAATTCTTCTTTAATGCTTTCTAAAGCTTTTTCTTTCCTATCCCCTTGAGTTAAAAAGTGTTTAGCTGGAGAGATGTAAGCCTTATCAATTCTTTGGTCTTTATCTGGAACAAAACCTTCAGCAGGATTAAAAGCTAGTATCTTATTAATTTTTCCATTTTTAACCTCAAAATCATAAATAATTTTTTCGTTTGGGGGCATAATCTGCCAAGTATTACCTCTTAAACGAAAGGTCCCTCTTTTTAAATCTGAATTAGTTCTTTCAAACTGCATACTAATTAGTTGTTTTGATAATTTTCTTCTGTCTACTTTTTGTCCGGTTTCAATCTTTACAATATTTTCATCATATAGTTTTGGAATTCCAAGATCATAGATACAAGAAACAGAGGCTACAACTATTACATCATCTCTTCGTAATAGAGCTGTAGTAGCAGCATGTCTTAATTTGTCAATCTCTTCATTGATCATAGCTTCTTTTGAAATATAGGTATCTGTTCCGGGAATATAGGCTTCTGGCTGGTAATAATCATAATAAGAAATAAAATAATGCACTTCATTATCGGGAAATAATTGTTTAAATTCATTACATAATTGAGCTGCCAAAGTTTTATTAGGAGAAACTACTAGTGTTGGCTTATTAACTTTTTCTATTACGTTAGCAATAGAAAAAGTTTTCCCCGAGCCTGTTACTCCAAGTAAAATTTGATCTTTATAACCTTCAACTATTCCTTTTGATAGCTTTCGAATGGCTTTTGGCTGATCTCCTTTTGGTTGATATTTTGATTGTAAATTAAATTTCATTCCAAAATCCCCCTTGTTTGGTCTAAGGGGGTATAAACTAATATTCTATTTATATAATTTATCCTAAATTCTTAATAAGTTAAAGTCAAATTCTATTCAAAAGTTAAAAGACGAGCTTCGTCTAGTACAGATTCTAGTATATACTTTTTAACTTTAGGGTGCTCTTTTAAAAATTGTTTCTTTTCAATTTTAGCGATATCACGAACTAACATTCTTCTTTCTGAAATAAAAAGATTTCTTAAAGATTTTTTCAAAGAACCTAAAATTGTTAAGGGATATAAGTTTCTATTTTCAATCAAAGTTTCAATTCCTTTGTCTTTTGGTTGGCGCCATCCAATATAATCCATTCCAACACAATCCGCATATTTAGTGGCCGAACTAGTAAGCTTAGTGTTTGTTACAAGCATAGGTTTGACCTTGTCCCTTTTTCTATCAAAATGAGGACCATTCATAATATCTTCAAAGCGGGCTTTGTTAGCAAGCGCAGTGTTTGAATGAACTCTACTTCCAGGATGATTTCTGTATTTACATTCTCCAATATAGGTTACTCCCTCTTTAACTGCTAAAAAGTCAATCTCATAATTAGGAAGGCAGCTTCCTATTAAATATCTTCTTTTCCTTACTTTAAATCCATTTTCTTTTAATATTGCTCGAACAAATTTTTCAAAAGGAAAGCCAGTTGGACCTAAACGATTTAATGATTCTTTTAAAGTAAAACGAAGAGAGGATTTTTTATTGGTCTCTGCTAATAACTCTTTAGCTTTATTAAAAATTTTAAAAGTTGAAACCCCTGGTTCTACCTCCTTTTTAATTTGTTGGGCTATTTTCTTTGCTCTTTCTTTTGAAGCACCAACTCTTATTAAAGAATTAGATAATTTTTTAGAAGAAAAAAGCTCTTTTTCTCCTCTTGCGTTTATAACAAATAATTCTTTATTCATGTTTTTAATTAGTTTCTTCTTCTAATTCCTTTTTTAATTCTTCAAAATCGTTCTCAATCCCTTCTAATTTAGAACGACAATCTTTAATTAGAGAAACTCCTTTTTTAAACTTTCTTAAAGACTCTTCTACGTTAATGTCTTCGTCTTCTAATTCCTTTACAATTTTTTCTAATTCTTCTAATGATTTTTGTAAATTTTCTTTACTCATTTTTTATTTTTTTAATTAATGAATTAATTTTACCTTTAGAAAGTTTAGTTATTATTGTGTCTCCTTTTTTTACTTGATTAGTATTTTTAATTGACTCTCCATCTTCTGTATAGGAAATACTATACCCTCTATTTAAAATTGTTTCTGGATTTAAAGAATTTAATTTACTATCTAAAAGATCTAGTTTATTCTTTTTCTCTTTTAGTTTATCTTTAAACTTCAATTCAATTTGTTCTTTTATTATACCAAATTTATGTTTTTTATTTTGAAATTTACTTTGATAGCCATAAAGTAAATCTTTTAATTTTTGTTTAGACTTTTCAAAACTATGAATTAGGTTACTTAAAGATTGTTTTAAAGATTGAGCTAAACTTATCATTTTAAACCTATCTTTTTGAAAAATCTTATCTACTGCTGTTTCCATTTCTTTTCTATATGTTTCAATCTTTTCTTTTTCTTCTCTAATATTTCTTTCAAAACTTAAAAATAATTGCTGCTGCTCTTTTTGAATTTGAGCTAAAAGATGTTCTCTTCTCTTTCTTAAAAAATTTGCTACTGCAGTTGGAGTTGAAAGAGTTCTATCTGCTACAAGATCAGCGATTGATTCATCTTTTTCGTGACCTATACCAGTGATTATCGGAAGTTTTGAAGTTACAATAGTTTCAGCTAATTTCTCGGAGTTAAAAGCTTTTAAGTTTTCATACCCGCCACCTCCTCTAATCAAAACCAAGGTATCCAAATTTGGCTTATTTTTATTAAACCATTTTATTGCAGAGGTAATTTCTTTTTCAGCTTTATCTCCTTCTACTTTTACACTTAATAATTTAACTTTAAAACCATGATTACCTAAGTTTCTTCTAAAATCTGTAATAGCTGCTCCATCTCGCGAGGTAATTAGCCCAATAGTTTTTATAAATTGAGGCAGCTCTTGTTTTCTTTCATCTTTGAAGTAACCTTTCTTTTTTAATTTTTCTTTTAAAGCTTTTAAGGCTTGTTTCCAACTACCTTCTCCTTTTGGATTAATTTTAGAAATTCTAAGACTAAAGTAGCCTTTTTTATAAACATTAGGAATGCCATAAACTACTACTTTCATCCCTTCTTTTAATAAGTGAGTATAATCTCTATAGTTTTGACCGGAAATAAAGCACCTTACTACATGATCTTTTTCTTCAGAGTCTTTAAGGTCAAAAAAAGCATAGTATTTCTTTTCACTTACATCATTTATTTCCCCTTTTACTTTTATCGTAGAGAGTTGTTTTAGGTAATTATTAATAAATTCAATAAACTCTTCTACTGAAAAAATATAATCACTTAAATCAATTTTATTTGGCTTCTTTGTCATTTTTTACTTCAATTATTTTATTTCTTTGTTTCCATCCTTTAATTATTCTTAAGTTTTTTTTGGAAATTTCAAAATATTGAGAGAATAAATCAATTACAGCTTCGTTAGCCTTTCCTCTTTCCGCCTTTTCTTTAATTTTAATTTTATAACTATCTTTACTTTTTTTAGTTATTTTATTATTTTTTGTATCTGGGAAAACCTTAACCTTAATTAACATTATTAAATTTTTCTACTTTAATTTCTTTCATTATTTTTTCTATCTCTTTTTCGATTTTAATATTTTCTTCTTCTTTTTCTATATTTTTAACTTTAGTTTTAGTTTCAGGATGATCTGGTAAAAAACGGGAACAAGTATCATCATGGGGTTGAATAGAAATTTGATAAGTACCAATTTCTTTAGCCTTGTTAATTATTTCTTCCTTATCTTTTCCGATTAAAGGTCTTAAAACAGGGATTTTTATAACATCACTAATTGCATTAATATTTTCTAAAGTTTGTGAGGCAACTTGCCCAACTGCCTCTCCGCTAATTAGAACTTTTGCATTTTCTTTTTGAGCAATCTTTTCTGCAATTCTATACATAAACCTGCGATATAAAACTATTCTGTATTTATCTTTTATCTTATCAATAATTCTTTTTTGAAATTCAGCAAAAGGAACTAAATATAATTTACTTTTGTATTGATACTTAGAAAGTATTTCTATAAGCTCTTTTACTTTATTAATCGAAGCTTTATCTGTAAAAGGATAAGAATGAAAATGAATATAGATTGGATCTACCCCCCTTTTCATCATCAAAAAGGAAGCAACGGGTGAATCTATTCCTCCTGAGATAAGAGAGAGCGCTTTTCCACTTACTCCTACTGGTAAACCTTTTGCTCCTTCTATTCTTTTAGTATATATAAAAGCTAAGTCTTGAACTATCTCCACATAACAAGTAAGGTCAGGATTTTCTAAATTAACCTCTTTATTAAGTTTTACACATATTACTTCTCCAACTTCTTCATTAACCTCCTGAGAAGTTAAGGGAAATTTCTTTTGGGGTCGTTTTGTAGTGATTCTAAAAGAATTAAAATTCTCTTTTTTTAGTAAACTTAAAACCTTCTTTTTAATGTCTTCGATATTCTGATTAACTTTTTGAGTTGGTGAAAAATTAGCAACACCAAAAATATTCTTGAAATTTTCAATCTCTTTTTCCTCTACTTCCTTATTTAATTTAATGATAATTCTTCCAAAAAGTCTTTCAACAAAATTAATTTTGTCTTTTCCAAGATTCTTTCTAATATTCTCTACTAATTTTTTTTCAAAAAAAGGTCTGTTCTTGCCCTTTAATGCAATTTCACCATAATGACAAATAATGTATTTCATGTTTCCTATTTTTAAATCTTATCCTAATTGTAACACATATAAAAACCTAGATAAATTTATTGACAAACCAAAGTATTAATGTATAATAAAAACAGTATTTTTAATTTAAATAAGGGAGGTATAAGCATGGATTCTAAAAAATGGGAAATGAAATCAATTGGAAGAAAGATTCAGCAAGTACTTTTAGCAGTAATTATTATTACTATACTAGCTTTTGCAGTAAAAGAAGTAAGAGATGTTTTAGCTTTTTGGGCACTAAGCTATCCTACCATTAAAGAAATAGCACTCTATGCGCTGAGCACTATAATAGTAGCTGGAATAAGCTTAGTAGGCTTTATTGTTTATAATTTAGATTAATTTTTTAATAAAAAAGAGCAGGGATTATTCCTGCTCTTTCTTTTTTTACTCTTCCTTTTCTTTTAATTTCTGTTTAATCTTTTCCAGCTCTTTCTTTAGTGGTTGTCTTAAATATCTATAATCTTCTTCAATTACATAGTCACCATCCATTTTATAAACTTTTTTGTTATGAATTCTAATTCCTGTTTCTTTAGCTTTCATTTTTCCACCTCCTTTTAGGATATCTTTCTTTATTTAATTATAATGTGTTGTAGTTAACTATTAAAATACTTTAAAAGCTGTTTGTCAAGTTTTTATTTCCCTTTATTTGTTATATAATTAAAAATGACGATAATCATTTTCAATTAGTAATTATATAAAAATAATTAAAAATGCAGGTTTTTGAATTTCATTTTAATCCAGATAAAGAAACAGATTTTCATTTTGATTCTTTTTGTTATAACCCTAATAATATTTATGAAAAAAAATTAGGAAATTTGTATATACTGGGAAGCTTAAAAAGAGCCTTTGATAAAAAAGCATTAATCCAGAAATTAGCTAAAGGAATAAAAGATAATTATTACAGATTATCAGGTCATTCTATCCAAAAAGCTTTTAATAAAAGTGTTAAAGAAGCTAATGAGTTTCTTCAAGAGAAAAAAGACAAAGCAGAAGTCTCCTGGATGGGTAATTTAGGCTTTACCATAGTATCTTTAAAAGATAAAAAATTAAACCTTACTAAAACGGGAGGAACTAAGGTTTTTCTTTTGAGAGGAGATAAAAAAATTGATATTGACAGTCAGTTTAATTCTAAAAATGAAATAGATCCTTCTTCGGATGAGTTTAAAAACATTGCTTCAAGTGAGTTAGCCGAAAATGATATTTTAATACTTGCGACAGATGAAGTAGCTAAAATATTTCAAGAAAAAAATATTTTTAACTTATTAGTTCAAGCTATTCCCCTTTCTGAAAAGAAAATTAGACGAATATTATACAAGAAACAATTAGACTTTTCACAACTAAAAGGAGCTTGCCTTATTCTTTCATTAAATAAAAACAAAAAAGATCATATTAAAAAAATACTTCCTGCTCCAAACTCTTCTCGTTTTTCTTTTGAAAGATTTTCTATTGGGGGCTTATCTAAGATTAAAAATCTAGTAAATGCTATTAACTTACCTAAACTTCCTAAAATATCTATTCAAAAACCTGAATTAGATTTTAATTTACCCTCTCTTCCTTCTTTTTCTATTGAAAGAATAAATCTTAGACCTATTAAGTTTAAAAAGAACATTCTTTTATTAATTGGATTCTGTCTTTTACTTTTAATTGGTTTTTATTTATTTCAAAGAGATCAGCAGCAAAAATTAATGGCTTTTAAGGACGAATTAGCTAATATCAAAGAAAGAGCAATAAAAGCAGAAGGACTTATTCAAGATGAAAAGAAAGACCAAAGTCGAAAAATACTTTTAGATTCTAAAAAAGAAATTTCTAATTTAAGCACTCAAGTCTCTCTTTCGAAAGAAACAAAACAAAGTATTTCGGAACTTGAAAAAAGAATAGAAAACGACTTAGCAGAACTACATAGCTTAGTGAAAGTAAAAACAATAAAAAAAATAACTAAATTTAAACCAGAAGAGTTTACTCCTCAAAACTTAACTCTAATAGGAGAAGAAATATATTTATCTAGTTCTTTCGAGAAGGATATTTATAGAATTAACCTTAATAATCCTCAACCAGAAAAAATTTCTATAAACTCAAAAATAAAGTTTTCTTCTAAATTAGATATTCTTTCTCTCCCGATTTTTATTACAGAGAAGAATAAAGTAAAGATTTTAGAAGATGGAAAAATTAAAGAGAAAAGGAACCTCAACGATCTAGCAATTAAAGATTTTACTACCTATAGTAATAATTTGTATTTACTAACTGAAAATGGAGCAATTTTAAAATCTTCCTATTCTGGAGGTTTAAAATGGAACTCTCCTACTGTTTGGTTGAATGAAAAAGAAAAATCCACCGCTGGAGAAGTATTTGCGGTGGATAAAAATATTTGGATATTAGACAAACAAAATAGGATTAAAAAATATTATCGGGGTCAACTTGAAGATTCAATAATAACCAAACTCTATCCTGAGACAAAGAATGTAAGCGAGTTCTATACTAATAATAATTTAGATTTTCTTTATCTTTTAGATACTGATACGAATAGAATTTTAATTCTGAATAAAGATGGTTCTATTCATAAACAACTACAAAGCGATAATTTTAATAATCCTATAGACTTCTCTATTAGTAAAGATGGAGAAATTGCTTATCTATTAACTAATAACTTAGAGCTTATTTCCGTAAATTTATTTTAATTCTACAGTTGCTCCTGCATCCTCAATTTTTTCTTTCATCTCTTTAGCTTCATCAGTAGGAACTGATTTAGCTATTACTTGAGGCTCATCACTAATTGAGTCTACTAAATTCTTTGCATCCTTTAGTCCTTTGCCAGTAATGTCTCTTACTGCCTTAATAACATCAATCTTTTTGTCGCCTATCTCTTTTACTTCTACATCATAAGCAGATTTTTCTTCCTCTTCTTCGCCTCCATTTCCCCCGGCTGCTGGAGCTGCAGCCACTGGAGCTGAAGCAGAAACACCAAACTTTTCTTCTAAAATTTCAACTAATTCAGAGAGGTCTAAAACAGACATTTCTTCAATTTCTTTAACAATGTCCTTAAACTTTTTAGGAATTTCTACTTCTTTTTCCTCTTCCCCTTTTTCTTTATCATCGTTCTCCTCCTTTTTCTTAGTAGTTTTTTCCTCTTCCTTCTCTTTCTTTTCTTCTTTTTCCTCTTCCTTCTTTTTTTTGTCTTCTTTTTGTTTTTTGTCTTCTTTAGCCATATTATTATTTATTTAATTTATTGTTTATTAACCTTTATTTGATCTAAAGCATATACAAGAGATCTCATATTCCCTTGCAATACATTAACGAAGTTTGAAATTGGAGCATTAATACTACCGACTAATCTTGCTAATAACTCATCTTTACTTGGTAATTTAGCAAACTGAATAACTTTTTCTTTTTCTCTGACTTTTTCTTCGAAAAAGCCACCTAAAATTTCAAGACTTTCATTTTCTTCTGCGAAATCATATACTATCTTAGCAGGAGTAACTAAATCTTGATAACCAAAAACTACTGCTAATTCCCCTTTAAGTTCTCTAGGATCAACCTGTTTTATTCCAGCCTTATTCAAGGCTATTTCCATTAATGTCTTTTTAACTACTTTTAACTCAGAACTTTCCTTTTTAAGGTTACTTCTTAGTTGATTAATATTATTTACTTTAACTCCACTAATTTCTACAAAAAACATTGCTTTTTGTTTTTCAATCTTTTTCACTAGCTCCTCAACTATTTTTTCTTTTTGCTCTCGTGTTAAAGCCATTTTATTTTAAATAATTATTAATTCAATTAAAAACTACGACCTAAATGTCGCAGCAAACTCTTTTGATTTGTCTAGAGAGGTCTTATAAAGATGCCCCTGGTCTGCGACAATAGTATTTAATTTAACTTACTTTTATTTACCAAAAAAATATTTTAATGTCAAGCTATCTTAAATATTCTTGCTTTGCTTTTTTGTGTTGAATAAAATTTTCGCTAAAAATTGTTTCTCCATTAGGGGCAGAAAGATAATACCAATAATTACTTTCTTTAGGGTTTATGGCTGCTTTAATACTTTCCAGTCCAGGATTACAAATTGGTCCAGGGGGAAGGCCTCTATATTTGTAAGTATTATAAGGCGAATCTATTTTAGTTTCGCTAGTTGCAACTTTAGTGCTTTTTTTGCCAGTTAAATAAGTAATAGTTGCATCCATTTGAAGAGGAATTTGCTCTTTTAGCCTTTTCCAAGCTATTCCCGAGACTATCCTTTTATCTTTATAGGTTTGAACCTCTTTTTCTAAAAGAGAAGCCATTGTCAAAATTTTATGAATATTTTTTTCTTCAAAGTTTTCTTCTAATTCTTCTTTTAAATTTTTCTGTAAAGTAAAAACTAGCTTGTCTATTATTTGTGTAGAAGATACCTGTTTATTGAAAGTGTAAGTATTAGGAAATAGATATCCTTCTAGGCCTTGTTCTTTTGGCTTATCTTTTAAAATACTTAAATTGCCTTCATAGTTTTTAGTTGTCTCAAAGAATTTCTCTTTTTTAACTATTTTTTTATCTTCTAAATATTGTGCTATATCTTCTATTTTCCACCCTTCAATAAAAGTTAAATTTAATTTAATAGTGTCCCCTTTTATGATTTTTTGAGCTATTTCTGCAATGCTCATACTAGAATTTAATTTATAATGTCCTCTTTTAAGGTTATAAAAATCATTTTTAGCAATTACATAAAACTCAAAAAGGAGATTATCTCTAATTAAATCCTCCTTCTTTAATTTCTGAGAGATTTGGAAAAGTCCCTCATTCCTTTCAATTACAATAATTTTTTCCTGAGATTTGTTTTGAGTTTGATAAGGAAGACGGGCACTTAAATAAAAAAGTAATGTGGTGATTATAAGGAGCAATATTAAACTAAAAATTATTTTATTTTTCATTTTGAACTAAAGGTACAAATTTAAATCCTGGGTATTTCTCTATTGTATTATTTTTGTTTTTAATATACAAAACTATTGAATTTTGAAGCGGAGCTACCAACCTACCCTCTTTTTTTAGCTGTGTCTTCCACTTTTTTTGAATCTCTTTGGCAGAAGCAGAAACTAAAATTCTGTCATAGGGAGTATTTTTTTTATAACCTTTACTTCCATCTTTACAGATAAATTCCACTATTCCTTTTTCTATAAAATTATATTTTCTAACATTTTTTTTCCCAAACTTCATCAGTTCTTCAATAATTTCTATAGCGATAACTTTGCCTTCTTTTCCTACAATTTCAGCTAATAAAGCAGTAGTCCAACCCGAACCAGAACCAATGTCCAATATTTTTTGGCCCGGTTTAGGATCTAGCTTTTCAAGCATAAAAGCAACTACTAGAGGTTGGGAAATTGTTTGATTATGACCTATTGGAAGTGCTTGGTCATAATTACTTGCATCTTTTAGATTAGGCCGAACAAAATCCTTTCTATCAATTTTTTTAAAAGCTTGAATAATTCTATTAGTTTTAAGCCAGCCCTTTTCAATTAATTGATCTAAAAAATCCATAAATAAAAGTACCTTCGGTATTCTTTTGAATTAAAAAATTAAAATAAAAAAAGCAGGGACTGAGGGATTCGAACCCCCATCAACGGTTTTGGAGACCGTTATTCTGCCATTGAAATAAGTCCCCGTCTAAAAAAACCCTTTACTTTGTTTTGTGTTTGGTGTGTTTTTTGCATTGCTTGCAGAATTTATTCAATTCTAAATCTCTTTTTTGTGATGTACCAGGATAATAGTAATTTATTCTACCACATTCAGTACATTTTAATCTTATTCTATTTTTCTTTGTTTTTGCCATGATTTATTTAGTTAAAATTTATCTGAGCCGACAGGGAGAATTGAACTCCCGACCTTCTTCTTACCATGAAGACGCTCTACCTCTGAGCTATATCGGCTTTACAACTTAAGAATGTGGGCAGGGAGGGATTTGCACCCCCGTAGGCATAATGCCGTCAGATTTACAGTCTGATGCGTTTGTCTGCTCCGCCACCTGCCCCTAAATACTGCAATAAGTATAGCAAAACAAAATTACTTTATCAACCTATTTTCTCCCCTTTTTCTTTTCTCCATTTTTCAATTTTTTTATGGTGACCAGAGAGTAAAACTTCTGGAACTTCCCATTTTTTCTCATCTTTAGTTTTAAAAGTTTTAGGTCGAGTATACTGAGGATACTCAATAAACTTTTTATCCTCTGTTACTCTTTTATCTAGTATTTTATCCTTTCCAATTACGCCAGGAATTAATCTTGCTGTACTTTCTAAAACTATCATTGCTGGAAGTTCTCCTCCCATTAAATCATAATTACCAATTGACAGCTCTAGATCTGCAATGTGTTCTGCTACTCTTTGGTCCACCCCCTCATATCTACCACAAATCATTATTATATTTTCTAGATTAGAAAATTCAGTAGCTTTTTTCTGATTATATTTTTTTCCCCGGGGGGTAAAAAGAACCACCTTTTGCTTTTCTTTATCAATATTGTTTTTCTTTTTAATATCTTTAACTGCTCTATAAATTGGGCCAACTTTCATTACCATTCCAAGGCCACCCCCGAATGGCTTATCGTCTACGGTGTTATGCTTGTCGTTAGTCCAGTCTCTTAGATTATGTATTTTAACTTCCAAAAGGTTATTCTCTCTAGCTTTTCCTATTAGAGAAGTTTTTAAATAAGAATCAAAGAGTTCTGGAAAAATTGTAATAATATTAAATTTCATAGCTTATATAATCAAGAAGCTGTGCTAAAACAGCACAGCTTCTTAAATTAGGGTTCTAAAAAAGGTTCTACGATTTAATCATTATTTAGTGTAATAATGATTAATTTGATTAAGATTACTTAATCAAATTATAACTTCAAATCGTCAAGATCTTCGTCGTCTTGACTTTTCTTTTTTTCACTACTTCCGTTGGAACCCCCTTTCCTTTCGTCAGGCTCTTCAATCTTAAGATTGACGCGAGCTCTGCTTTTGAGTCCAATAATTCTTACAAGAGTTCTAATAGCTCTTGCAGTGTCTCCATTCTTGCCAATTACTTGACCCATATCGTCTGAGTGAACTCTTAGTGAAAGTAGAACTCCCATTTCATCTACTTTCCTATCGATTTCAACCTCATCAGGGTAATCAACGATACCCTTTATGATATATTCAAGGAATTCTTTTGCTGAAGGTCGATTGTTATCAGCCATTTTGGTTATTAATTAAAAAGATTAGTCTTTCTTACTGATGGTAGCTCAACCTTTTTTCAATCCTGCTCTTTTTCTAAAAGAAAAAGAGATTCAAGAATAGAATACATATTAACTAGTTGTAAAAAAATAACTAATTAATATTGAAAATAGCTACTCTGTATTTAAAATTGTAATTTAAAACCTTGGTTTTGTCAAATTTTTATTTCTTTTCTTTGTCCTCTTCTTTCTTGTCCTCACTTTCTTCTTTATCCTCTTCTTTATCTGGAGTTTCTTTATCTTGTTTTTTTTCGTCCTTCTTCTTTTCTTTGTCCTCTTCTTTCTTGTCCTCACTTTCTTCTTTATCCTCTTCTTTATCTGGAGTTTCTTTATCTTCCTTTTTGTTTTCTTTTTTAGGAGCTCCTTTTTTATGTTTTGGTCTTTTTTCACCTTCAATTATTCCTTCTTTTACAAATAAATTATAGACAGTGTCTGAAGGTTGTGCTCCATCATCTAACCATTTTTTAGCTTTTTCAGCATCTATTTTGCACTCTTTTGTAACAGGATTATAATGCCCTAACCTATCTAAAAACCTACCTCCTTGAGGGGGATTTTCTTTTGGGGTAACAACAATTTTATAGGCTGGTTGATTTTTTTTACCTACTCTGAATAATCTTATTCGTACCATAATATATATTTATTTTATTAAATTATTAATATTTTTCTCTAAGGCTTTTTTAGCTGCTCTTTGTTCTGCTTCTTGCTTTGAGGCGCCAATTGCTTTTTCTATTTCTTTATTATTTAATTTAACAGCAACTTCAAATTTTTTCTCGTGATCTGGTCCCCATTCTTTTGTTACTGTATAGATTGGAGTAATGCCAGTTATCTTTTGAGCTTTTTCTTGAAAAGTAGACTTAGGGTCCCGATATAAACCTTCTTCAATGATTTTAGGCAACTTTTTTAGTAAATTTTTTCTAACAAATTTTTTAACATCCTTCAAGCCTTTATCCATAAATAATGCTCCAATAAAAGCTTCAAAGGTATCGGCTAGAATAAACTCTCTAGCCCTACCCTCTTCTTTTCTCTCCCCATTAGATAATAAAAGATAATTATTAAGATTTAATTCTTGAGCTATCTCCGATAAAGTTTTTGTTTTAACTAGGGCTGCTCTCCATTTTGTTAATTTGCCTTCCGGGTCTTCAGGATATTTTTTAAAAAGATATTCTGTCACTATTAACTCTAAAACTGCGTCTCCTAAAAATTCTAATCTTTCATTGCATCCTAATCTAAAATCTGGATTTTCATTTAAAAAAGAACGATGACAAAAAGCCTTTGTAAGTAACTTTTTGTCATTAAACTCTATTTCTAGGTCTTTTTCTAATTGTTCAAAGTTAAAATTATTCATCTTGACTTTCTTTCATTTCTTGATAAATAGTCCCTAAAACGCCATTTACAAATTTACCAGATGATTCTCCACTAAAGTTTTTAGCTAGCTCAATTGCTTCATTTATTGCAACTTTAGGAGGAACCTCTTTTTTGTCCGCAAATAAAAGCTCATAGAGCCCTATTCGTAGAATGTTTCTATCAACAATAGCCATCTGTTTAATTGGCCATTCTGGAGCTGCTTTATCAATAATTTTATCTAATTCTTCTATTTTTTTTAAAACTCCTTCTATAGTTTTCCAAATGTAAGTGTCTTCTTTTAGCCCTGGACCAAAATGTTTAATATTTCTATTAACAATCGCTTCAATCTCTTTTTCTTTTTCAAAAAAATCCCACTCGTATAAAGATTGCATTACAATTGATCTTGCTAAATGTCTACTAGCCATAGTTTATAATTACTTTAATGCCTTAATAAAGTTTAGATCTTTTATTGTGAAAGATTTTCCATTGAAAGCCTTTTTTTGTCTTGTGATTCTGTTTCTTTTTCTTCTTCATCTTTCTTTTTAGGCTTTATCATACTTTTACCATTATAGAATCCACAATTAGCACATGCTCTATGAGGCATTTTTTCTTCTCCACAATTAGGACAAGTAGCTATCTCTTGTTTTTTGAGATAGATGTGCATTCTCCTTTGATCCCGTCTAGATTTTGTTTTTCTTTGTTTTGGTACAGCCATAATTACTTTAGTAATTAATCTTTGCGAAGCTAAGATGTAATTATTTATTTTACTTTAGTAATTAATCTTTGCGAAGCTAAGATGTAATTATTTATTTTACTAATTTATACTCTCTATTTTATATCAAAAAATGCAGTAAAAAGCAAATTTTTCTAACTTAAAAAATGATCTATTCTTAGTTTAAAAACTATTTATTCCAAATTATAAGAATAATTTAATTTATTTAATAATATTAATTTTTAATTTTTCTTTAGGATTACTTTGTAGCCAAAATATTAATTTTTCAAATTGTTGATTTTTAATTCCTTCTCCTGGAAATCCTACTCCTGTATTTTTTTCTAGAACATGTCCTTCAGGAAAAAATTCTTTATTAACCAAAACAACCGTATTGTTGCTGTAATTCATTATTGAAAATTCAATTTCTTCTTTGATATTAATGCTATCTTTTTCAAATCCATCATCATTTATTTTAATTTCTTTTTCGGAATTTATTGGTTTTATTGATGAAGCTGCTTCTTCATTTGAAGGCGTTGAAATAGACTTAAATAATTTTTGTTGAAAATTATTAAAAAAAAGATAAAAACCAACAAAAATAATAATAATTAGACTAATTACAATAAGTATAATTTTTTTACTCTGCATAATAATATTAATTGTTTAAAACTAAACTAATTATAACATTTTAAGCTAAAGGACCAAAACTTTTTCTATGAACAAAACAAGCTCCCTTTTTATTTATTTGTTTAATATGATCTTTAGTACCATAACCTTTGTGTTGTTTAAAACCATAACCAGAATAAATATCTGAAAGTTTTCTCATTAATCTGTCTCTAGTTACTTTTGCAATAATGGAAGCTAGCATACAAGAAAAGATTTTATCATCTCCTTGAATTACTGCTTCTTGGTTTAAAGAATTTTCTATAGTAAAGTTCCCATCTAATATTAAAAAGCTATTTTTATCATTTAAATTATAGGATCTTTTTAAATTACTTAATGCTTCTCGCATTGCTAATTTAGTAGCATTTAAAATATTAATTTCATCTATTCTTTTATGAGAAATTTTACCTGTTCTCCAATAAATACCTTTTTGATTCCATAATTTATTAAATATCTTCTCTCTTTTGTTTTCCGCTATTTTTTTAGAATTATTAATTTCTTTTAAAGTTGCTAAAGGAATTTTTTTAAAGTTTTTACAAAAAACAGCAGCAGCAACAACCGGACCAGCTAAAGCTCCCCTCCCTGCTTCATCAATTCCAATTGTATATTTGTATCTTTTTTTTCTTAAGTTTTTTTCTTTTGAAAGCTTATTCATTAGTATAAGTTTAACATAATATTTATCTAGGTTGAATATGGGCCTGAAAAAAGATAAAATATTAAAAGATTAATAAATATTTAGAAATTCTCATGGATTTTACTCATTTACATGTTCACAGCCATTATTCATTACTAGATGGACTTCCTAAAATTGATGAATTAATCAAAGATGTTAAAGAAAAAGGGATGGATTCTGTTGCTTTAACAGACCATGGAGTAATGTATGGTGCAGTTGAATTTTTTAAAAAAGCAAAAGCGGCAGGAGTTAAGCCAATTATTGGTTGCGAGGTTTATCTTGCTTATGAAGGAATGGATCAAAAGAGACCAAATGTAGATAACAAAAGATATCATTTAGTATTATTAGCTAAAAATAGAAAAGGGTATCAAAACTTAGTTAAATTAGTTAGCAAAGCACACCTTGAAGGATTTTATTATAAGCCAAGGATAGATGAAGATTTATTAAAAGAGCATTCTGAAGGTTTAATTGGATTGACCGCTTGTATCCAAGGTAAGATTCCTCAACTTATTATTGCAAATAAAAAAGAACAAGCTAAAGAAACTATTAAAAAGTATAAAAACATATTTGCCGATGGTGATTTTTATCTTGAAATTCAAGATCATCCTGAAATTAAAGAACAAAAGAAGGTTAACAAAAGACTTAAAAAGTATGCTAAAGAATTTGATCTACCCTTAGTTGCCACTTGTGATGTCCATTATTTAAAAAAAGAAGATGCTGAAGCCCAAGACATATTAATGAGAATTAATACTGGTACTACTGCAAAAGATTCAGAAAGACTTAGTATGAAGGAAAGTGATTTTTCTCTTCGCCCTCCAAAAGAAATGGAAGAGGCTTTTAAAAATACTCCAGAGGCAATTAAAAATACTCAAGAAATAGTTGAAAAATGTGAATTTGAATTTGATTTAGGAGACCTTCAACTTCCTAAATTTAAAGTTCCAAATGGAAAATCTGCTGAAGACTACCTTAAAGATTTAACCTATAAGGGGGCAAAAGAAAGATATGGAAAGATAACTGAAGAGATTGATGAAAGACTAACAAGAGAACTTAATTTAATTAATGATAATGGTTTTTCTACTTACTTTTTAATTGTTCAAGATTTTATTAATTGGGCAAAAGACAATGATATTGTAGTGGGTCCAGGACGAGGAAGTGCTGCAGGCTCTCTTGTTTCATATTGCTTAAACATTACCACTGTTGACCCTTTAAAATATAATCTAATTTTTGAAAGATTTATGAATGGAGAAAGAATTTCTCCTCCAGATATTGATATAGATTTTACAGATAAAAGAAGAGACGAAGTAATTGAATATGTAGCTCAAAAATATGGTGAAGATAAAGTAGCTCAAATAATTACTTTTGGAACAATGGCAGCAAGAGGTTCAATTAGAGATGTAGGAAGAGCATTAGGATACAGTTATAATTATTGTGATAAAATTGCAAAAATGATTCCTTTTGGCAATGACCTTAAAGAAACTTTAAAAAAAATAAGTGAATTTAAGAAGATTTATGAAAACGAAGAAAAAGCTAAAATATTAATTGATTACGCTCTTAAATTAGAAGGTTGTGCTAGACATGCTTCTACTCATGCTTGTGGAATTGTAATATCTCCTACTCCTTTAAATAATATTATTCCTACTCAAAATCCAAGCCAAAACGAAGATCATATTATTACCCAATATGAAATGCATGCAGTTGAAGACCTTGGTCTTTTAAAGATGGATTTTTTAGGGCTTAAAAACCTAACTATTATTGAAGAAACAATTAATAAGATTGAAGAAAATATTGGAGATAAAATTAAAATTGAAGATATTCCATTAGAAGATCAAAAAACATTTGAGCTTTTTCAAAAAGCAAATACTACCGGTGTCTTTCAGTTAGAATCTCAAGGAATGAAAAGCTATCTCAAACAATTAAAACCAACTAAATTTGAAGATATTATTGCTATGGTTGCACTTTATAGACCTGGTCCAATGGAACTTATTCCAAAATATATTAGAAGAAAGCATGGTAAGGAAGAAGTAGATTATATTCATCCTCAACTTAAACCAATACTTAAATCTACTTACGGAATTTTAGTTTACCAAGAACAAGTGATGAAAATAGCACAAGAATTAGCAGGTTTTTCTCTTGGAGAAGCTGATGTATTAAGAAAAGCAATTGGAAAAAAGATTAGAAAATTATTAATGGATCAAAAAGAAAAATTTATAAACGGAATGATTAATAATAATATTGATAAAGATATTGCATTACAGATTTGGAATTGGATTGAACCATTTGCGGAATATTCGTTTAATCGTTCTCATGCAGCTTCTTATGGAACTATTGCTTATCAAACAGCCTATCTTAAAGCTCACTACCCAGTAGAATTTATGGCTGCCCTGCTTGCTTCTAAAAAGAATGATGTAGATAAAATTGCAAAATTGATAAAAGAGTGCAAGTCAATGGACATTGAAATTCTTCCTCCAGAAATCAATGAAAGCTTTAGAGATTTTACAGTTGTAAAAGGAGATAAAGATAAAAAAATTAGGTTTGGACTTACAGCTATTAAAAATGTTGGTAAAAGCGCTGTTGAATCTATTATTAAGGCAAGAAAAAAAGAAGGAAAATTTAAAAATATTGAGGATTTTGTTGCTAAAATGGATACAGGACATTTAAATAAAAAAACTATGGAAAGCTTGATTAAGGCTGGTACTTTTGATAAATTTGCAGAAAGGAACAAATTGTTGTTTAATTTAGAAAAATTGCTTGAATGGGCAAGAGAAAAAGAGAAAATGAATAATGAAGGTCAAAAAGGATTATTTGATGGTTTATCTGAAGAGAAACAAAAGGGTATTCATAAATTAAAACTAGAAAATGCAGAAGAGGCTACAAGAAAAGAAAAATTAAATTGGGAAAAAGAATTACTCGGCTTATTTATTTCAAGTCATCCTTTAAATAGCTTTGAAGGTTTTTTAAAAAAGAAGGCCCTCCCTATTTCTAAAATAATAAAGGGGGAGAAATTTACAGAAGAATATGTAAGGGTTGGGGGGTTAATTGCAAGCACTAAAAAAATTACAACAAAGAAAGGCAGACCAATGATGTTTTTGAATTTAGAAGACTTAGAGGATACAATAGAAGTAGTTGTCTTCCCGAGCGTTTATAAGCAAAATTCTTCTAAACTTGAAGAAAACAAAGTTGTGCTTATTTCAGGAAAAACTCAAAAAAGAAATGGTGGTTCTAAAATAATTTGTGAAAAAATAGACGAAATAAAAGAAGCATGAAATACTTAATTACAACAACTTTAGGTTTTAACACAAACCCCCTTTAGGGGAAGTAATTAAAGCTGCATATCTAAATAAAAGTAATTAAGCATTAATCATTAAAATTTATGAATAACTTAAAAAAAATAGAAAAGATCCGTCATTCTTTAGCTCACGTATTAGCTTATGCTATAGATGAACTCTTTAATGATGTTAAATTTGGAATGGGACCTGCTGTTGACAACGGCTTTTATTATGATTTTGAATTTAAAAAAGAAGATATAAGCAAAGAAGATCTTCCTAAAATAGAAAAGAAAATGAAAGAATTGATTAAAAAAGATATTAAATTTAAAAAAGAAAAGGTTAGCCGAGAAAAAGCTAAAAAATTATTTAAAAATCAACCTTACAAATTAAATTTATTAGAGGAGATTGAAGATGATCAAATTTCTATTTATAGAAGTGGGGAATTTATAGACCTTTGTAAGGGGCCTCATATTAAGTCTAGTAAAGAAATTAACCTTAAATCATTTACTTTAACTAAAATAGCTGGGGCTTATTTTAAAGGGAATGAAGAGAACGAAATGCTTACTAGGATCTATGGATTAGCGTTTGAAAATAAAAAGAAACTAAAGGAATATCAAAAAAAACTAGAAGAAGCAAAAAAAAGAGACCATAGAAAAATTGGAAAAAATCTTAAGTTATTTATGTTTGATAAGGAGGTTGGGCAAGGACTTCCATTATATTTACCTAAAGGAGCAAGAGTAAGGCATCTCTTAATTGACTTTGCTTTAACTACTTATCTTAATCGGGGATATGAATTAGTTTCTAGTCCTCATATTGGGAGTGAAGAACTTTGGCAGCATTCTGGACATTTAAAATTTTATAAAGAAGATATGTATGGTCCAATTGAGGTAGATGGGGATAAATATCGCTTGAAACCAATGAATTGCCCTTTCCATATTAAAATGTATAAAGATGAAATTAGAAGCTATAGAGATCTTCCTATTCGATGGGCTGAAATGGGGACAGTTTATAGATATGAAAAATCTGGAGAATTACATGGCTTAACTAGACCAAGAGGATTCACTCAAGATGATGCTCATATTTTTTGTACTAAAGAACAATTAGAAGATGAAATCTTAGAAGCTCTTAAAATTACTAAATATATTTATCATACTCTTGGAATGGAAGATTTAATTTTTAAATTATCTATTCGAGATCCAGAAGAACTAAATAAATACTTTGGCACAGATGAGCAATGGAACAAAGCAGAAGATTCTTTAAAAAAAGCATTAAAAGAATTTAATCAATCAGATTATGAATTAGATGAAGGAGGAGCAGCTTTTTATGCTCCTAAAATTGATATTGATGCTGTAGATGCAATGGGGAGAAGGTGGCAATTATCTACTATTCAAATTGATTTTAATTTACCTTCTAAGTTTAACCTTGAATATATAAACGAAAATGGAGAAAAAGAAACTCCATTTATGATTCACAGAGCTTTGCTTGGATCAATTGAAAGATTTTTAGGAGTCTATATTGAACATACAAAAGGAAACTTCCCTCTTTGGCTTGCGCCAGAGCAAGTTTGGATTATCCCAATAGCAGATGATCATGAAGAATATGTTGAAAAAGTTGCTCAGAAATTAAAAGAAAATGATGTAAGAGTTAATATAAAAAGAGAAGATAAAACTCTTTCTAAAAAAATTAGAAAAGGAGAAATTATGAAAATCCCCTACCTTCTAGTTGTTGGAAATAATGAAGTAGAAGATAACTCTGTAAGTATTAGATTTGAAAATGAAGACAAAGGAACTCAAAAAGTTGATTCTTTTATAAAAGAGATTACTAAGAAAATAAAAAATAAAAAATAAATGCCTAACCAATTATCTCCTAAAACTGAAAAGTTAGTTCGTAGGTATAAAAGTTGGTATAGCTCAAGAAAAAAAGAGGAGGAAACTTCAACTATTCATGTAGATGAGGTAGCAGCAAAAGCTGCATCTTTCTATGAAAAAATTAGAAAAGTAGTAGATTGGAAAGAAGAGCACTTAATGCGAAAAGCGGCAATTGAAAGGAGATTAAAAAGGCGTTTCTTTGTTGAAGAAAAAAAAGAAATAGCTAAGCCTTTGGTTCATGAATTAATTCGGGCTGGCTATTTTTCAAACGATCAAATCCCAACTTCTAAAATAGAAGAAGTAAAACGATCTTTAGATAAGTATCTCTATATTATCCAAAACAGCTCAAAACCTAAAAAAGAAACTAAAATTCAACTAAATGATTGGTTTCTTAGTATGGCAGCTTGCGAAATTGAAGAAATCCTAGATCCTCCAATTAGACAAAAGGCTTCTATTGATTTTATGTATGAAAACTTAAAAGGAAGAATTAAAATAAATGAAGGGGCGGTTGCAATAAAAAAAATTAGTGAAGAAGATAAAGACACCCAATTATATATTGCCATTGAAAAAGCTTTATTTAATTTAGATGATACTTTAATTGGTTATCATCTTCTTAAAAGAAAATTCCTGGGTTGGAAAAATTATTCTGATAAAAAAATTAAAGAAATAACAGAAAATGCATATGAAATTAGAAAAGATGTATATGATAAATTAAATCATCCTCTAGGTGATAAATTTTACAAAATTGCTAAAAAATACAATACTCCCTTTTTATTATTAAATGATATATTGTCTGATAATCCTCTTGAGAATGAAGAAATAATTAAAAATTCAGAAAAGTTAGAAAGTCTTGTTACTCAAAAATATAATAAAAGATTAGGCACTTTAAAAAAGAGACTCGGAAGAGCTGCTTTTTATTCTACTCTTTCTATTTTTCTTACAAATATTTTATCTCTGTTGGCACTTGAAATTCCAATTTCAAAAATGTTAACTGGATCCTTTAATAAGATTGCAATACTTATAGATATTTTAGGCCCTACTTCTTTAATGTTTCTATTAGTTTCAACCGTAAGAACCCCTAAAGAAGGAAATTTAGAGCAAGTAATTTTAGAAACTTCTAAAATTACTTATGAAAATGGGAAAATGGGTGCTATTGAGATTAAACCTTCTCGTAAAAGAGGGGCTATTTCTAATACTATTATTACCCTTTTCTATATTCTAACTCTTAGTTTGTTTTTAGGTGGTGTTGCTTTTATTTTCTATTATGTTAAATTTCCTCCTTTTTCTTATATTATTAATACTATCTTTTTAGCTGTAATTGCTTTTACAGGGGTTAAAATAAGAGAAAGAGCAAAAGAGTTAACTATTATTGAAAGAAAAGAAAGCTTCTTTACTTTTATTATTGATATCTTTTCTTTACCAATATTAAATCTTGGTAAATGGTTTTCTAATAAATGGAAAAAATATAATATTCTTTCCGTTATCTTTAATGCTTTAATTGATATGCCTTTTTCTACATTTATAAACTTTCTTGAAAGTTGGAGATCTTTCTTAAAAGAACAAAAAGAAAAAATTCACTAAGAAAAAAATTTAAACCCGGGAATTTTTTTATTCTCGGTTTTTTATTTAAAATAAATAAAGTATGAAATATTCTATTATTACATTTGGTTGTGAAATGAACAAGTCAGACAGTGAAAGAATTAAAAGAGTTCTAAAAAAAGAGGGACTAACCTCCACTGAGGATAATTCTAATGCTGATATTATAATAGTTAATGCTTGTGCTGTAAGACAATCTGCTATGGATAGAGTTTATGGTCAAGTTCAAAAAATAAAAAAATGGAAAAAAGATAACCCTGACCTTAAAGCAGGAGTCACTGGTTGCTTATTAGAAGAAGATAGAAAAAAATTAAAAGAAAAATACGACTTTCTTTTTGATATCAGAAATCTATCTGATTTACCTAAAATATTAAACCTTTCTCAAAAAGAAGGAAAAGAAAATTACTTAGATATTAAACCTGATCGTAATTCTAGTTTTTCAGCTTTTGTTCCAATTATGAATGGCTGTAATAATTTTTGCAGCTATTGTGCAGTTCCTTACACAAGAGGAAGAGAACAATCAAGGTCAGTTGATAAAATTATTAAAGAAATAGGAAATTTATCTAAAAAAGGATATAAAGAAATTTGGTTGCTTGGTCAAAATGTAAATTCTTATAAGCCTATATCTTTTGCAGAATTACTTTATAAGATTGAAAAAATATCAGGTGATTTTTGGATTCGTTTTACCTCTCCTCATCCTAAAGATTTTACAGATAGTTTAATTGAAGCAATGGCAACCTGTGATAAAGTTACTCCCTATTTTAATCTTCCCCTTCAATCTGGTAATAATGAGATATTAAAAAGAATGAATCGTAGCTATACAGTAGAGGAATACAAAAAAATTGTTCATAAAGTAAGAAAAAATATACCATCTATTACGCTTTCTACTGATATAATTGTAGGATTTCCAGGAGAAACAAAGGCACAATTTCAAAACACTTTATCTATTTTTAAAGAAATAGGGTTTGATATGGCCTATATCTCTAAATATTCGAAAAGACCAGGCACTAAAGCAGCTCAGATGGAAGATAATGTTAGCTTAGAAGAGAAAAAAAGGAGAGAAAGAGTCTTAACCCAAGTTCTTAAAAAAAGTGCTCTAAAGAGGAATAAAGAGTGGATAGGAAAAAAAGACAAGGTTTTATTTGATCAATTTAAAGACAATACTTTAATTGGGAAGACAAAACACTATAAAACCATCAAAGTAGAAAGCGTGAATCAAAACTTTGTTGGTAAAATAAAGAAAGTAAAAATTAATCAAGCTAAAGCTTTTGGCTTAAAAGGTGAAATAATATGATTAATAAGTTAGTAGTTATTTTAGGTCCTAACGCAGCTGGTAAAAGTAATTTAGCTGTAAAGCTAGCTCAAAAATTTGATGGGGAAATAGTTTCAGCGGATTCACGACAAATTTACAGAGGATTAGATATTGGAAGTGGAAAAATTTCAAAAAAGAATAAAAAAGGTATCTCTCATTACTTATTAGATATAGCTGATCCAAAAGAAAAATTTACTGTAGCAGAATATAAAGATTTAGCTCTAAAAAGAATTAAAGAAATTCAAAAAAAAGAGAGGCTACCTTTTTTAGTTGGAGGTACGGGCTTTTATATCCAAGCGGTAGTAGATGGAATTTTTTTCCCGAGAGTTGAACCAGATTGGGAATTAAGGGATAAATTAGAAAAAGTAGATAAAGAACAATTATTTAAAAAATTAAAAGATCTTGATCCAAGAAGAGCACAGAATATTGATAAAGAAAACAGAAGAAGATTAATTCGAGCCTTAGAAATTAATATTAAAACTAGTAAACCAGTTCCTCCCCTTTCTAAAAATCCTCCTAATTTTGATATTTTAGAAATTGGGATAAAAAGAGAAAAGGAAGAATTAAAAGAAAGGATTAAAGAGAGATTAGAAAAAAGATTTGAAAAAGGAATGATGGAAGAGGTAAAAGAACTTCATAAGGAAGGAGTCTCCTATAAAAGACTAGAAGAACTTGGCTTAGAATACGAATATATAGCTAAATATCTTCAAGGTAAATTAGAAAAGGGGGAAATGAAAGAAAAATTAAGAAAAGAAATAGAACACTTTGCTAAAAGACAGATAACTTGGTTTAAAAAAGACGATAGAATTCATTGGTTAAAAGAAAAAAGAGAACAGCAATCTGCTGCTCTTATCAAAAACTTTCTTAATTCTTAAAAACTTTACTCTTCTAATTTTTGATTAAGTATTTTTTGAGTAGTTTGAGGATTAGCTTTACCTTTTGTTTTTTTCATGACTTGCCCTACTAAAAATTGTAGAGCATTCTCTTCGCCATCTTTATAGTCTTGAACTGGTTCTGGGTTTTCTTTTATTACTTTATCAATAACATTTTCAATTTTATCCTCATCTGAAATTTGTTTTAATCCTTCTCTTTTTACAATCTTTGAAGGATCTTCCCCTTTTTTAAACATTTGCTTTAGAATTTTTTTAGCAATTTTACTTGAAATATCTCCTTTTATTAAAAGAACTATAAATTCAGCAAAATTTTCTGGATTGATTTTACATTTTTTTATTTTTTCAATATTATTTTCATTTAATAAGGATTGAAGATCAGTAATGAGGTAATTAGCACTTATTGTAATTGTTTTTTTAGTTTTTTCTTTATCAATATCTTCTGCTTTAATCCAGTTTTTTATTTCTGAAACTACATTTTCAAAATAATTAGCTAAATTAAGATTTTGAACAAGAAATTCAATTTGTTCCTCTTTTAAAGAAGAATACTCTTTTTTAAATCTTTCCTCTTTTTGGTCTGGTAATTCTGGTAGGGAGTTTTTTATCTTTTCTAGTCTCTTTTTTGTTCCAAGATGAAGGATTGGCAAGTCAGGTTCTGGAAAGTAACGATAATCTTTTGCCTCTTCTTTCACTCTTTGACTAAAGGTTCTTTCTTTTTTATCATCCCAACCTCTAGTTGCCTGAATTATTTTCTCACCCTTTTCTAGTTTTTTCTTTTGCCTCTTTATTTCATAATCAATTCCTTTTTCTAAAGCCTTAAATGAATTTAAATTTTTAATTTCTATCTTGGTTCCAAATTCATCATCCTCCTCTTTCTTAAGGGAAATATTAGCTTCACAACGCATTTGCCCTTTTTCCATATTAGCATCGGAAATATTAAGGTATCTTAAAATTAACCTTAACTTCTCTGCAAATCTTTTAGCTTCTTTAGCAGATTCTATTTCAGGTTCAGTAACTAATTCCATTAAAGGAACCCCTGCTCTATTAAAATCAATTAGAGAATAATCTTTGTCTTCTGGATGAATTAACTTACCTGTATCTTCTTCTAAATGGATTCGAGTAAGATTTATCTTCCTATCATCTACTTCTAAATGTCCTCCTTTGCATAAAGGTTTATCGTATTGAGAGATCTGATATCCTTTAGGAAGGTCAGGATAAAAATAATTTTTTCTATCAAATTTAGAATACTCTGGGATTTCAGAATTAAGAGCTAAACCAGCTTTCATTACTTTTAAAATTGCTTTCTTATTTGCAACAGGTAAAGTACCAGGATGACCAAGACAAACCGGACAAATATTAGTATTTGGTTTAGTTTTCTCAGGATCATTCGGACAAGAACAAAACATCTTAGATTTAGTTTTTAACTCTACATGGATTTCTAATCCTATTACTGGTTTATACATATTATTTTCTTTCTAAAGTAATAAATTTAAAATTATTAAAATTTTCCTCCTCTATTTTCTTCCACTTCTCATTATTATAGTCTGGAAAATAAGTATCTCCTTCAAATTCTTTATCAATTATAGTTAAATACATCTTCTTTGTTAAAGGAAGGAATTGTTTGTAAATTGAATCTCCTCCAATTACAAATGTCTCTTCGAACTCTTTAGTAAATTCTAAAACTTTTTTAATAGAATTAAAAGTTTTGCAACCTGGAATTTCTAGATTCTTCTTTCTCGTTAATATAATATTTATTCTATCTGGTAGAGGCTTTCCAATCGATTTATAGGTTTTTCTACCCATAATAACTGGCTTTTTCAGAGTTAATTTTTTAAATCTTTTCATATCTTTTTTGATACCCCAAGGAAGCTGATTATCTTTTCCAATTACTCCATTTTTAGCTAAAGCTGCAACAATTGAAATCATTATACTGCCATTTTTCCTTTAATATGAGGATGATGTCTATATTCTTCTAAATGAATATCTTCCATCTTAAAGTCATCAATATTATCAATGTCAGGATTTACCTTCAAAGTAGGCAAAGATTTTGGTTCTCTTCCTAGTTGAGTCTTAACTTGATCAAAATGATTTTCATAGATATGAGCATCTCCCATTGTATGAATAAATTCATAAGGTTCTAAGTTAGTAACTTGAGCTACTAAGTGCAAAAACAGAGAATAAGAAGCAATATTAAATGGTACTCCTAAAAACATATCACAACTTCTTTGATACATTTGTAAAGAAAGTTTTCCATCATTAACATAGAATTGATAAAGAATATGACAAGGCGGTAATGCCATTTTATCTAAATCAGCTGGGTTCCATGCAGAAACTATTATTCTTCTACTATTTGGATTATTTTTTATCTTATCAATTACATTTTTTAGTTGGTCAATTGATCCTTCTGAATAAGGAGATTGAAAAGAACGCCATTGTACTCCATAAACTCTCCCTAGATCTCCTTTAAATTCTGCTTTTGGTTTCCAATAATCTGCTTCATAATTAGCATCCCAAATATGACAATCTCTTTCATGTAATTCTTTAATATCGCGGCTTCCACTAATAAACCACAATAATTCTGCCTTAACTGAATTAAAAATTAGTTTTTTAGTAGTAACGGCAGGAAAACCGTCTCTCATATTATATCTCATCTGCATTCCAAAAATACTTTTAGTATCAATTCCAGTTCGATTAGGTTTAATAGAGCCTTCCTCCATTACCTTTTTTAAAGCATTGAGATACTGTTGCATAACTTTTAATTAATTTAATCTTTTAGCCTCTTCTGTTATTTCTACTCCAGTACTTGTTCCAATAATATCAGCTCCTGCTTCTACCATCATATTTAAATCTTCTACTGTTCTAACTTTTCCTGCAGCTTTTACGGTTAACCCTCCAGAATGCTTTTTCATCATTTCTACATGTCTTGCTTTTTCCTTTAATTCATGATGGCCTAGAGGGTCTTTTTCAGTAGCGGTTTTAACACAATCTGCTCCTGCCTCTTTAACTAATTGAGAAGCCTTTTTAATTTCTTTGTCGGTTAAATAACCTGAACCAATAATAACTTTTGTATAAAGAATTTTACTTATCTCTTTTAAATCTTTTAGTATCTTATTGTATTTTTCGTATTTTAAATCAATTACATTTAAAACTATATCAATATTATCTCCCCCCTCCTCTTTTATCTTTTCACAAATTTCAACTCTTTTTTCATGAGGACTAAGTCCCATTGGTGGATCAACTAAAACTACAGTTTTAATATCTGTTCCTTCTAATTGTTTACTGACAAACTCTGCCCACTCAGGATTAACACATACTCCTCTAAAATTATATTTTTTAGCTTCATCACAAACTTTTTTAATTTCTTCCTTTGTTGCATTTTTATCAATGTTTGTATGATCGATATAAGATGCAATTTTTTTAGGATCTTTTATCATAATATTTTATTAATTTCTTTAATTACTTTTTTATTTATATTTTTGGGTTTTAACCATTTACCTTCTTTATTTAAGCATTCAATTAATCTAAACTCCTTTGGGTAAAGTTTGGCAATATGCTTATAGGCCTTTAAAGCATTAGCTAAGTGTTCTAGATCTGTTTCATGAATATCTTGCTCTTTATTTTTTAGAAAACTACTTTTCTTTTTTCTTTTCTTTTCGTCTTCAACTCTAGCTGCCATTTTTTTAGCTAGCTCTACTGAAGTTTTTAAAATTATAGTTAAATCAGGCCGAGGAATTTTAAATAAATTATATTCTAGATTATAGAGCCATTTAAAAAACTCTTCCCTTTCTTTTTTATCTTCTATCTTTCCCCCTTGATGGGCAATATTTGAAGCTAAATAACGATCTACTATTACTACTTTTCCTTCTTTCAGCCATTTTTTCATTTGAAAAGAAGCATCAAATCTATCACATGCAAAAAAGATTGAAGCACGATATGGACCTACTTCTTTAGCTGATCCATATTTTTCATTTAAATAATTTTCAACCATTCCTGCAGCTTTAGTTCCATATTGAGGAAAATCTATTTTCTTAACTTCTATTCCTTTCTTTTTTAAAAACTTTGTTAAATAATTAGCTTGAGTAGCTTTCCCTGAACCATCTATCCCTTCAAACACTATTAATTTCCCTGGATGCTTTTTTTTAGTCATTATTAATATTTGCTAAATAAGTATTTTTTAAAAGAAAGGCAACAGTTAAAGGACCAGTTCCTCCTGGTACTGGTGTTAGAAAAGAAGCTTTTCTTTCTACGCTTTTTCTATCTATATCTCCTGTAATATTTCCGCTTTTATCTCTATTAAATCCGGCATCAATTAGAGCTGCTCCTTTTTTAATATCTGCCTCCTTAATTAAACCTATTTCTCCTTTAGCGCTAATTATTATATCGCTTTCTTTTAATCTTTCTTCTTTTTTTTCTTTAAGATATTTTACTTTTATCCCTTTTCTTTTAAAATACATTTTTAAAGTTCTTCCAAAAATATCAGAATTTACTAAAGCAGTTACTTTACTTTCTTTTAAATTTTCTCTATTTTTTTTCAAAATAAAATAAATCGCTTGTGGTAAAACTGGATAAAGATAAGGCTCCTGAATTTTTCTTTCTAGAAGTTTTAAATTTTCTTTATGAAAACCATCAACGTCTTTTTTGGGATCAATGGTACTAATAATTTTATCTGTATTAAAACTTTCAGGCAAGGGTAATTGTACAATAATTCCATCTATAGCAGATGAATTATTTAATTCTTTAATTTTTTCAATAATAGTTTTTTGATTTACTAAAGGTGGAAATTTAAAAACCTTCACATTAATCCCTATTTGCAAGCCTTTCTTTTTTTTATTTTCAATATAAATTTTAGATGCTTTATTTTCTCCTACTACAAAAACAGCTAAAATTGGAGTAATATTCCTTTCTTTTATCTCTTTTTTTAAACTATTTAATATTTTATTAGCTTCTGTAGTCCCATTTAAAATCTTCATAGACTGGGTATTAATCTTCTAATTTTTTAATTTCTTCCCCTATTTATTTTAGGATCTATTTTTTTTATACTCATTAGTAGTTAAATCTTAGGAAGAGTTAAATCTTTTTGATTTTGATACTTTCCTTTCTTGTCTGCATAAGAAGTATTACAGACATCTTTGCCAGTCATAAAAATTACCTGGCAAATTCCTTCCTTTGCATAAATTTTAGCTGGTAAAGGAGTAGTATTACTAATCTCTACAGTAATATAACCTTCCCACTCTGGTTCTAAAGGAGTAACATTTACAATAATTCCACAACGGGCATAAGTAGATTTTCCTACACAAAGCCCAAGTACGCCTCTTGGAATTTTAAATCTTTCTACACTTTTTCCTAAAGCAAAAGAATTAGGTGGAATTATACAAACCTCTCCTTTAAAATTTTTAAAAGATTTTTCATCAAAATCTTTTGGATCTACAATAGCGTTTTGAATATTAGTAAAAATTTTAAATTCATCATCTATCCTAAAATCATAGCCATAAGATGAAAGCCCATAAGAGATGACATTTTCACGAACTTGAGAATCATTAAAAGGTTTTATTATGCCTTCTTTTTTGACGTATTCCTTGATATTTTTATCAGATAAAATCATTATTATTTAATTTAAAAAACTTTCAACCACTCTAAAACTTTAGTCTTTAATTGTTATCCCCATATTACGAGCAGTACCTTCAATTATTTTCATAGCTTGCTCAATATCGTTTGTATTTAAATCAGCAATTTTTTTCTTTGCAACTTTCTTTAGCTGTTCTCTAGTAATAGAAGCTACTTTTTTAAGATTAGGCTCTCCAGAGCCTTTCTCAATTCCAGCTTCATCTTTTAAGAGCTCTGAAGCAGGCGGTTCTTTTAATATAAAGTCGAAACTTTTATCTTTGTAAATATTAATTTCTACTGGAACAATTGTTCCTTTTCTATCTTGAGTAGCTTTATTAAATCTATCGCAAAAAGTAGAAATATCTATTCCATGCTGAGCTAAAGCAGGCCCGATCGGAGGAGCAGGATTTGCTTTTGCCCCTTCTATTTGTAATTTTACCACTGAATCAACTTCTTTTTTAGCCATAATTATTTTATATTTATTTATTTTTAAACAACGTGAATAAAAGATACATTTACACTTATAAATTTCTTTAAAGCAAAACTCAAAAGTGTTTATGGAAATGATTAAACTTTTTCAATTTGAAGAGAATCTAGCTCAACTGGAGTATCTCTTCCAAACATATCAACAAGAACTTTTACTTTCCCTCTTTCTTGATCAACCTCTGAGACTTTTCCTTCAAAATCTTTAAAGGGACCGTCTGTAATCTTTACAACATCTCCTTCTTCTACATCTATTTTATATTCTGGTTCATCTTTTTTCATTTTACTCATGAGTATATTAACCTCTTCTTTAGATACAGGAGTTGGAGTGGTTTCTGCTCCTACAAACCCCATTACATTTGGAGTATTTCTAACAATATACCAAGAATCATCCGTTACTATCATTTGAACTAAAACATATCCAGGATATATTTTCTCTTCTATTGTTTTTCTTTCTCCATTTTTCATTTTAATTTTCTTTTCTTTTGGCACTATAACTTGAAAAATCTTATCTTCCATTCCTAAAGACTTAATTCGCTGATTTAAATTTTCAGCAACTGCATCTTCATATCCAGAATAAGTGTGAATCGCATACCAATTTTTCTCTTTTTCTTGTGTTTGTCTTGGCATTTTTTAAAAATTAAATTAAAGAATTAGTCTTTGAAGTAAAGTGCTAAATAGAAAATCAATTGTACCTAAAAAAGCAGCTACAGCACTAGTCACTATCAAAACTAAAACAGTATACTGCAATGTTTCTTCTTTAGTAGGCCAATTTACTTTTTTCATTTCAGCTTTTACTTCTTTTAAAAAAGTAAAAGTTTTATCTAAAATTTTCATGAAATTAAACTATTTTATTTTCTCTTATTTTCGAGTAATGTGAGAAACAAAGGTTTTGGCTTTGGTTCTTAATTTTGAATGATATGAGAAACGAAGGTTCTGGCTTTAGTCAGGTTCTTATTGCTTGTGAATTTTAGCAAATAACACTTAAATGTCAAGGTTAGAAACCTCTTTTGCGTGAGTTTGAATAAACTTTTTTCTTGGTAAAACCTCAGACCCCATTAAGGTATCAAATACTTTATCTGCTTCAGCTGCGTCTTCTATATTTACTTTTAGTAGTACTCTATTTTTAGGGTCCATAGTTGTTTTCCATAATTGATTTGGATTCATTTCCCCTAACCCTTTAAATCTTTGAATATCAATATTCTTATATTTTTTCTTTATTTTTTTCAATTCTTTTTGTTTTTCTTTTTCAGTATAAACATATTTCATAGTTTTTCCTGCTTTTAGTCTATACAAAGGAGGTTGAGCAATATAGAGATAATTATTTTCAATTAAAGGCTTAAAATAACGATAGAAAAGAGTTAAAAGTAAGGTTCGAATATGAGCACCGTCTACATCAGCATCTGTCATAATTATTATTCTATGATAACGAGCTTTATCAATATTAAAATCCTCTGCAATAGCTGTTCCTAAAGCAATTACCAAAGATTTTACCTCTTTGGAATTTAATATTCGATCCAATCTTGCTTTTTCTACATTTAAAATTTTACCTTTTAGAGGTAAAATAGCTTGGAATCTTCTATTTCTTCCTTGTTTTGCACTACCACCAGCTGAATCACCCTCTACAATATATAATTCTGATTCCTCTGGTTTTCTTGAAGAGCAATCAGCTAATTTGCCAGGAAGAGATAAACCTTTTAGTCCTTGTTTTTTAATAACTGTCTTTCTTGCAAGTTTAGCAGCTTTTCTAGCTTTTGCAGCAACCAATCCTTTATTAATAATTTCTTTAGCGTCCCTTGGGTTCCTCTCTAAAAAGTCCATTAAATGTTTTGAAACAACAGATTCTACTGCAGACTTAGCTTCTGGATTTCCCAATTTAGCTTTAGTCTGCCCTTCAAATTGAGGTTCTGGAATTTTTACAGAAACTACTACATTCATTCCCTCTCTAATGTCTCTACCAGAAATATTAGAATCATCTTCTTTTAAAAATCCGTTATCTTTAGCATATTTATTAATTGTTCTAGTTAAAGCAGTTTTAAAACCTGTCAAATGACTACCTCCTCCTTCTGTATGAATATTATTAGCAAATCCTTCAAGAAATCCTTCGTATTCATCTGTATACTGCATAGCTGCTTCTACAATAATATTATCATTTTTGTCAGAACAATAGAAAATACTATCATGAATCGGTTTTCCTTCTTTATTAATATATTTTACATAAGAAGCAATTCCTCCTTCAAAGTAAAAACAATATGGTTTTACTTTTCCTTTTTCTCTTGCATCAATTAAATTAATCTGAACTCCTTTTGTAAGATAAGCCTGCTGTCTTAAATGATCTTTAATTTTCTTTAAATTAAATTTAAGATTATTAAAAATTTCAGGATCAGGTTCAAAAGTAACTGTAGTTCCAGTTTTTCTACAATTGCCCGCTTTCTTTAATTTAGACTTAGTCTCTCCCCTTGAATATTCTTGTACATATTTTTTTCCGTCTCGACAAACTTCTGCTTTAAGATATTTTGATAAAGCACAGACTACAGAAACACCTACACCATGCAATCCACCTGCAACTTGATAAGCTTTACTTCCAAACTTTGCTCCAGCATGTAAAGTAGTCATTACTGTCTCAAGAGACGATTTTTTAGTTTGTTTGTGTTTCCCTACTGGAATACCTCTTCCATTGTCTGAACATTCAACTCTATTATTAGAAAGAAGTTTTATAGTTATTTCATCTGCATATCCACCAATAGCTTCATCTATACCATTGTCTAAAACCTCCCAAATTAAGTGATGTAATCCTTGAGTCCCAGTAGACCCAATATACATACCAGGTCTTTTCCGAACTGGATCTAATCCTTCTAATACATAAATATCTTCCGCCCCGTATTCACCTTTTTTTCTTTTTTTTCGTTTCTTTTTAGCCATTTTTGATTAATTATATTTATTTAGATTTTCTTCTAATTTATTTGTTAATTAAAGATAATTAAAATTTTCTTACTTCCCAATTGGGCTTATTTTCCAAAGCCTCAATGATTTTATTATGTAAACCTTCGACCTCCTTAGAGGTTAAAGTTTTATTGGGTGATTGATAAATGATATGAAATGCTAAATTTTTCTTTTGATTTGGTAATTCATCTCCTTGGTAAATATCAAATAAATCAACATCTCTTATCAAGTCACCTTTTATTGAATTAATTGTATTTAAGACTTCTTCTACTTTTGCTCTTTTTGGAACTAAAATTGCTAAGTCACGTACAGCAGATGGATATTTTGAAAGTGGTCTATATTCTTTTTCTTCTATTATAAACTTCTTTAATTTCTCAAAATTTAAATTAAAACAAACAATTCTCTCTTTGATACCATACTTTTCACTAATATTAGTTGAAATTTCACCCAAAAAGCCTAATTCTTTTCCATCTTTTACTTTAATTTCAGCAGATCGATGTAAATGCCAAATATTATCTTTGTTGTCTTCAGAAGTTGGTTTAAATTCATCATACCAAATATCTGTGATTCCCAATTTTTCGAATAAAAAGTCTATTGTTCCTTTTCCTGTATAAAAACTATCATCTTTTTTAGAATTGTAGATTATACCAGTTAACATTTCTTTTTCTTTATCTGGGGTTAAAAATATTTTTCCTAATTCAAATAGTTTAATGGTATTAAAATTCTTCTGATTTTCTCCAGCCGTTTTTAATAAATTAGGAATTAGAGAAGGTCTTAAATGAGTATTTTCTTTGCTAATTGGATTTGAAACTTCTATAACCTCTTTTTCTTTGTAATTAAAAAGGGCTAAATCTTTTTTATCTACAAAAGAAGGTGTATAAACTTCACTTAATTGAGCGTTTTTTAATATTTTTCTAATTTGTGTTTCCCAAAAGAAATTTATATTCCTTTCCGGAGGAATTAGACAAACTTCAGGTAATTTAGGTTCTATATTTTCATACCCATAAATTCGCCCTACTTCTTCAATTAAATCTTGTGGAATTGATAAGTCTAGTCTATAAGTTGGAATTTCAATTTCAAATTTATTCTCTTTTTCCTCTATCTTAAAGCCAAATTTTAAAAAAATTTTCTTTATTTCTTTATTTTCTATCTCTATTCCTAATAAATCTCTTATTGATTGAGCTTTAAGGATAATTTTTTTAGGTTTTCTTTTTTCTTCATAATTATCTACTCTTCCTTTTGTTACTTTTCCATTACTAACTTTTTGGATAAGATAAGCAGCACGATCTACTGCTTTTCCAGTTAAATTAGGATCAATTTTATTTTCAAATCTTGTAGAAGCTTCAGTTCTAAGATTAATTGCTTGAGAAGTTTTTCTAACTGAAACAGGGTCAAAATTAGCAGATTCTAAGACAATATTTTTAGTTTTATTTGTAATCTCTGCTTTTTTACCTCCCTTTATCCCAGCAATAGCTAAAATTCCTTCTTTGTCACTAATAACAACAGATTTATTATTTAGTTCAAAATTTTCTCCATCTAAAGTTGTAACTTTTTCATTTGCCTTAGCCTTTCTAACTTTTATTTTATTCCCTTTAACTTTTTCAAGATCAAAGGCATGAAGGGGCTGTCCCATCTCTAGCATTACTAAATTAGTAGCATCTACAATATTGTTTATTGGTTGAACTCCACATTTTTCAAGTTTTTTCTTAACCCATTTTGGAGACTCGCCTACTTCTACATCTTTTACAACTCTAGTTGTATATCTTCTACAGTCCTCTTTCTTTTTAATTTCTACCTCAATTAAATCTTTTGTCTCTTCTTTAATCTCTTTAAGTTTTATTTCTGGTAAATTTAATTTATCTTCTAATAAAACTGAACATTCTCTAGCTAATCCAATATGGGATAGACAGTCTGAAGCTCTATTTGGTAAAACATCAATATCTAAAATATAATCACCTTCTATTTTTTCTATTTCTTCTACTTCTAAAACATGCTTAGTAATTAAATCACTAAGTTTTTTAGGATTAGGTAAATCTTTTTTTAAAAATTCATTTAACCAGCTGTAAGAAAACTTCATACTTTAATTATTTTTAATAATATTAAAATTGAGATAAAAACCTTAAGTCACTTGAATAAAATAATCTGATATCATTTATATTATATTTAAGCATTGCTAATCTATCTAGTCCTATTCCAAAAGCAAAACCCTGCCATTTATCAGGCTTATACCCAACAGATTTTAAAACTTCAGGATGAACCATTCCTGCCCCCATTAATTCTAACCAGCCAGTTTGAGAACAAACAGAGCAACCTTTTCCTCCGCAATTAATACATCTCATATCTACTTCAAAAGAAGGCTCAGTAAATGGAAAGTAAGATGGTCTTAGTCTAATTTTAGTATCTTTTTCAAAAAAACTATCTAAAAATTCCTCAATTATTGCCCTAAAATTAGCAGCAGTTACTTTCTTATCAACCATTAACCCTTCTAATTGATAAAAGTTAAATTCATGAGATGCATCCGTAGCTTCATAACGAAAAACTCTACCTGGAACAATTATGCGAAGAGGAGGATTATTACTTTCCATATATCTTATCTGCACTGGAGAAGTGTGAGTCCGAAGAAGCTTTCCATTCTCTAAATAAAAAGTATCCCACATATCTCTTGCAGGATGATTTTTAGGAATATTTAAAGCATCAAAATTATGCCATTCATCTTCCATTTCTGGCCCTTGAATTAAAGAAAATCCTAAACCTCGAAAAACTTCTTCTGCCTTATTTCCGATTTGAGTAATAGGATGAATGTGACCTTTTGTTGCTGGAATTTTTCCAGGAGCAGAAATATCTATCCATTCTTTTTCTTCTCTTTCTTTTTGAAATTTTTCTTTCTTAGTTTTTTTAGTCTCTTTAATTCTTTCTTTTAGTTCTTTCTTTATCTTATTAGCCTCTTTTCCAATCCTTTTTCTTTCTTCTATGGGAAGATCTTTAAGAGTTTTTAATATCTTATTTAGCTCTCCTTTCTTTCCTAAATATTTTTTATAGGCCTCATCTAGTTGTTTGAGGTCTTTTGCATTTTCTATTTCTTTTTGTGCTTTTTTCTTTAAAGAATTCAAATCCATTTACTTCACTTTTTTAAAAAATTACTTTAACCATTTTAACTTAATTTTTCCCTTTAATCAAGTTCATTTTTAATCTAAATTTTGAATAAAAAAAGACCAATTTTTATTGGTCTTTAAAAAGCGCGGGTGATCGGATTTGAACCGACGGTCTCTACCGTGACAGGGTAGCGCTTTGGGCCGCTAAGCTACACCCGCAAATAAGCTTGTGCCGGCGGTAGGTTTCGAACCTACGAACCTTAGCCTTATGAAGACTCTGCTCTACCCCTGAGCTACGCCGGCTTTCTCTTTTTAATTTGTGAAAACAGTGTTGCGGGGGTTGGATTCGAACCAACGTCCCGAGGTTATGGGCCTCGTGAGATACCGTTTCTCCACCCCGCGATCTTCCTACATATTCTACCTAAAATTTTGAAACTGTCAAATTAAATCCTTTTCAAAACTTTGAATTCCTTTGTAACTACTATCATACTTATCAATTTTAGGGAAATCAAGCATCTGTATTTTTTTTGAAACTACATCTATTAATTTTTTCATTCTTTTAATATCCTTCTCTTTTATCTTATAATTTAAAGTGGTTAATCTTTCTTTCTTATCTGGCTCTAAAAACTCTAATTGCCCCTCTTCTACTCTGTATTTATCTCCAAAATCTTTTGAATTTTCAATAAGTAATTTATAAAAGATAAGTTGGTTTTTATATTTCCATAATTTAATTTTTTCATAATCACCTTTTCCTTTCCAACTATTTACTGACTTACCAGTTTTAAAATCTGTTACTATCATCTCTTTACCTTTTTTTTCAATTTTATCAATTTTGCCTGTAATTGGACATCCTTTAACCTCTACTCCTCTGCTTGAAAAGTTGAATTCTACTAAATGTTCTGGTTTAAAGCTTCCTTTCTTTTCTTTGTAATAATTTTCAAGGGCTTTCTTTCCCCTTTGATGGAGTTCTTTAAACTCTCTTTCATTTAATGGTTGGTTTTTTAATAATTTTTTAAATATAGAAAAGACTTTATCTAAACTTGGAACCTCACCTTCTTTCTTTAATATCATATAGATATTGTCCATTGTTTGGTGCATTGCTGTACCAAAACAAAGTCCTGGAGTTTTTGCTTTAGGAAAGCGTAATAAATTTTGCTCTAAAAAATAATGAGGTCCTCCTTGAGTTATATCTAAGAAGTTATTTAAATGAGTAACACTTAGTTTATATTTATCTAAAACATCAGACAATAAGGCCTTTTGATTATCTGTTTCTGGCAAAAAGAATGAAGGAGTAATACTTTTTTCTAAAGCCTCAATTCTTTCTTCTTTTGTAATTTCTTTTTCTTCAGGACTTAATAGTTTAGCTGACTTACTTTCTTTTATCTCTTCTTCTGTTGTTACTAAAAATTGAAGGGGTAAAAACTCTCTTCCTTTTTCATCCTTTGCAAAGGAGGTCAATATTAATTCGTGCCGAGCTCTTGTAAGAACTACGTAAAATAATCTTAATTGATCATCTATATCTTCTTGCCCTGGTTTTACTCTTAAATTCTGTGGAAAAGGAAGAATAGAATAACGCCCCTTTTTTGCCCAAATTTTATCCTGACAATTTAAGACAAAAACTGAATCAAACTCTTTCCCTTTTGCTTTGTGGGCACTTAATAGATTTACCTTATTCTCCCCTGTAGTAAATTTACTTTTATTAATTAAAGGAAGATTTATTTCATTATGTAATCTTACAAAATCAAGTAGATGCTCTAATTTTAAAAATTCCTGTTGTTTGTAATCTCTGATTTTTTGAATAAAAGTCTGCAAGCTTGATAAAAACCAAAACTTATCTCCTTTCTCATTATTATCAAAATAATATTCCCTAAAAGGAGATCTAATATTTAAACTCTTAGTTCCAATTATAAAGTCTATCATTTTTTCTAAGGGTTCATAGTTTGCCCTATTTGATAGCTCAAGAAAGAAATTAGCAATATTATTTAGTTTCCCTTTTTTATTTAACATGCACTCTAACCAATCCCTTCTTTTTAATTTAGATTCCGAAGCTAATTTTAAGAGTTCTTCTCTTTTAATTTCCCAAAAGGGATAACTTAAAACCTCAGGAAGTAAAGAGAGTGCTTCCCTTTTTTTATTTTTTGATAAATGAATTACTATCTTTATTATTTGAATAATTTGTTCTATATAGGGCTCTTCTAAAATATTCTGCTCTCTTTCATAAGAAATTGGAATATCAAAATAAGAAAGAAAAGGAACTAATTTTTGTAAGTCTTTATGATAACGACTAATAACGGCTATGGTATCTGGGTTTTCTTTTTTTTCAATATTTTCTTTAATTTTTTTAGCAATCCAATAATACTCTTCTTCTTTTGTTTTAAACTTATAATGGTTAATAAACTCTTTTTCTTTATTTTTATTAACTGATTCCAGCCTTTTCTGAATTTGAGGAATAATATTTTCTAGTCGTTTTTCTCCTTTTTCAATAATAAATTTTGCCGTCTTTAAAACATTTTCTGAAGATCTGTAGTTTTTTAAAAGTGTAATAATTTTTGTATCTTTATATCTCTTCTTAAATTTATGAATATTTTCTACTTCAGCTCCTTGGAATTTAAATATAGCTTGATCATCATCCCCTACTACAAAAATATTAGACTTTTCTTTCCCAGTTAAAAGATGAAGTAGTCTCATTTGAGCTTCGTTTGTATCTTGAAATTCATCAACTAAAATAAAGGAGAACTCTTCTTGGATCTCTTTTCGGAAAGATTCATTTTTAGAAAGAACTTGAATAACATCAAGAAGCATATCATCAAAATCATAATATCCTTTTTCATACATTCTTTTTTGATATTCCTTATAAATCTCTGCTAAGGCTTTTAATTTTTCAGTATATTTTGTGTCTTTAAATACTATTTCGCCCTCTTCTTTTTTAGTCCATTTTCTCTTCCATCTTGTTATTGGTTTTGTTTTTTCTTTTTCTTCAGCTTCTTTTAAGGCTTTTTCAAAACTACGCCCAATAACAGAAGTTAGATCTTCAATATGAGGAATCTTATTATTCTCTTTTTTATTTTTTATTTTTTCTAAAGATTTCCAATAATTTTCAAAATTACTTTTACTGACTCTATCGCTTAAGCAGTTTTGGAGGGTAGAATTTATAAATTTAAGCTCTTCTTTATTTTTATCTAATATCTTTCCAAATTCATCTGTTGTTAAGCCAGCTCTTTTTAAAGCAGTGATTGATTTTTTAATTGGTCTTAGATATATAAAGCCTTGTTCAGAATGAGATTTTTTAAGAGGATTATCAAATTCTAAATCTTTAATAATGTCTTTAATAATTTCAGTTTGAGTAACTTGATCAGCTGGATTAAAATTAGCTCCTTTATAAAAATATTCAGGGTACTTATTGATTATATTTACACCTAAGCTATGAAAAGTACTAATATTTACTTTAAAAGCTTTGTTACCAATAAAATCTTGTAATCTTTGCTTCATATTTGATGCAGCTGAATCTGTGAAGGTTAAACAAAGTATCTCTTGAGGTAAAGTGTCTGTTTTTTTTAAAATATTAGCTACTCTAAGAGCTAAAATTTCAGTCTTACCTGCACCGGGACCAGCTACTACAAGAACAGACCCATAAAGAGAATCTGCTGCTTCTCTCTGTTCTTTATTTAAACGTTTGTATCTTATTTCAAAATTATTCATATTCTTTACTTAAATTATCATTTTTAAATAATCAAAACAAGCAGACAAATTTAACTTTGTCTGCTTCAAAATAATAACTTTTATTTAAGTTTAAAAAGCTTGAAAACTTCGAAGACCTTTTTCAAAAATACTTAAAACTTTTTGAGCCTGCTCAAGATCTACTTCATAGTTAGGGTCTCGAGCAACACTATTCCTAATCTCATGAGCTTTTAATATTTCTTTTTTATTTGGTAAAACCCCCGGGCTTAATTGTTCTAATCTTTCTTCTAAAGAATCCCCGCTATATCCCATTTCTTCTAAAACATCAATAAACATAGTTTCGGCTTCCATAATGGATAATTTATAATCCGATTCAGTTCCTGCCTCTTTTACTCTATCAGTAATTTTTTGCCATTTTTTCTGTACTTTTACAGCACCAATAGGTCGAAAAGTAATAAACTCTAAAATATTATTAAGGTAGGTTAATCTTAACCAACCTTTAGTAATCGAAATCATAATTATTGTCCCTAAAAATAAAAGAGAAATTAATATAAAAATATACTTAATAATTAATAACCAAATTGGAAAATTAGGACTAATTAAAAATTCATTTAATGTTCCACCAACTTGAGGTAAATTTTTAAGGAATAAGCTTGCTCCCATATCGTTTAAAAGTTCTGTAATTAAATTATTCATAAATTAAATTAGCTAAATCTAATATTTTATATTCTTCAAAAGGTTTACCAATTATTTGAAGTCCAACTGGAAGAGAATTAATTTTGCCAGCAGGAATTGAAACAGCAGGTAGCCCAGCTAAATTAACTGGAATTGTGCAAAGATCAGCTAAATACATAGAAAGAGGATCTTCTGTCCTTTGTCCAATTTTAAATGCAGTTGTAGGAGAAGTAGGCGTTACTAAGAAGTCTACTTCTTTAAATATTTTAGTAAAATCTTCTTTAATTAAAGTTCTTACTTTTTGTGCTTTTTTATAATAAGCATCATAATAGCCAGAAGAAAGGCAATAAGTTCCAAGCATTATTCTTCTTTTTACTTCATCTCCAAAACCTTTCCCCCTAACATCTTTATATGTTCCTTTTTTAGTCTTTAAGCCATATTTTACCCCATCATAACGAGCTAAATTTGAACTAGCTTCTGAAGGAGAAATAATATAATAAGCTGGTAAAGCATATTTTGTATGAGGAAGACTAACTTCTTTAACTTGAACTCCTCTTTTTTCAAATTCTTTAATTTTTTCTATAATTTTATCTTTAACTTCTTGATCTATTCCCTCTTGAAAATATTCTTTTGGAACCCCAATTTTAGTATTTTTAATATTTGTTTTATTTTTCTTAAATTGAACTTCCATGCTAGTTGAATCTTTAGGGTCTTTTCCAGCTAAAACATCAAATAAGATTCTAGCATCTTCTACTGTTTTAGTAATTGGTCCAATTTGATCCAAAGAAGAACCAAAGGCAATTAAACCATAACGAGAAACTGCGCCATAAGTTGGCTTTAAACCAACCACACCACAAAAAGAAGCAGGTTGTCTAATAGAACCTCCTGTATCAGAACCTAAAGAAGCATGGCATAAACTAGCTGCAGTAGCTGCTGCAGAGCCCCCAGAAGAACCTCCAGGAACTCTTTCTTTATCATGAGGATTTTTAGTTACCTGAAATGCTGAATTTTCAGTTGAAGAACCCATTGCAAATTCATCTAAGTTAGTTTTTCCTAGAATAATCGCATCTTCTTTTATTAATTTTTTAATACAAGTGGCACTATAAGAAGCTTTATAGTTTTCTAATATTTTAGAACCTGCAGTACATTTCTCTCCTTCAACCAGCATATTGTCTTTAATAGCTAATGAAACTCCAGCTAATTTTCCTATTTTATCTCCTTTATTAATTTTTTGATCTATTTTTTTAGCTTGCTTTAAAGCTAAATCTTTTGTTAATAAAAGATAAGAAGATATTTTTTTATCCTCTTTTTTAATTTTTTTAAAATATTTTTCAGTTAAATCTTGAGCAGAAAAAATTTTCTTTTTAATTCCTTTTCTAATTTTTTTAATAGTTAGCTCTTCTAATTTCATTCTTCTTTATTTAAAATAGTATCTACTTTAAAATAATTACTCTTTTTTTCAGGAGCTGAATCTAAAATATTTTTTTTAGCCTCATCTTTAGTCTCTTTTATTTTATCTTTTTTTAAAATATTTTCTTCTTCTTGAATATGCCCCATTGCTTCAATTCCTTTAACGTCAACTTCTTCTAAAACTTTAATATAGTCTAATATAGAGGCGACCTCTTCTAAAAGTTTATCTTCTTTATGAGCTCTTAGATTTAGTTTAGCTAATTCTGCAATATGTTTTATTTGTTTTTTATCTACCATATTTTTTTTATTTACAAAGAAAATTAATTGCTAAAGGATTCTATTTAGATATTTTATATTACCTTTTTTGCTTAGGTGGATCTAAATTTTGTGTTTCAATTAAAACTTCATTTAAATCTTCTATATTTTCTATTACTAGTCCGGCTCCTCTCACAACTGCTGTTAAGGGATCTTCAATAATTTTTGTAGGCATTTTTGTTTCCTTAGTAACTAGCTTATCAAATCCTTTTAAAAGGCTCCCTCCACCAGCAAATTGGATACCAGAACTCATTATATCAGCTAATAATTCAGGCGGCGTTTCTTCAATAGTAGCCTTGATCTCATTAATAATTTCATCAACTGATCTGGATAAAGCTTTTTGAATATCTTTTTCGGTAACAATAACTTCTTCGGGTAAGCCTGAAACTAAATTACGTCCTCGCATTGGCATTTCTTTTAAATCAGACTTATTCTTTTTTTCTAAATAAGCTACACCAATTCCAATTTTAATTCTTTCTGCTGTTCTTTCTCCAATTAAAAGTTTAAATTCATCTTGAGCAAACTGAACAATATCTTTATTAAATTTATCTCCTGCTATTTTTAAACTCTTTGCTTTAACTATTCCCCCAAGAGATAAAACAGCTACTTCAGTTGTTCCTCCCCCAATATCAACTATAAATATTCCTTTAGCTTCTTGAACTGGAAGCCTAGCTCCTATTGCAGCAGCCATTGGCTGTTCTATTAAATATACCTTTCTAGCCCCAGCACTTTTACCAGCATCAGAAACAGCTTTTTTTTCTACTTCTGTAACTCCATATGGAATACCAATAACAACTCTTGGTCTTAACCCAATTGATAGTTTACTTTTTCTTACTTTTTCTAAAAAGTATTGTAGCATCTGTTCTGTAGCTTCAAAATCTGAAACTACTCCAGATTTTAGAGGTCGAGATGCTACAATATGGCTAGGAGTTCTTCCTACCATTTTTTGAGCTTCATCTCCTATGGCTAAAATTCTTCCTGTTTTTTTATTAACAGCCACTACAGATGGTTCAGTAATAACTATTCCTTTGCCTTTTACATAAACAAGGGAATTAGCAGTTCCTAAGTCAATTGCTACATCTGAGGAAAAGTATGAAAGTATTTGATCAAATTTCATAATCTAATTTATTTTTAAAATATTTTCTATTTCTTCTTTTTTAATAAATTTTTCTTCTTTTTTATCTCTTTTTTTAAAGCCAATTGAATTTTTATCTAAAGATTTTTTACTAACAACTAATCTAAATGGAATACCAATTAAATCAGAATCAGCAAATTTTTCTCCAGCACTTTTATCTCTATCATCATATAAAACAGAATATCCTTCTTCTCTTAACTTATTATAAAGTTTTTCTGCTTCTTTTTTAACTTTTACAGAATTTCCCAATTCAATCAAGTGAATAGAAAAAGGAGCAATCTCTAAAGGCCAAATTATTCCGTTTTTATCATGTCTAACTTCTACTATTGTAGCCATTAATCTGCTTAAACCAATCCCATAACACCCCATTAAAATGGGGTGTTCTTCTCCTTTTTTATCTTTAAAAGTAGCTCCCATTATTTTACTATACTTTGTTCCCAATTTAAATATATGACCAACCTCAATTGCTTTTTCTTCTTCTATCTCTCCTTTACATTTTGGACATTTTTCTATTTCTCCAGTTTTTTCAATATTAGCTCCATAACCACATTCTTTACAAAGAAGTATTTTGTCTTCTCCTGATGGAGCCTGAACCATAAATTCATCTGAAAAATCTCCTCCGATTGAACCAGATTCTGCATCAACGCAAATTGCTTTGACTCCACACTTTTCATAAATTCTAAAATAGGCTTCTTTTACTTTTTTGTAAAATTTTTCTATGCTTTTTTCGTCTTTATGAAAACTATAAAGGTCCTTCATTGAAAATTCTCTTGTTCTTAATAATCCTCCTGTAGCTCTCATTTCATTTCTAAATTTATCCTGAATTTGAAAAAGTGAAAAAGGAAGATCTTTATAAGAATCAATCCTATGACGAACTATATCTGTAATCCCTTCTTCATGAGTTGGACCAAGTGCAATTTCTCTATCATGTCTATCTTTAAATTTAAATAAAGGAGGGTCAATAGTATTCCATCTTTTAGTCTCTAGCCAAAGCTTTTTATTCTGCATTGCGGGAAGATATATTTCTTGTGCTCCTAAGTTTTTCATCTCCTCTCTAATAATTGTTTCAATATTTCTAAAAACTTTCCATCCTAAAGGAAGATAGCTATAGACTCCACTAATAGATTGTTCAATAAAATCACCTTTAGCTAAATATTTATGGCTAATTGATTCTGCATCTTTCGGGGCCTTCTTTTTAGTTTTTGTAAATAGTTTTGATTGTTGCATAATTTAATTAAGCTTAATCAAGTTAAAATAATCTAATAATGTCTTTAAAGGTTATAAAAAGTAAAAGACCTATTAATAGTAGAAAGAAAAATCCTGTTATTGTTTTTTCTACATTTTCATTCATTGATTTTCCTCTTACTTTTTCAATTGTTAAAAACATTAATTTGCCACCATCTAATGCAGGGATCGGAAGAAGATTAAATATTGCTAGATAAATTGATATTAATGCTAAAAATCTAAGATAATAATTCCAGCCCAAGCCAACAAAATCAGCCATCATAGAAGTAACACCAACTGGACCCATAATTTGTGCTCCAATCTCTTCTCCAGTAATCCAAGCTTTTCCTAAATAATACCAGCCTCCTATAACTCCAACTGTTAAATTTTTAGTCATTTTAAGACCCTCTATTGGAGCTTTCCAAGCAGGGTATTTAACCATGGCTGTTCTTGAAAGAGCAATTCCCATTGCTCCTTCTCCAGAAGGAGGATCTTCTCGAGGAATTATATTTAAAGTTTTTTCATCCTCCCCTCTTTGAATAACAATTTTTATCTTTTCTCCCTCGTGTTTTTTTGTAAAGTCTTGAACCTGTTTAACTTTATCGATTTTAATACCTTTTTCATTTTTAAGCTCAGTAATAACATCTCCCAATTTTAATCCTGCTTTATCAGCCGGAGATTTAGGAATAACTTGTACAATTTGAACTTTAGGATTTTCAATTCCTCCTATTTTAGAATCTGCTATAACTTGATTTGTCCCAATATAGGCATTTACACTAAGAAGAATTGCTCCAATAATCCAAAAAGAAATAACTCCCCCTAAAACTATTAAGGCTTTTTGCCAAAATGGTTGAGCTGTAAAACTGTCTGGATCATTTATTTCTTCCTCTTCTCCTTTCATCTTCACAAAGGCTCCTAATGGAATAAGATTTAAAGAATAAACAGTCTCCCCTATTTTTTTAGCTAAAAGACGGGGTGGAAAAAATATTGCAAATTCTTCTACTTTAACTCCAAACTTTTTAGCCAAGATAAAATGACCAAATTCATGTAATGCAATTAATATAACCAAACTGAAAAGTGCTATAAAAATATTCATGCTGTTATTTTATTTAAGTAATTTTTAATCTTTTTTTATTATTTTTTAATTTTTTCTCTTTTTTGATCGATTAAATCTTTAATTTTTGCTTTATATTCATCTGCCAATTCTTGCAGTTCATCTTTTGCTTTATATTTTTGATCCTCTGATATCTCTCCATCTTGAAAAGCTTCTTGAATTTCAGACCAAAATTTTTGTCTCCATTTTCTAACAGTTTGCCTAGCTTGTTCTTGTTTTTCAGAAAGTAAGTGATCTAATTCTTTTCTATACTCTTTAGTCATTGCAGGAATAGTAATTCTAATTGAATCTTGTTCTACAATAGGGTTTAAATTTAAATCAGACTTAGCAATTGTTTTTTCAATTGGTTCAAGATAAGAAGAATCCCAGGGTTGAATCAAAATTTGCCTTGTTTCAGGACAAGATATAGCTCCTAATTCTTTAATTGACATTTTTTTTCCATAACATTCAACTTTAATGTCTTCCACTAAAGAAGGGCTAGCCCTATTCGTTCTAATTTTTTTTAGTTCATCTTTTACATATTGAACTACTTTTTTTAACTCTGGTTTGATTTTATTAATAATTTTCTTATGCATAGTAGTTTATATTATTTTTATTTTCGAACAAAGTGAGAAAAAAGACTCTGGCTTGCTATTTCTGCAAGCGAGGTCCTTATGCATATTCTTTTAATGAAATTAATAAGTTTTCTAACGCTAACCTTGGACTAGTATTAGTTGAAGAAATAATATAATTTGTTTTTTTGGTTTGTTGAATTTTCTTTTTAATTTTATCTATTATTTCATTATTTGAATTTTTATTTAATTCTGCAATTAATTGATACCTAAAATATCTTATCCAAATTTCTAAATAATTTTTAAGTAAAGCTTTATCTTTTTTCTTGCTAATTTTTTCTATAAATTTAAATCCTTCTGCAAGTGTTGTTTCAGACAAAGAGAGTTTGTTAATAATATTAATTTTTTGTTGTCTTTCTTTTAATTTTTTAGTATTTTTTAAAAATTCAATTGCCTCTCCTGGTCTTCCTAACGAATATTTAGCTATTTTTTTAATTTTTTTTCTAGGGACTTCTTTCTTTTTTAAAAAATTAATAATTTTCTTTTCTGAAACAGGATAAAACTTCATTTGTTGAGCTCTTGATAAAATAGTAGAAAGTAATTCCTTCGGATGTTCAGTGATTAAAATAATAATTGTATTTCCCTTTGGTTCTTCTAAAGTTTTAAGAAAACAGTTTTGAGCTCCTTTATTCATTAAATGTGCTCTATCTACTACAGCTATTTTATAAGGAGAATTAGCCCTTGTTAAAGCAAGTTTCTTTTGTAAGGCCCTAATCTTATTAATAGTTATTTTCTCTTTTTCTGGTTCAATTAGGAAAAAATCAGAATTCTTTTCTAGATTATAATCTTCTCCTTTTTTTAAAAGAATTTTTGTTAATTTTAATGCAATAGTTTTTTTGCCTAACTTTTCTTGTCCGCTAAAAAGCAATGTATGTGGAATTTCTCCTTTTTCTGCAGATTTTTTTAGTTTTTCCCATTTTTTTAAATGACCAATTATCATTTCTTTTTCATTACACTTTTTTTATAGGCATCAAGATTTTGCATTACTATTCCAGTTCCTTTTGCAACACAAAGCAAAGGGTCAGAGGTTAAAAAACAAGGCACTCCAACTGCTTGAGCGAATTTATCATCAATGTTCCTTAAAAGAGAACCTCCACCAGATAAAACTATTCCTTTATCCATGATGTCAGCGGATAATTCTGGAGGGGTTTCTCTTAATACTTTTTTTATAGCTTGAATAATTTTATTTAAAGTATCAGAAATAGATTCCGCTACTTCATTTGAAGTAATTTCAATATTACGAGGTAATCCAGAAATTAAATCTCTGCCCCTAATTTCTAGAGTTCTTTCTTCTTCCTCTTCTACTGCAGTTCCGATTTTTATTTTTATTTTTTCACTTGTTTGCTCTCCAACAGCAAGATTATATTTCTTTTTAATATATTCAGCTATTGCTTCATTCATTTTGTCCCCTGCAATCCTTACTGATTTAGCAGTGACTATTCCCCCTAATGATATTACAGCAATTTCAGTTGTTCCTCCCCCAACATCAACAATCATATGACCCACAGAAGAATTTATTGGTATATCAGCCCCAATAGCAGCCAAAATCGGCTCTTTAGCTACATATGCAGCTTTAGCGCCGGCATTTGTGGCAGCCTCCAGCACTGCTCTTTTTTCTGTAGAAGTAATTCCTGCTGGAACACCTATCAAAAGTTCCGGTTTAAAAAACCGAAAGAATGAAGAAGATTTATTTATAAAGTATTTAAGCATTGCTTGGGTAACTCTAAAATCAGCAATTACACCATCTTTTAAGGGCCTATAAACCCTAATTGCATCTGGGGTTCTTCCTGTCATTTCTTTTGCTTTTTTACCTACTGCTAGAATTTCATTTTCTTCTACGCTTACAGCTACAACAGAAGGTTCTTGAAGGGTTAATCCCTTTTTAGGTGTGAACACTAATGAATTAGATGTTCCTAAATCAATTCCAATTTTTTTTGTAAACATAATATTAACTTATCCTAACTTAAAAGATTGTTTTTTTCAAGATCTATTTTATCTGTTATAATTAACTAAATTAGTGTAAAGTGTAATTTAGCTAATTAGTACATTTTATGTGCATTTAATAAATAGCTTTAAATTAATGCATATCTAATTTAAGTAATTAATGTATGTCTAATTAGTTAAAATTAATAATATAATGTCTAAAAAAACAAAAAAAATAATTTTAATAATCTGTATTTTAATATTTATTATTGGAGCCCCTCTTGTAGCTTTTTATTCTAAAGGGTATCGTTTTGATGTTGAAAATAAAAAATTAACTAAAACTGGAGCTTTTTTTATAGAGGTTAAGCCAACTAGAACTAATATCTATTTAAACGAAGTAAAAGAACGAAGAACTGATCTATTTTTTGGATCTTCTTTTATTAAAAACCTTATTCCTAAAAAATATAATCTAAAATTAGTTAAAGAAGGTTATCATGCTTGGAAAAAGAATTTAGAAATAAAAGAACAAACTGTAACTGAGGTTACCAATGTCAGTCTTATTCCTAAAAATCCCGAGCAAGAAAAAATTAATTCTAAAATTGAAAGATTATGGTTTTTCCCAAATAATACTAAAATCTTACTGAAAAATAAAGCAGAAGAAGATTGGGAATTAAAACTATATAATTTAGATAAAAAACTTAAAAGTCATTTAATAGCAAAAGATGATTTTTCAACAAGCAGTATAGATTTATTAGAACTTAATTTTGGTCCTAACTCAGAAAAAATACTTTTTAAATTAGGAATTAAAGAACAAATAAAATATCAAATTCTAACAACCGAGCCTTTTCCCCCGAAATTAAAAAAATTATCAAAATTAGCCAACATAAAACCAGGAGAAAAGGTAATTTTTAACCCTAATAATACTAATGAAATAATTTTCCAAAAAAATAACAATATCTACGTTTATAATATAGAAACAGAAGAAATAAATTATTATTATCCTGATCTTTCTCAAAACGGAAAAGAAATAATTACCTTTGCAAAAAACTATAACTCTAATAACCTTATTTTTCTTACTGAATCAGGATTTATCTACAACTCCTACCCTGGGGAAAAAATTAATTCTAAAAAATTAGATATCAAAAAAGAAACTGAATATAAGATAAAAGATAGTAATAATTTTATTTTTATTTTAGAAAAGCAATCTGGAAGTTTTTATGCAATTAATAAAGAAACTAAAAAGATTACATTAGTTGATAAAAGAATAAATTCTTTTACTTTTTCTCCTCACAGAGATAAATTAGCCTATAACTCCGATTATGAAATAAAAACATTTTATCTTAAAGATCAATCCTCTCAGCCTTTTAATAAAAAAGGAGATAAAATATTCATCTCCCGTTTTTCAAATAAAATAAAACAATTAGAATGGCTTAATAATGAATATTTAATTTTTAAAGCAAATAATACTGTAAAAATAACTGAAACTGATACTAGAGATAATATTAATGTTGTTAATCTTTTAACATTTGAAAGTAAATTCAACCTAAAATGGGAGTCATCAAATAAAGAATTATTAGTTTACAAAGATAAAGAACTTTTCTCTTATAAACTTTCTACTTTTTAATTATCTTTAAATTTTTCTTTTAAATTTTCCCAGTTCATTTCTCCCTCCTCTGCTTTCTTGCAAAGTTCTTTAAATTTACAGTAGCGACATTCTCCTTTACTAGGATAACTATCATTTCGAGCCGGAACAACATTATTATCAATTTTATCTTTTAATTTAGAAAATTGTTTCATTAAGTTATTTGCAAGGTCTGGATCATAATCTATTTCAAACTCTTTTAGTTTTTGTTGGTCTTTATCTACGTAGAGAAGAATTCCATTTTGAATATTAAAGAAATGAAGATAGAGCTGAATTTGATAAAGATGTTTTTCTTTAGGATTCTTCATATAGCGAAAGGCATTACTATTTGTGCTTTTAATATCTAAAACATAGAGTTGGCTATCAATACTTAAAATAGCATCCGCTCTACCCGAAATTATAGCTTGAGGAGGAGTGCTTATTTCAGCTGCTACTACAATTCCAGATCGAATTAAACAGCTGATTAAATTTCGGTGATGATATTCTCCTTTCTCAAAAATTCTTAAAACTCTTGGTTCTAAATCTTTTGCTGGTGCATTTTTAAACTTTAAAAAGGTAGCCCTTTTACATTTTCCAGCATCAGTAACATAAAAGTATTCTCTGTCCCTATTCTCTTCTTGTTTTTTATAAAATTCGTCTATTATCTCTTTAAGCATAAGTTTTAAAATTTAAATAAAAAAGCACCAGCAAAGGTGCTTTAGTTTTTAATTTGGTAAAATGTAAATTATCTTTTCTGCCATTGTGGTGCTCTTCTTGCTCCTTTTAATCCAGGTTTTTGTCTTTCTTTCATTCGAGGGTCTCTCATTAAGTATCCCTCCTCTTTTAAGTCTTGCCTTAGGTCAGGATCATATTCAAGTAAAGCTCTTGCTACGCCGAGTCTTATTGCTTCTGCTTGGCCAGTAAGACCTCCTCCTCGTACTAAAATACTTACTTTAAAATTATTTAAGGCTTCAACTTTTTCTAAGGCTTCCTTCACTGTTTTTTGAAGAGGTTCTTTTTGGAAATATTCTTCAAGTGGCTTTTCATTTATTACAAATCCTGGCTTACTACTTTTATAAAGTCTTACACTAGCAGTAGCCGTTTTTCTTCTTCCAATTCCTTGATAATATTTATTTTTTTTCTTTTTCTTTTTAGCCATACTGGATTAGTTATTATTTTTAATTTTTAATCTTTTTATTCTTTTATCTCTAAGTTTATTCTTTGGCAGCATTCCATAAACTGCTTGTTTTAAAACTTTACCAGGTTTATTTTGAAAAATTTCTTCAAATGTTTTTTCTTTTAATCCACCAAGATAACCAGAGTGCCTAAAATATTTTTTCATTTCTTTCTTTTTCCCAGTTACAACAATTTCTTCAATATTTTTGATTTTTACAATATCACCATTATCTTTGTAAGCTTCATAACTAGGTTTATGCTTCCCAATTAGAATATGAGATATTTCTGTAGCTACTCTACCCAGTTTTCTATTTGCTACATCGATTGTATGAGTTTCTCTTTTTATCATCTTAATCATTAATTAATTCAATTACTGCTCTTTTAGCTCCATCTGATTTGCGTGGAGGTAGCTTAACTACTCTTGTATAACCTCCTTTTCTATCTTTAAATTTTGGAGCAATATTATTAACTAAATGTTTACTAACTTCAGGTGAAAAAAATTTATTTAACTCTCTAATTGCTTTCTGTCCTCCCTTTTTTGCTTTAGTAATTTTCTTTTCAATAAAAGAAGAAAGTTCTTTTGCTTTTGCTTCCGTAGTTTTGATTTTTCCTTCTTTTAAAAGAGAATTTGCTAAAGAAATCATTAGAGCTTTTCTTTGATCTTTTTTTCTATGCAATTTTCTTCCTTTTTTTCTTTTTCTCATTATTATTTAAATGAAAGATTACGTTTTTCTAATTCTTTTTTAATTCTCTTTACAGATTTTTTCCCTAAGCCTTTTATATCTTTTAGTGTTTCTTCTTTTCTACTTGTTAATCCTGCTACTGATTTAACTCCATGATCTTTTAATGCATTTTTAACTCTACTAGATAAATTAAGGTCATTAATTTCAATATCAGAGGGATCTTTTTCTTCCTTTTCTTCTTTTTTCTTAGAATCTTCCTTTTCTTTTTTTTCTTCCTTTTCTTTTTTTTCTTCCTTTTTTAAAATTTCAAAATGTTTAACTAATATTGTACAAGCATTTTCTAAAGCTTCTTCTGGAGTTAAACTTCCATCTGTAGTTATTTCAATGGTTAGTCTATCAAAATCAGTTCTTTCTCCTACTCTCATATTTTCAACATTATAATTTACTTTTTTAATTGGAGTAAAAATAGCATCAACTGGAATAGTTCCTATTTCTAATTTTTCTTCTTCCCTTGCCTTTTCTTCATCTCGAGATAAGTAGCCTATTCCTGTTTCAATATCAACTTCCATACTAATCTCTACTTTGTCATCAGTTAAAGTCATAATATGGCAATCTTTATTGATTAATTCTACCTGACTTGGAAAATCAAAATCTGAAGCCTTAACTTTCTTTTCTCCACTTACTTCTAAAGTAGCTGTCTTCTTTTTTGAAGTAAGCATATTAAAATTTAATTGCTTTAAATTTAATATTATTTCAATAACATCTTCTAGGACTCCATCAATAGTAGAAAATTCATGATCTACTCCATCTATTCGCATATTAGTAACTGCAGCACCCTCTAAAGAAGATAAGAGAACTCTTCTTAAAGAATGTCCTATAGTTAATCCATATCCAGGATAAAGAGATTCTATTTCAAATTTAGCCCAATTTTCTTTTTTTTCTATTAATTTTGGCTCCTTTGGTAATGGAATCATGTTTAAATTATTAAAAAATTAATTAACGTGAATAATACTCAAATATTGAAGATATATCAACCGGAATTGAAATATCATCAAGGGTTGGCTTTCTTTTAATAGTACCTTTTAGTTCTTTTTTATTTAAAGTTAACCAATCTGGGGTTTGTTGTTTTTTAAGAAGAGTTGGTAAGTTTTCAAAAGGTCCTTTGGTCCTAGATCCTGGCCTAACAGCAATTTTATCTCCTACTTTTACTTGATAGCTTGGGATATTAACAACTTTTTTATTAACTAAAAAGTGCTTATGAGAAACTAGTTCTCTTGCTTCACTGTTTGACCTTGCAAATCCTAATTCGTTTACAACATTATCTAATCTTGTTTCAAGATTTTGAACTAAAACTAAAGAGGCATTTTCAGCTTCTCCTTTCCCAAGAACTTTTTTAACATATCCATAAAATTGTTCTTCAGTTAAATTATACCAGTGTCTTAATTTTTGTTTTTCTTTCAACTCTTTTCCATATTCTGATAAGCGCCTCCGCCCTCTTTTTCCTTTAGGTCCAGGGGGATAAGCCTTTTTAACCAAGGCACATTTTGGAGAATTACAACGTTCTCCTTTTAAAAAAAGTTTCGTTCCGGCTCTGCGACATTTTTTACATTTTGGTTCTTTTGACATACTTTGTTACTTGGTTAATCTTAAATTTTGTTTAAGATGTTTTAATTCTTTTGTCATGCTTTTTAAATAATTAAACTCTTCTAGGTTTGGGTAGCCTGCAACCATTATGAGGTATAGGAGTAGAATCAATAATTTTAATTACTTCTACATCTCTATTTACAATAGCTCTTAAAGCCGAGTCTCTTCCTCCTCCAATTCCCTTAACAAATACTTTTAAGCGTTCTATCCCAATTTTTTCTGCTGCTGCGGCAACAATATTTCCTACTTTAGAAGCTGCAAAAGGAGTAGCTTTTCTCGTTCCTTTAAATCCCATTCTTCCTGCACTACTACTATAGAGTGTATCACCGTTTTTATCTGTAAGAGTAAGAAGAGTATTATTATAAGTTGCTTTAATATAAATTCTTCCTTCTTTAATGCCAATTTTATTAGCAGCCCTTACGGCTGGAGTATCAATTAATTCTTGCTGTCGTTTGTTTAAGTCTCTCCCTTTCTTTTGTACAACTCTTTTTTTTCCCATATTTTATAATTACTATTTTTTATTTTCGAACGAAGAAGAAAAAAGATCCTGGCTCGCACGTTTTGCAAGCAGGTTCTTATTTTGGAGTAGGAGCTTTTTTCTGTCCACTTCCTACTGTCTTTCTTACATTCCCCCTAACTGTTCTGCTATTGCTTTGGGTTCTTTGCCCTCTTACTGGTAACCCTTTTTTATGCCTTATCCCTCTGTAACAATCAATATCTTTTAATCTATTAATATTATCCTTCTTTTTCCTTCTTAGCTCTCCTTCAACAGTATGATTTTTAGAAATAATCTCATTTAACCTATTTATTTCATTGCTATTTAATTCTTTTACTTTTGTCTCTCCATCTAAGTTAGCTTGTTTTAAGATTTTTTTACTTAAAGAATCACCTATTCCGTAAATATAGGTGAGAGCAATTTTAATCTGTTTTTCTTGAGGCAAATTTACACCAGATAATCTTGGCATAAGTATTGTTAATGTTAAAAATTAATTATCCTTGTCTTTGTTTATGTTTTGGATTTTTTTTACAAATCACATAAACTCGCCCTTTTCGGCGAACTATTTTGCAATGACGACACATTTTTTTTACAGATGCTCTTACTTTCATAATTTTTTTTATTAAAATTTTTCTAACAAATCAATTTCCTTTGTCAGTATTACTGACAATTTATTTTTTTAAATTTTATAATAAATTATTCTCTATATATAATTCTTCCTTTTTCTTTATCATATTCGCTCATTTCTACTGTAACTTCATCGCCTGGCAATACTCGAATTTTATACATTCTCATTTTTCCAGACAAATGAGCAATAATTTCTTGCTCATCCTCAAGCTCAACTCTAAATTGAGCATTTGGAAGAGCCTCTAACACTGTTCCTGTTTTTTTTATTTTTTCTTTTTTTACCATTAGTCAGTAAGCTACGATAACAAACTTTTAAGAATTAGTCAAGAATTAATTTAACTTTTATTTTGTTCTTATTTCCTGGTATTTGTTTTATCCAAAAAGGCCATAAATTAACTTTTACATCATTAATTCCTTCTTGGTTTTTCAAAAATATTTCTGCTTCTGAAATATTTTTATTAATTAATCCTTTTTTGATTATCGCTTCTTTAATATCTTTATAGGTTTTGGCAAAAATGTCAAGTTTTAAACTTATTTTTCCTTCTTCTAAATTTTGATCTTTTATCTGATAATCTATATTAAGAGTATTAGAAATAATTTTATTCCCAGTAGGTATTTGGTCTAAAATATAGGCTCTAGCAAAATTTTCAATGTTACTTTCCTTAAAGCCAAGAGCTTTAATTTCTGCTTTTAAGCTTGCGGTGAATTGTTTAATTTTATCATTTTCTTTATTAGAAGTATTAAACTCTTTTATTTCAATTGAAGCAGAATTAAATAAAATTTTTAATTGATCAAATTCTTTTTGGAGTTGATCTACTGCCTTTTTGCTTAATTGTCTTTTACTAATATTAATATCTTCTTCCATAATTTGAGGATAAGTCCCTCCTCCTTTCATCTTCTGAAAAGACTTTCCAATAAATTGTCCATATAGAGCTGTTCCAGATAGTCCGGGAATAGAAAAGGTTGAAGGTTCAATATTATATTCTTCTCCCGGCTCTGCAGCCACAACCTCTACATCAACGCTTCCTGGTTTACCAGGAACAGTAACTCTTTCTGGAATCCTAAATACTTTTCCCTCCTCTGAAATTAGTCTTGTTTGGGCCCTAAAAGCTTGAGGAGCTGAGGAGTAATTATTATAAATCTTTATCACTCCCTTAGCTTTTTCCTCTACAATGCCAGAGCTTTCAAAGCTTCCATTTACGTTTTGAGTTGACGTAACAATTCTCCCGGGAATGATTTTTTTATCAAGCCAAAGTTCCCCATCAAAACCTTCTTGTTCTTTGTTTGTTATTTCTACTGTAGTGCTTATATCTTTTTCTATTTTTCTAGGCCAAATCTTAATTTCAGCTTTTGTTAAATCACAAAAAAATAAAATCCCACCAAATAAAATTGGGGTTAAAATTAAAAACCAAAGTTTTTTCCAATTAAATTTATTTTTAATAGTTTTAGAAGAATTTTCTATTTTCTTTGGTTTTGAATTTTTTTTAGGAGGTTTAATATCCCTTATTTTCTTAGTCATCTTTTAATATTGCCTTAATTCTTCTTTTTCCAGCTCCTACACTTTCTTCTTTTGTAATTTTAAACTTGCCTAGTTCTAAAGTCCTATTAATATGAGGTCCCCCACAAAGCTCTTTAGAAAATACCTCTTCTGTCTTTTCATTTACAATGCTGTATACCTTAACAATAGAAGGATAATTAGCTTGATCAAGATAAAGAGCTCCAGATTCTTTTGCTTTTTTAAGTTCCATCTCTTCCATTTTAACTTTTAGATCTTTTTCTATAATTTGATTAACCATCTTCTCTACCTCTTTTAATTCTTCATCTGTTACTTGTTTTGGATGAGAAAAATCAAATCTTAATCTTTTTGAATTAATATCAGATCCTTTTTGTATTACATGGTCTCCAAGAACCTTTCGAAGACAACGTTGAAGAATATGAGTCGTAGTATGTAGCTTAATCTCTTCATAATCATCTTTATCGCTTAACCCTCCAAATTTCTTTTCTGCTCCTGCCTTTGAAATTTCTTTATGTTTTTCTTTAGCCTTGTAAAAACCTTCTCTATCAATTTTAAAATCTTTTTCAGCAACAATCTCTTCAGTTAGCTCAATAGGAAAACCGAAGGATTGATAAAGGTAAAACACTTCCTCTCCTTCTAATGTCTTTTTATCCTCTTCTTTTTTTTCTTTAATAATCTTTTTTAATTCTTTTAAGCCTTCTTCTAATGCTCTTTCAAAATTTTTTCTTTCTTTTTCAATCACTTTTCTAATCTTTTCTTTTTTTTCTATTAATTTTGGATAATCTTCCCCATAGATCTTAATTACTTCTCCAACTAATTCAGAAAGAAAATTATCTTTTAAATTTAATAATTTTCCGTATCGAATTGCTCTTCTTAAAACCCTTCTTAAGATATAACCTCTACCTTCATTACTTGGAGTAATATTATCAACAATTAAAAAAGATGCTCCCTTAATATGATCTGTAATAATTCTAAAATACTTCTTATTTTTAGAATACTCCTTATTTGATATTTCTTCTAATTTTCTAATAATTGGTAAAAATAGATCAGTCTCATAAGCAGAACTCTCTTTTTGCTTAATAGCAACCAATCTTTCAAATCCTATTCCTGTATCAATATTTTTCTGTTCTAATTTTTGAAATTTACCCGATTCAGTTTTCATATACTCCATAAATACTAAATTCCATAATTCAACAAAACGATTACATTCTTCACAATTTGGACCACAATCTTTCCCACAGCCATATTTTTCTCCTCTATCATAGTGTATTTCAGAACAAGGACCACACGGACCAGTCTTTGCTACTGGGCCCCAAAAATTATCTTCCATTCCAAATTCTTTTATCCTTTCTTTAGGAATTCCTTTCTCTTTCCAAATATTAAAAGCTTCTTTGTCTTTTGGAATATCTTCTGTTCCTTTAAAAATAGTAACCCATAGTTTATCTTTATCTAAATTCATCTCTTCAACAAAAAATTCAAGAGCAAGCTCAATAGAACCTTCTTTAAAATAATCTCCTCCAATTGACCAATTACCCATCATTTCAAAAAAAGTATGATGAGTATCATCCCCTACCTCTTCAATGTCTGGGGTCCTAAAGCATTTCTGGATAGAAGCAAGATGTTTATCACTAAAGTCGTTCATTACCTCTTTGTCTCCTGAAAAATAAGGGATAAACTGTTGCATTCCAGCCGAAGTTAAAAGAACAGTTTTGTCTTCAGGAATTAAAGAACTTGAAGAAACAATTTTATGTCCTTTTTTTTCAAAAAATCGAACAAATTTTTTTCTAATTTTTTTACTTTTCATTTTTAAGTATACCTGTCTGCTACAGATGTAGCAGCAAAAGTATTAGGTTTAATTCTGGGTTTAAATCCATTACCACGAATCAGCCCAACGACTTCTTTAATCATATCTCTTGTAATTCCATTCTTACCAACATCAGCATGAATATATTCCATTCTGTAATTGAATTCTGTTGAAGCTTTTTTTAATTTAACTTCAAAATTTTCTCTAAAATAAGAAGCTAATTCACAGGATAAAACTACTTCTTCTAAAATTCTCATCTTCCAATTTTTAAATTTATCATTTTGGTCGTATTTTATTTTCTTTAAAAAGAAACGTCCCCCCTGCCCTTTACGGCGGACTACTATTGCTAAAGGAAAGAAAGGATCTTCTTGAGCTGGAGAGTCACATCCAACTACTATTTCATAAAACTTAGCAGGCTTTTTCTCCATATAAGTTTGAATTTCTTCCATTACGTTCTCAATATCTATTTTTCCTTTAGTCGGATTATAAAATTCCCCCTTTAAAATCTTGTTCATTTTAAGTAAGAATAGCAAATAAAAAATAAAAAATCAATCTTGTTTTTCACTCTTTACTTTTTTAATAATTGTACTAAATTGATCTGGTTTTAAAGAAGTTCTACCAATTAATAATCCGTCAATGTCCTTGTTTAAATAGCTAGAAGCATTTTTTACATTTACACTTCCACCATACAAAACTTTTGTATCAATCTCCTTTTTTATGAAAGCTACCGCTTTCTCAGCTTGATCGGGATTGCAATTATTTCCACTTCCTATTGCCCAAAGAGGTTCATAAGCAATAATTACTTTCTTTTTAATGCCTTTTATTTGTTTTTTTAAAACAGTAAAAGTTTTCTCTTTTTTCTTTTCTTCCTCTGTCTCTCCAACACATAAGATAACTTTTAAGTCATTTTCAAGAGCTTTTTCAACTTTTTGTTTAATAATATTTGAATCTTCTTCAAAATATTTTCTTCTTTCTGAATGTCCAATAATTACATATTCACATCCTAAATTAGAAAGCATCAAAGGAGAAACTTCTCCAGTATAGGAACCACTATCTTCCCAGAAGGAATCTTGCGCTCCTAATTTAATATCTTTATTTCTTAACTTTTCCTTCGCTTGAGATAAGTATAAAAAAGGAGGACATATAACAACTTCTGTATCTTGATTCCCCTCTTCTATTTCTAGTAAATGATTTACTTTTTTTGTATTAATTGGATTGCATTTCCAGTTTGCTACAATAAGCATAAATTTTAACTAATTAAATAATTTAATTTAAAAATTCCTAAACTAGCAGCAGTAACTACTACACCTGCTATTAGTATACCAATAAAAATTAAAGGAATTGCTTTTTTAAATTTAATCTTAAATAAAAAAGCACAAAGTGATGCTGTCCAGGCCCCTGTAAAAGGTAATGGAATAGCTACTAATAAAATTAAAGCAAACTCCTTTAGCTTTTCAAATTTTTCTGCATGTTTCCGAGCTGTCCTTTCAAAAATCCAATTAAAGAATCTCTCCATTAGCTTTGACCGCTTACTTAAAAATTTTTGAATTGGATCTAGTATCGCAATTATTAAAACCGGTGGGATTAAATTACCAATTACTGAAAAAAGATAAGCAGACCAAATTGGAAGATTATATACTTTTAGAGCTATAGGAATAGAAGCTCTTAGTTCTCCAAAAGGCAAAATAGCAAGTAACAAGGTTTGTAATTCTTTCATTTTAATCTATTTTTTGATTTCTAAGATATTCTGCTGCTTCTTCTGGGGCAATAGTTGAAATTTCCATTTGAGCTCCAATCTCAAATCCAGCCCAAGTTGCAGTTTTAGGCAAGATTGTAAAATGCCAATGATAATGATCGTTTTTCTTTCCATCCGATGGTGCACTATGGAGATAAAAATTATAAGCCGGATTGTCCAGACCAATGTACAACCTTCTTAAAGCCTGATAAAAAGCTTCTCCTAAAGCTTCTTTTTCTTTCTCACTAATTTCAGCAAAATAGGCAGAGTGTCTTTTAGGAGAAATAATCATTTCAAAAGCAGCTTTAGAAGCAAAAGGACAAACTACCTGAAAGTAATCATTCTCAAATACTATTCTTTTTTGAATTTTTTCATCCCATCTATTCATTTTACAATAAATACATTCTCCATGTTCTTTAAAATATTCTCTGGCTTCATTTAGAGCTACTTTCAAATCATGATCAATTACAGGAGTTGTAATAAGTTGAGAATGAGGATGAGCTATTGAAGCTCCTGCTTTTTGGCCGTGATTATGAAAAATGGATATATACTTAACAAATGGTTTTTCTTTTAGTTCAAGATAACGTTGATGATATAAATCAATTATCTCTTTAATCCTTTCTGGAGAAGATTGACCCATTGATTCTTCATGGTCACTAGTAATAATAACTTCATGATAACCAACTGCGTTCATCTTTTCATAATAAGTATCTTCCACACTCTTTTTAACCTCTTTAGAGGGAATAAAAGCAGGGTATTTATTTGGAATAGAAATTGTTGTCCAATTATTTGGAATTTTATCTCCTTCTTCAAAGTCTAACCTTTCTCCATTTGAAAAGATAACAACTGGAGTTGCCTGATCTGTAATATCACAAAAAGGACACTCTGATTTAGGAACCTCCTCTACTCCGCTGTCCTCTTTTTTAAAAGTTTCTGGCCTTTTCCCTCTGCCTGTCGCAATTACTACCCAGTCTTTTGAAACTGGGTCTAATCTTAGTTCAGAAGGAAATTTAGCAACCTTTTTGTATTTTTCGTCTCCTTTGTTACTCATAACAATTTTAATTTCTAATTAAATTATTTTTTATACTTTCCCGTTAATAAATTAAATCTAATTTTAATTAAATCCTTTCCCATTTTAAACATAGAACTAAAGCCTACTTTACTTTCAGGATCATTTTCCCAAGTTACTGGAATTTCCTTAATTTTAAATCTATCCTTTCTAGCAAGTATTAAAATTTCTGGATCAAAAGCGAATCCTTCAATTTTACATTTTGGTAGAACTGATTCGATAACTTCTTTTTTAAATCCTTTAAATCCACATTGAGTATCCCAAACTCCCCACAAGCCTAAAGTAATTTGAACCATTAAATTAAAGACGTCTCCTACTTTTTGCCTCCACCAAGGTTGTGGTGGTGTTAGTTTAGCTCCTTCTATGTCCCTAGAACCAATAACAACATCAGCTCCTTTTTCAAACTCAGGCCACATTTTTTCTATCTGATCAATAGAAGTAGAATTATCTGCATCAGTAAATAATCTATAATTTCCTTTGGCTTTTAATAAGCCCTCTCGGACGGTATATCCCTTTCCTTTGTTCTCTTTTCTGTCAATTAGACATAAATTTTTAATTTCCCCCATTAATTCTCTTGTTTTTCTTCCTGTATCATCTGTAGATCCGTCACTCACTACTAGTATTTCATAACTATAGTCAACTTTTTTAAAATAACGATCAATATCCTTTAAAGTATTCGGAAGTCTTTCCGCCTCATTATAGGCAGGAATTACTACTGATAATTTCATAATATTAATAAAATTAATTAAGAATTTTAAAACTTAGTATATTATACATTATTTTACCCTTATTTAAAAATAAAAAACTCCCTACTTTTAAGTAGAGAGTTTGGAAAGATTATTGGGAAAATATTTTATCGCCCCAACTCATTAGCATATTTTGAACTTCCTTGTCCTTTAAAAACAAAGCAAAAGGAATTAACCAGAAAAAATAAATTGTTTTCTGAATTAGAAAAGTACCTTCTATATTGCTAAAAACATAGAAAAATAAACTAATAATCCAGAAAAATAATAATATTAATTCAAGTGTTCCCAATGCACCTAAAAAGAGCTTTAAATATTTTTTCATTTAATACCCCTCCTTATTTAAATTAAAAAAACTATATTTAGTACAATTATATAATATTATTTTATTTTGTCAAGAAACTTTAACTAAAATCTTATTTCCGTCCTCTATAATTAATGCAGTATGTTCAAAAGCAGGTCTCGTTTTAATCTTGCTATTAAAGCTTAGTTAACACTTTATTGCCCCCTTCTGTAATTAGTACAGTATGTTCAAAGTGAGCAGTTAGAGAGTTATCTTTAGTTTTAAATCCCTGTCCATCTTTATCTTTTTCTAACTTATAAGAGCCTGCTGTAAGCATAGGCTCTGGGCAAAGAGTCATATTCTTTTTTAGAATTAAACCTTTTCCCTTTCTTCCATAATTTAAAATTTCAGGTTGTTCATGTAAGATCTTCCCTATTCCATGGCCACATAAGTTTCTTACTACATTATATCCTTGGGCTTCACTATGTTTTTGAACTGCATTCCCTATATCTCCGACAGTATTCTCTGGTTTCATTTGAGAAAGAGCAATATTTAAAGCCTCTTTTGTAGTTTTTAAAAGTCTCTCTTTCTCTTTGCTAATATTTCCAACCCCTAAAGTTATTGCCATATCAGAATGGAATCCCTTATAAAAAACACCTAAATCTAAAGAAAGAAGATCTCCTCTCTTTAACTTATAATCTGAAGGAACACCATGAACTACTACTTCATTTAAAGAAGTACATAAAGCAGCAGGAAAGCCATTATAACCTTTAAAAGAAGGCTTAGCTCCAGATTCCGCAATTAATTTCTCAGCAAATTGATTTAGTTGCTTAGTGCGTACTCCAGGTTCTATCTTCCCTTTTACTTTTTTTAAAACAGTAGCCAAAATCCTTCCTCCTTCTTCCATTTTTTTAATTTCCTCTTTGTTTTTTATAGATACCATTTTTTATAAATTTAAAACTGTTCGAATATCGTTAAAAACATTAGCTACACTTTGTTCACCATCAATTGTATGAACTTCCATGTTTTGTTCTTTATAATAATCAATAATAGGAAGTGTTCGCTCTTTAAACTCTTCAATTCTTACTTTAATAGTCTCTGGATCATCTAAACCTTCTCTTTTAATTAATTTTGATCCATCTAAAGGACATTTAGTTAACTCTTTAGTCTCATCATTATAAAGGATTGAGTGTCGCATTAATTTACAAATTCTCCTGTGACTATTTCTAAAAATACTTTCCTTTGGAGAAAGGGTTAATTGAACAATATTAATATCCTCTTTTCCAAATAGATCAAGTAACAAAGGATAAATTTTCTTTGCTTCAAATAAAGTTCTAGGAGAGCCAGAAAAAACAAGATTATATTGTTGTTTGTATAGTTTCTCAATCTCTTTCTTTAAAAGATAAGTAACAAAAGGAGGTGAACATAATTCTCCTCCTTCCCAAAAACCTCTCTGCTTATCATAGCTATATTCCTTACCATCTATTTTTACTGTTTCTCCTTCCTCTGCTTTGTTTAATTCTTTCTCAATTATTTTACTAGTTTCAATATGATAGTAATCAAATTCTTTAGCTAAAAGACTAGCCTGGGTCCCTTTACCTGAACCTGGGGGCCCTATAATTAAAATAGTAGATAATTTTTTTTGTGACATAAATTAAACTATTTAAACTTTTTAATAAGTTTCATAATCCCTCATCTTAAGCTGAGCTTTAATTTCTCTAGTTGTTTGAAGGACTACACTAACTACAATTAAAAGTGCTGTACCACCTACTAAAAACTGGAATACCTGAACCCCAGTTATTCCCTGAATAATTGATGGTAAAACAGCAATAGTTGCTAAAAATAATGCTCCAATAAGTTCTACTCTATTTAAAATATGAGAAATAAAATTTACAGTTGAAGGACCTGGTCTAATTCCAGGAATAAATCCTCCCATCTTTTTAAGGTTATCTGCGATTGATTCTGGATCAAAAGTTACAGCAGTATAAAAATAAGTAAACATAATCACTAAAATAAAATACAAAGACCCATGAATCCAGGGATTAGCTAAAGCTCCAGATAATCCAGTTGCAATTTCTCCTGCTAATCCTGCATTGTCTTTGAAAAAGTTAGCAATCATTCTTGGAAAAAGTAAAACAGACAGTGCAAAAATAATAGGGATTACTCCAGCAGGATTTACTTTCATTGGTAAATATGTAGAAGATCCTCCCTGTACCTTTCTTCCTCTTACTCTTTTAGCATAAGAAACAGGAATATTTCTCTTGCCTTCATTAATTAAAACAACCCCAGCAATAATTACAACTACCATTACTCCAAAGGCTAAATATCCTGGAATATTGCTTGGGTCCCATGTTAAAGCTAATTGCCTAATATTAGCTGGTGCCCTTGAAATAATACCAGCAAAAATTAACAAAGAAATCCCATTACCGATTCCTTTTTCGGTTAATAATTCTCCAAGCCACATTAAAAGCACAGTTCCGGCAGTAATTGTTATAAGTGCACTTCCTAATTCAATAAAAGACAAGGACTGCATTACTCCTTGGCGTTGAAGTAAAGTAAGCATTCCATACCCTTGAAGTAAAGCTAATGGAATAGTTGCTAACCTTCCGTATTGATTAAACTTCCTTTTTCCTTCTGGCCCTCCCTCTTTATACATTTTCTCCAATTTAGGGAAAATCATTGTTAATAATTGCAAAATAATTACAGCACTAATGTATGGTCCAAGTCCAAGCATTGCTACTGACATCTTATCCATAGCACCACCTGTAAACATATTTAATAATCCAAAAACCTGATTCTGAGAAAAGAATCCTTGTAGCTTAGCAATATCAATTGCAAAAATTGGGATATTTGCCATTATCCTAAAAACAACAAAAACCCCTAGAACAAAAAATACTTTTTTCCTTAATTCAGAAACTCTAAAAACTTGAAGTAAATTTTTAAGCATAGTGTTTTAGTTAATGAATTTCTCCATCTGCTTTTTCAATTTTCTTTTTAGCAGACTTTGATAATTTACAATTTTCTATAATAATTTTCTTGTCAATTTTTCCTCTTCCTAAAATTTTAACTTTCGGAAGTTTTCCTGAATTTCTAGCTACTAATTTTTTTTCAACTAAAATTTTTGGATTAACCTCATCTCCTTTATCAAACTTAGCATTTAGAACATCTAAATTAACTACAGCTGGTTTGTCTTTAACTGGTTTAAATCGATATCCTCTTAATTTAGGATACCTTTTAATAAATCTTCTAATTGCAGGCTCTGCTCCTGATCCAGCTCTAGCTAACTGCCCTTTGACACCTCTGCCACAGTAAGTTCCTCTTTCTCCTCCTCTTCCTATTCTTTTCTTTTCTTTCTTTTTATGTTTTGGGTTTAGTTCATGAAGTTGCATTTTATTTTTTAGATTTAGGGCTTGAATATTTTAATTTTTTCAAAGCTTTGATAGTTGCTCTAGCATTATTTAATTTATTTCTTGTTCTACTAATTACTTTAGAAGAAATATCTTCAATTCCTAAAAGATTACAAATTACCCTCACTGTTCCTCCCGCAACAAGACCTCTTCCTTTCTGTTGAGGCAAAAGTAAAATTTCAGAAGGCCCAAATTTAGCCTTAACTTCTCTACTAATAGTTCCTTCTTCTGTGATTGGTATTTCTACTACATCTCTTTTAGCTTTTTTTTCTGCTTTTTGAATTGCCTTGCTAACATCATCTCCTTTTGCTACTCCAATTCCAATTTTTCCTTTTTCATCCCCAATTGCAACAACAGCTCTAAAACGCATCTGCCGACCACCCGCAGTCATGCGGTTGGTTCTTGTAATATCTAAAACATTATTTTTAAATTTATCCTTTTTCTTTTTTTTCTTTTGCTTTTTAGCCATAAAATTTAACTTGTTTGAATTTTAGTTATCGGCATCTTTGCTGGCGATGTAATATTAAATTTTTTATATTTCTAAACCTCCTTCTCTAGCCCCTTCAATAAGAGCCTTAACTCTTCCATGATATTGATAACCCCCTCTATCTGCTACTGCTTTTTTTATTTTTACTTTTTTCGCTTTTTTAGCAATCTCTTTTCCTACTTTATAGGCTGCAGCTACTTTTGCTTTTAATTCTTTCTTTCCTACTTTTAGTTTCTTTTTAGAATCTTTAATATCTAAATCGCTAACTGCCTTTAAAGTCTTATTTTTCTCATCGTCAACTAATTGAGCATAAATATGATTCAAAGAACGATAAATAGAAAGCCTAGGCTTTTCCTTGGTTCCTGATATTTTTGCTCTAATTCTCTTATGTCTTCTTTTTCTTTTTGTTCTTTTGTCAGGCATTTTACTTTTTTAATTACTTTCGAATGAAATAAGAAAAAAGGTTCTACTTTAAATTAACATAAACTAGATTATTATTCTTCACTCATTGCTTTTTTACCTTCTTTTCTTCTTACTTCTTCTCCTTCATATCTAATACCTTTTCCTTTATAAGGCTCGGGAGGAGAAACTTTTTTTATATTTGCAGCAAATTGTCCAACTTGCTGCTTGTCAATTCCTGTAATAATAATTTTTTTACCTTTACTTTTTAATTCAACTTCAACTTCTTCTGGTATTTCAATTTCTACTGAATGGCTAAATCCTACATTTAAAATAAGTGAATTTCCTTTCTGAGAAACTTTATACCCCAATCCATGGAACTCTAATACCTTTTGGTAACCTTCTGTTACACCATGAACCATATTAGCTATAATAGCTCTTGTTGTTCCCCATAAAGCTGGCGTTCTTTTGGTTTTTATTTTTGGATTAACAATAATTTTTCCTTCGTTTTTCTCTACTTTAATTTCAGAAACAAATTTAAAATTAAGTTCACCTTTAGGGCCTTTTACTTTTATTTCCCTCTTTTTAATACTAATATCAACTTTTTCTGGAATTTCAATTGTTTGTTTTCCTATTCTTGACATTTTTATTACCAAATTTTACAAATTAATTCTCCACCAATATTTTTCTTTTTCGCTTGATCTCCAGGCATTACTCCTTGAGAAGTAGAAATAATAGACATCCCAAAACCATTTTTCACTGGTTTAATCTCATTTCCCTTAACATACATTCTTCTTCCTGGCTTAGACATTCTTTTGATTTCAGAAATAACAGGAGTTTTATCTTCATGATATTTTAAATTTAACTCAATATATTTTCTTGTTTTTCTCCCTTGTTTTCGAGCCTTAGAAACATACCCTTGCTTTTCTAAAACTTTAGCAACTTCAAATTTAAATTTTGAATGCGGTATTCGAACTGTAGGATGATTTACAGCTTGAGCATTTTTTATTCTATTAAACATGTCTGTAATTGGATCAGTCATAAAATTTTACCAACTAGCTTTTTTAACTCCTGGAATCTTACCTTTATTTACTAATTCTCTAAAACAAATTCTGCACAATCCAAAATCTCTCATATAACCTTTAGAGCGTCCACACCTAAAACAACGATTTACTCCTCTGGTTGAATACTTATGATCTTTTTTGGATTTTTCAATTTTTGCTTTAGTAGCCATTTAACTATCAATTTTGATTAATTATTTTCTTCTTTTAATGGAAAATCAAGAAGTCTTAAAAATTTAATACCTTCTTTTTTTTCTTTCGCTGTAGTCACTATAGTAACTTGAAATGAAAAGTCAACTTTGCTTTTATCTGGATTAATCTCTGGAAAAGCAACATGCTCTTCAATTGCAATATTTAGATTACCATTTTCATCAAAAGATTTTAAGTCAATTCCTTTAAAGTCTTTACTCCTTGGTAAGGCAATATGAATAAGTCTTTCTAAGAAGCTGTACATTCTTTCTCCTCTTAATGTAACCATAGCTCCAACTGGATCCCCTTTTCTTACTTCAAAGGCTGCAACAGATTTTTTTGCTCTATTTATTACTGGGGATTGACCTGTGATTAAACCGAGGTCTTTTATAATTTCATCAATAATCTCCTTTTTCTTATTTGAAGTTTCATCCTGAACTTTACCGCCAAAACCAGCATTTACAATTACTTTTTTAATTTTAGGAATAGCCATAGAGTTTTTATAACCCTCTTTTTCTTTCATTTTAGGAATCACTTTTTCTTTGTATTTTTCTTTTAACTTTTTCATAAAAACTATTTAATTTCTTTGTTACACTTCTTACAAATTCTTACTTTTCTTTTTCCATTTTCATTTTTTATTACTTTATACCCTACACGAGTTGGATCAGAACATTTAGGACAAATTAACTTTACATTAGAAATATTAATTTTTCCTGGCACTTTTACTGTTTCTCCTTTTTCTCCTTGTTTTTGTGGTTTAATTCTTTTCTTTCTAATGTTTGCTCCTTCAATAATTACTCTTTTTTCACTAGGAAAAACTTTAAGAACTTGACCGGTCTGTCCTTTGTACTTCCCTGTTATTACTAAAACTTTGTCTCCTTTTTTTATCTTCATATTATTTCTCTAGCTAATACTGTTATTTCTTTAAAGCCATAATCTTTTAATTCTCTTGGCACAGGACCAAAAATTCTCCCTCCTTTAGGAAGTTTGCCATCTAAGATCACTGCTGCATTCTCATTAAAACGGATATAAGAGCCGTCTCTGCGCTTAAATTCTTTTCTTTGTCTCACTATTACTGCTTTAACTACTTCTCTTCTTTCAATCATTTTACGAGGTTCGGCTTTTTTAACTGAGGCAACAACTATATCTCCAATTTGAGCATGTTTTTGTTTAGTATTACCTAAAATATTAAAAACCTCAATAATTTTGGCTCCTGTATTATCTGCAACTTTTAATTTTGTTCCTGGTTGAATCATAAATCAATATTAATTAACTTTTTCGATTACTCTCCATCTTTTATCTTTGCTGATTGGTCTTGTTTCTTTAATTATCACCTCGTCACCCTTTTTAATTTTATTTTTTTCATCATGCACCTTGTACTTTCTATGAACTTGATATCTTTTTTTGTATTTAGGATGTTGCTTAAATCTTTCAACCTCAACAATCACAGTTTTATCCATACTATCCGAAACAACTTTTCCTTTTAATTTTTTCTTAGGCATGATTAATTATTATTTAAAATAGTTAAAATCCGGGCAACTGTTTTTTTATCTTCATGTAAACCTTTAACGTCTTTTACTTTTCCTGTTTTTAAATTAAAATGCATTTCTTGGATTTCTTTTCTTTTTTTAGCTAATAGAGATTTTAAATCATCTTTACTCTTTTGTTTTAATTCTTCAATTTTCATAATTATTTATGAATAATAAACTTTGTTTTAACTGGAAGTTTGTCTGATGCTTTACTAAAGGCATCTCTTGCTTTTTCTTCATCAATACCTTCTAACTCAAATAATATTCTACCTGGCTTAACTGGTGCTACGTAATGCGAAACTGCTCCTTTTCCTCCTCCCATTGGTACCTCGCTGCCTTTGCTGGTTACCGGTTTATCTGGAAAAATTCTAATCCAAAATTTACCTCCTTTTTTAAGATATCTAATTACAGCTTTTCTTGCAGCTTCAATTTGCCTTGAAGTAATCCAATGAGCTTCTAAAGTTTTTAATCCATAGGAACCAAAGGTAATCTCTGTACCTCTCGAGGCATTTCCTTTCATCTTTCCTCTTTGCTCCTTCATATGTTTTACTTTTCTTGGTACTAAAGCCATACTTATTCTTCTTCTTCAAATTTTTTACCTTTATAAATATAAACCTTTATCCCAATAACACCGTACTTACAATAAGCATTTACTCTTGCAAAATCAATTTTTGCTCTTAAATTTTGTCTTGGTAAACTTCCTTCTTGAACCCATTCTCTTCTAGAAATATCTGCTCCATTTAATCTTCCCGAAACTTCAATTTTAATACCTTCTACATCTTTTCTTTTTGAGGCTTTTCCTAATGACTTCTTTAAAACTCTTCTGTAATGCATTCTCTTTTCAATTTGTTGAGCAATCCATTGAGCAGTTAAGCTAGCTGAACTCCATGGATCTTTAACTTCTCTGACTTCGATTTTAAATTTAACCCCATCACTATCAATTTTCTCTTCTAAATCTTCTTTTAATTTAGTGACTCTACTTCCGTTTCTCCCAATTACTAAAGCAGGTCTTGCAGTATTAATAATCACTCTTAAATTATTTTCGAATCTTTCAATCTCAATATTTTCTACACTTAAACCTCTTAATTCTTTATTTAAAAAATCTCTTATCTCACAATCTTCTTTAAGATATTTTTGGTAATTCTTTTCACTAAACCATCTTGAATCCCAATCTTTTAATTCTTTTATTCTAAATGCTTTTGGATTTACTTTATGACTCATTTTAAAATTTGTATTTAAATACTTTTTCTTCTAAAAAATTGATCTTTTGTTTTTTTAACATTTCCTTTAACATCAGAACGTTTTCCTCTTTTACTTGTTTGTTTTTTTCTTTCTTTAACTCCTTTTTTAGATTTTTTATCTTTGGTTCTCTTTTCTTTCTTTTTCGCTTTCTTTTTTGCTTTCTTTTGGTCTAACTCTTCTAGCCTTAATGTTACATGTGATCTTTTTTTATGAATTTCATCAGCTCTACCCATTGCCCTTGGCTTCCATCTTTTTAACATTGGTCCTTCATCAACTTTTATTTCTCTAATATATAAATTTAAAGGATTTAAATTAAAATTATTTTCTGCATTAGCTGCTCCTTGATTTAATAATTTTAAAATAGGAGTAGCTGCTTTTTTATTACAAAACTTCAGTTGCTTTCTAGCAATTTCTAATTCTTTTCCTCTAATTAGATCAGCTACAAGCCTTACTTTTCGAGGTGCAATATTCAAATAATTTAGTTTTGCATCAACTTCCATTTTTTATTCTTTTTTTATTCTCTTCTTCCTTCACCTTTTTCTAATCTTCTTTGCATTTTACCACCATGCTTACGGAATTTAGTTGTCAAAGAAAATTCTCCTAATTTATGACCTACCATATCTTCTCTAATTTTTACTTCAACAAAATCTTTTCCATTATGGATTCCGAGAATATGCCCGATCATCTCTGGAGCTACAGTACTTTCTCTGCTCCAAGTCTTAATAACTGTCCCTTTCTTGGAGTTTTTAATTTTTTCCATTAATTTTTGATCAACATATGGACCTTTTTTTAAACTTCTTGGCATAGTAGCTATTTACTAATTAATTATTTTTGAACGAAATGAGAAACGAAGATTCTAACTAGGTTCTTATTTTTTCTTTTTTCTTTTTTTAACAATATATTTATTTGTCCACTTTTTCTTATTCCTTGTTTTTACTCCCTTAGCAGGCTTTCCTTGTTTTGTCTTAGGGTGTCTTCCAGTTCCAGTTCTTCCTTCACCTCCACCATGAGGATGATCAACAGCATTCTGAGCAGTACCTCTAACCTTTGGTCTTTTACCTTTATGTCTGCTATCTCCTGCTTTTTTGTCTTTCTTAAATCTGTGTTCTGCATTTGAAACTGAGCCAATAGTAGCAAAACAATCTGCTAAAACTTGTCTTACTTCGCTTGAAGGCATTTTTAAGTTAACAAGTTTTTCTTGTTTTGCCAACAGTTTGACACTTGTTCCAGCACTTCTTGCCATTTTCCCTCCTCTGCCTGGTTCTAATTCAATATTATAAACCATAGCCCCAACTGGAATATTTCTTAATCTTAATCTATTTCCAGGTTTAGGAGTAACCATGTCATTACTAACTACTTTATCTCCTTCTTCAGCTTCTTTTGGAGCAAGGATATAACTTCTTTCTCCATCTTTATATTCAATTAAAGCAATATAAGCACTTCTATTTGGATCATATTCAAATGCTAATATTTCAGCTTCAACTCCTTTTTTATCTGTTCTTTTAAAATCTATCTTTCTGTATCTTCTTTTAGAACCTCCTCCTTTGTGGTTGGCAGTTCTTCTTCCACTAGAATTTCTTCCTCCTGTCTTTTTAATAGGAGTTGTTAATTTTTTCTCTGGTTTTTTCTTACTTAATTTCTTTGCCATAATATTATATTAATTCAATTTTCTGCCCTTCTTTTATTTTTACGATTGCTTTCTTATATCCTTTAGTAACTCCCTTCATTCTCCCAAATCCTTTTTCACTTTGTGGAATTTGAATCGTACGAACCGAAACTACATCTATATTATAAATATCTTCAACTTCATTTTTAATTTGAATCTTATTTGCTTTTGGAACTACTTTAAATATATATTGATTGCTTTCATCAGTTAACCTAGTAGCTTTTTCTGTTATATGAGGTTCCAATATAACTCTTTCTTTTACCCCTAATTTATCTTTTTTAGGAGTTTCTTTCTCTTCTCTCTTTTCTTTTTCTCTATTCTTTTCTTTTTCTTTTTTTTGTTGTTTATCTTTTCCAAATAAAGCCATACTTAAAATTTTAATTTAAAAATGTATCTTCAATTACTTTTACTGCATCTTTGCTAATTATCACATATTTATATTTTAACAAATCTAACACATTTAATTCTCTAGCTTCCATTACTTTTCCTTTTTTAATATTATTTGCAGCTCTAATAACATTATCATCTTTTTTTGCAGTAGCTATTAAAAAGCTTTCTTCTTTAATATTTAAATCTTCTAAAATCTTTACCATTTCTTTTGTTTTGGGAGGAATATCAATATTATTTAAAACTATAAGAAGATCTCTTCTCTTTTTTTCTGAAAGAACTTGAAATAAAGCCTTCCTTTTTGTCTTCTTATTAATCTTTTTTGTATATGTTCTTTGTTTATTCGGTCCAAAAGTTACACCACCTTTTCTCCAAATTGGAGAACGAATTGATCCGTGCCGAGCTCTACCTGTTCCTTTTTGGGGCCAAGGTTTTGATCCTCCTCCACTCCTTTCAGATCTATCTTTCGTATGAGCTGTTCCTTGCCTTCTATTTGTTCTTTGGGCAAGAACAACTTGATAAATTAAATCCTGATTCAAGTCTAAATCAAATACTTGTTTTTTTGTATCCACTTTTGATTTTAACTTATTCCCTTTTTTATTATAAATATCTATTTTCATAATATATTTAAAAATTACTTCTCTATCCTTAACAAAGTCCCCTTTGCTCCGGGGACTCCTCCTTTAACTGCTAATATATTGTTTTCTTTATCAATTTCTTCAATTGTGAGATTAGAGATTGTAACTGTTTCTGCGCCGGTGTGCCCAGGCATCTTTCTCCCTTTAATTACTCTCTGAGGGTAAGCACTACCAATTGATCCGGTTCTTCTGTGATCTTTTTTAATTCCATGAGTTCTATCTTGTCCAGAAAAATTATATCGTTTAACTACTCCTTGAAACCCTTTTCCTTTAGATTGACCAGTTACTTTTACTTTATCTCCTTTTTTAAATTGTAAAACATCAATAGTGTCTCCTTCTTTATAATCTTCTAGGTTTCCTTTAAATTCACTAAGATATTTAAAATGTTTTCCTTTCATTGTCTTTTTAATCTTGTTCTCTTTTTTAATTTCTTTATATCCTATCTGAATAGCTTCATAGCCATCATTATCTTTAGTTTTCTTTTGAGTTACAACACAAGGCCCAGCATCAATCAAAGTTACTGGAACTCTAGTTCCGTCTTCTTCAAAAATCTGAGTCATCTTTAATTTTTTTCCTAGAATAAACTGCATGTTTTCGTTTTTTTTAGATTAAAATAAACTGCATGTTTTCGTTTCCCCAATGAAAAACTGGGCAATTGCCCAGTTTTAAAAGAAAGGCAACCTATATCATAATCAGAATTAAATTTTGAGGTAAAACTCCTGCAAAAAGATTATCATGTATATTAAATTACATTTTTATCTCAATGTCCACTCCTGCAGGTAAATTCAAATCCATTAATGAATCAATTATTTTCTGTTTTGGTTCTAAAAGATCAATTAATCTTTTATGAATTCTCATTTCAAATTGTTCCTTGCTTTGCTCGGTGACAAAAGTAGAACGATTAACAGTGTATCTATGAATCTCTGTTGGTAAAGGCACAGGACCTACAATTTCAACACCATACCGTTCTGCTACTTTTGCTATTTCATTACAAGCCTTATCTATAACTTTGTGATCATAAGCTTTGAGTTTTATTCTTAGCTTAGATTTAGTTTTTTTGTCACTGGCAGTGCTTTGCTTTTGTTTAGGCATTCCAATCTATTAATTAATTGTTTTTATTACTCAATTACTTTAGTAATAACGCCTGCTCCAACAGTTTTTCCTCCTTCACGTACAGCAAATCTTGAACCATCTTCTAAAGCTACTGGAGTAATTAGCTCAACATTAACATTTACAGTGTCTCCAGGCATAACCATTTCGGTATCATCTGGTAATTTCACTGATCCAGTTACATCAGTAGTTCTAATATAGAACTGAGGCTTATAACCATCAAAGAAAGGTGTGTGTCTTCCTCCCTCTTCTTTTGTTAAAACGTAAATTTCAGCTTTAAATTTAGTGTGTGGCGTAATTGATCCAGGTTTAGCTAGTACTTGTCCTCTATCAACTTCATCTTTTTTTAATCCTCTAAGTAGAATTCCAACATTGTCACCTGCTCTACCTTCATCTAGTTCCTTTTGAAACATCTCTACTGAAACTGCACTTGTTTCTACAGTTTCTCCAAGACCAACTAATTCAACTTTATCATCAGGTTTAACTATTCCTCTTTCAACCCTTCCAGTAGCAACTGTTCCTCTACCTTCAATTGAAAAAACGTCCTCAATTGCAAGAAGGAAAGGTTTATCAGTCTCTCTTTCAGGCTCTGGAAAGTAATCATCAATCTTATTTAAAAGATCAACTACTGGTTGAACAGCTTCATCTTCAGGATCATCAGCTTCTAATGCTTGTAGTGCAGAACCTCTCATTACTGGGGCATTATCTCCATCAAAATCATATTTATTTAAAAGCTCTCTTACTTCATCTTCTACTAGTTCAACAAGTTCTTCGTCTTCAACGGCATCGCATTTATTTAAAAATACTGCAATTGAAGGAAGTCCGACTTGTTTAGCTAATAAAATATGTTCTCTAGTTTGTGGCATTGGCCCGTCTACAGCAGAAACTACTAGAATTGCTCCGTCCATTTGAGCAGCACCAGTAATCATATTTTTAATGTAGTCTGCGTGTCCAGGACAATCAATTAGGGCATAGTGCCTATTATCTGTAGTAAACTCTGCGTGAGATACATTAATAGTAACTCCTCTTTCTTTTTCTTCTGGAGCAGAGTCAATTTGATCTACTGATTGTTCAGAACCAGCCCAACCTTTAAGATGCACTGCTTTTAAGATAGCAGCTGTAAGGGTTGTTTTGCCATGATCAACGTGACCAATGGTACCAATATTAAGATGAGGTTTCCCTCCTCTATCAAATTTTTCTTTTGCTGACATAATTAAATCTTAATTAATTTATTTTTTTAATATCTTAACTTTTAAAAATTATTAGATCGACTAATAAAGTTAAGAATTTAATTTGTTAAAACCTTACTTAAAAGGTGTTAATTTTTAATATTTATTGTTCTTAATTTAATGATTATTTTTTAGAAATAATCATTAATTAGAAATATTTATTGTTCTTAATTATATTACAAGTAATATCACTTTGTCAACTTTTTACTTTTTCCCTTCTTTTATTTCTTCAGCTATATTTTTAGGAGCTCTTTTATAAGTCTCGAACTCCATTGTAAAGGTCCCTCTTCCTTTCGTCAAGGATCTTAAGGTTGTAGCATATCCAAACATCTCTGATAAAGGTACTTTACTATGAATAACCTTTAAATCATCTCTATCTTCTGTCTCTTCTACTTTTCCCCTTCTGGAAGATAAATCTGAAATAACATCACCGAAAAATTTATCAGGAATTACAACTTCTACTTTCATAATTGGTTCTAAAATAAAAGATTCTGCTCTTTTAGCTGCATTTTGTAGAGCCATTGAAGCTGCAATTTTAAAAGCAACTTCAGAAGAATCAACATCGTGATGAGAACCATCAAAAACAGTAGCTTTTACGTCAACCATTTTATATCCTGCTACAATTCCTTTATCTAGTGCTTCTTTTACACCTTTTTCTACTGCAGGGATAAATTCTTTTGGAATAACTCCGCCAGTAATTTTATCAACAAATTCAAATCCTTCTCCTCTTTCTTTAGGCTCAACTCTTAACCAAACATCACCGTATTGTCCTCGACCACCTGATTGTTTAACATATTCACCTTGTGCTTCTGCTTCATGTGTAATACTTTCCTTATAGGCAACTTGTGGTTGTCCAATATCAACTTTTACATCAAATTCTCTTTTTAATCTATCTGTAATAACTTCAAGATGAAGCTCTCCCATTCCTGAAATAATAGTTTCTCCAGTATCAGAATCTCTTCTAACTTTAAAAGTTGGATCCTCATCTCCTAATTTATTTAATGCATTGCTTAGTTTTTCTTCATCTGCTTTTGTTTCTGGTTCTACCCTTACAGAAATAACAGGCTCTGGGAAGGTAATATCCTCTAATACAATAGGATGATCTTGAGCGCAAAGAGTATCTCCTGTTTTAGTATCAGAAAGCCCTACAGTAGCAGCAATACCTCCTGCAAAAATTCCATCAACTTCTTCTCTATTATTGGAATGCATTCTTAATAGTCTTCCTATTCTTTCTTTTTCACCTGTTCTTGTATTTAAAACATAAGATCCTTTTTCAAGAGAACCTGAATAAACTCTAAAATAAGTTAAAGTTCCAACATAAGGATCAGTAGCTACTTTAAAGGCTAAAGCCGCAAAAGGAGCATCATCTTTTGCTTCTCTTTTTTCTTCTTCTTCGGTTTTAGGATGAACTCCTTCAACTGGAGGAAGTTCACCTGGATTTGGAAGATAATTAATCACAGCATCTAATAATGGTTGGATTCCTTTATTTTGAAGGGCTGAACCACAAAAAACTGGGATTAATCTATTATCTAAAGTAGCTTCTCTTAGTACTCTTCTAATTTCATCATTTGAAATTTCTTTACCTTCTACATATTTTTCTAATAATTTATCGTCCTCACCAGCTACTGTCTCAATTAAATCTTCTCTTTTTTGTTTTGCTTTCCCTTTTAATTCTTCTGGGATCTCTTCTTTTTTAACTTTATGCCCTCTTTCTCCTTCAAAGTAAAGAGCCTCCATTTCAAGTAAATCAATAGCTCCTTCAAAATCCTCCCCCTCTCCGATTGGAATTTGAAGTAAAACAGCGTCAGAAGTTAATCTATCATGAATAGATTGAAGAGTTTTTTCAATTGAGGCTCCCATTTTATCCATTTTATTAATAAAACAAATTCTTGGAACACCATAACGATCAGCCTGTCTCCAAACTGTTTCAGATTGAGATTCCACTCCAGCTACTCCATCAAAAACAATAACAGCTCCATCTAAAACTCTTAAAGAACGTTGAACCTCTACTGTAAAGTCAATATGTCCAGGAGTATCAATAATATTAATCCTGTAAGTATCAGCATCTTCTTTTTGTGAAAGCTCCCAAAAACAAGTAGTAGCAGCAGAGGTAATAGTAATTCCTCTCTCTTGTTCTTGGCTCATCCAGTCCATAATTGCTTCACCTTCATGCACTTCACCAATCTTATGAGAAATTCCAGTATAAAAAAGAATTCTCTCTGTAACAGTAGTTTTCCCTGCATCAATGTGTGCAACAAGACCAATATTTCTAGTTTTATTTATTGGATAATCTCTAGTCATAATAATTATTTTTTAAAATTAAAAAAGCAGCAAAATAAGGCTGCTTAGTGTTAGTATCAAACATTTTTTTACCAAGCAAAATGTGCAAAAGCTTTGTTTGCCTCTGCCATCTTGTGAACGTTCTCTTTCTTTTTAAACGCACTTCCTTCTTTATTATTTGCATCCATTAATTCTCTTGCTAGTCTTTCATGAAAAGGATTTCCTTTTCCAGATCGAGCAGATTTAATAATCCATCTCATTGCTAAAGTTGTTGCTCTTTTTCTTCCAACCTCCATAGGAACTTGATAAGTAGCACCTCCAATTCTTCTTGATCTTACTTCTAATCTTGGAGCAACATTATCAATTGCTTTTTCAAAAAGATCAACTGGTTTCTGCTTGGTCTTTTCTTTAATAATGTCAAAAGCTAAATAAACATTTTTCCTAGCAACACTCTTTTTTCCTCTTCTCATTACTTGATTAATAAGTCGAGTAACTAAGAGGTTGTCGTATTTTGGATCTGGAGAAATTAATTGTTCTCTGTCTAGTTGAGCCATAATTTATTTTAGTTTGATTTTTTAGTTCCGTATTTACTTCTCGAACTTTTTCTATCTTCAACTCCTTCACTATCTAGTGCTCCTCTAACAACTTTATAATTCACACCAGGCAAGTCTTTAACTCTTCCTCCTCTTACTAGCACAACTGCGTGTTCTTGAAGCTGATGAGCTTCACCAGGAATATAAACTGTAATTTCTTTTCTATTAGATAATCTTACTCTTGCAACTTTTCTTAAAGCTGAATTCGGCTTCTTTGGGGTTTCAGTAAACACTTTAAGACAAGTTCCTCTTTTAAAAGGAGAAGGATATTCCGTAGGCTTATTTTTTTTATTATTAAATCCGTACTGTAAAGCCCCTTTCTTTTTCTTCTTTTTATTCTTTTTTCTTGGCTTTCGAACCAATTGATTAATTGTTGGCATTTCTTTTTAAAATTATCTAATATACTAAATAATTAATAACAATCTTTATTCAATAAGTCAAGTACTTACTTAACCTAAGAATTGCCATAAAGGCACACTTACTATAAGTTCAAATACAAAATTAATTAAATCAAGCAAGATAGGAAAAATAAAATTAACAATTATTAATATTAAAAAAAATAAAAGAAAAGGTCCATACTGTTGCATAAAAAAGTTAACTTTTCTTTTAAATTTAGGGAAAAAGGTAAATAAGATATGAGATCCATCTAGTGGTGGAATTGGAATTAAATTAAAAATACCAAGTAAAAGATTAATATAAACAATAAAAGCAAACATTATATATAAGCCTTCTGCAATATTATATGGTATTAAAAACCTTAAAAGTAATCCAAAAATAATTGCTAAAGCAAAATTAGAAGCGGGACCAGAAAATCCTACTATTGCTTCGCCATACTTTTTGTTTTTAAAATTATGAGGATTAATAGGAACTGGCTTTGCCCAAGCAAAAGCCATTTTCCCTCCAGTCATTAAAAGTAATCCTGCTGGAACTAAAAAAGAACCAACCGGATCAAGGTGAACCAAAGGATTAAAAGAAAGCCTCCCCGCTCTTCTTGGGGTCGGATCTCCTTGATAATCTGCAGCTAATCCATGAGCAACCTCATGAACTATAACAGAAAATATTAAAATGAATATTAAAGCAATAATTTCCATAATGTTTTAACATAGTAACATTTATTAATACATTCGTAAATAAGAAAATCCTTGATTTATTTCCTTTTATTCTATAAACTAGATTTGAAAATGAATACAATTGATTAAAACTTTAAATATTATGGCTAAACAATGTGCAATTTGCGGGAAAGGGGCTATAAAAGCTGGCAACTATAATAAGTTAAGAGGTCAGTATAATCCCAGCAAACGCAAAAAACAAAAACCAAATCTACAAAAAGTAAGACTTCCTTCCGGAAAGAAGGTTTTAGCTTGTACTAAATGTATTAAGGCAATGAGTAAATAAAGCTTTCGGGCTGTGGCCTAGAGGCTTAGGGCGTGCGCATGGGGTGCGTAAGATCGCTGGTTCAAATCCAGTCAGCCCGACAAAAAAGAGCACACCTATTCTACGGTGTGCTTTTTGTTTATTATAAATTTTAAAAAACGATACATCTCTAATCTTCGAATATCAATTCTAGCATCTTGAATAGCAATTTTCGGATAAACTACTAAATTGTTCCTACAGATCAAATCCCGCTTAAAAATAATCTTCTTTCTTTTTTCATATTTTTGATTGTATTCCTTAATAAGATCTGTTACCTTTTCAATCCCCTCTTCGTTTTTAATAACAATAAAACAACCAGGAAAACCTTCTAAGTTTGTAAAAAATCTACATTTAATATTATTTTTTCTAAATATTTCTTTAACTTCTCTTTTTCTTTTCTTTATTTTTTTTGAAACTTCTTTTGCTAACTGATCTATTGCTTGAAACAATACTGCACCACATTCTGGGCATTTCTCTGGTGATTCAAGCGTAAAGTCAATTTCATTTTTACAATCTTTATTAGGACATTTAATTTTAATTTTATCCATTTTATTCCCTCCTTTTTTAAAGAACTAGTTTAATAATAGATTAATTCACTAATTTGTCAATAAAAAAGAGGGTTAGCTTTTTAGACTAACCCTTTGTGAGGTAATTATTGGCGGCGAACTGAATTAAATTCTAAGTGTCTTTTTTGGAAAATTCCTTTTCCTGCTCCTTTAGTCAGATAAATTTCATCTTCTTGCTTATTAATCTTTTCTTCCAACCTTTCTTTTGGACTCGGTGGGGGTAAAATAGCAAGATGGGTTAATAATGACAAACCCAACAGAAAAACAATGACTAAAAATAGCAGCTTATACACTCAGCCACCTCCTTTTTGATCTTAATCTTTCAGATTAAGAGGTTTTAAAAGAACTATTTACCAACAATCACTAATGCTAGTTGGGGCAGTAGTGCTAGCTAATTCTTTTGTTCCTTTATGAGTAGCTACAAAGTAATCATCATCTCCTCCTTCTGATTTAGCATA
>Ga0209947_1000006_pt1 | contig 88483 bp, 77 predicted proteins | sample SalPonR2_B_D2_MG_FD_185706 | JGI IMG/M metagenome (GOLD analysis project Ga0209947, IMG submission 185706) | Salt pond soil microbial communities from South San Francisco under conditions of wetland restoration - Salt Pond MetaG R2_B_D2_MG... ...
GCTGTATCATATGATTTTTATCGCCATCATGAAACTGTTCCTCTGGAGTTTGATTATACGGATCTGCGTTTCACCCTATCGGTGCCGGTGATCGGGAGTATGACCCTGACTGATATCAATGGTGATGAGGTTACTAAATGGGTATCACTGATGGGCAATGGTACGGATATGGAACTTTCAGGGGACAGTGTCAAAGGGCGTGTCTATGTAACGGATATTCTCACCGGAGAAGTAATCAATACTTTCCAATTTGAACCAAACATGAAGTTTGTGGTGAGTCCTGTGACGGTTTTAAGGGAAAATGATATCCGCCGAATCAGTACTTTTTACGTGGGAGACAATAATGGTGATATATATGAAGCCAGTGAATCAGATAACTGGGCTGGAAGAAAAATAATCAACCTGAATGGTTCGAACGGGCCCTCTTTCAGAATGGAGGTAGGTCTTTTCGGAAACAATACGCCCTGGCTTTTCATTATTACTGGAGATCAGGATGATAAGGTTGTTTACGGATCGAACTATAATCATGTAGTTGCATTAAATACAAGATATTCTCCAAACTCAAATCTTGTTATGACCTCTGATCTTACAGAAGTGGATCCTTCAGATGTCCTCAGCGTCAGTCCGGCTATGGGGGCGGGGTGGTATTTTCGTCTGGAAGCTGATGAATATCCTGCCACTCCAGTGAAACTTTATAACGGTTATCTCTTTTACTCCACTTTCATTGAAGATCCGGATCCATGCAAGATAGGTACCAGCAGGCTTTATGTCCAGCAGGCGAAAACTGGTCTCGGTGGTTGGGAAAGCAATACTAAATACGTTGAATTTTCAGGAGTTCAGATCAGGGGAATTACCATTAGTGATGGGAAGGTATACGTTGGTGCTATAGACCATTCCGGAGAAGGAACAGAAGGTCTTCCTGATGAGTTTGACAGCCTTGGAGCGTCTTTTGAAAACAATCTTCTTGTTTTTGATACTCCTCCTTCCGTGATGGCTTTCCCCTTTCCCATAGAGAGTGGTCAGATGATACCAAGATACTGGAGGGAGTGGATCCGAAGATGAAAAAGTGGTTTTCAGGGTTATTATTGTTTCTATTTATTTTCCCCGTAATTATTACTCCTGTCTCTGCTGTAGGTCAGATTCATGAAAACAGAGAAGACAGGCCCCTGGATAAAGTTGAAGATATATCATCGGTCTTTGGGCTATTGAAGGGGATGACCTTTAATCCGTCCTACGTTCAGATTGAGAAAGGAAATTTTCTATGGTCTCCTTCTGTTACGAAATTCGCGGATGAAAAAAATAAAGAAATGACCCCGCGGTCTTTCCTGAAGGCATACATCAACATGGGAGTAAGAATTGTATTGAACTCTGATAAGGTGATAGTTTCAGCTGAACCTGTGAATTACTGATTTAACGTTTTGAGGAAGGGATCCGGTCTTTTCCGAGTCCTTAAAGATTAAATACATAAATAAAAGGCTGAGCAGAAAAGCAGACTTTATCAGATCAGCTAAAGTTCAGGCCTTTTAATAATTCAGTAAAGATTCAGAATGACGCCTTGAAAATTACCAGGCGTCATTCTCTTATATTTGGAAGAATGGACGGTTTTATATTGGTGTTTAAGATTTATTATTTCACCCGCATCAGTATAAATTTATCATTGGTACTGGATGGATTTTCTGTTGCCTCAAAATGATGTTTGTCCGGTTCTTCCAATCCTTCGCTGTAATTACCGTCATATATTCCAGTTTCAGGAGACATGTCTTCGAGCTTTTTTCGAACATCGTAGGAGTAATAATCATTTGTTACATTTGCTGCGATGTAGACGTGAACCTGTTCAGTCTCAAATTGTTTTTTGCCTTTTGCAGGACCTGAAACATAGATAAAAAAAGGATTTTCTGATGCAGTACTCCAGTCTGTTTTTGAAGCAAAGGGAAATGGATCTTCCATCTCCCTATCCAGATATGATTCCAGTTCTCTCACGCTTAGGACACCCCATCCGTCATTTCCCTGTTCAAACCACTTGAGATTATCAGCGTAATACTGAAGGGTGGCAGTTTTCAGGGTTTTCATGTTGCTTACCAGTTCTATAGCCTGGGCCTTGTTCTGTGCTTTTCCCGCAGCCAGAAGTAATCCTCCCGCAAGGATCCCGATGATAATTATTACTATAAGCAGTTCTACCAGTGTAAAAGCCTTCCGTCTCTTCAAGATACTCACCTCTATTTAGTAATATCTGCCGGATCTTTTCTGTCATGTTGTCAGTCATTCCTGCTATTTATCTTCAAAGTAGATTATTCCAGAGTAATACAGAAAATTTAAGAGCTTCAAAGATCATTCTGAAGGGGAAAACAGATCAATCGTGTTAGGTCTTTTGGACTATCGCTTTCTCAGGATAAGACAAGTCTCAAAACTACGGTAAATCTGTTTCAGATTAATTTTCTTTCAAATAATCCTGATCTTCTGTTTGCGCAGGCAACCTGAAAGCGGTTTTACGGAAGCTTGTCAAGTTAGGGCAGTTTACCATTGTATTCCTTAATGTCAGGATATATTCTTCTCAAAATATCAGAATAGAATTATTGGAAGTGCTCAATATTGGTTTAAGGGCGAAATAATCATTTTATCCGGGAAAACAATAAAGAAATGGGGACTAAATTTGTATTTCTGCATGGGATTATTCTCATTCTTTTGATAAGATTGTTGCTGAATGGTAAAAAGAGGGTAACCTCGATATGTTTAAGTAATGCGGGTTACCATATCAATTCTATAACTTGACAAATATGAGATAATTCGAATGTTTTGTTGATGTTTTCAATTGAGTCATTTGAGCGGAGGAGATATTCTTGGATTTTGCGGATATTCATTTGAAACTTGGGTGCCATGAACCTCGTTTCCCTCTTATTCAGGGTGGCATGGGTGTTGGCATTTCCGGGCCAGTTCTTGCAGGAACTGTTGCCCGTGAAGGTGGTATAGGTACCATTGCAAGTGTAGGCCTCGCATGTAATTCTCCCCATTATACAGGCAGGAATTATTTTGAAGCGAATCAGGAAGCAGTAAAAGAGGCTCTTGCAGAGGCTCGGAAGATCGCAGGGAATGGAATACTTGCAGTCAATTGCATGGTGGCTCTCAGTGACTATAAACTCCATGTACTTTCAGCCTGTGAGGGCGGAGCCAATGTCGTCATATCTGGTGCCGGGTTACCGCTTCAGCTTCCTGAATTTGCCCAGGACTTTCCTGATGTAGCACTGGTTCCTATCGTAAGTTCCAAAAAAGCAGCTTCAATAATAATCAGGCGCTGGGAGAAAAGATACCAGAAACTTCCTGATGGAATTGTTGTGGAAACTCCTCTGTATGCAGGTGGGCATCTTGGAGCAGCGAGACCCGAACAGGTAACTGACGAGAATCTTTCTTTAGAGGTAGTCGTTCCTGAACTTGTAAGCTATCTCAAAGATGAAGTAAAGGCGGATATTCCTGTTATAGCTGCTGGAGGTATCTGGGACAGGAAAGACGTGGTACATGCCTTTTCTCTCGGAGCAAGGGGTGTTCAAATGGGAACCCGTTTTGCATCGACTTATGAAGGAGATGCAAGTGATCGTTTCAAGCAGGCCTATATTGATGCAGAGGAAAAAGATGTTGTCATAATTAAAAGCCCAGCCGGATTGCCAGGGAGAGCTCTCAAGAATCCTTTCATTGCAAAATATATTCAGGGGAATGTGGAGAGTAAGCCCTGTATTGCCAATTGTCTTTCACATTGCAGGTATAGAGACACAAGGGAAACGTTCTGTATAGCTCAGGCGCTTGTGGATGCTTTTAAGGGCGACTGGGAGAACGGACTGTTTTTCTGTGGTTCAAATGTTACTAAAACCTCAAAGATGGAGTATACTGCTGATATTATAAAGGAACTTTTTGGTGGATAAGACAGCAAGGTCCTTTGAATAACTAATAAAAACGATCAAGCGGAGGATTTTGCCGCTTGATCGTTTTTAGCTTTTAAGAAGATGATATTTTACCTTTAAATCCAGGGCTATTTTGTTTATGATATCAGGTGGGTAATAAATCTGTTATGACGTGGATCTTCAGCTTTAAAACACGTCGGGAGGCTTTCAATGTTAACGGGATACAGCAAGAAAATACTCTTTTTGATAATTATATCTGTTATATTTGCCTCAGGGATCTGTTATTCTCCGATGACTCTTTTCGCGAAGGACGAGCAGATCCAATCGGAAGATGTTGAAAAGACATTTTCAGAAAAACTTAAAGATCCGGCTTTTATCAGTCAGAGGCTTGAGGAGATGCAGACCAGGCTGGAGGAATGGAACAACCTTGACAAGGAATCAATGGCTAAACAGTACATGGTCCAGGAAGCTGATGTTGTAACAAGGACCAATCTCTTTAATGCAATTGAATCATTCTACAGGCGTCTTTTAACTGCAATGGAGAAGAACGTCACCGTAACAGAAGAACTCAAAAAGTATGAAGCAGCCAGGGAACAGCCCGCCGAAACCCTGGTGGAGGAAAAACCTCCATACAACCTTTCACTTTACGAGAACTATCTGGACAAGATCGATACGGCAGAACAGAGGATCGTGACGCTTAATAACTCAATCAAGCAGTTGAAGGCCGGTATCGAAACTACCCGTTCTGAGTTGGGTAAGGCGGAGAGCAGGGTACGTATACTTAAGGAGCAGGTAGATAAAGTAGGTCCTGAAGCTGTTCCTGACCTCACATGGGAATACCGTGGAGCGGAGTGGAACGAAGAGCTCCGAAAAGTAACCCTTGAATTCCAGACAAGAAGGCTTGACAATCTTGAGAAAGAACTGTCCATAGTTAATATGGTAAAGGAGAGGGAGCAGCGTGGAGCAAGCTGGATCAGGGATAATCTGGCATATGACGAGGAAGATCTGAACAAAAAAGTTACAGCTTACAAGGAAATGTTCGAAAAGGAAAAAGAGAGAATAACTGAGCTCAACGCCGCAAGGAGTAAAGTTGAGAAGAAGCTGGTAGAGCTCCAGACAAGAGTAGAGACGGTCAAGGATCCCGAAAAGAAATCCATAGCAGAAACAGCTTTAAGAGAACAGGAGACCTGGTGGGAATATTATCAGAACAGCATAGAGGATTCGGAGGAGTCCCTTCAGTATATCAGCGAAGCTCAGCAGATCTGGCAGAGAAGATACATCCTTCTCAAGGGAGAGATAAAAACCGAAGATCTTTACAAGATCAGGGATGAAACAAAGGCAAGAATTGACGCTATGCAAAAAAATCTCTTCAGCCTTCAGGAAGGTCTTACCACGGTTCATGGCAGGCTGACCAGGGCGCAAAAGGATCTTGAGGATACAGAAGCTCCAAAAGAGATACTGGATCACAGAAAAGGGATAGTAACAGCACTTGAAAGGCTTGTAGCTGATAACCTGAGATTCTCGTCACTGGTGAGCCAGGTCCTTAACCTCAACACGAGACTTCTTTCCGAAGTGGAATCAAACCTTTCCTCCGTTCAGATAACGGAGAAGGTCTCAACACTCGGTAAAGAGAGGATCATGGCTGTTCTTAACACAGAGCTTCTGTCCGGAGATGGATACACGCTTACGGTCAGGAAGCTTATACTGGCTCTGGTGATTCTGGTATTAGGCATATTTTTAAGCAAGAAGTTCACCAATGCGATCCGTAAAAGGATGGTCAGGAGAAACATGGACCCGTCTGCCATCATGGCTGTCCAGAAGATCCTTTATTATATCCTGGTTATAATCTTTATCCTGATTACTCTTAATATGGTCAACATTCCGCTGACAGCATTTGCCTTCCTTGGAGGTGCCATGGCCATAGCCGTAGGTTTCGGTGCCCAGAATCTTTTCAGCAACCTTATAACGGGATTTATCCTGATGTTCCAGAAACCCTTCAAGGTAAATGATATTGTGCAGGTTGATGGAATAACAGCAACTATCGTGGAAATTGGTTCGAGAGCAACAACCATACGAGACTTTGATAATATCGAGATCATGGTCCCGAACAGTCATTTTCTTTCGAACAAGATCATAAACTGGACCCATAGCGACAAGATCATCAGGGGTGTCGTCAAAGTAGGAGTGGCTTATGGTTCTCCTGTTAGAGAAGTTGAAAGCCTTCTAATGGAATGTGCGAGAAAACACTCAAAGGTTCTCAAAAATCCGGAACCTTATGTTGTTTTCGGTGATTTTGGTGATAGTGCACTTGCTTTTGAATTGTATTTCTGGGTCGACATGAGGAATGCTTCAAGATTTTTCGTAGCAAGTGACCTAAGGTATATGATCGATAATAGTTTTGCCAAAAATAGTATCACAATATCCTTCCCGCAACTGGATGTACACCTGGATACCCCCGGTTCTTTAAATATCGGGCACGTGCCGGAAACTTCAGAGGAGCGGGATACCGGTCAGGAAAAACCACTGGATGAATAAGAGAATATCTGATCTGAATAATTCGAGATATTCTGGAAGAAGACAGTTTTATGATGTGGTCAGCTGATTATCATCAGCTATTTAAAACAGAATATTTCGGAGGCGATAGTTAGTGTCAACAATAACTATTTTTGAACTGGTTGGCGGAGTAGGGCTTTTTCTATTTGGTATCAAGATAATGGGAGAGTCTCTACAGGATCTGGCAGGAGATAAATTGCGTCAGCTTATATCATCTCTCACGAGTACGCCAGTTAAAGGTGTGCTTGTAGGAGCTCTTGTTACTGTTCTGATCCAGAGCAGCAGTGCGACAACGGTAATGTCAGTGAGTTTTGTACATGCTGGCTTAATGACATTGAAACAGGCAGTCGGTGTCATAATGGGAGCAAATATTGGAACCACGGTAACGGCACAGCTTATTGCTTTCAATATCAAGCATTATGCTCTTCCGATCATTGGTATTGGAATGATCCTTTCAGTCTTTGGGAGAAGCAAAAGGAATAAATATATTGGCAACGGTCTCGTTGGTTTCGGCCTGCTGTTTCTTGGAATGCAGCATATGGGAGATGCAATGAGCTTTTTGAGAGGAAGGGAGGATATCTTTCTTGCCTTCAGTTCAAATCCCGTTCTTGGTGTACTTGTCGGAGCAATAGTTACAATGCTTGTTCAGTCAAGCTCTGCTACCATAGGCCTTACAATAGCCATGTCCGTTCAGGGGCTTATAGGTATTGATATAGCAATACCTATACTTCTGGGAGATAACATAGGAACCACGATAACGGCGGTAATTGCTTCTCTTGGTTCCAACAGGGCAGCTAAACAGGCCGCTGCTGCCCATGTTATGTTCAATGTAATAGGTGTGTCAATATTCCTGGCCGCCATGCCAATATTCAAGTCAGCTGTTCTTATGACTTCAGGGGGTATTGCCAGACAGATCGCCAATGCTCATACTTTATTCAACGTTACCAACACACTTATATTCCTGCCTTTTGCATCGCAATTTGTAAAGCTCATACAGCATCTTGTCCCCTCAAAAGGAGAGGTTTATTTTTCAGGCCCGCAGTTTCTGGATAAGAGGCTTATCGATGCATCTCCCGCAGCTGCAGTAGATGGAGTACGCAAGGAAATAATAAGAATGGGCGATGTTATCAGGTCGATGTTGAGAGATGTCCATTCTGCTTTCGTTAATGATGATATCAATATGGTCCAGCAGGTAAACCAGACCGAAAAAATAATCAATGAACTTACACATCAGATCGCAGATTATTCTGCAAAGCTTTGGGAGATCAGTTTATCAGAAGATCTGTCGACGGTCCTTTCATCCTATGTCAATGGTGTAAGTGATATAGAACGAATAGGTGATCATGCACAAAATATTGTTGAATTATATGAATACAAGCGTGACCATAAATTGACTTTTTCGGAAAAAGGAAAAGAAGAGTTTGATGAGATGTTCACAACTACATTATGTGCAGTTGATCTGAGTATGGAAGCAGTTGCAGATCAGGATGCAGATAAGGCCAGAGAGGTTGTAGATGTTCTTGAGGCAAAGATCGATTCCATGGAGAAGGATTTACGAAAAAAGCATATCAAGAGATTGAACAAAGGTAAATGCCACCCCTCCTCAGGGGTAATATTTATTGATATTTTGAGCAATCTTGAACGAATAGGTGATCATGCCCATAATATTTCCTACATAGTTCTTGATGTTGAAAATCTGAAAAAAGGCAAGAAAAAAACTGAATCAACTGTGTAAGCAAAGATAAAACTATTTACCTCCCTGATACAGGGAGGTATTTTTTTAACGGTAGCAATAAACAAAAGTACATCACTTGACAACATCATATACTATAGTTTACAATCTTTCATATTTTCCAAAAGGAGTGATCTTAGTGGTTGTTAAATGCGTAGTATGTGACGGTGAAGTACAATTGTCAGATGATGTTATTGAGGGTGAGCTCTTAACTTGCCCGGATTGCGGTTCCGAGCTTGAAGTGGTAAGTCTGGCTCCTCTGTCAGTAGAAGAAGCACCAGAGGTTCAGGAGGACTGGGGCGAATAGAATGCCAGTTGTCCGTATCTGTTATTCAAGACTGAGAACTGAAGAAAAGCTTCTTTTCCAGGCTGCCGAGAAACTGAATATACCCTTTGAACCTGTCGATGTAAGAGACCTTCGCTGGCCAGATCAATTTCTCTTTGATCCCAGTGACGTTGTTTTATGCAGATGTGTAAGCCACTTTCAGAACGTGGCTTTGGCGGGTCTTATGGAATCCCGGGGATTAAAAACGATAAATCATTCTTCTGTGATTTCCCTTTGTGGAGATAAAATTGCGACAGCGTCTCTTTTTTCCCAAAGAAGAATTCCCCAGCCTCTTTTCAAAGTGGCTTTCTCTCCAGAGGGGGCTGTCAGGGCTTCTGAGGAAATGGGATTCCCGGTAGTGTTCAAACCTGCTACCGGAAGCTGGGGCAGACTTCTGGCAAAGGTCAATGATCGAGAAGCAGCAGAGGCACTGGCAGAGCACAAGTCTTTCCTGGGTGCTCAACACCAGGTCTTTTTTATTCAGCAATATATCGAAAAATCAGGATTTGATCTGAGGGCGACCCTGATAGGTGGAGAACCTGTTTCCCTGATCAAAAGAAGCAGTGATCACTGGATAACGAACACTGCCAGAGGAGCTGTGGCAGAAGGCATGGAAATGACCAGTGACATGAAAGAGCTGTTGGTTCAGGTAGGAAAGGCTACAGGCGGGGATTTTCTCGCAGTAGATCTTTTTGAAACTGAACTGGGATGGATCGTAAATGAGATCAATGGTCAGCCTGAGTTCAGAAGTTCTATAAAGACCACTGGCATCGATATACCCGTAAAGGTTATCGAATATGCATGGAAGATGACAGGAAACTGAAATACCAGAAAGGATAGGTCTGCCAATGAATATTTACTCTGTTAAGGCCACAGATGTATCGAAGATAATGTCTTTATTTAATACCTGCATCTCTTTTTTCAGGCGCAGGTATCCATTTGCCATGACTGGAGGTCAGCCGCCGGGGTAAATTTCGTTATCCCTGTAGCTTTAGTTTTCCTTCGGTCCGCTGGCATAAGTCAGGCGGACTCTTTTTTTTCTTTATATTTTTCAAAGATCGTGAATGGAGGTTTGTTATGTTAAAAGTTGCCTTATGGGGAGCAAATGGTATGGCAGGAGGAGAGATGCTCAGACTTATATCAGGGCATCCATCAATGGATCTGGCTGTGGCTGTTTCAAGGAGCATGGCTTCCCGGCCGATCTGGAATACTCATCCCCACTTACGTCAGGATTATCCGACTGCTGTCTTTACGGAACCGGATAAAGCGTTAAAAGAGGATGTTGATATTGTATTTTTAGCCTTACCTCATGGTGCTTCATGGCCGATCATACTTGAGTATATGAAAATGACAAATTATGTAAAAATAGTGGATCTCTCCGCAGATGCAAGATTAAGCTCCACTGATGATTATATCAAATGGTATGGAAAACCTCATGAAGCTCCATGGATACTTGAAAAAAGTGTTTATGGTCTTGCTGAACTTCACAGGGAGAGCATTCCTGATGCAAAACTGGTAAGCGGTGTTGGATGTAATTCTACATGTTCAATACTTGGACTTTATCCCCTTGCCAGAGAGGGTCTGATACAGTCTGCCAGAATAGAACTGAGGACTGGTTCTTCAGAAAGCGGAGCCAGGGCTTCTACCGGGACTCACCATCCTTACAGGGATCGGACATTGAGAATTTATGAACCTTTCAGGCACAGGCATCTTGCAGAGATCGTTCAGGAACTTGAGCTTTCGGAAGATATTTTTACCATGACCATGACTGCAGCCGGAATGGTAAGAGGAGTACAGATGCTTGCGCAGGTTGAGCTTTCAAAAGAAGTAAAAGAGAGTACCCTTTGGAAGATATATAAAAAATATTATAATGATGAGCCTTTTCTTTCCCTGAGTCCTGCAAAACCAAAGCATCTTCGTTTTCCTGACCCTAAACTTGTTCTGGGAAGCAACAGGGCAGTTACAGGATTTCAGCTTCATGATGATTCCAGGAGGCTGCTGGTGGTGTCAGCCATTGATAATCTAATGAAAGGTGCTTCCGGAAGTGCCATGCAGTGTGCCAATCTTATGGCGGGTATTCCTGAAACTTCAGGTCTTGAAATGAAGCCTGTTTATCCCGTGTAAGGAGTTTTTCAGATGAATGAGAAAAATATTTACCCATTTCCAGGTCGGGGTGTTGTAAAGATCGGAGGGGCAAGAGGAAATTGCCTTCTACCCCTTATATCTGACCTTGCTTCGAGGGTTAAAAACGGAGAGAAGTGGATATTGGTTCATGGTGCAAGTGGTTACATGGAAGAACTTTCCAGCATTTGTGGACTTGAGCCTCACTATGTACAAAGTCCCGGCGGCTTCAGAAGCCGTTTCACCGGTAAGCTGGAAAAAGAGCTTTTTGTTTATGCGTGCAATGCTTTAAGCGTCAGGATAATGAGTCTCTTCTCCTCTGTTGGACTTAACGCCGGACTTCTTTATCCTGAAGAAAACCCAACAGCAGTGGCAAAAAGAAAAGATGTATTAAAGATAGTCGAGAATGGCAGAAAAAAACTGTTAAGAGGGAATTACAGCGGTACTGTCATTTCCTTTGATACTTCTCCTGTTGAAAGGTTATGGGAAAAGGGAGTATTACCTGTATTACCTCCTCTTGCTCTGGATGTGGAGAGCGGTGAAGGTATCAATGTTGATGGGGACAGATTGGCCGCAGCATCAGCGATCCATCTGGGAGCACAGGTCATGGTAATCCTGAGCAATGTGAGCGGACTTTTAAAAGATCCTGAAGATCCCGGTACTTTAATAAAGAAAGCCGGGCTTTCTGACTGGGAGGAACTGGAAAAATATGCCTCAGGAAACATGAAAAGAAAACTGCTGGCCTCATACGAGGCTTTAAAAGGAGGGACCCCAGTGGTCAGAATATGTGACAGCAGGACTGCTTACCCGCTTTCGGGAGGTCTTGAAGGAGGAGGCACTGAACTATGTCAGTGATGTTTGGAAGCAGGAGAATAGAGATACAAAAAGGTCAGGGTGCAGAGGTATATGACACTTCGGGTAAACATTATATAGATTTTGTATGCGGACATGGTTCTTCCCTTTTTGGACACAATCATCCGAAACTTGTAAAGGTCCTTAAGGAATCATCGGAATATCCATGGTCTATCGGGGTTGGATTTGAATCGCGAGATCGCAGAATGTTTATGGAAAGACTCAGAGAGATACTGCCCGGTGGTAAAGTTTTTTTATGTAACAGTGGTACAGAATCAATAGAGGCTGCCCTGAAACTCGTATCAGTTTTTCGGCCAGAAAGAAAAGGGATCGTGGCTTTGAGAAGAAGCTTTCATGGACGGACGCTGGGTGCACTCTCCCTGACCTTTAACCCCCGTTACAGAAGCACATGGAAGGACATGCTTCAGGAAGTTGTTCATGTTACACCGGAACAGATACCCCGGGTCATTGACAAGAGTACAGCCGCAGTTTTCGTTGAGCCTGTCCAGGGTGAAGGCGGGATCCATGTTATGGATAAACGATCAGCTGGCATGATCAATGATAGCTGCAGGAAAAATGGAGTAATACTTGTGAGTGATGAGATCCAGTCCGGATGGGGAAGATGTGGAAGTCTCCTGGGCAGTTCAATGACTGGACTGAAACCGGATATGGTTTGTCTGGCAAAGGGAGTTGCAGGTGGACTGCCGGTTGGGGCTACGATCTGGAAGGGTGAGCTTGGAGATTTTCCGGTAATGGGGCATGGTACTACTTATGGAGGGAATCCACTGGTATCGTCAGTAGGTCTCGCAGCGCTGGATCTTATAAATTCAGAAAAATATCCGGAGCATGCTTTAAGAATGGGGGAATATTTCAGAGGTCTTCTCTCCGGTATCTCTTCACCTCTGATAAAGGAAGTGAGAGGCCTTGGCCTTCTTACAGGAGTAGAACTTACAGTTAAAGCATCATCGGTCATAAGTAAACTGGAGGAAAAAGGAGTCCTTGCACTTTCGGCCGGTCCCATGGTAGTGCGTTTTCTTCCTCCTCTTGTTGTTAAAAAGGAACATCTGGATCAGGTCGTTTCCGCAATGGAGGAAACCCTTGGAGAGTTATCTGAATGACAACTCCGGAAGAACTGCTTTTTGACCTTGTAAGTATAAAAAGTTTCAGTGGAGATGAGTCCCGGGCATCCATGGATCTTAAAAGAGCTTTGCCATCTCTTGGCTGGGAAAAGACATTTATTGATGATATCGGCAACGTAGTGGCTACCAAAGGAAACGGATCTAAAGAACTCATTCTTATGGGACATATTGATACAGTTCCCGGCGGGCCTTCACCTCTTCTCTCTGGAGGCATACTTCACGGAAGAGGTTCTGTGGATGCCAAGGGACCTCTGTGTGCGTTTGCTGTGAGCGGAGGAGTATCTGAAGTTCCTCCAGGGTTTAAATTGACATTAATTGCTGCAGTGGGGGAAGAGAAGGATTCAAGAGGAGCCCGGTACAGATTGTTCCGCCACAATCCTTCAGCCTGTATTATCGGTGAACCATCGGGGACGAATGGGGTAACAATTGGTTACAGAGGTTGTATGCATATTCGATTTTCGGGTGAAGACAGCGGATTTCACAGAAGCAGTGACCAGGGTCCTTTGACGTCCTGTCTTATGGCTGCTGCTTCTGTGATAAAACACGTCGAAAAGATCGATGATCCAGAGAAAAAGATCATTGAAAGACCACATGCTGCTGTGGTTTCCATGCTTGGTACCGAGAATGGTGCAAGAAAAGCTGAAGTTGTTCTGGACCTACGGATACCTGTGGGGATGGAGATCCAGGATTTTACCTTACTCGCTCAAAAAACGGCAGATAAGAGGCATGTAGAGCTTTCTATAGAATTTACAGCCCCTCCGTTGATGGTTCCGCGAAATGACCCTGTGGTTCGTTCGCTCAGAAATGCAATAAGAAAATGTGATCTGAAACCAGTGATGTACGCAAAAGGAGGAACTGCGGATTTTAATCTTGCATCACAATGGAATTGTCCCTTAGCGGCGTATGGACCAGGTGACAGCAGACTTGATCATACATCCGGGGAAAAGATCAACTTGAACGATTACCTTTTGGCAATAGATGTTTTGAAGATAGCAATTCCATCAGTAATGCAGAATTTCGCAGATAAGTGAGTTTCGAAAAACTTGATGTTCCTTACTCAAGATCAGTGCCTTTTATCATACTGCAACCGGGGATGTCTTTGTGTAACGGTCGGCAACAGAGCTGGCAGCACATGCGAACGGTTTTGTCTGACAGTTGAAACCACTTCCTTTAACCATTCCAACTACGGCGCTGATAAGGTCTTTTGTCTTACCGTTCTGGCCAACATCCACATGAATTTCAATATCCGGGATCTTACTGGTTAGACTTCCTGTGATGTCTCCGGTCTTTTTATCAATAAGGCGGGAGGCAAGATCAAGGCTTCGGGATACTTCGGTAAACATCCTTTCTTCAAGGGCAAATTGTCTCAGGAATAATTCCTTATCATAAAAATATACTGCGCCTTTTCCTACCCTGTGAACAATTAGAGCTGTAACGAAGACTGCTTTTGATCCTTTGTATACCTGAGAGTCTGTTCCGATAATAAATCTGTAGTTTTCATCTTTGTTTTCTGATATGTAAAAATCGATCTTTTCCAGCATTTCCGAGAATGTCAATTTGCCCCAAGTAGGACTTAACATGCTTCATTCATTCCTTTCATGTAAGGTCTGAATCGAAATGGAATAAAAATGCTGCAATGTTTACACAATATTTAGTGTGTTAGCTCCCGCCAGACACTATTATACATGAAAACATTGACTAATGTAAAAACTGTAATATTGTTTTTACATAATATCTTCATTATTTATCTTTACATTGTTCTGGAGTTCGTGGATACCGAAAAATGAAGAAGAAAGCAGCAGGGGAATTAGTGAAAATACTGTTCGAAATGCCAGGACCGTGGCAAATCCCTGGCTTGCGCTTACCTTTTCAGGAAGCATGAGGAGTACCATCCCCTCAAAAATACCTATTCCTCCAGGTACCTGGCTTACCAGGACAGCGATCTGGGCTGTTACAAAGGTTTTAATAACTTGTACTGCACTCAGGCCGAAACTGTCAGGTACGAGTATCATCAGTACAGCACTTGCAAGGAGCCAGTCCATAGATGCGAGTATGACCTGAAACACAGCTATCTGCGGGGAGGGTAGAGAAATGTTCCTGCTGCCTGTCTTTATACTTTTCCAACCGGGGAGTATGCAGATCAGAAAATATCCTGCTACAAGGGAAAGAAGGACGATCCCCAGAATACCTGTTGTTCCAGAGATCAGATCAGTTGAAATAAATGAAGGTAACTGGAACGGTTCGATGAGATAGATCAGTCCTCCAAGAAAAAAAAGTCCCAGAAAATATGTGACCGATGTAAATGTCACCAGGGATGCAATATCTATGGTATCAAGCCCGTGAGACCGGTAGAGTCTGAATTTAGCGGTGCTTCCGGCGAGAACACCAGCGTTACACCATATAGCATTACCGGCAGCAGCAAGAATGAATCTTTTTAGTGAAAGATCCCGGTATCCAAGCCAGACAAATCCCAGATTATCTACAGCGGCAATAATAAGATAGTCAACAAAGGTAACTATTGAGGCAAACAAAAGATTTTTCAAAGGAATTTCTGAAAATGCTGTTATGATCTCTGAAATGCTGTACTGACTGATCTCTTTAACCACAAGAAAAATTACAAAAACAGTCAACGCAGTCCCGGCAAGTTTGCCTGTACTGTTCAGGATCTTTTTAAACATACTTTGAACATCCTTTATTCAGGTCAAAAAATTTTATACGTTGTTTTATTACCATCACAATAATAAAACAAGTTTGTAACATTTTCGTAAAGGTGGTCAAAGTAACCATAAGCTGGTTTGTGAGCAAATTCAGCCCTGCCTGTCATCAGTTTTTCGTGTATCTGGATATTACCTTTTGACGGGATAGGGAAAAGGTATTTTTATCAACTGGCATTTTCCTGGAAGATCATTATTTGGATTTGGGGGATGATTTCCGAAAGACTTTCAGGATAAATCCTGCATCAGAGGCAGAGGCGTTGCCATATTCAGCAAGCCCCTCTGTTGAATCAAGGTCTGTGCTGTTTGGAGAATAAAGCAGGGATGAATCCAGAGCCATTTTTTCGAGGCAGTTTCTTGTAGAATTGTCTGATTTTGACACGTCATAAAGAATACAGCTTAAGTCAGTACTTGAAGATCTATGTATGGAATACCCCCGCTGGTTCCATTCTTCTTTGCTGAATTGGATATTCATGCAGTCTTCCAGAGTGGAGAGATCTGAAGGCCAGTCTTCGTTATCGCAGAAATATATCAGACATGCTTCTCTGAGGGATTCCATATTGCTCACGATGTTTGTCGCATGTGCCCTTCCAGTTGCCTCAAGCCCGGAAAGAATAAGCATTGAAGCAAGAATTCCTATTATTATCATTACTATAAGGAGCTCTACAAGGGTCATACCTTTTCTGCGGTTTTTGGGCATTTGTTATTAGCTCTCCTTCATAATATTAAAAAATCCTTTATTATTAATAACACAAAAAGAGTCAGTGCAATAGGGACGGTTGGTTCATAATCTGTGGGTAATTGGACCTATATTGAAAAAAAAGAGGGCCCTGTACGGGCCCTCTAAGATCATGCGAGTTGAGTATCAGTATGGTTTGATCAGTTCGGGATCATCGATCACGTCGAAGTAACGGAATTCTCCGTCTTTTACTACCTGGACCTGAAGAGGTTTTACAACCTCACCTTCAGGGGTGAAACTTATATTGCCTGTTATTCCCGGAAGCCCATCCATTTGTGCAATTGCTTCCCTTACTTTCTCTCCCTTTGTTGTTCCGGCTTTTTTAATACCCTCAGTCAAAACGACAAAAGCGTCGTATCCGGAAGCGCCTACCATGCAGGTTTCCTCTCCAAAACGTCTTTGATATCCTTTAAGATATTCCTGGACAAAACCTCTTTCGTCATCCCGGTTCAGATTGGTAACAAGAAGGAAGCCTTCGGAAGCGTCGCCAGCAATTTTCAGGAACTGTGGTGAATCGGAGCCCTCTTCTCCAATAAAGGTTGATTCTATACCCATTTCTCTGGCTTGCTTGATCATGGGACCACTCTGGAAGAAGTAGCCGCTTGCTATTACGACATCAGGATCGAGAGATTTGATCCTTGAGAGGTATGGTTTGTAATCTTTTTCAGAAAAAGGGTATGCGGCTTCATAAACTATCTCTACATCAGGTGCCGTCTTAATAAGATATTCATGGGCTCCCTTTGCAAGGGTTCTTCCAAAGTCATTATCAGCATGGATAAGAGCAATCGTCTTTGCTTCGAGCTGAAGGGCTACATGTGCACATGCACGGCCTTCAACTGTACCGAGGAACCCGTTTCTGAAACAGTAGTTACCTGCAGCGGTAATATCCGGATGTATGGCATAGGCAGCCACAAAGGGTATTTGAGATTCCTGGAATATGGGTGCTACGGCTCTGCTTGGGAAACTGTAGGAACCACCTACTACTGCGGCTACTTTATCCTGCTCCATAAGTTTGTAAGCAAGGGCAACAGCTTCTTTAGGTTCAGCCCTGTCGTCATAGATCACAAGTTCTACATCTTTGCCGAGCAGGCCACCCTCTTCGTTCAGTTTTTCGGCGGCCATAATAACGGAATTCTTGACATTGATACCATCATCTGCGGCTTTCCCTGTCAGCGGGGCAAGAACACCGATCTTGATAGTATCTGCTGCTAATGCAGAACCCGCAGCAAATGCCAGACAAACTACCAGTGCTGAACAAACGAGAACTTTTCTCAATTTCATGATCAATAGCACCTCCATATAATTATTTCCCCCCTTGGGGGTTTCTGAATAACCAGGGCATATCCTTAAATGCCGAGGTATGCCTCCCTTATTCCATCGTCTTTCACGAGATTGTCTGCAGGTCCTTCCATAACTATCCTTCCGGCTTCAAGGACATAGCCCCGGTTCGATATTTCAAGGGATGCCAGTGCATTTTGTTCAACCACAAGAATAGTTAAATTGTAATCGCGGTTTAACTGTTTGAGGATCTCGAAAACTTTTTCTACGAGAATAGGCATAAGTCCCATGGAGATCTCATCTACAAGAAGGACTTTCGGGTTAGAGACCAGGGCTCTTGAAATGGCCAATTGCTGTTGTTCTCCACCAGAGAGCGTAAGTGCAAGTTGTTCACTTCTGTCAGAAAGTACAGGAAAAAAACTGTAGATCCATTCAAGCTGATTCTTAATATCGATCTTGTTTCGAAGGCCGTATATCCCTGTCAGAATGTTCTCGTATACAGTGAGGGAAGGAAAAATCCTTGCACGTTCCGGAACTATACGGATTCCATTCTTCGCTCTTGCATGAGAGGGGGTATTGGTAATGTCCTTTCCGGAAAAAGTTATTCTGCTTCCGGGTCTGCTTTCTACGAGTCCCATTACAGAATTGAGGATCGATGTTTTCCCGGCCCCGTTAGCACCAATGATCGAAACAAGTTCTCCTTCCTCGATCGAAAAGGAAACTCCGTGAACAGCTTCAACATCGCCATAAGAAATATGAAGATCATTTACATCAAGAAGCATGATCAGCGATTCCTCCTTTTCCGAGATAGGCTTCAATGACAGCAGGGTTCTTCCCTATCTCCTCCGGAGTACCTTCAGCGAGCCTGGCACCATGATCAAGGACGACAACCCTGTTGCAGAGTTTCATTGCCACTCTCATGTTATGTTCTATAAGTAGTACAGAAATCCCCCTTTGGGCGAGGGAGATTATAAGTTCTTCCATGCGTGCGATCTTTTCGTGTCTGAGGCCCGAAAAGGATTCATCAAGAAGGAGAAGTGATGGTTTGAGTGCAAGGGCTCTTCCTATTTCCAGTCTGCGAAGATCTCCAAGTGGTAAAGTCCCGGCTTTTTTAACTGCCATATCGGAAAGGCCGATCTGTTCGAGGATCTCCATGCCGGTATTTCGGAAATGTGATGTATTCCAGGGCATTGAAGATCTTGCCAGTGAAGGATAGTTCTTCATTCCAAGTGCGGTAATTATATTGTCAAGTACTGACATGTCCGAAAAAGGTTTCACTATCTGAAAAGTTCTTCCTGTCCCGAGTCTTGCCATTTCATGTGGTGGCATTCCTTCTGTCCTTCTGTTGCAGAAGAGTATACTGCCGGAAGTCGGTTTGTAAATTCCGGATATAACGTTGAAACAGGTGGTTTTCCCTGCACCGTTCGGCCCGAGAAGCCCAAGGATATCACCTTCGTCGAGATTGAAAGAGACATTGTCTACAGCCTTGAGGCCTCCAAAATGTTTAGAGAGGTTCTGAACCTGTAGTATCGATCTTTTTGAGCTCATGATCGTTCACCACCAAAGGTCTTTGATAATATTGTTGAAATAAAACTCTTTTCGCCGAGAAGCCCTGCAGGCTGGAACCGTATCATCAGGAGCAGTATTACTCCATATAACAGCATTCTGTAATCCGTGAAGGGCCGGAAAACCTCAGGCAGGGCACCAAGTATAATAGCGCCGACAAGTGGACCCCAGAGTGTACCCATCCCTCCAAGCACAATGATGGAAAGGAGCATTATAGAAACCGGGAACCCGAAATCCGAAGGTGCGATAAACATCATCTGGTGGGCATACAGTGCTCCTCCCAAACCTGCCATTGCCGTTCCTATAACGAAAGCCAGAAGTTTAAATCTTACTGGAGAGATTCCCATACTTGAAGCTGCTGTTTCATCTTCCCGGAGAGCCATACATGCCAGACCAGCCCAGGATTTGGTAAACCACCAGCTGATAAACATTACTACAGCAAGACATGCGAGACACAGGGCAAGGTAGGTTGAACCAAAAAGCCTTGTTCCGAAAAGAGTTACCCTTGGTATTCCTCCTATGCCGAGAGCTCCTCCAAAGAAAGGTACATAGAGGAAAATCGCTTCTACAATAAAGTTGATCCCTATGGTCGTTATTGCAAGAAAATCTGCCTTGACCCTGAGACTCGGAGACCCAAGGATAAGACCTACTGTGCCTGTGATCAGTATAACGAGCGGGAGGGCAGCCCAGAAAGAAAGCCCTGCTTTTGTTGCAAGAATAGCTGCGGAGTATGCCCCGATACCAAAGAATGCTGCGTGTCCAAGTGAGATCTGCCCCGCATAACCTACGATAATATTAAGACCATAAGCTACGATTGCCTGTATACTTATAAATATTGCGACTGTAATAACATAACTGCTCATCCGGGCATAAACCTCCTCTAAGACCTTTTCCCAAAGAGACCCTGTGGACGCCACATCAAAACTGCTATCATTGCTATAAAGGCCAGGGCATCTCTGGGTAGGGGGATATCCGCATATCCTATCAAAAGGGTCTCTGCTACGCCGAGAAGTATCGAGGCAACAACTGCACCCTGAACAGATCCAAGCCCTCCGACGACTATAAGTGCGAGAGCTTTATAAGCTGGGACCGTTCCCATCCCCGGATAAACCTCATTGTAATATATTCCCACAAGTATTCCTGCTATAGCAGCTATAGCAGAACCGAGTATAAAGATTATATCTATTATCATATGACTGTTGATACCAAGGGTGCTTGCTATGGCCATATCCTGTGATGTAGCTCTCATGGCAAGCCCCAGCTCCGTTTTTGTGGTTAAAAACCATAGTAAGGCAAAAATTATTCCGGAGATCATGAATATCCCGGTCAATGTAGGAGATATAAGTACACCGAGTATGTTCAGCTCTGGAAAAGGTAAAGATATGGAAAAGGTTTTTACCGAAGGCCCGGCCACCAATCTGCATAATTCTTCCATTCCCATGAAAAGGGCAATGCTGCTTATTAATGGTACATATGGGGGGAACTTCATTAAGGGGAAATAGACAAATCGTTCAATAAGAACTCCAAGAACTGCACAGAGGACCATGCTTGCAAAAATTGCCAGGATAAGGTTCCCCGTGGCTGAATAGACCCAGTAACCAAGATATGCTCCTACTGTGTAGATCCCGGCGTGTGCTACGTGAAGGACACCAAGAATACCGTAGACCAGGGCAAGACCGAGAGTTATCAGGGCATATATGGAGCCAACGGCAAGACCGTTAAGCAGCTGTTCAACAAAAAGGTGCATCGTATTCCCCCTTGAGATCAATGAGAAAAGGCATTTCTGAACAGTTTTTTCAATAAATTTAATATTATCACATATAAGAGTTTGATTCACGGGGGCTTTTAATATTTTATGAGACTATTGATAATGCTTGAATGTGATGTAGTATGTTTGAATGAGTGGTTTATAAAATATATTCCAGGAGGGATTAATAATGACTGGGTCTTTAATAGAGTGCGTGCCGAATTTCAGTGAGGGGCGCCGGAAAGATATCATAGAAAAGATAGTAGAACCGTTCAGGGAACATAAAAACTGTTTTCTTTTTGATTACAGGGCGGACGAGGATCATAACAGGCTTGTTGTCAGCCTTGCCGGTTCTCCGGGGCCGATTCAGGACGCTATCATGGAAGCTGCATTTATAGCAGCCGAAAATATTGATCTAAATGTTCATGAGGGAGGGCACCCCCGTATAGGAGCAGTGGATGTTATCCCATTCACTCCTGTCAGGGGAATAACAATGGAAGAGTGTGTAGAACTGTCCCATTCTTTTGGAAAGAGATTTTACAGGGAAACCGGCATTCCTGTTTATTACTATGAGGAATCGGCTCTCAGACCCGAAAGGAAAAAACTTGAGGTAATTCGAAAAGGTGAATATGAAACACTCAAGGATCAGGCAGCTCTTCCGGAAAGAATGCCTGATGAGGGAGAACCAGCTCTTCATCCGACTGCAGGAGCAACGGTTGTGGGAGCCAGAAAATTTCTTGTAGCTTTCAATGTCAATCTTGCTACTGACGATCTGGAGATAGCCAGACAGATAGCCAGAAATGTACGTGCTTCAAGCGGAGGTTTCTGCCATGTAAAAGGCATAGGGCTTTCTCTTAAGGAAAGAGGGATGGTTCAGGTAAGCATGAATATTGTCGATCATGATAAAAACCCTCTTTACCGGGTACTTGAGATGATCCGTTTTGAGGCTAAACGGTGGGGAGTCGATATCTTTGAGACCGAAGTCTACGGGATGGTTCCTGTAAAAGCCGTCCTTGACAGTGCGGAGTATTACATGCAGATAGCCGGTTTCCAGCCTGAGCAGGTTCTGGAACTCAAGATGCTTCAGATGATGGGAGATGAAAACAATGGTAACCAAGCTCTTTCTTAATGCCAGGATCTTTACACCTCATGATGAAGGATATCCTTTAGCTGGAGATAAGCAGGGTAAAGTTAAAACCTTTAATAACGGTGCACTTCTGGTTTCAAATGGGCTCGTAAAAGCTATAGGGGACAGAGATGATGTATTGAAGGCAGCAGAAGAGGAAACGGTAAACATGGAAATAGACTGTGAAAATCGTCTTATGATCCCTGGTTTTGTAGATCCTCACACTCATCTCTGTTTTGCGGCAAGAAGAGAGGAGGAATTTGGGCTTAGATTGAATGGAGCTTCCTATATGGAGATCCATGAAAAAGGAGGAGGCATTCTCTCATCTGTCAGGTCGGTAAGGGAAACCAGTGAAGAAGAGCTTTACACGGAAACTCTTAAAAATGCAGTATCCGCTTTATGCCATGGTACGACAACTCTGGAGATAAAGAGTGGATATGGTCTTGATACGCAGAATGAACTAAAGATGTTAAGGGTAATTGACAGTATCGGCCGTGATACGCCTCTTGACGTGGTAGCGACCTTCATGGGTGCACATGCTGTTCCTGAGGAGTACAGGAATGACCCGGACGCTTTCATTAAAATGGTTGAAGAAGAAATGCTTCCAGCAGTCTCAGACCAGGGGATAGCACGTTTTATAGATGTCTTCTGTGAAAAAGGTGTCTTTACGATCGAGCAGAGCAGAAGAATCCTTGAAGCGGGAAGAAAATGGAGGCTGGGACTCAAGATACATGCCGATGAAGTCAATGATACCGGAGGTGCCGGGCTTGCCGCAGAGACTGGTTCCGTATCAGCAGAACATCTTCTTGCAGCTGGAGAGGAAAACCTTGCTTCCATGGGACATGCAGGTGTTATCGCAAATATACTGCCCGGGACTGCTTACAGTCTTAAAAAGCCTTATGCAGATGTCCGAAAGATGATAAGCCTTGGCGTTCCAGTGGCTCTTGCCACGGACTGTAATCCCGGTTCTTGTTTTACGGAATCAATGCCCTTCATAATCGGTCTTGCAATTATGATGATGGATATGACCCCGGCCGAGGCGCTTGTGGCTTCTACCCTGAACAGCGCCTACGCTGTCAGGGTTGCTGACAGGGCAGGCAGTCTCCAGGTGAATAAACAGGCCGATTTCCTTATAATAGACGGAGAAAGCCCTGCGATCTTTGCTTATCATGCGGGAGTTTCTCCTGTTAAAGAAGTTTATAAACTTGGAGAACTTGTAGCACAGGGAGAGTGAACTGTATGGATCTTTCGGCTTTACAGTTAAGGGATCTTTTAGAACAATTAGGAACAGGATCTCCCACTCCTGGAGGAGGAAGTGCTTCGGCTCTTGCTGGTGCTATCGGTGCTTCTCTTGTCGGGATGGTTGCCGGTCTTACCTCAGGGAGGGCAAAATACATAGATTGCAGCAATGAGATGGAAAAATTAGTTCGGTCCTCTAAAGTATTACGATTACGTTTTCTTGATCTTATGCAGGAGGATACGCTTGCCTACAGTATTTTTATGGAAGCTTTAAAACTGCCTTGTGAAACCATGGAGGAGAAAAATATCCGAAGTTTCATGAAGCAGAAAGCCTTGAAGAAAGCTGTGGAAGTTCCCATGAAGATCTTAAGGGAAACAAAAAATCTTGCTCTTTCAGCGCAGGCTGTTCTTGAGAGAGGTAATACAAACGCTTCAGCAGATGCAGCTGCGGCTGTGGAATTTGCCAGATCGGCTTCATCCACTGCTATAAATAATATAAAAGAAAATCTTTCGAAAATAGAGGACCGTGATTTTGTTAAAGAAACTGCAGAAGAGATGGATGATATCGCAGGAGAGATAAAAAATATCTTTTGCCGTACAACAAAACTGATTGAGATAAGGTTCTCCGGAAATGATCATACTTAGAGAATGAAATATTTATAAGGGGGATGGATCAAGTGAATATTAACAAAAGTATTTCAGAAGCAATGACCATCAAACTGGAGGATATCCCGAAAGAGACTCCGGACTTTATTGAAGGAATAAGGCGGGCACCGGACCGTGGTCATACCCTGTCAAGGAGCGAGACGGAACTTGCATTGAAAAATGCACTTCGCTATATTCCTGAAGAATACCACAAGGATCTTGCGCCGGAATTCATGGAAGAGTTAAGGACTCGAGGAAGAATATACGGATACCGTTTCAGGCCAAAAGGCAGAATATGGGGCAGGCCCGTAAATGAATACAGGGGTAAATGTATGGCCGGTAAAGCTTTTCAGGTGATGATAGAGAACAATCTTGATTTTGATGTGGCGCTTTATCCCTATGAACTTGTTACTTATGGTGAGACTGGCCAGGTTTGCCAGAACTGGATGCAGTATCAGCTGATTAAACAATACCTTGAGGAGCTGACGGAAGATCAGACACTGGTTGTAGAGTCAGGTCATCCCCTGGGTCTTTTCCGTTCAAGGCCGGATGCTCCCCGGGTTATAAATACCAATGGTCTAATGATAGGAATATTCGATAATTATGATGAGTGGCACAGGGCTATGCAGCTGGGAGTGGCTAACTATGGTCAGATGACTGCGGGTGGCTGGATGTACATAGGTCCCCAGGGAATAGTTCATGGCACTTTTAATACGATCCTTCAGGCAGGAAGGATGAAACTTGGTCTTTCCGGTGACCAGGGTCTTGCTGGTCATATGTTCGTATCTTCCGGTCTTGGAGGTATGAGTGGTGCTCAGGCCAAATCGGTTGAGATCGCAGGTGGAGTCGGGGTAATTGCCGAGGTAGATTATTCAAGGATAAAAACACGGCATGAGCAGGGCTGGGTTTCCGAGATATCTGGAGATCTGGAAGAGGTTTTCCGTATAGCTGATCAGGCAGTGAGTGACAAAAAACCGGTTTCTATAGCCTATCACGGAAATATTGTAGACCTCCTTGAATATGCGGTTGAGCATGAACTCAAGATAGAACTGCTTTCGGATCAGACGTCATGTCACGCTGTATATGACGGAGGTTACTGTCCTCAGGGTCTAACTTTCCAGGAGAGGACTGAAATGATCAGAAAGGATCACGATCGTTTTGTCGAGCTTGTCAACAAAAGTCTCAGGAGACACTTTGACCTTATCAAAATACTCGTCGAGAGAGGATCCTACTTCTTTGATTACGGCAACTCCTTCATGAGGGCTGTTTTTGATGCGGGGGTAACAGAGATCTGCAAAAATGGAAAAGATACTCACGATGGATTCATTTTCCCGTCCTATGTAGAGGATATAATGGGGCCATTACTTTTTGATTATGGATACGGTCCTTTCAGATGGGTATGCCTGAGCCGTGATCATGAGGATCTTAAAAAAACAGATAAGGCAGCCATGGAATGCATCGATCCCGACAGAAGGTCTCAGGATAGAGATAATTATGTCTGGATAAGGGATGCTGAGAAAAATGCTCTCGTAGTGGGCACTCAGGCGAGGATACTATATCAGGATGCCGAGGGAAGAATGAATATAGCTCTCAAGTTCAATGACATGGTCCGAAAAGGCGAGATAGGACCTGTAATGCTTGGGCGTGACCATCATGATACAGGAGGAACGGATTCTCCATATCGTGAGACCTCCAACATAAAAGACGGAAGCAATATTATGGCAGACATGGCTACCCAGTGTTTTGCAGGTAATGCTGCAAGAGGAATGAGCATGGTGACACTTCACAATGGCGGAGGAGTTGGAATTGGAAAGGTCATCAACGGAGGTTTCGGGTTAGTTCTCGATGGTACTGAGAGAGTCGACGAGATCATAAAGTCATCCATGATGTGGGATGTTATGGGTGGAGTCGCAAGACGTTCATGGGCAAGATGTAAAAATTCAATTGAAGTTGTGATGGACCATAATTCAAAATACCAGTCCGATCATATTACTCTTCCATACGTTGCAGATGATGAACTTGTACGAAAAGTTGTGGATGAAAAAATGCGCTGAAAAATCTAATATATATTGTCAAGCCAGGGGCATTGTTCCGCTTTAATGTCTCCTGGCTTTTATATTAATAGAGAGTGAGGTCTAAGGCTTGATAAAGGTAAATGGAACGGAAATGAAGTGGCATTCAGGTATGACGGTAAAGGATGTCCTGGATGAAAAAGGCTGGAAATTTCCCCAGATCGCAGTATGGATAGATGATTCTCCTGTTCCAAAGGATAAATTTGATTGCACCAGTGTCGCCGATGGTTCAAAAATCGAGACACTGCATATGATAGCAGGAGGATAAGGAGGTAGATACCCGGGGTTAAGGTTAAGTAAAACAAAGGTTACATTTTCGTAAAACCAGAGCAGTTTCCATTGACATAAAGGGTACTTTTTTCGATGATTATCCCGGTAGAAAAACAAAATCCATTTTCTCTCTTAATCAAAATAATATATTGACATGGAGGTTTTATCGGGATGAAGATCCTCATTGTAACTGATGCCTGGAAACCCCAGATCAACGGGGTTGTCAGGACGCTTGAAAATACAAGAAGATATCTTGAAAAGATGGGTTATGAGGTGAAAATCCTTTCGCCCGATAATTTCTGGTCCATTCCATGCCCAACATATCCGGAAATAAAGGTTGCCTGGGGGGTTGCACCCGTAGGGAATCAGATAAGGGAGATCGATCCCGACGCAATTCACATTACTACAGAAGGTCCGCTCGGCTTATCTGTACGCGCCTGGTGTGTATGGAACAAATTTCCCTTCACTACTTCATTTACCACCCGTTTCCCCGAGTATATATCGATGAGGTTTCCTGTACCTTCAGGTCTTTCATATCAGTATTTTAAATGGTTCCATTCCGCTGCTTCAGCTACAATGATAGCTACTGATTCCCTCGAAAAAGAACTTGAAGATCAGGGTTTCACAAACATCCGAAGGTGGTCACGCGGAGTTGATGTAGATGTTTTTTGTCCCTGGCGTCCCTATAAAGGTATGGGGCCGTCTCCTGTGATGTTATACACAGGAAGGGTTGCAGTTGAAAAGAACCTCAGAGACTTCCTGAACATTGACATACCGGGGACAAAGGTTGTAGCAGGAAACGGGCCAGACCTTGAGGCCCTTAAAAATGAGTACCCGGAAGTTATATTCAAGGGTGCGCTTTCAGGTGAAGACCTTGCAGATATCTATGCATCGGCAGATGTATTTGTATTCCCGAGCCGAACTGATACTTTTGGAATTGTTATGCTTGAAGCACTTGCTTCGGGCGTACCCGTCGCAGCCTATCCGGTTACAGGACCAAGGGATATTCTCACGCAGGGTGTTACCGGTTACATGGATGAGGATCTTGGGAAAGCTGTAGAACATGCTCTTACCCTGGATAGAGCCAAATGCAGGGACGCAGCACTGGAGAGGACCTGGGAAAAATGCACAAAGCAGTTTACAGGCAACCTTGATTTCAGAAAAGAAGTTTCTATAGGTTTGGATATGCCAGCCTGAAAATTTTCATATCAGCCATTTCTTCTTCATGGCTTCGAAAACAAGGACGTGGGTTCCGACCTTTTCGAGGACCTCGGCACAGGTATTTTTTCTGAAAAACCTTTCAAGAGGGTTGATATGGTGTTGTCCTGCCATAATTAATTCATAGTGTATTTCTGAAGCTCTTTCAGCGATCTTTTCTGCGGGATCTCCGGTTTCAGTGATTACATTATAGCTGGTGTCCCCGATCCATTCCCGTTTTATGGAATTGTCGATCATGGATGATATTTTTCTGAAATCAGCTTTCCATGAATCGGGAGTAAAATGCCCGGTATAGCCTTTCACTGGTATTTCCACTTCGTTTTCCGGGACCTCTTCTTTTACGTAAATAAAGTCTATATGATCGATCTTGTGTTTTTTTGAAAAGGGAAATGCAAACCTGATCAGAGAATTACTCATATCAGTAAGATCGAGAACTACAAGTATTCTTTTCATCACATACGATCTCCCTTCTTTTATTTAACACTTTACAAGACAATTATATACCTGAATTAACGAAGATATAAGCATAATTACCCTGTATCTTCTCCTTTTGTGTGAGAAAATATGAAGGTAAATTTTATTTACAGATAAGGAGGGTCTTTATGAAAATTATAAACACAAAGATCTTATTAGCTGGAATTATACTTTTTGTGTCAGTATTTGTTTTTCATCCCCTTTCACTTCATGCATTTGAAAATTCTTTTGATAATTACGGAGCTGATAACGAATTTGCCATTAAGCTGTATTCTGAGCTGAGTTCAGTTGACAGTTCTAACATATGTTTTTCTCCTGTAAGTATCTTTTCCGCGCTTTCCATGGTTTATGAGGGAGCTGATGGAAGAAGTGCTGAACAGATGGAAATTGTACTTGATATTCCCAATTCCAGAGAGGAAAGGGTAGGAGTGTTCAGTGAACTTTTTTCTTTGATCTCGTCAGACCGGGAGTCAATGCAGGTTCAAATAGCAAATTCACTCTGGGTTCAGGAAAAATATCCAGTGAAGAGTACATACATATCTCTTTTGAAAGAAATTTATCTATCGGAGATCATGGAAACGAATTTTATTTCACAACCGGAACAGAGCATTGCAAATATAAATGGCTGGGTTGAGAAAAAAACAAAGGGGAAAATAGTGGATCTTTTCCAGGATGGTTCTATAGATGATATGACAAGACTTGTTCTGGTAAATGCCGTATATTTCCTGGGAGACTGGGAAAGTCCCTTTGAGAGGTCCCGTACTTCTGAACAGGAATTCAAGACTGGTACAGGTGAAATTGAACGGGTACCTTTCATGAGAAAAACAGATACGTTGAATTATTATAGTGATGATAAGATTCAGGTGGTTGAACTTTCATATTCCGGGGGAGATTACTCTCTCCTTGTATTGCTCCCTGAGAAGGAAGATGGTCTGGAGGAGCTTGAGAAATCTCTTTTCCCAGAAGTAATATCCCGCATAGAAGAAGGGATGACCCGAGAGAGAGTTGAGCTTCATTTCCCAAAATATGAAATGAAAAAGAGGATCCAGCTTTCCAGTGTTTTAGATGTTTTGGGCATGAGTGATATTTTCAGCATGAAAGAGGCTGATCTTACGGGTATCTGTGATGAGGAAGGATTGTATGTTTCAGATGTAGTACATGCTTCCTGTTTCAGGGTGGATGAGAAGGGAACTGAAGCTGCTGCAGCAACCGGTATAGGTATAAAGGCGGCTTCTATACCGGTGGAACCGGTCTTGATGAATGTGGATCATCCCTTTATTTTTATCCTTTCCCATAAAAAAACGAAATCATTCCTTTTTATGGGAAGAGTCATGGACCCTTCTGTTAACTGATTAAAAACCTGTTTTGAATTAAAGACATATTTGGTATTCAGCAAGACAGGATTGAAAAAGAAGCATTAACGTGGCAATATTAAAGAGTTAAAGATAAAAGTTTTTAATCAGGGGGCGAAGAAATGAAAAGAGGTCTTTTTGCGGTTATTCTTATAATTTCATTGTTTTTATTTCCTTTTTCAAGTCAGGCTCAGGGAGTGCTTTCTGTATCAGGTATGGAACTTGGACAATCTGATGAAAATGGATATTTTCCGGTAATTGAGGTCTATCCAGGAAGTCCTGCTGATGTGGCGGGGATCGTTGAAATGGATCTTCTGGTAGATATGGACCATGTTTCGATACGGGGGATGAGTCCCTTCGTAGTGGAGAATATGCTTTCTTCAAGGCTGGGATCAGGGAGGTCTTCAGTACTGACCCTTTTAGGTTCAGGCGGGAAAGTCCTTGCCTGGTTAAGACCTGCTAATCTCTCAATTGCACAGCAGGAGACCCTTGATTTTTATCAGAAACTGATCAATTTCAGTAAGTTGTCAGATTCTCACTGGAAGCATATCAGAGAATCCTTCAGAGCATGGATATCTAATGATCAGGAAGCTTCCAGTCTAAAGGAGCAGATAGATATTTCGGGGCAGAGTATATGGTCGATCAAACAGCAGATCATTGATATTGAGCTTCCTTTACATGTTTCTGACAGAACAGGAAGTCTCTGTTCCGAGCTTAGACACCATTACATTGGAGTGCAGAACCTTCGTTTTGATGCCAGGGGGAAAATGGTTGATTATGCTATTCACAGATGGGGGGACAAACTCTATCTTGAAGAAAGATGGAGCAATCTTGTATCCGCAACTGAAGAAGCAGAAAGGCAGAATAGAAAAGCCGGTTTTTATTCAGATAAACTGCTTAGATCTATCGAAGTATCAGGTCAGGATTTCGTTTCTTTAATGCAAGAATAGCAGGATAGTTTATCCTGATCACCCCTGTTGAATAAATGATTAGATGTAATATGCTGCCGGTATTTATTGATAAATACCGGCAGGTTTATTTTTTTGATCTGTTGAGACCCCCAGCAAAAAATTCTTTTATGTGGAGGAGGATAATGAATAACCTATTTGACATAAAGATCATTGAAAAGACCATAGGGATCTTTGTAATAGTTACTCTTATTGTTGTTTTCTGGGGATCTCTGGGGGGTATTGGTTTATGGATAGATAAAAAGACAGATCATGATGAAGGTATTTCTGTTACAGGCATCAGTTCAGAGACCGAAGGTAAAAGTCGTTATATCACTGCAGAAGCGTCAAATTCCGGAGAAAAAGTTATCCCCTATCTTAGAGTTGTCTTTGGCCTTTATGACGGGGAAGGCAGTTTTGTATCATCGGTATTTCAGGAGGAGTATGATATTGAACCTGGAGAAACCCGAAATATAAGGATCATGTTCAGAAACGAAAATATCAGCAAGTACAGGCTTGTATTTGCCGAGGGTTGGGAGAATATTTTCTGAATGGAAGATCTATTTACTAAATGGATATCCTTATGGTAAGATTCTACTTAATTAAATAAAGGGTAAAATCACCGAAAGGTGATGACACAAAGCCACGGGTCTGAAGCCAGATGGTATGATCGCCGGGTTGCCAGAGAAGTAAGAATGTTGTTGGTAGCCCTTAAGTTTCAGGGGCTATTTTTTTATGCGTTTAAAAATATGTAAGGAGGAGACGTTCTCATGGTGAAGAAGATAATTTGTATAATGCTTTCAGTGTCTTTTATGATGTTCACAGTCGGTTTTGCATGTGCGGTGGAAGATACCGATGAAACAGTTTCTTTGCCACGTAATGTAATCAATCAGTTTGATATTGCCCAAATAGCATTATCCCTTGAAGACGATAATGATGTTGAGGAAGAGGACGCGACAGATGAGAGTGAGGAAGCGGAAGACCCTGAGGAAGAACAGTCTGCCATGGAACTGGCAGAAAGGCACGCTTTTATTGGATGGGCTCAGCTCAATGGTCTTCCATGCAGCAGAAAATTACAGGAAGATCTGTTTCATGATGCATGGGTTAATAATGTAACTTCTGTTACGGAAACAGAAGCAATAGAGGAAACAGAAGAAACAGAGGAAACAGAAGAAACAGAAACTACTGGATTGGATATCCATGAACTCATGACATCTGAGGCCTTTTCGATAGAAAACCTGTATGGAGATTCTTCATCGCTACCTGACGGATTTTCTGACCTGAGCAAAGGTCAGAAAATGAAAGCTTTAAGACAGGAACTCGAGCAGGAGTATGCAAGCGTAGTAAGGTCCAGGGCAAATTCGAGGGGAAAGAATATGAAGGCGAATTCGCTTAATGAAAATAATGGGAAAGCAAAAGGGCATGCGAATGGTAATAACGGGAATGGAAATGCAGGTCATGGTAATGGTGGAAACGGTAATAACGGGAATGGAAATGGCGGCAATGGTAACAATGGAAATGGCGGAAAATAGAATAAGCAGGGTTATTTCTGAGAGATCCGTAACAGGATAATAAAATTTAAAGGGAAGGGTCGATAGTATAATGATCCTTTCCTTTTTTTAACTTTCAGGAGTTATAATAAAAATATGGATAATACCATTTATCTCTATCAATAATACTGAAAATAAGAGGGGAGATCGATAGAAATGTCAATGTTCAGAAGAAAGTTTATTATCAGTACTATACTGATCTGTCTATTTACAGTGGGATTGTGTGAGATCTCTTCTGCAGAAGGGGCAGATCTGTTTTCAGATCTTTCCCTGAGCGAAATCGCGATAAAGGGGCATAAGCTTCACATTAAAGGCAGTTCAGATCTACCTCCGGGTTCTGTTATTAACTTTAAATGGCATTTTCCAGGTTTTAATAATAAGGGTAATAAAGTTAAGATCCATGTCAATAATAACCGTTTTTTTGTCAAGGTAGATCTGCCGTTCAAAGGCAAAAAACATGGAGAGACCGGATTATTCAGCCTTATCTTTAATCCTCTTATCCAAAGCGAAAAAGTTAAAGCCAGGGTTGGTATAAAGGGAGAAAAGCTGGCTGGGGCAAAGGTAAGAAAAAACAACGGAGTAAATGTTCTTGAGGAAATAAGGATTTTCAATTTTTGAGGATTAAAGCCTTAAACTCAGTAATGTTGTATGGGTTGACCTCGCACGATTCTATTTTGGATTTTAGCTTTTGGATTTTGGATTAAACCCACAAACTCGTTAAATTCATCTGTTTCGTGAGTGTAAAACAAAAAATTACTATATTAAGGACCGACTTAAACTTATGTTCGTAATCCCCAAAAAACTTAACATGCAAATAACCGTTAGTCCTGGTTTCGCGGTCATGTTACCGATATTTTATATACAGGGATACTGGATTTTTGAGGCTGGTAAATTTCAAATAATCCGATCATCTGATATGGCTGCAATTTAATCAGTTTAAATTTCCAGGTCTTTTCCGGAGCTGTTGTTTGAGCTCTTTTCGGTGATGTTTTTAATGGCTTTTTCAAGACCATCAGGATCATCAGTTCCAATTATGTATCTTTTTCCGGAATTAAGGGTAATTTCCAGTCCCGGAGATCCATCCACGCTGAAAAGCCAACCGTTGCGTATTCTTTTTATTCCTGATGAATACCAGGGAATAGTTGTTCTCTCTATTTCCGAGATATCTGATAATGGTATTTTTTTACCGAAATGGCCAGGGCCCAGATCGATACGAAGTATTCCGGAACCTACAGTCACCTTCAGGCTGCTCATAAAGATCATGCCAGTGAGTACAAGGATCGACCCCAATGCAAGCTGCCATACATCAAGAAAGCTTTCTACCTGGCTTAGTCCCCTGCTAAGAAGGACAAGCATAACAACGAGGGGTATGCTGAGGATAATAACTGCGGTCTTGCCTTTCTGTCTTTGAGAATAATCAGTCATATTTCACACTCCGCTATATGGATATCTTTCGAAACATCATCATACCAGAAAATTTAGATTTACAAACATTATTCAGGTATAGTATGGTTCTATATTGAGAAAAGATTGCCTTTATTTCTCTATTACAGCATAATGATTTTACCAGGTTTGGAATAATAAACGTATGGGAGTGTGTCAATTGGACAGACAGAAGACCAGGAAAACCATACTGCTTGTTTCTTTTATGCTTTTACCGGTAACTATGTACTACCTTTCTCCTCTACTGATATTACAGGGTGCTTCAAAAGGTGTTATAACAGGAAGTTTAATCTTCATTTTTCTCCTTTTCTTTGCCACCTTGTGGTTAGGCAGGTCTTTCTGTGGATGGTTATGCCCCGCAGGAGCCCTCCAGGATATTGCATCTGGGATGAATGGCAGGGTTGTAAAGACCGGTTATCCCGACAGGGTCAAATATTTCCTATGGGGAGCATGGCTTATGGTCCTTTTTTTTCTGATATTAAAAGCAGGAGGTTTCCAGAGGGTTGATATCTTTTACAGGATCAGATTTGGAATATCTCTTACGGATCCCTCCGGATACCTCCTTTATTATTTTGCTATGGCTGCTATCCTTACTCTTTCACTCTGGCTTGGCAGAAGGCCTTTCTGCCATTATTTATGTATCCTGGCCCCGTTTATGGTCATTTCACGAAAGCTTTCAAGACTTATGGGTTTCCATTCCATACAACTTGAGTCACATAGAGATAAATGCATAAATTGTATGATCTGTAATAAAAACTGTCCTATGAGTCTTGATGTCCATTCAATGGTCCTTGAAGAAAACATGTTCAATAGCGAATGTATTCTTTGCGGTGCATGTGCTGATTCATGCCCAAGGGATGTTATCTCCTTGAAATGGAAATGAGTTCAAGGTACGACCTACCAGCCGTGAAAATAACTTACTACTTTATCCGGAACTTTTCCTTCCATGGTATCTTTAACGGATTTCCGAATTATATCCATTGCCTGATCTGCAGTTTCCCTGTCGATATTAAGGGGTGGTGCTATTCTCAGGACATTACCGTTCATTCCGAATGTTATGAGGATCAATCCCTTTTCCCAGGCCCTCCAGCATATCTTGAGAGCGGTATCCCTGTCAGGGCATGAAATATTTCCGGGAGTTGAAACTTCTACTCCAAAAAGCAATCCTTTGTGCCTTATGTCTGTAAGGATCGGGTACTCTTTTGCCAGATCTTCAAATTGCTCTGCAAGGGAATCTCCCATAGCAAGGGCTTTTTCAGGAAGTCTTTCATCAAATGTAACCTTAATGGCTGCGAGTGCGGCGTTGCTCATTACCGAGTGTCCTATGTGGGTGAAGGCATAAAGAGGTGGAGGAACACTTTCCATTATTTCACCTTTACCTATAACAGCAGATATAGGCATCCCTCCGCCAAGTGCTTTTCCTGCGACAAGAATGTCAGGTTCTACATCAAAGTGTTCAATAGACCAGAACTTTCCCGTTCTTCCCATGCCGGACTGTATCTCTTCGGCAATGAACAGAATGCCTTCATTTTCACAGAGTTGTTTTAATTCTTCCATAAACCCTTTTGGTGGGATGATCGCTCCCCGGTCTCCCGGAAAGGGTTCAATTATTATGGCAGCTACGTCTCCATCAAGTTCGCGTATCTTCTTCCGGCATTCTTCAAGGGCTTTCAACTTCAGTTTTTCAGGAAATTCATATCCATTGATCCCCCAGATATTATTAGAGGGGTCCGGAAACTCAATTAAAGATGAATGGGGGAGTGGACAGACGCATTTTTTCATTTCTTCCCCGATCATACCTGTAAGGCCTAACGGGCCGTAACTTGTTCCATGATATGAACCCATGAAAGCAATGATGTTCTTCCTGCCTGTATATGCTCTTGCAGCTTTTATTGCAGAGCTGTTCGCATCCGAGCCAGAGGATCCGAAAGCAACTTTCTTTTCAAAAGCTCCTGGTGTTATTTCACACAGTTTTTTTGCAAGAAAAGCCTGTTTTTCCTGGTAGAAATAGCCAGTGATATAGTTCATAATTTCATCTGTCTGTTCTTTAACTGCTTTTAGAACGGCAGGATGGGAATGGCCAATGTTATAGACAGCTGCACTGGTCAGGAAGTCTATGTATTTATTCCCGTCTCTGTCCCACAAATGTGACCCTTTAGCTTTTACAGGTGTCATTGGATAGTACTTGATCGAAGATCCCCTGGGGATGTATTTCTCATCGATCTCGGCTATTTCAAGATTCCGGCTGATATTCATGCTGGTATATTTCTGAATACCATCAAATTTCATTCTCTTACCCCCTTTTAATATTTGTTAAAAAGACCGGGTCTCTGAAAAACAGAGAAACCCGGTCCATAGTATAACCCAGAGGATAATATTTTTTATCTTAAGCCGTTTTCTTTTTATACATTTTATAGATGCCGATAGTGAAAAGGGCGACTCCGTGAAGGAAAAAGAAACCCCAGCATATAGTTCCGTAACCTTTGGCGATAAGACCGATGAGACCAAAGGAAGAGACTCCAAGTCCTGCCGCTGCCATGATACCTCCAAGAAGGCCTCGTTTGGCAGGAGTAAGCTCGCCTTTCCCATTATCCATCATCCAGCTGTTAACCCTCTCGTTTACAGCGTGAATGAAGCCTGCGCCAGTTTCGATCATTGTTCCGAAAAGTACGATCATGAAAACGGAGAGAAGCCACGGGCTGATCTGTTTAAGGATGTAATAGGAAGGAACCTCCTCCGTAAGGATATCAGGGTAGAATCCTACTGTGACGAGATAAAGGAAGAATCCGGGCAACATGGTTATGATGGCTGTACAGGCTCCGGAGATCAAGGCCTCTTTTCTGCTGTTAATAAAATTCAGGGCAAAAAGTAGAGCAGGGAATGTCCCCAGGTTGTAAAATGCATATTTGAATCCACCCATAGCCCATCCAGATTTAACTTCTCCAAGAGCAAGATTTGCTGAGATATCTCCTCCCACCTTGCTTATACCCACAAGTAGGAATGCCAGGAATACAGCGTAAAGAAGGTATGACCACCAGGACATAACTATCTCGAGAAGTCTCGAGCCCCAGTATGTCAACATTACGACTCCAACAAGGAAAAAGCCTGCGCCCGCCATAAAAGGAAGGCCGAAGGATTCAAGGAATATTGCGCCTGATGTAGCCGCAACAACTCCGAGGACGAGAAGAAGAAGTACAATGTAACATATTTCGTACAGGACCCATCCAGGGCCAAGGAGGGCTTTGAAAAAGGAGCGGTAATCATAGGCTTTGAAAGTTCTTGCGAATTCATAACTTACACCGAATACAAGAGCCCAGAGAACAACAGTTACGAAGAACATTCCCATGAGTCCCCCGGTCGGGCCGTAGTTAACGAAATATTCAACAAGTTCCCTTCCTGTACCGTAACCTCCGGCAACTACGACAGACTGGGCAATGAAACCTGGGAGAAGATATTTTTTATACCAAGATAAATCCATGAACCATGTAAAAAAGTTCTTGTTCTGGTCGTTACTCATCTCTCATTCCACCTTTGAAATAAATTTTTTTGCTGCTTTTTGACTCCATATATATCAGTATGCACCTCCTCAATAGCCATCAATAGAAAAAGAAGGGGCCCGTAAAAACGGGCCCCTTCTTAAGTCTGTCTCATTTCAATGGCTTATTGCCAGTCAGACCAGAAGGGGACCCGAATGAAATAAAATAATAGCTAATTATAAAAATACTTCTTACAAGATGAGTTACTTCTTTCAATGGTTTCCCTCCTTATGATCCAGCGAAAAAATCTGAACATTTTGAAAGATATTAAATGGGAAAAATATAAATGTCAAGCACAAATGGTTAACATCTCGATCAGGGGAAAAGCGATCGCCCCGGCAGGAGCCATAACGAGGTTGTCCCATCTTCCAGCAACAAGTTCCGTAGCGGTACACGCACAGGCTGCTGTTATTACAGGAAGGAGCGTGATTTCTGTACTGCTGTAAAGACGCAAAAAGGCATAGCCAGCCAGGATGCATATTATAAGGCAGACGATCGATCCCTCAAAGGTTTTCCCCCTGTAGATAACATTCTTGCCCCATCTTCCCCCTGCCATTGCAGCCCAGGCATCACCGATCGTAGCCATAACCATTGAGACGGGGCCGGCTGGAAATGGAAGGAGTGATGCAATGGCACAGCCTGTAATGTACAAAGTTGTTCCGCTTATCCCCTTTTCTTCATAAGACTTGCTAACTGGTTTTTGAATGAACGTTACAAATGTATCTACAGAAGAAAAGACAGTTCTTGAAAACTCTGTTATCCAGAGAGTTATTGTGGCGGACCAGAGAACCAGCATCAGTATATGGCCTGTTGTAAGGGGTAGAAGGATGCACGGAAAGAAAAGACCGAAGTATCTATAGATCTTTCGTCTCGCAGTTTTAGATCTTAATGCTTCAAGTGCGGTTTGGTAATGTCTGAAAATGCTGGTTGAGGAGATAAAAAGAAGTATTGAAATGATCAATACAGCAATACCATAGCTGAAAGATTCAAGTCCTTCCTTAATGTAGATCAGGGTGAAAAAGCCAGGAGTAAAAAGAAAAATTAAAACCATGGGAATATATCCCAGGGTAAGGCAAAGGGTGAGGATCGAGATCAGGAAGGCAAGGCTTTCAATTGGAATAAGTACTGCCAGTATTCCATAAAATGTGTAAATCTGTCTTTCGTTATTTTCATGGTTATTGGCAATAAAAGTGCCGGCAAGTGCCATTAAAAGCATAAGAACAAACTGGAGGTTGTCAAAACCAGCAATTATAGCTGTATATCCCGGGATCAAACCTCTTGAGATCCCCTCCGCAGCAGCCAGAGTTCTTTTTACAAATTCCGGGATCTGTTTTTTATGCTGCAGGATCCTGTAAATTGCAGCGAAATATCTTTGCCACGGTATTGCTTCTAAAAAAAATGTTACAAAAACAAAGATAGAAAAGGAAACCCATGAATCCTTGCTCATCAGGATCACTTCCATAAGACAGCACTCCTCTTCTGCATTCTACCACGCTATCAAGAAAAACTGGGAAGGCTCTCTATATTGAAAGTTTCTGCAGTTGAATGTTATACTGCAACAAGGTCAATAATCGTAGCAGTAAACTGAAAGCTGTTTAATTATGTTAAAAATTGCGTAGAATAAATAAGAACGGGAGAGGATGATAATCATGGCAATGCGGGGATCATCTATACGTCAGCCTATCCTGCAGGTCGAGGATCTGCATGCCACTGTCGCAGGCAAAGAAGTGCTGAAAGGGGTTTCCCTGGAAATTGGAGAAGGGGAAGTCCATGCATTTTTTGGACCTAATGGTTCAGGGAAGACTACTTTACTAAATACAATAATGGGTTTCGGGAATTACAAAATCACCGAAGGGCATATTTTTTTCAGAGGAAGGGAGATAAACGATCTTCCAGTTAATGAGAGGGCCTCTCTTGGAATGGGTATATCTTTCCAGCGTCCTCCCACGATCAAGGGAGTTAAATTAAGAAACCTTGTGGAGATCTCCTCAGGAGTGTCAGGAAAGGAAATTGATATTACGGCAGAGATGCTGAATGTAACAGAATTTCTTGATAGGGATATCAATGACGGTCTTTCAGGAGGAGAGATAAAAAGAGCAGAACTTCTGCAGCTGATAATGCAGGACCCTTCAATAGTATATCTTGATGAGCCTGAATCAGGAGTTGATCTTGAAAATATTTCTTTGATAGGGAAAGCCATAAATAAACTGCTTGGCAGAAAACCTGCTTCAGAGAATGATAAGACCCTGAAAGAAAAAAGACTTGATCGAAAAGCAGCGCTTGTCATAACTCATACTGGACACATTCTTGATTATCTCGAAGCTGATAAGGGACATGTTCTCGTGGACGGGAAGATAGTATGCGGAGCGAGTCCGGGGGATATCCTCCATACAGTGAGGGAATATGGATATGGTGAGTGCTACCGCTGCCTCTGTGAAGGGGGAATATATAATGACAAAGAGTAATAAAACCGGTATAGATATGAGCAGTTATCTCGAAAAAGCACCTTTACATGAAAAGATCGAAGATCTTCAGTCACTCTCCGAGATCGAGAAGAAACTCCTTTATATGGCAGGTGTAGATGTTGACAGCAGGGAGCGTCTGGGGAGTTTTCTTCAGAAAGATCACTCAGTTGTCCATTGCCAGGTGGGTTCAGAGGGGGCGGAAATACTTTCAACTACTGATGCTCTGGTGAACTATGACGGTCTTGATGATTACTGGTGGAAAGCAGTAAAACCAGGAAAGGATCAGTTTACAAAAAGAGCAGATGAGCACAGGGAACATGGTTATTTTATAAGATCTTTCAAGGGTGCGGATATTGATTATCCTCTTCAGGCATGTATGTATATGAGCGAGGACAACCTGGTTCAGGATGTTCATAATATTGTTATCGCAGAAGAGGACTCAAGACTCAATATAATCAGTGGCTGTGCGACTGGCCCGCATGTCAAGTCAGGGCTTCATGTTGGCATAACCGAATTCTATGTAAAAAAAGGTGCTACACTTATTTTTACAATGGTTCACAACTGGGCTGAGGATATGGCTGTCAGACCCCGATCTGCGGCTATAGTGGAGGAAGGCGGTACATTTATTTCAAACTATATATGTCTTAAACCGGCGCGGGATCTTCAGATGTACCCAACTGCGGTTCTGGAAGGAAAAAATTCAGTAGCGACATTCAACAGTATTTTGATGGCAAGTCCGGGATCAGTTCTTGATGTAGGTTCAAGGGCTATACTTAAAGGTGAGGGAGCAAGGGCTGAGATAGTCTCAAGAGCCGTATCAACAGGAGGAGATATCATAGCCCGCGGACACCTTCTTGGTGAGACGCCCGGGATAAAGGCCCACCTCGAGTGCCAGGGGCTCCTTTTAAAACCAAAGGGTCTTATCCATGCTATACCGGAACTTGAAGCGAGAACTGCAGACGTAGAGATGTCCCATGAGGCGGCAGTGGGCAAGATCGATCAGGCTGAGATAGAATATTTAATGGCAAGAGGTCTTTCAGAAGATGCAGCAACATCCCTGATCGTAAAAGGTTTTCTTTCACTTGATATACCGGGATTACCTGAAGATCTCAAGAAAGAACTCAATGACATGGTAGAAAAAACGGGAAATGCAATGTAAACTATTTTCGTAAAGTTTATTAATAAACAGTAACCAGAACCTACCTCGGAGGTGTTTCGGTTGACAATGTCTTATGATGAAATAGTTTCTCTCCTTGGAGATGATGCGCCATATCTACTTGGACACAAGAGCAGTACTATTTCCAGTGATAAGCTTCATTTACCAGGTCCGGATTTTGTGGACAGAGTAGTATCGGGAAGCGACAGATCTATTCCGGTTATGAGATCTCTTCAGACGATCTTTGATCATGGAAGGCTTGGGGGTTCCGGCTATGTATCTATACTGCCGGTAGATCAGGGTATAGAACATTCTGCCGGTGCGAGTTTTGCACCAAACCCAATGTATTTCGATCCCGAAAATATAGTCAAGCTTGCCATTGAGGCTAAGTGCAATGGAGTGGCAAGTACCCTGGGAGTACTGGGATCGGTTGCAAGAAAATATGCTCATAAAATTCCCTTCATCCTCAAGATCAATCACAATGAGCTTCTCTCCTATCCCAGCAGTTACGACCAGATCCTTTTTGCATCCATAGAGCAGGCCAGGGATATGGGAGCTGTTGCGGTTGGCGCTACAGTTTATTTTGGAAGTGTAGAATCCCAGAGGCAGATACAGGAAGTATCAAAAGCTTTCAGGATAGCCCATGAAATGGGTATGGCTACTGTTCTCTGGTGCTACCTGAGGAATTCCGCATTTAAACATGAAGGTACTGATTACCATTTGTCAAGTGACCTCACAGGGCAGGCAAATCATCTGGGGGTTACCATAGAAGCGGATATTATCAAGCAGAAACTGCCAGAGAATAACGGGGGTTATAAAGCCCTGAAATTCGGCAAAACAAGTGACATCGTATATGAAGAACTCTCTTCAGATCATCCTGTAGATCTTCTAAGATACCAGTTGGCAAACTGTTACATGGGAAGAGCGGGACTGATAAGTTCAGGAGGGGCTTCCGGATCAGATGATCTTGCGGCTGCTCTCAAAACTGCTGTAATAAATAAGAGAGGCGGGGGAATGGGATTGATCCTTGGACGCAAGGCTTTCCAGAAACCCTTTGATGAAGGTGTAAAAATAATTACTGCTGTTCAGGATGTTTACCTGAATCCCGATGTAACAATAGCATAGTCGATAAGATCCCTTATTTGAAAAAAAAGGACGGTGGATCTGCCTGAGGGGGATCCTCCGTCCTTTTTGACAATAGGCATTATTGCGGTTTCCATCAGATAGTATTTGCGTTATCCTTGTAAAAATGAATTATTTTTCAAAATTTTTATTGCCTTTTTTAGAAATATTACTAACCCCTGTTAATAGTTTATTTATGTCTTGAATATGGCTTAATCAAGAGGGGAGAGTGTTGGAAATGAAAATATTTACGGTTATGTTAATTTTCTTTTCGATTGTTTTTCTGTTTAACGGTTCTGCATCAATTGCTGGTGATAAGTCTGAAGATCTCAAAGAGGAGGCTGTCATGCAAAAGATAGTCAAAACTGAAGAGGAATGGAAGGAGATCCTCACGGAGCAGGAGTTTTATGTCCTGAGAAAAAAGGGTACTGAGCGTGCTTTTACTGGTGAGTTCTGGGATAACCACGAAACTGGCACCTACCTTTGTGCAGGCTGCGGTCTTCCTCTTTTCAATTCGGAGAGCAAATTCGAATCAGGTTCTGGATGGCCGAGTTTCTGGAAACCTGTTTCAGAAAATAATATAATTATTCAAAAAGACAGATCTTTGTTGATGGTAAGAAATGAGGTAATATGCGCAAGATGTGAAGGCCATCTTGGACATGTTTTCAATGATGGGCCTGAACCTACAGGCCTTAGATACTGTATCAATTCAGTTGCTCTGGATTTTAACAAAACTGAATAATCGCTATGAGCAGGGGGAATAATAATTGCCATATAGTCGCAGGACTGGTTTTTTCGCCAGAATGAGGAGTTTTTTCGCTTATATCCCTATCAGGCTCAGGGAAATAGAAAATAATGCAAGAAGATATCAACTTATTTTTACAACCCGTGACCACAGGGAAATATACAGGACAAGCCCATTGATGGCTCTGTTCGTATTTTGTATTGTAAACCTTTTTTTCCCTGCTCTCGTTGTTTTTGCTTTACTTGGGGGACTTCTGGCAGGTGTTCATTTGAGGGTACTTCGGCTTTACTGATAAAAAAACGAACCTTAATGAAGCTCTGTCTGAACTATCTGGACAATCTGTGCAATAAAATGGCCTATAACTGGGACATTGAATTTAACGAATAATTGAAGAATATACAATACCAGAGCAGCCAGAAAGGTAAGCCCAAGGGCCATGCCAAGTCCCTTTGCCATTCCGGATACAAAATTTTTCCATGCAAGAGTCTTCGTATCATTCATCAAATTGATATATTCCGCCACCTTGTGTTTTTCCAGGATGAAAGCCAGCTTTTCTGTAAGCTCATCTATCCTGTTGATATCAGAAGGTTCTTTATTCTCTTTTTCGCGGTAATTCTTGTTTTCATAATCCAAGGAATTACCCCCCATTTTTCAGTTTCCCCTTATTATACATTTATTAACAAATAATGATTAATATCAATTTCCTTATGATGTTACAATACTATTAACCATAAATATGAGCTAAATCATAGAAGAGGTGATATTACTATGGTGAGGTATGTATTGAATGTTCCAGATATGTCATGTCAGCACTGTGTTAAAAGAATTAAAGAGGAACTTGACAGACAGGGTATAAAAAAATTCAGAATTGATCTTGAAAAGGGAATAGTTACAGTTGAAACAGATGATATTGAACAGGTCCTTCTTGCTCTTGACGATATCGGATATTCTGCGGTTCCCCAAAAAGACTGAGAGGATTATCCTGGAGGTGGAAATATGGCAAAGGTTGAAGATAAAACATACAAAAGATCATTTCAGATCACTGGAATGACTTGTGCTACATGTTCAAGGATAGTAGAAAGATCTCTGTCAAAGGTGGATGGTGTCTCCTTTGCGGCAGTCAATCTTGCTACAGAGACGGCTTTTGTCGTTCTTTATGAGGAAATTCCCCAGGATAGACTTGAGGAGGCTGTTAAGGCATCCGGTTACGGTGTTTCTTATGAAAGACCTGAGGATGCCGAGAAGATAAAATATCGTACCGCCATGAAAAAAGTTCTCCTTTCATGGGCGGTAACTGGGCCTCTTATGGTTCTGATGATCTTTCATATGGCTGGAGCGCATGTTCCAGGTTTCTTCTGGATGGAGCTTGCAGGTGGTTTAACGGTCATTTTTGGAGCAGGCTGGGGGAGTGTCAGAGGGGCATGGATAGCACTTTCCCATTTCCATGCCAATATGGATGTGCTTGTCGTTGCAGGATCATTCTCCGCCCTTATCACGACATTTCTGTCAGTTATGGGCATAAACATTATGTCCTTTGGTGCGATAGGTTCAATGATCATGGCGCTCCATCTCACAGGCAGGTTCATAGAATCATGGCTGAGGGATCGTGCCTCAAGGGAGATAAAATCACTCTTGAGCATCCAGGCATCTGAAGCAAGGATAATAAAGGATGATAAGGAGATCTTTCTTCCGATAGAAGCAGTTAAGGCGGGTTTTACAGTAATCGTAAGACCAGGCGAAAGAGTACCAGTTGATGGTATGATCATGTCAGGGTCAGCAGCAGTGGATGAGTCAATGATAACAGGAGAATCCATACCCGTTGAAAAATATGAAAATGATGAAGTGACCGGTGGTTCTATGAATCTTACGGGTGTGTTGACAATTGAGGCATCTCGAGTGGGAGAAGATTCTTTTCTCTCGAGTATGATCTCTTTGATCCAGGAAGCCCAGGGGGCAAAAATACCTATACAGGCCTTTGCCGACAGAATAACCAATTATTTTGTTCCTGCTGTAGCTTTCTTTGCTTTGATCAGCGGCCTTTTCTGGTACTTCGGCATAGGAAATTTTTATGTTTTTCTTGATCGTGCCGGCGAGATCTTACCATGGGTAATATCTGTCAGGAATCCTCTTTCTGTGGGGTTCTTTGCATTTGTTACGACAATGGTGATAGCCTGTCCATGTGCTCTTGGGCTTGCCACCCCAATGGCTTTGATAACCGGTACTGGAGCAGCGTCAAAAGAGGGCATTGTGATCAGAAATGCTGAAGCTATCCAGACCGCCGGTGATATAGGTGTAGTGATAATGGACAAGACCGGTACTCTAACTCTTGGTGAACCCTCAGTAGTAGAACATGATCTTGATCCGGACGTTCTTGAAGATGTGGTATCAGTGGAAAAAAATTCCAATCATCCTCTCGCAAAAGCGATCGCTGACCTTGGTACAGGTAGTAGAGTTCTGGAACAAATCAGTGAAATAGCAGGTAAAGGTGTAAAAGCAAGGATTGAAGGGAAAGGCTACTTTATAGGAAGACCTCTAAACCCTGAGATATATAGAAAACAGCTTCAAAAAGGCAGAACAATCGTTGAGGTTACCAGGGATGGTAAAAAAGCAGGTTATATTTCTATAGAGGATCCGCTAAGGGAAGATGCTGTAAATGCAGTCCGGTCGTTCAGGAATGAGGGTATTATTCCGGTAATGGCTACTGGCGATAATCGAAAGACGGCCGAAGCCGTTTCTCAAAAAGCGGGAATTGATGAGTTATATGCAGAGATAACGCCTGAAGAGAAGCTTGATATAGTTCGTAAATACCAGTCAAGGGGATTAAAGGTCCTTATGGTGGGTGATGGAATGAACGATGCCGCGGCTCTGAAAGGTGCAGATATTGGCGTCGCCATAGGTTCCGGGACGGATCTTGCCATCGACAATTCGGATGTTGTAATTGTCAAGGGGGGGGTCTCGAAGATAGTAGACCTTGTGGCTATATCCAGAAAAACCTTCAAAGTAATAAGGCAGAATCTTTTCTGGGCTTTTGCATATAACGTGGTTGCCATACCAATGGCTATGGCTGCACTTCTGCATCCAATAATTGCCGAGATAGCCATGGCTTTCAGCTCAATATCAGTTATTCTGAATTCAATGAGAGTTTCCCGTTGAGTATTTTTTGATCTTTCTCATATTTAAGGTCTTTTATGGTGTTAAAATAAAATAATAATTCTGACCTTTTTTAGATGTTTAGCGAATAGCATGGTATTCATTGCGGAATTGTACGAAGTTTGGAGGTCTCCGGATGAGATTACCGACCATAATGGATTTTCAGATCAAAGATATCATCCCTAACCTCGCCTCGGCATTGATCTTTATGATCATGACATTGTTCATATCGGGAATATGGTTCACTGATCATTATATGTCCATTGTATGGCCAGTATCAGGTGTTGCCCTTGCGATCATTTCCCGTTACGGAAAAAGTCTTTTCCCCGGGTTTTTCCTGGGTACCTTTGCTGGTAAGGTTCTTGCGGAGATAATTATTGAAAAAGCTTATCCTGGAGGTTCTGTAGTTGTAATTGCCGCAGTATTGGCTTCTTTTTATGTGATAGAGGTCTGGGCAGGCTATTTGTTGCTTCGCTATTTTGATCTTTCTGATGATTATCTGAGATCTGTAAAAGGAATATCTGTATTTATCTTAACATCCTTTACTATGTCGCTGGTCTTTTCGATCCTTTTGGTCCTTTCATTTCTGATTCTTTCCCTTCTTTCAATTCACTCATTTTCCATTTTTATGCCCTTGAAGTATTTCTTTTCACATTTTTTCGGTATTTTAATATCTGCTCCACTCGCATGCGTCTTGATTAACGGCCCTGGTCTACCGCGTAAATTTTCCCGAAGGGTGGAACTCCTTCTTTTATCAGGATTACTCTCGATGACGGCTTTTGCAGTCTTTTCGAAAAATGGTTTCCCGGGAATACCCCATCTTCCCTATTTTGTTATTCCCGTTCTTGTCTGGATAACTGTGCGTTTCGGTCAGGCTGTTGGAATAATATCGATCTTTCTGGTTGCATGTTTTGCCATATATTCTGGAGACACGGGGTTATTCTGGCCATATTCCGGAAGTTCATTGGGATCAGGTCTTATGATGTTGCAGGGATTTATTTCGGTCAATACTCTTATTGTCTTATTTTTAGGTGCCCTGGAAATACAGAAAAAAGTTGCTTTAACGGAACTTGAGAAAAACATCCAGAAGGTCAGAAAAAGATATTCTTTTGTCAGGACGCTTCATAATTCCCTCGATATTTCAAAAGTGGGTGAAAATTTACTTGATTTCCTGTCCATTAATTATGTTCCCGAGTTTCTAAGCCTATTCCTGGTGAACAGTGAAAAGGAAGAATTTTCCCTTGTGGCCCAGCGCGGTTTTGATCCTCAGATAGCAATGAATTTACAAGTTGTCCCCATCAAAGGAACCTTTTCAAGGATAACATTGAAGAACGGATCCCTGTCAATCCTGAATGACCTGAAAAATGATCAGAGAATCAGTGATCATATAAGAGGGATTCTTACAGAGATGAGAGTGCAGACGGTTGTTTCCATTCCTGTCATGATAAGAGGGCATGCCCTCGGAGTTATCAACATGCTTTTTCAGGCAGAAAGGGCTATTGGTAAATCTGATCAGGAATATCTTATCTCGCTTTCAAGTGAAGTGGGAATGGCCGTGTCAAACGCGATGAACCACCAGAATGCAATGAATGAACTGGATCAGCGTACAAGGGTTCAGGAAGAATTGAAAGAGAGAGAAAATTACCTTGAAATGATAATCCAGGGAGCGGGACTGATCGCGTGGAATTGGGATCTTCTTGAAGGCAGGATAACTCTCAGAAACTCGGCAACTGGAAATTTCTTTCTCTCTGAAGATCTTCTTGACACTGATCTGGATCAATGGTTAAGCAGGGTACATCCCGATGACATGAATAAAGCCCAGGAGATACTGCGGTATCATCTGGAGGGAAAATCAGACAGCTATAACCTGGAATATCGTCTACCAGACATTTCGGGAAAGTGGACGTGGATATTCGAAGCCGGTTTTGTCATCAAAAGGGATGAGGGTGGCGTCCCCGTTAGATCGGGAGGCATTCTAATGAATGTCAGCAGTGAAAGAGAAAAAGATATTAAGCTTCTGGATATGCAGAATACGTTCAGGCTTTTCATGGACGTATTTCCAGGAGCTGTTTATATCAAGGATAGCCGGGATCTTTCGCTTATCTTTGCGAACGATTATATGAAAAAGTTTATGGGACAGGGTGATATTGAAAGAAAAACACCGGAAGAATTACTGCCATTCGATTCAGCAGTTCTTATAAAAGAGGACGACCGGAAGGCTCTTGAGTCAGGTTCTGTTGAAAAAATTGAACAGTTGTATACTTCAGGCGGAGAGAGCAGGTATTTCGAAACCCGTAAATTTCGAATTGAGAGTAAGAATACCCAATATACCATGCTTGGGGGAGTCTCTTTTGACGTGACCGAGCAGTTCATGGCTGAGGAGGCTCTCCTGAAAAGTGAACAGAAATTAAAGAGTATCTTCCGGGCAACTCCATCGGGCCTTGGTCTTGCGAGGAAAAGGGACTTGAATTATGTCAACCAGGGTTTATGTGATCTCCTTGGACGTTCAGAGGATGAATTGACAGGATGTAATTCCAGGATCCTTTATCCGGATGAGAGCGAATACGAAAGAGTTGGCAGGACAATATACAGGGAGATGAAAGAAAAGGGAAGTTCCAGTATGGAAACTGTCTTTCTGAGCTCAGATGAAAGGGTTCTTGACATTCTTCTCTCCACTGCCCCGATCGATCCTTCTGATCAGTCAAAGGGTATAGCGTTTACATGCATGGACATTACAGAACGAAAAAAAGCTGAAAAGGATCTTCAGGAGAGTGAACTGAAATTCAGGCTTCTGTTCGAAAATGCTCCCATAGCTATGGCGAGAGTTGGTATTGATTACAGATTTCTTGAGGTGAACGATTCTTTTCGAAAAATGCTGGGATATGATGATCAAGAGGTCAAACAGTTCAAGATAAGGGATATCACCGCACCTGAGTCATTGAAAGGCAATTACCTTAAACAGGCCCAGCTTGCCCGGGGGGAAATAAGTTACTTCCAGATGGAAAAAACATTTATTTCGAAAGAGGGGAAGTTACTGAAGGGTCTCCTCTCAGCTACAGCAGTGAGGAATAAAAAAGGTAAAACCAGCTATTTCCTGGGTCAGATAGTTGATGTCAGTGATCTGAAGAAAGCCCAGGATCAGTTGAAAAATCTCAACAATTCTCTTGAAAAGCGAGTAGAGAGAAGGACTCAGCAATTGAAAATGTTGAATAAAGAGCTTGAATCGTTCAATTATTCAGTATCTCATGATCTCAGGGCTCCTCTGAGGGGTATAGATGGCTTCAGCCTCGCGGTCATTGAGGATTATGGCGACAGGCTTCCTGAGGAAGGAATAGAATACCTTAACAGGGTAAGAAAGGCGACTGCGAAGATGGGGCAACTGATCGACGATCTTCTAAGGCTTTCGAGAATAAGCAGGAAAGAACTCAGGTTTAAGGATCTTGACATAAGCACAATGGCAGGAGAAGTTATTCAAGGCTTCAGGGAAAGAGATCCTTCAAGAGATGTAGAAACAAAGATCGCAACCGGGATGACGGCATACGGAGATGAGGGGCTTATAAGGGTAGTCCTTGAAAATCTGCTGGGAAATGCCTGGAAATTTACAGCCACGAAAAAAGATGCAAAGATAGAACTTTATCAGGATGATGAAGGTTTTTTTGTTCTTAGAGATAACGGTGCCGGTTTTGAGCAGAAATATGCCCAGAAGCTTTTTGATGTATTTCAAAGGCTGCATAATTCTACAGATTTTCAGGGGAATGGTATCGGACTTTCCACCGTACTGAGGATAATAAACCGGCATGGAGGCGAAATAAGAGGTGAGGGACAAGCTGGAAAGGGCGCTGTATTCTATTTCAGGATCAATAGAAATATCAGGGGGAGGAATTGACTTTGCAGGGTAAAACGATACTTCTTGTTGAAGATAATGCAGATGATGTGGATCTGACCGTCAGGGCCTTTAAAAAGAATAATATCTGTAACAATGTTGTTGTAGCGAGGGATGGACAGGAAGCTCTTGATCATTTGTATGGAGATGAAAACGGGGAGTATCTCCCTGAAGAACTGCCCGAAGTAGTTCTCCTCGACTTGAATCTACCCAGGGTAAGCGGAATAGAAGTATTGAAGCGTATCAGGAAAGAAAGAAGGACCAGATATCTCCCTGTCGTTATGCTTACAACATCCAGCGAGGAAAAGGATATTGCCGAAAGCTACAAGTTAGGTGTTAACAGCTATGTTCGTAAACCCGTTGATTTTCATGAATTTATGGAGGCAGTTAGAGAACTTGGTCTTTACTGGCTTGTTCTTAACAGGAGTTACAGAAAAGAAGGTGAATGAAAATTGGATGAATGCGGTGAAAAGTTAAGAATTCTAATGGTTGAAGATTCGGAAGATGATGCCCTGCTGATACAGAGACAGATACAAAAGGATGGTATAGAAGCATCCTTTGAAAGGGTATCTTCCGAGGATGCTTTCATCAATGCCCTTGATACCAGGTCGTGGGATATGATTCTGTGTGATTATGCTATGGATGGTTTTACAGGGCTGGAGGCTTTAAGTATTTTTCAGCGATATGATCTTGTCATTCCGTTCATCCTTATTTCGGGTACCATAGGCGAGGAAATAGCTGTCGAGGCTATGCGCAGAGGAGCCAGTGACTACATCATGAAGGACCATCTTCTGCGGCTTGTACCGGCTATAAAAAGAGAGATGAAAGAACTGGAGGTCCGCAGGGAAAGAGAAGAGGGCAGACTGGAACTTGCAAAGAGCGAGGAGCGTTTTGCTGCTGCTTTCCGGACAAGTACGGACGGAATAGCCATAGCAAGGGCTTCGGATGGTGTTTTTATCCAGGTTAATGACGAGTTCTGCAGAATATTTGGTTATACCCGGGAGGAGGTTACAGGGAAAAATTCTCTTGAGCTTGGTATATGGCTTTCTGAAGAGGACAGGCTGGCCTTTACAGAGCCTGTCAGGGAACTTGGGGTTGTGAGAAATTATGAAGCAAAGATGGGGACTTCTCAAGGACAGGTGATATTTGCCCAGATATCTGCGGAGTATATTGATATTGAAGGTGAAAAGTGTATCCTGTCCTTTACAAGGGATATAACAGAAAAGGTAGAAAAAGAGAGAGCCCTGAAGGAAAGAGAATCCAGACTAAGAAATATTACTGAAAATGCAAATCAGATCATTTTCAGCGTCAATGATGAAGGTCGAGTCAGTTTTATATCACCTGCATGGGAAAGAATAACGGGCTACAAGGCAGGGGATATCCTCGGAAGGTCCTTTCTTGAATTTGTCCATCCTGAAGATCTGAAGAAAGGTAAGGACGCGCTCGTAAAAGTGACAAAAGAAGGAATTATTACGGTACCGGCGATCATCCGTATGAAAAAGAATAAAGGAGACTGGTGCTGGTTCAGTATCGTCGGGGGAGTTCTCGAAACTGCAGATCCGGAGAATCTGGAGTATGGAGGTATAGCAGAGGATATAACAGAGAGAAAATTATCTGAGGATAAGCTGCAGGAAACTTACAGAAGGTTATCCACAATTCTGGAGAGTGTCCCTGATGCAATATATCTCAAAGACAGGGAAGGCATATTCCTTGAGGTCAACAGGGCTTATGAAGAGTTTACGGGTATCTCGAGAGATTGTATTCTGGGAACAAGAGGAGAATCTGTTCTTCCCCCTGAGGTCTTTGAGACCAATCTTGAAACAGATAAAAAAGTAAGGGAATCCGGTGATAGCATTCATTTTGAAAAAGTTTTTGATAATTTCGGGGAGCCTGTTTATTTCAGCATCTATAAAGCTCCATTGCTGGATGAGAATAACGAACTTACAGGAATTATTGGAGTTTCAAATGATGTCACAGAAGTAAAAGTGGCAGAAAAAAAGATCCGTTCTGCTCTTGAGGGGGCTATTCATACAATTTCCAGTATAGTTGAGATACGGGACCCTTATACTGCAGGACATCAGCAGAGAGCTTCACGTTTAGCAGTTGCAATAGGTAGGCAAATGGGACTTGAGAGAGATAGAATGGAAGCCCTGAGGGTATCCTCTTTGGTATATGAAATAGGCAAAATAGCTATTCCGAGTGAAATTCTCAACAAACCAGGGAGTCTCAATTCCATGGAAAAGGAACTTATAAGGATCCATCCTTCAACAGCAGGGGAGATACTTGGTAATATTGATTTCCCCTGGCCAATAGCCCAGATAGTAAGTCAGCATCATGAAAGGATTAATGGTTCTGGATACCCCCTTGGAATTAAGGGTGATGAAATTCTGTTTGAGGCCCGTATCCTTTCTGTTGCTGATGTAGTGGAAGCTATGTGTTCGCACAGGCCTTATCGTCCCAGCCTGGGGATAGAAGCTGCTCTTCAGGAAGTGGAAAGGAACAGTGGAATACTATATGATCCAGAAGTGGTAAATATTGCTTGTAAACTTTTCAGGGAAAAGAATTTTTCCCTGGCTTAACATCTGAAAAGGGAATATGTATAAGTTTTAATTCAACACTGAAAATGGACTGAATACAACAACAGGTCCATCTTTAATAAATTTGATTTTATTCAATCTTTCAGTTACTATAATTATGGTTAGTATTAGTCAGGAGGTGGTTACTGCCATCTCCTTTATTGCTTTTTAATACATTGTCTTTGATGAAAGGGGATCTATCCATGAGATATAAGGATTATTACAAAATCCTCGGGGTAGATAAAACAGCTGCTAAGGATGAGATCAGGAAGGTTTATCGCAAACTTGCCCGGAAGTATCATCCGGATGTTAACAAATCTCCCGATGCAGAGCAGAAATACAAGGATATAAATGAAGCTTATGAAGTCCTGAAGGATCCGGACAAGCGCCAGAAATACGATACCCTTGGATCCTCCTGGCAGGAGGGTGATAATTTCAGTCCTCCTCCCGGATATGAGCGAAGGGGTGCAAATTTTGACGAATCATCTTTTGGAGGTTTCAGCGAATTCTTCCGAACTGTCTTCGGGGGTGCCGGCGGTTTCGGCAACATGGAAGATATCTTTTTCAGTGGGAGGAATCCATCATACCAGGGGGCTTCAGCACGAAGAGGCGGACAGGATGCGGAGGCGCAACTTGAGATCTCCCTTGAAGACGCATTTCGCGGAGGAAGTACCTCTATTACTCTTGAAAGTCATGAGCCGACGGAGGATGGCCGGTTTATACCCAGGAGAAAGAACATCAAGGTCAATATCCCAAAGGGTGTTACTGACGGAACAAGGCTAAGGCTTCCCGGAAAGGGGAATCCCGGTATTGCAGGTACCAGTCCAGGTGATCTGTACCTGAATATAAGTATAAGAAAACATCCCCGATTTGAAGTCAGGGGGCATGACCTTGTTACGGGTATAAAGGTTTCGCCCTGGGAAGCAGCACTCGGAGCTGAAGTTGCAGTTCGTTCAATTGACGGTTCTGTAAAAATGAAACTTCCTGCAGGGACTCAAAGCGGACAAACTTTGAGGTTAAGGGGCAAAGGACTTCCGAAAAAGAGTGGAACTGCCGGCGATCTGCTTGTAAAGATCCAGATAATTGTCCCAAAATCTCTTACCGATAAAGAAAAAAAATTATTTGAAAGACTTGCTGAGGAGTCGTCGTTCAACCCAAGGGACTGATATATGACTTAATCTGAAAATGTGAAACCTTTCTCACGGAACAGTGTCAGGCATGCTTTTACGACGTCTTCATCGTAAAGTATGCCTGTTTTTTCATCTATCTCACGAAGGGTCACATCTATTCCTAAGCCCGCCCTGTAGGGACGGTGAGAGGACATTGCCTCTACAACATCTGCTACAGAAAGGATCCTTGATCCCATAAGTATATCCTCTTTCTTCAGCCCAAGGGGATACCCGGAGCCATCCATTCGTTCATGGTGCTGAAGTACCATCTTTGCTACAGGCCATGGAAAATTTATGTTTTTGAGTATATCCCATCCAATTACGGGATGTTCTTTTATTAGTCGAAATTCTATATCTGATATTTTACCTGGTTTTGTCAGTATCTCGCTTGGAATTTTTATTTTCCCGATGTCGTGGATAACTCCTGCTATACTGATCCCTTCCGCTGCACTTTCATCGTGTCCCATTTCAAGGGCTATAGCTTTTGAAAGGTCTGCTACACGGTTCTGATGGCCTGAAGTATAGGGGTCTCTGAACTCAGCCATACGTGCCATTGTCTTTACGGTATCCTTTATGGAATCCTCCAGCTGTCTGTTCTTTTCCTGTAGTTTGAATTCAGCCTTTTTACGAGCGGAGATATCCCTGTATATTGCATAGATTATCATTTTATCTCCGGCCATGAATGGCAGGCCCGAAATTGAAACATGGATTGGAGTCCCGTCCTTTTTATATCTTATCCTTTGACATAAAACTCTATCGCCCTGAATTACCCTGGATGTAAGGGATTCAGCTTCCATAAGGTCTTCAGGGGAACTCGTGATAAGGCTATCCAGCGGTTTGCCGATGACTTCATTTAGAGAGTATCCGAACATATTGCAGAATACAGGATTGCTGTTTGTAACTACCTGCTTTTGATCACATATAACTATTCCATCCGGAGAGTTTTTGAAAAGTTTCTGCCAGTAAATTTTTTCCCTTTCGAGGCCTCTCATTGCTGTTTTCCGGGCGGTGAGGTCTTTGTAAATTATGTAGACTCCCTTTTTCTCTCCGTTATTGAATATGGGGCCGCCATAAATCGATACATCGATAATTGATCCGTTGTGTCTCTGCCGAAGTGTTTCGACTTCTCCGAGCCTGTCCATGGCAAGTTTTTCAAAATTATCGATTACCTCTTGGCGGATACCGGGATCACTGTATATATCGGAAATCTTACGTCCTTTTATTTCTGCGAAACTGTAGCCGAACATAGTGTAAAATGAATTGTTAGCATGTGTTATAGTTCCATCAGGAAGGGTAATAATGATGGCGTCTGGAATATCACTGAAAAGTGTCTGGAGGTAATAATTATCAAGATCAGACTTGATAGTTAGATTCTCGTTCAAGAAAAATGCCTCCTGTTAGTTTGTGCATTAATCATTATGAATAGATAAAATAACACTGTAACGACAACAATGTCCCTATCTTTTTCTGTTGCGATTATAGCATAAAGCTGAATATTTCAGAATTGTACTGCTATCCTAATTATGAATAAAGCTGACAACATCTCTAAACCTTCAGGAAGGAGTAGAAAAATGGTTTACCGTTTAAGGGACGATGCTCTGGATATAGTAAAGGGAGCTATTAACGCAGTTTTACCAAATGAAGGTGTAGTCAGGGGGCTGAAGGGGAAAAATTTCCCGGGAAGGTTATATGTTGTTGCCGTAGGGAAAGCCGCATGGAAAATGGCCAGATCTGTAGTTTCAATTCCCTATCTTAAGGTTGAATCCGGTATAGTCCTTACTAAATATGGACACAGTGAAGGTCCGATAGAAGGATTCGAAATAATTGAAGCAGGTCATCCTTTACCGGATCGTAACTCAGTGGAAGGTACAACAAAAATAATCAAAATGACTGAAGGGCTTGAAAAAAAGGACACAGTCCTTTTTCTTCTTTCCGGGGGAGGTTCTTCCCTTTTCGAAAAACCCCTTCCAGGTATTTCCCTTGATGATATTACCATTATTACTGAACAGCTTCTTTCCTGTGGTGCTGACATAGTAGAGATAAATACCGTGAGAAAAAGATTATCATCAGTAAAGGCCGGCCGTTTTGCCAGGCTGGTGGAACCTGCCTCGGTGTTTTCTATAGTGCTTTCTGATGTTATTGGAGACAGACTCGACTTTATAGCTTCAGGTCCGGCATATCCTGACAATTCAACGTCAGTTGAGGCTTTTTCCATCCTTGAAAAATATAAGATAAATGTTTCACGGAACATAAAAGAAATTCTTGAAATAGAGACTCCAAAGACATTGCATAACTCAGAAACCATAGTTACAGGCAGCGTAAGGTCTTTGTGCGAAGAGGCAAGTATAATTGCCTCTTCAAAAGGATATTATACAAATATCCTGACTACTGTGCTTGGCTGTGAAGCAAGGGAAGCGGGAAGTTTTATTGCTTCAATAGCACGAGAGGAAATGGAAATGAACAGACCTCTTCAACGACCATGTGCGATAATCCTTGGGGGGGAGACCGTAGTTCACCTGAAGGGTAATGGCAAAGGTGGGAGAAATCAGGAGACAGCTCTGGCTGCTGCTAAAGGGATCAGTAATTTAGAGGGGGTCGTTATAGCGTCAGTTGGTTCAGACGGCACAGATGGCCCAACTGATGCCGCAGGTGGCATTATTGACGGGGGCACTGTTTCAAGAATGAGAGCCGCAGGGATAGACCTTGATAGAAGCCTCGATAATAACGATTCCTATAATGCCCTTGCAGCTTCAGGAGATCTTCTAAAAACAGGTCCTACGGGAACTAATGTCAATGATCTTGTATTGATACTCTGCGATGGAAGAGAATGATGTCCTCAGGTATCGCTGAAACTATTATCTATAAATTCCTTCAGGTCAAAAGACCACTTACAGGGTAAGGATATATCAATAAACATCCTGTTCACCACTTTGCTTTTGTAAAGTGCAAATTCCGCTGTTATAATACAATGTAAATTAGATAACAACTAAATGCAGGTGGAATGCTGAATTATACTGGTGTTTCTAATGTTTGACCGGTTTTTCTTCAGGCTATTTTCCTCATTATGTTGTTGAACAGGGATTTTCTGGATGATTATATTTTTTGATAAAGCCGGTTTTACTCTTATTGCCGTAAATATTTACAGCTATACCTTCTGGAGGTTTTGCCTTGGCCCATAAAAACTTTAAAGATATTTCCATGATAACCGGTGATCCACAATGGTATATAGATGCGGTTATATATCAGCTGCATATAAAGGCCTTTTTTGACAGTAATGACGATGGAATAGGTGATATCAAGGGACTTGAGAGAAAACTTGACTATCTCCAGGAACTTGGAGTTACAGCTCTCTGGTTACTGCCATTCTATCCCTCTCCTCTTAAGGATGATGGTTATGATATAGCTGATTATTACAGGATCAATCCTCAATATGGGACTATGCGTGATTTCAGATCATTCCTGAAGTCTGCTCATGCGAGAGGGATGAGAGTAATAACAGAGCTTGTAATTAATCATACTTCTGATCAGCATCCATGGTTTCAAAGATCCAGAAAGGCCCGTCCTGGTACTTCCTGGAGGAATTTTTACGTTTGGAGAGATACTCCTAAAGAGTTCTCCGATGCAAGGATAATCTTTACTGATTTTGAGAGTTCTAACTGGACCTGGGATCCGGAGGCAGGAGCGTATTACTGGCATCGTTTTTATTCCCATCAGCCTGATCTCAACTTTGATAATCCCCGGGTAAAAAAAGAAATACTTAAAGTTCTGGATTTCTGGTTTGCAATGGGTGTAGATGGTCTGCGTCTTGACGCTGTCCCATACCTTTTCGAGAGGGAAGGCACAAATTGTGAGAACCTACCGGAAACCCATTCCTTTCTTAAAGAACTTAGAGAACATGTTGAAAGTACTTTCAGGGAAAAAATGCTTCTTGCTGAAGCAAATCAGTGGCCCGAGGATGCTGTTTCCTATTTTGGGGATGGTGATGAGTGCCACATGGCATTCAATTTCCCGATAATGCCAAGGATCTTCATGTCAATGAGAATGGAAGATCGTTTTCCCCTTATTGATATGGTTGAACAGACCCCATCCATACCTGAAAAGTGCCAATGGGCTATCTTCTTGAGAAACCATGACGAATTGACCCTTGAAATGGTCAGTGACGAGGAAAGGGATTATATGTACAGGGTTTATGCCAGAGACAGCAGGGCAAGAATAAATCTGGGAATAAGGCGAAGACTTGCTCCTCTGCTTGAAAAAAACCGGAGAAAACTTGAACTCATAAATTTCCTTCTTCTTACTCTCCCTGGAACTCCAATACTGTATTATGGAGACGAACTTGGGATGGGAGATAATTATTTTCTTGGTGACAGAGACGGCGTGAGAACTCCCATGCAATGGTCTCCCGACAGGAACGCTGGCTTTTCCAAAGCAAACCCCCAAACCCTTTACCTTCCTTTAATAACTGATCCTAACTATCATTATGAGGTTATAAATGTTGAGAATGAGGAAAGGAATCCGTCCTCATTTTTATGGTGGATGAGAAAGAGTATATCAATAAGAAAATCCTTTAAGGCATTCAGCAAAGGGGATATCAGGTTTATTCCAGGTGATAACCCAAAAGTAATTGCTTTTACAAGGAACTATGAAGAAGAAAGTCTCCTTGTGGTAGCGAATCTCTCCAGATTCTCTCAAGTTGTGAGGCTTGAACTCGAAGACAGAACTGGCTGCATTCCCCGGGAATTGTCCGGAGGTACCTTGTTTCCAACAGTAAAGGAAGAGCCCTACATCCTGACAATGGGTTCAAATGGGTATTATGTATTTCTTCTTGAGCCTGAAAAAGAGGACCTTCTTCAGAAACCTGATAAGGATATCCCGGAATTGACAACAGGGTCTTCATGGAGAGGTTTTCTTTCCGGAGAGGAAAAGAAACAGCTTGAAGATAAGATCATTCCCTTTTATATCAAAGGCTGCAGATGGTTTGGATCAAGATCAAGAAAGATAAGGAGAGTGCTGATAGATTCCTTTTCAAGGATCAAGATCGGCAAGACCTACATTCATTTATGCCTGTTAAAGATAAATTATCTACAGGGTTCTTCAGAATTCTATCTGCTCCCAATGTCATTTGCCCAGGATGAAAAAGAACGCCAGTTACGTAGCGAATATCCTGAAGCCGTTATCGCAGATATTGAATTACCGGAGGCAGGAGGAGTCCTTTTTGATTCGGTTTATGATCCGCTTTTCCATAACTTCATTGACAGTTTTCTTTCCAGAAAAAGAAGATTGAGAGGGACCGGGTGTGAAATTTATTCCTATCCCTGTAAAAATTATAGAAAGATATCCAACGCTCGGGACCAGGTTTCCACGGTCCTCACGGGGCAGCATAATGATAGTGCGGTTATAGTCGGGAACAGGTTATTTTTGAAGATATTCAGGAATGTTGAAGAGGGCATTAACTCAGAGAGCGAGATATGCAGATATCTGACTGAGAAAAACTTTGCCAATTCACCAGTTTTTGGTGGGACCATTGATCTTGTAAGACCAAATGGATCTTCTTTTACCCTCGTTATAGCAGAGTCTTTTTGCGAACATGAAGAAGATATGTGGAAATACAGTCTTGGCTCGATCGAACAGTATTTTGACCAGATGCTTTCTGAAGGTATCTTACCGCAGGAACTTGTAAAGGAACCACCGAATCTGTTTATGGGTGCTGTAGATATACCAGGCAGGTTAAAGAATTATATTGGAGACTTCTATCTTGAAATGGTTGCTCTTCTTGGAGCAAGAACGGCAGAAATGCACTCGATCCTGGTTTCCCCGGAAAAGACAGACCCATCTTTTAAAGTAGAACCCTTTTCAAAACTTTATCAGAGGTCAATTTACCAGAATTCCAGGGGGATGCTGAAAAAAACTTTCCATATACTCAGGGAAAAGAAAGAACTGCTTCCTGAAGGGACACAGAAAATTGCTGCAGAAGTCCTTGAACTTGAAAAGTATATACTTGAGCGTTTCAGATATATAACGACTGAAAAGATCGATTCTGCAAGATTCAGGATTCACGGTAATATGCATCTCGGTCAGGTCCTTTTCACGGGCAAGGATTTTATCTTTATCGAGTTTGAGGATGAACCGGGCAAGACCATGGGTGAAAGGCGTCTAAAAAGGTCTCCTTTCATGGATGTTGCAGGGATGGTCAAATCTTTCCACTATGCAGTTCAAACAGTGTTTTCAAGGAAGGTATCCCTGAGGCCTGAAAGCGAGGAAGTCCTTACTCCATGGTCGGATATATGGTATTACACAGTTAGCAGCATTTATATAAAATCATATCTCGAAAAGTCGCGGAATATGATATATATGCCTGGGGATAGCGGAAAGACAAAACTTTTAATAGAGCACTTTCTGATTGAAAAGGCTGTTTATGACCTGGGACAGGAACTTGAAAGGGATCCTGTCCATGCTTCTGAGGCTTTAAAGGGTCTCCTTGGCATGTTATCAAAGAGTTCTCTAAAGGACTGATGTTGCAGGAGTTGATAAAAATGAAAGATGTGTTCATGGAAAATAATGAAATGTCAATAATTACAGAGCATGACGTCTATCTTTTCAAAGAGGGGAGTCATTTTGAACTTTACAGTAAGCTTGGTTCACATGTGGATCCCTTTGAAAATGGTCCTAAGGGTACCTTCTTTGCTGTCTGGGCACCCAACGCGCTGAAAGTTTCTGTCATCGGTAATTTTAATGAATGGGACAATGGAAAGGATCTTTTGAGGTCAAGGAATGATGGTTCGGGAATATGGGAGGTTTTCATTCCGGGCCTTGGAGAAAACTGCATTTATAAATATCATATCTGGTCTTCCTATTCAGGTTATGAAGTAGATAAATCTGATCCTTTTGCATTTTATTGCCAGGTTCCTCCAGCAACAGCTTCTGTAACGAAAAGGCTGGGTCATCAATGGCAAGATTCAGAGTGGATGAAAAAAAGGAAAGATAAAAATTCACTTGCCTCTCCTTTCAATGTATATGAGTTTCACCCCGGCTCATGGCGAAGGAAAGGTGAAGATGGCAACAGGTATATAACTTACCTGGAACTTGCTGATGAATTACCTGGATATTTAAAAGAAATGGGATATACTCACGTAGAATTCCTGCCAGTTATGGAACATCCCTTCTATGGTTCATGGGGTTATCAGACCACTGGCTATTTTGCACCTACGAGCAGGTACGGAGCTCCGGAAGATCTTATGTACCTTGTCGATCAACTTCACCAGAATAATATAGGCGTTATCCTTGACTGGGTACCCTCTCATTTCCCTTCAGATGAACATAGTCTTGGCTATTTCGATGGGACTCACCTTTATGAACATTCCGATCCTAAAAAAGGTTTTCATCCTGACTGGAAAAGCTGTATTTTCAACTACGGAAGAAGGGAAGTAGTTAATTTTCTTATAAGCAGCGCCATTTTCTGGCTGGAAAATTATCATGCAGATGGATTGAGAATAGATGCTGTTGCTTCAATGCTATATCTGGATTATTCAAGAAAGGATGGAGAATGGATCCCCAATGAATACGGAGGAAGGGAAAATATTGAAGCGATATATTTTCTGAGGAGATTAAATGAAGCAGTATATGCTAAATTCCCAGATGTTCAGACCATAGCAGAAGAATCAACTTCATGGCCTATGGTCACAAGGCCTGTATCAGTAGGTGGGCTTGGTTTCGGTATGAAATGGAACATGGGATGGATGAATGATACTCTAAAATATTTTTCAACTGATCCAGTTTTCAGGAAATATCATCATGATCAGATAACCTTCAGTATCATGTATGCATTCAGCGAGAATTTCATGCTGTCACTATCTCATGATGAATTTGTTTACGGCAAAAGATCACTGCTGGAAAAGATGCCAGGTGATGACTGGCAGCGAAGGGCAAATCTCAGGTTATTACTGGGCTATATGTACGCTCACCCTGGAAAGAACCTTCTTTTCATGGGGTGTGAAATCGGTCAGAAAAAAGAGTGGGATCATGAATGTGGTCTGGAATGGCAACTGCTTGATCTTCCCGAACATGAAGGATTGCTCAGATGGGCAAGGGAGATCAACTTCCTGAATTTTTACAATCCTGAACTTTACGAAAAAGATTTTGAACATGAAGGTTTCAGGTGGGTAGATTGCAGTGATTCAGAACAGAGTATCCTGAGCTTCCTGCGGCAGGGTAACGATAAAGGATCGTGGATACTTGTAGTATGTAACTTTACTCCAGTTGCTCGGCATAATTACAGATTGGGAGTCCCGGATGGAGGTTTATGGAGAGAGCTTCTCAATAGTGATGGCAGGGAATATGGAGGTAGCGGTCAGGGAAATCTTGGAGGAGTCAGAAGTGTAACTGTTCCATCACACGGCATGAAACAGTCCGTGCTGATGACCCTGCCTCCTCTTGGAATAGTTTTTTTGACCAATAAACAGGATTAAGATCCTTCGCTTAAGATTTAGATGCCTGGGATAACAGGATCAATATCCTGATCTGAAAATTAAGGGGTGAATTTAGTCTATGAAGAAACTTTTTATCTTTTTTCTCTCGTTTGTGATTTTCTCTGCCTCTCTTCCGGTTTATGGAAGTGAGCCTGTCGAATTTGTCGATTATGGCTGGGATTTAGTAAGATTTCATGACAGGGTAGCAGGGTTTATCATCGAACATGGTTATCAGCGTGAGGTTGAATATGTTTTCGTTGAACATATTCCTGGTCTTGTCGGGCTTGAAAAAGGGGATCTTGATATCTATATGGACCTATGGCCGAATAATTGCAAAGAGTGGTGGGATAAGGCAAGGAACAATGGTTCTGTAGCAAAACTTTCAGTGAATTATGATGGAGGTTCCCAGGGCTGGTATGTGCCTACCTATGTTATTGAGGGGGACAAAGAACGAGGTATCGAGCCTGTGGCCCCGGATCTTGTTTCAGTCATGGATCTGAAGGATTATTGGGAATTATTCAGAGATCCTGAAGTTAAGGATAAGGGACGTTTTCTCAATGGTCCCCCCAGCTGGATGGCTTATTCAGTGAACACAGCAAAACTTGAAGCATACGGTCTTAACGACTATTTTGTTTCTTTTCCGACGGGTGGAACAACAGTATTGATAGCTGAAGTGATCTCGAACTACAAGAAGGGTAAGCCTGTATTGTTCTATTTCTGGGATCCGACCTGGCTCATGGGGCTTTACGACTTTACTCTTCTGGAAGAACCTGCTTTCGATCCTGAATTGTGGAATAAGGAAAGCGGTTATGCCTGTGAGTGGGTAAAGGGAATTTCATATATTGTTGCCAATACTGAATTTATCGACAAAAACCCGGAAGTAGCAGAATTTCTGGGTAATTACAGTACTACTCTTGATCAGAATCGGAAGGCACTTCTGGTAAGTCACAATAATGATTCTGACGCATGGTACACAGCTCTGTGGTTTCTCAAAAAATATCCAGAACACTGGGAAAAATGGATTCCTGAAGAAAGACAGGATGTTATCAAAAGGGTTGAGCAGGAGTTGCAGAGAATAGATAATGAAGGATGAGGTATGACGGTTGTTTGACCTCGGGGTATAGATCAGGGCATGGATATTTTCTACAAAGGGATTCCGGCAAAAAATCTGAGACTGGAAATAAATCTATATTCAACTAAAATATGGGGTCATTGAGGAGGGCTGAAAGAACGAAAAAAATTCCAGGTGATGAAAAAATGATATAACTGGATTGCTGGGGATAGATCCCGTTTTGCTGCTGGGAAAAAACGTAGAAAAGGAACAGGCATGTCAGTGTAAGAAGACCTCCAAGGCCTTCCCATTTCATGGACATGAACATTCCAGCTATGACTCCGAAAGGGAAAAACATAAAAAGTACCAGCTGATCGTATTCCATGCGCCAGGGCATGATCCCTTTTTCCCAGAACACAAGTATTAGGATAGCTATTGAAAGAAAACTTGAATACTTTGCAAGATTCCTGACAAATATACCTGCCTTCATTTTAAAGATCTCCTTTTGTTCAGTTTAACAGAAAAAACAAATAATGTTTTATCATTCATACGGATTCAATGCTATTTTAATCAATAATCAGGATCATTCAACAAAATCTTCCCTTTGGGGTGAAAATATATCAACAACGATAGAATCGTCTTCCAGGGCTTCTACTTCATGCTCGGCTTCAGGAGGCACATAAAGGCTGTCTCCTTCTTTGCAGATCCATTCTCTGTCCTCTATTCGGAATTTTACTCTGCCTTTGGAAATATATGCTATCTGCTGATGCGGATGTTTATGAGAGGGAGCTTTGCCTCCCATGGAAAAAACAGCTTCAGTGAGCATCATGTTGCCTCCTCTTGCGAGGACCTTCTGGGTAAACTTTTCAGTGTCTATCCTGTATACCATATCTTTGTTACTGAAGAACATTAGAACACTCCCTTTAAAGGTTGGAATTTTTGACTGTTACTATCATAGTAGTAAAAGTTATAATACTTTAAAGGAAGGAGGTTGAAAAGTGTTAAATTCAGAGAACCTTACTATTACAGTACTCTATGACAACGCTGTTTACGATAAAAGAATGACATCAGGATGGGGCTTTGGATGTCTGATCAGCGATGGCGGAGACATCAATATTTTATTTGATACCGGGGCTTCAGGTGATCTGTTGATCCGGAATATGGGTATTATGGGCATAGATCCTTCCAGTATTGATAATATAGTTATCTCACATTTTCATGCAGATCACGTTGGAGGTCTTGATACTTTTCTTGCACAGAACAGTAATGTGACTGTTTTTTTACCTTCCACCCTTTCCTCCGGTATATTCAGCAGGATTATAAAGACAGGAGCTTCAGCAGTTCCGGTGAGCAACGGTTTAGAAATTATGCCGGATATTTTTACTACTGGAGAACTTGGGTCCAGAGTCATGGAACAGTCCCTGGTTATCTCCACTGAAAAGGGGCTGGTGGTAATAACAGGCTGTGCACATCCGGGGCTTTTAAGCATATTAGCAGAAGTGAAATGTATTTCTGAAAAAGATATCTTTCTTGTTCTCGGGGGTCTCCACTTTGAGGGGAAGTCAAAAGCAGATATTGAAAGGATACTTGCTTTTTTTCGGAAACAGAATATAACTCATTCCTGTCTGTGCCATTGTTCAGGGGATGTTGCCAGAGAAATGTTCCGTATAGAGTATGGCCTGGATTACCTGGATTGTGGAGTCGGAAAGATAATAAAACTGAAAGAGATCTAAGACATCTGAAAATAATTTAGAATTGGAAAAACCTGCAGAATCAGCAAGATCTCGACCTTTTAATGGGAAGGTGAAAGTTTTGAAGATCCTTATTTCTTTTTATTCAAGAACCGGGAACACAAGGAATATTGCAGCTCGTATTGGCCGTGAGTTTGAAGATAACATCGAAAATGAAGTGGTTGTTGAAGAGATAAAGGAGTCAGGGGTAGACAGAGGTGGTGTATCAGGTTATGTAAAGGCGGGTAAGGATGCACTTTCCCGCAGAAGATCTGAAATAATAACTCCAGTAAATAATCCCGGTAATTTCGATCTTGTAGTGATAGGAGGTCCTGTATGGGCATGGACCGTTTCCCCACCGGTCAGTACATATTGTTCTGATTACGGGGTAGAAGCGATTAAAGTCGCTTTCTTCTGTTGCATGGGAGGTTCTGGAGCAAAGAAAACCTTTTCAGAAATGCAGAAACTTTGTAAAAAAATCCCATTGGAAGTTATTTCTTTTAAGGACAGAGAACTAAAGACTGAAGAAATAATTTTACGCAAAAAGATACAGAACTTTGTAGCTGCCTGTCAGGAATGAAATTATGAAACAAGATGGATCAAATAAAACTGCCAGACCATTTAAATATGTAACAGTTCTGTGTGAAGGGCCAAACGATGCATTATTGATGAGGCGTATGAGTTCTTTTTTCGAGGATTATGGGTATCATTTGAGGACCAGGTCATGCCAGGGTATAGATTCGCTTCTATCTTCATCCCCAAGATTGGTAAAAAGATATTTTACAAAAGGTCCGGTAGTTCTCTTGTTTGATCACGCAGATCTAAAGGATGGAGATCTCAAGCGGTTTAAAGCTGCAGAAGAACTGGGGCCAATGGTACTTGCCGTCCCAGTCGTAGAGAAGATCGAAGCATGGCTTATGGCAGATACCGAAGCTCTTTATAAGTCTACAGGAGTAAATTATAAAGGCCCGGTTCCTACTGACAGGATAGAGGATCCGAAGCGTTTTTTTCTTCATTTCTGCCGGGTGGCGGTGAGAAAGGGCAAAAGAAAATTTTTGTCCAGAGAAACTGATTTTTTTCGATCGGTGACATGGCGGTGGGATCTTAGCAGGGCTCGGGGAAATAATGTTTCCCTTGACAGGTTCTGTAAAAGGTTTTCCGGTATTTGTTTTTAATATAGGATATCTACAGGCCCTTCCGCCTTTTTTTATGCTGAACCAAAGCAGCAAGGGCCTGTAAGAGAGTTCTTTCTGATATATATCTCGGAATGATCGTTTATTCGACCTTTTTAAAAACTTTGGCCATTGCACCGCACACTGGACATTTTTCAGGAACTTCGTCTGCTGCTACGTATCCACATACAGGGCAAAGGTAGTAATCAACTTCGGTGCCCTCTTCCAGATTCTCCAAAGCATTTTCATAAAGTTTTGCGTGGGCTTTTTCAGCTTCATTCGCCATTGAGAATGATCTTTCTGCCTTCTTATTATTTTCAGTTATCGCCTGTTGGATAAACTCCGGATACATTTTTGTATATTCATATACTTCACCATCGTGGGCTTCTTTGAGATTTTCAGCAGTACTGCTTATTCCCCCCATTTCAGCGAGATGTGAGTGGGCATGAATTGTTTCAGCCTTAGCAACAGCCCTGAAAAGTTTTGCCACCTGGGGGTATCCTTCTTTTTCAGCTTTCATAGCAAAAGCAAGATATTTCCTGTTTGCCTGAGATTCGCCAGCGAAAGCTTCTGCGAGATTTTCCATTGTTTTTGCCATAATAATTCCTCCTGACAGGCACAAGTTAGTCCTTTCGAACATTTTACTAAATTAAAAATAAGTGTCAAGATGTTGTGTTTTTTAAAAGGTCAGTTTACATTTTACATTATTGAATGTATTATCCACTGCTGGTGTTTATTTTACGGTCTTTTAAATGGACTCGTGATACAATTCAGAAGATATCTGATCTGGCACCAAGCTGCAAATGGATTGGGGTGTGCTCTTTTGAAAATAGTCATTGTAGGAGCCGGTGAGGTTGGTTATAACGTATCAAGGGATCTTTCGGCAGAGGGGCACGACATCACTATTGTTGAACTTGATGAAACGAGAGCCGGGAAAGTTGAGAGTGAGCTCGATGTAAGGGTAGTGAGAGGAAACGGGTCAAGACCACATGTTCTTGAAAAAGCAGGTATATGCGAGGGATGTGGTGTAGATATCCTCGTTGCTTCATCAGAAAAAGATGAGGTTAACATAATGGCATGCTGGATTGCAAAAAGGGCTGGTGTACCAAGGGTCATTTCCCGTGCCAGAGGTATGGAATTCACAGATAGTCCAACCTGGGCCCGTGAACTTGGTATTGATGTTATGTCAAGCCCTGAAAGATCAGTAGCCAGACAGATAGAAGAACTTCTACAGGTTCGTTCTGCCATTCATACTTCGGAACTTTTTGAAGGGCAGGCTGGGATCTATGCTTTCAGAGTGGGAAAAGGTTCTCCTCTTGTAGATGTTCCGCTGAAAAAAGCGAGGGAGAAATATCCTGATCTAAAAAGTATCTTTGTCTATGTGGAGAGAGAAAAAAAAGGTTTCATCCCAAATGGGGAAACTGTTTTGAGGGAGGAAGACGTTGTTTTCCTTGTATCTCTCAGAGAACATATATGGCAGCTTGAGGGGCTTTTTCAGAGGTCAAGAAGCAGGTCTTTAAAGAGGGTAATTATTGTTGGCGGGGGCAAAATAGGCTCAAGACTTGCAATGCTGCTTGAAAAAAGGTTTAAAAATCTTGTTGTTAAACTTATTGACCGGGATAAAGAGAAGTGTGAAAGACTTGCTTCAGAGCTTGAGAGGACAATAGTTCTCTGCAGTGATGGTACAGATGAAGATCTGCTCAGGTATGAGGGTATTGAGGATTGTGATGGTTTTGTGACCACAACCACAAGCGATGAGGCAAATATTCTTATGGGTGTTATAGCAAAGGCAATGGGTGCGAGAAAAAGCATAGCAGTTGTCAGAAGAAAAATATACAACAGCTTGAGCGATTATCTTGCTGTAGATGCACTCGTAAATCCTAACGAGGCCCTGGCTTCCGTGATAATGAAACACATTCGTTATCCCTACAGGACAGGTGCTCTTTCTGTAATAGACAAGATCGGAGCAGATACTCTGGAAGTGGAGATACCTGCAGATTCTCCTGTCCTCGGTAAGAAGGTCAGGAATATCGGTTTCCCAAAGGGAGTAATTCTGGCCCTTGTCGCAAGAGGTAATGATGTTTTTGTGCCTTTTGGCAATACGGTTCTTCACGAGGGGGACAGGGTGCTACTTTTTGCAAGTTCCCGGATCCTTCCCAAGGCCGTTGAGATCCTGGGGGTGTAGAAGCTTTGAAACTGAGGGTCGTCTCAAAGGTACTTGCTCTTCTGGCAGCAATTATTTCACTTTTCATGCTCTGGCCGGCCTGGTGGGCATGGATGGATGGTTCCTCTGATCTTTATCCTCTTTTGAAGTCTGTTTTTGCAGGTCTTGTAATTGCTATGATCCTTCTGCTGGCAGGGAGGAAGACCTCTCTAAAAGATCTTGGTATCCGGGAAGCATTTGCAGTGGTGACCCTTTCCTGGGTTATAGCGTCAGTAATAGGGGGATTACCTTATTTATTAAATGGAACTGTTTCAAATTTTACAGATGCTTTTTTTGAGGCTATGTCCGGTTTTACGACAACGGGAGCATCCATACTGACAGATATAGAGGCCAATCCAAGGGGGATCCTTTTCTGGAGAGACCTCACGCACTGGCTTGGCGGGATGGGGATAATAGTTCTTAGTCTTGCCATACTCCCTTTTCTTGGTGTAGGAGGAATGCAGCTATACAAAGCCGAAGTTCCGGGGCCTGTTCCTGAAAAACTTACCCCCAGAGTTCAGCAGACTGCACTGTTGTTGTGGGGGGTATATGTGTTTCTGTCCCTTCTTGAAATTCTTGCTCTCTGGCTTGGCGGGATGAGCCTTTTCGAATCTCTTACTCACACCTTTGGTACTATGGCTACAGGTGGTTTTTCGCCCCTTAACGGCAGCATAGGTCAATACGACAATTCATATTTCGATTGGGTAATTACGATCTTCATGTTTCTTGCCGGAGCGAATTTTGCACTTCATTATTTTATGCTGAGAGGTAAATTTGATACCTGGTGGAAGGATGAAGAATTTCGTTTCTATACGTGGATAGTTCTTCTCAGTATAACAACTGTTACCATATCTCTTGTCGTCAGCGGATTATACACTGATCTGGTAGATGCTGTACGTTTTTCTGCTTTCCAGGTAGTAAGCATAATCACAACAACTGGGTATGTTACCGCTGATTATGAGCTTTGGCCTTTCTATACCCAATTCCTGCTCCTTTTGCTCATGTTCATAGGAGCCTGTGCCGGTTCCACCGGTGGAGGTATGAAGAACCTGAGGATCATGTTTCTGATAAGACATGTTAAAGCAGAACTGCTGCGGCTTCTTCATCCTAAATCCATGGTCCATATCAGGGTGGCCGGGAATGTCGTAAACCGTGATATTGTTGCTTCCGTAACTTCTTTCTTTATACTCTATATTGGGATCTTTGCATTGGGAGCTCTCATTATGGCAGGCTTCGGCCTTGATGTGGTTTCCTCTGTCGCAAGTGTAGCAGCAACACTTGGCAATATCGGGCCCGGACTTGGTATTGTAGGCCCTGTCAATAATTATGCATCAATACCAGTGGCAGGGAAATGGGTATTGTGTCTGTTTATGCTTCTTGGAAGGCTTGAAATATATACTGTTGTTATGCTCCTTCTTCCAGGAACCTGGAGTAGCTGATATTTTATGACATGATCCAACAGCTAAATGAAAACCCGGTAATCTAATATTCAGGTTTCAAAAATGGAATTGTATCATTAAGTGTATTCGTGCAATATTTTTCTGGAAGACTGATTTAAAATATAGTTATCAGGTGGAACTTAAGTTTTTTTATTTTTTCACCAGGGCTGAGATAGTACGGATAACATGAAGGGGGATATTTAGAAAATGACTGCGATCAGGAAAAAAAATAAAGATAAAGTAAGTGGGATCGTTCCATCACGAGATGAAATTGATGATTCTTCAAAATGGGTTCTGGAGCATATATATCCTGACACAGATTCCTGGGAAAAGGATTTTGATGAGGTTCAGAAGAGATTATCAGAGTTTAAGAGATTCAGTGATCATCTCGGTGAAAATTCACAAACGGTACTTGAGTGTTTACAGCTTGAGGAAGAGCTTGGGATCAAAATTGAAAAACTGTTTGTCTATGCTCATATGAAAAGTCATGAAAATACTTCCGTAAAAGAATTCCAGGGACTTGCGGACAGGTCCGGAAGCCTTCTTGTCCGTTTTTCCGCAGAGACATCATTTATAGTGCCTGAATTGAATGAATTGCCACCGGAAACCCTCGATTCTTATATGAAGGAAGAATCCCTGAGTACATATCATTTCTTTTTTGAAGATATTATAAGGATGAAAAAACATGTCCTTTCACCTGCAGAGGAAAGGATCATTGCATTGACAGGTGATATGTCACATGCACCTGATACTATTTTTACCCTTTTTACAAATGCGGACCTCCGTTTTTCGTCGGTAAAAGATGAAAATGGAAATAAACAGGAATTGACAGAGGAAAGATATCAAAAATTTATCAAGTCGCAGGATCGAAAAGTTCGTAAAAAAGCCTTCAAAACACTCTTTAATACATACCTTGGTTACGAGAATTCCATTTCTGCGATGTACAGTTCGAGTATTAAATCTGTTATGTTCAACTCCACAATAAGAGGGTACGGTTCAACGCTTGAGGCTTCCCTTGAACGAAACAACATTCCCTTGAAAGTCTATGATAATGTTATAGATACCGTAAGAGCAAATATTGATCCTCTCCATGAGTATGTTCAACTGAGAAAAAAAATTCTTAATACCGGCAAGATCCATATGTACGATCTATATGTTCCTCTTTTTGAGGAGACAAGGAAAGACATCCCTTATAAGGATGCCATAGAAATGGTGAGAGAGGGTCTGAAACCTCTTGGTAAAGATTACATGGACGTTTTTGATCATGGGCTGAAAAATGGCTGGATCGACGTTTATGAAAATCAGGGCAAAAAAAATGGTGCTTATTCCTGGGGCAGTTATGGTACACATCCATATGTATTGCTCAACTATAATGGGACACTTAGAGATGTATTCACCCTGGCACATGAAATGGGACATGCCATACATTCCTGGTATTCTCACAAAAACCAGCCCTATATCTACGGGGATTACACGATATTCCTTGCAGAAGTGGCTTCCACTACCAACGAATCCCTTCTTCTTAGCCATCTTCTTGAAAGATCAGAAAGCAGGAAAGAGAAACTTTTTCTCTTGAATTACCAGCTCGAACAGATTCGGACCACTGTTTACAGGCAGACTCTTTTTGCTGAATTTGAAAAGAAGGCACATTCCATGGCAGAGAAAGGGATAGCCCTTACACCTGATATATTGAAAAATGTCTGGCATGAACTCAATAGAGATTACTATGGATCTGAAATAAAGATAGACAAGGAAATAGACATAGAGTGGGCAAGAATACCACATTTTTATTCTTCTTTTTACGTTTACCAGTATGTGACTGGATTTTCTGCTGCCACCAGTTTTGCAGAAAATATTCTCTCCGGCCAGGCAGATCTAAGGGACAAGTATCTGGAATTCCTGAGGAAAGGAAGTTCAGATTATTCGACCAATATTCTGAGAGATGCTGGTGTAGATATGACCACGGAACGACCACTGGAGATAACCATAGAGAAATTCCGTACAGCTCTTGAAGACATTGAAAAAATGATCAAATAAAAAAGCCGGGAACAACACTGATCAATAGTTGTTCCCGGCTTTTTTATTTCCGTTAGAGTTATCTTATTTCAAAACCACTTTCACAGAGCCATTGAAGGATAATTTCAGAAAGGGCTATTCTTGAGTCATGAAAGGAATGACCGTCTTCAAGTAATTTTTCTGAGAGAAAAGCTGCGCTGTCATTTCTTATTGCATTTGCAAGCGGATCATGGTGTATATTCCTTTCGCAGACAGAATCAAGCGATCCTCCGACAAGAAGGATCTTTCTGTCACCGTAAACAGATCCCTTTTCGGAAAGATCCCACGAATTTTTATGCGTTTTGATCTCTTCTATCAGATCGTATATCCCAGTTCCTTTAAGAGGAACGATGCATTCCTCGAACATCTCCCTCGTTTTATCCCTGAACCTTTCGTCAGTTGTAAATTCTTTTCCCACTTTGCCCAGGTTGTAAGGTGCAATTGAAATTATGTGTCTTATATGTTTGAAAAGAGGAGATACCGCAAGAGCAGCAAAACCACCCATGCTATGGCCTGCGATTATCATTCTGTCTTTATCGATACCGAGGTTATCCACAGCATGATCTGATGAAAGAAACTTTATTGCAAGTTCGGTATCTTCAAGAACATTGGAGAATGAAAAATCCCCTTCACTTCCCCATGATCCACGGTAATGAAAAGTGGCGACATTGAATCCTCCACGCCGTAGTGTCTGGGCAAGGTCAAGGTTTTGTTCGTATCCTGGAAATCCATGGAGCAGTACTATTGTCGGATGAGGACCCTTGCCTGAGGGGGTGTACATCAAACCGTGAAGCCTGTCATTTCCCTGATGCAGAAGCAGGTTTATAACACCAGACGAATAGTTTTTATCCCTTGAGACCGGATCCGAGGATATGCAGTCAAATTTCATTTTTATTGATCCCTCCAAAACCTGTTTAATCTAATTCTGCCTGTAAGGGCTGCCGGGCAGGATCCCAGATTCATTGTAAGAACTGATACCTTTCAGATATTTAAGAACGCCATCTCCGGGTTTAAGCATAACAGGTGTGTCGGCAAGAACATTACTGTAGAATTCCATCGTTTTAAGGAAAATATATAGATCTTTTGCTTCAGAGGTAGAGTCTGCGATGATCTCCTGGGCTATCCTGTCACCTTCACCCTTGGTTTCTTCAGCGGTTTTTGTTGCCTCTGCTATCATTTCCACGTTCTTTCTATCCGCAATGGATCTTCTGCGCATTGCTTCAGCCTGTCCCTGTGCCCTTAATTGAGCAGCCACACGGTTTCTTTCCGCCTGCATGGATCTGTAAACAGCCTGCTCGTTCTCTGCAGGTAAAAATACTCTTTTGAAAGCTACCGATATAATTTCCACTCCATATTGCCGTGATTGTGTACGGGCAATATTTCCAGATCTATCAATGGCTTTCTCGCGTCCGCTTTTCACAAGTTCATCAAGTGTGAGCCTTCCCGCAACAATTCTTACAGCAGAATATATAGAATCATCCAGTCTCTGCTGTACTGATGCAACTGTTCTTACCCGCCTGTAAAGGGTTTCAGGATCGGATATTCTGAACAGTGCTATGGTATCAAACACAAGGTTTTTCTTATCGCTGGTTACTACTGCTACAGGATCAGCGTCATATTCGATCAGTTTTTTTGTATATGTGACAGTTCTGTCAAGAAATGGCAGCTTAAAATATAAGCCCGGCTCAGTATTTGACGCAACAACTTTTCCAAGTCTTACTACAACTACCTGCTTATCTGCCCTGAGAACGTAAAAAGAACCGCTTGCGACAAGGAGGGCAAGTATTATCACGATATAGATCAGACTTTTGTTTAAACTCTTCATAAAAGACCCTCCTTACCTTGTTTTCCCATTTGTCGGGGAGTTCATTTCCATTAGTTTCTCGAGCGGCAGTACCTGAAGGGAATTCTGGCGTTCGTCAACTATGATCACCTTCAGATCTGGCCATATATCCTGCATGTTCTCAAACCAGAGATTGTTAAGCACGAGTTCCGGGTTCTCTTTGTAAGAAGCATTCAGGGATGTTATTCTTGCTGCCTCGCCTTCGGCTATGGCTATTCTCCGGAATTTGTAAGCTTCTGCAGCATTGAGGATCTGATCCACTTCCCCTTCTGCCCTGGAAAGGATCTGGTTTGAATATTTGTCCGCTTCGAGTATCAGCCTGTTTTTTTCAGCTTTTGCTGAATTTATCTCGCTGAATGCGGCCTGGACAGGTTCCGGAGGGACTACGTCCTGGAACTGTACAGCAACAACAAAGATACCGGTTTTAAGTGTTTCCATGTTTTTCTGTATCAACTGTTTTGCCTCGGTCTGAGAAGCTTCCTTTTCTTTAGTCAGAACATCATCAAGCTTCCTCGAAGCGATAACTTGTCTCATTGTGGATTCTGCAATATCCCGGATCATTTTCTGTCTGAGCGTTTGATCGCTGGGTACATTTACTACAAAAGCGGAAGGATCTGCGATCTGGTACTGTAGGACCCAGTCTATCTCGACTATCTTGTTATCACCTGTCAGCATTTTTGATTCATCCAGCCTGTCCCTGTATTTGGCTGGAGGTCCGGGGCTTATGGTGCGGTATCCATATTCGAGACGCTGGATGTTTTCAGTATTGACTACAATGACTCTGTCCACAAGAGGTATTTTAAAGTTAACACCCTGATCTGTTACTGCAGATACTCTGCCAAGCCTGAAAACTACACCTCTTGAACCCGCGGGTATGATGTAAAAACCACTTTTTGCGATCAGAACAACTGCTACTAAAAGAACCAGATATTTAATAAACCCGGTTTTAAAGTTGAATAATTTTCTGATCTTTTCCCTTTCGGATGTCTCGTTATCTTCATTCTCTCTTTTTCCGAAAAACCCGTTGTCATCGAAAAAATTCTTCATCCAATTCCTCCCTAATATCTTTATATCTGTTACTCTATCAGAAAACGCTTTGTCTTTCATTCCTGCGTGTAACACAGGTGTAACTGTTAAAAGGTTCTTTATGTTTTTTCAATCAAGGATCGATCCGGCCATCTTTTGAAGTATTTTGAGCATTTCCCATCCTGCATAGGATAAACCTCTGGTTTTGTGGTAAATAGCCCGTATCTCCCATCTAAGGTTTTCACTGTCATCGATCTGGAGAATTGATAATCTGTGGTTTTTAACTTCCTCAGAAACCGAGAGTCTGCTGGTCAGGCAGATACCCAATCCTTGTCTCGTGAGGTTTTTGGCGATCTCAATATCTTCCACCATTATCTGTTCTTTGAAATTAAGCTTTCGCCGAAGTTTTAGATCTTTAAAATAGGTTGATATGGGATTGCCCTCGGTAAATGAAATTATTGTTTTGTCGTCGAGTTCATTCAGACTTGCCAGATTGCTGGAAGTTGAGGAACTTTCTGAAGACACAAATACCAGTTTGTCAAAACCGATCGCCCTGTATATAAAGTCATGTTCCTCCGAGGAATTAAGATCCTTTCCCAGGATCGCGAGTTCGATCTCATCGTTTTTAAGATGCTGTAAAATCTTTTCATATGATCCGGTGAATATCGATATCTCTATCATGGGGAACTGGCTGCGGAAAAGTTCCATTGCTTTTGGTAGCAGGTAGGTGCCGGTAAAAGATGAAGTACCGATCACGAGTTTTCCCGAACGCAGGTTCCTGATATCTCTGAATCGCTCAGTTATGTTTTCAACATTTTCAAGTATTTCAGATGCTGAGGCGTAAAGATATCTTCCCTCGGGAGTTAGCTGGATCTTACGCCCTCTCCTCACAAAGAGCTGGACCTCAAAATAGCTTTCAAGGTTAGCAATATGCTGGCTTATAGAAGGCTGAGAGATGTAAAGTTTTTCCGCGGCAGCCTTGAAAGAGCCTTCGCTGACTACCTGGCAGAAAGATTTCAGTTGGTAAAAGGTTATCATTTTGAATGGCCCTCTTATTCATAAGGTTTTCCTTATCGATTATATCAGAAAACTATTATTGAAGATAATATAAAGAGCTTTATAATTATAAATATGCTTAATATGCAGAGAAAAGATGCTCTTGTGCTCTTATGTCAGGATTTTGTAAGATGTCCCAGTGTCTCAGGGCATGAAAGGAAACTGGCTTCATTTCTTGAGGAGTCCATGTATTCCCTTGGTTTTGATGAGGTCAAAGTCGATTACTTTGGTAATGTACTCGGAAAAATGTCTTTTGGCAAGGATGGGAAAAACCTTCTTTTTGAAGCCCAGATGGATCATGTAGAAGTAAGGGATCCCTCGGAATGGCAATATTATCCATATGGTGCGTTTCTTGCCGACCAGCGGATATATGGCAGGGGGACTACGGATCAGAAAGGAAGTCTGGCAGCGATGATACTGGCAGCTTCCATGCTCAAGCATGATTTCGGGGATAGTCTCTGCGGTAATCTTGCTGTTGCTGCCACAGTCCAGCAGGAGCGTTTTGAAGGAGTATCTTCAAGGCTGGTAGGTTCAGCGTATGAGCCGGATTATGTTGTCATAGGGGAGGCTTCCGATCTTCAGATCGAGAGGGGCCAGAGAGGCAGAGCTGAAATAGTTCTTGAAAATCAAGGGAAAATGGCTCATTCAGCCCACCCTGATTATGGTATAAACGCAGCTCTTAAGATGATATCCCTGGTGAACTTTATAAGGGAGAATTTTAACCCGGGTTATGATCCCTTCCTCGGGAAAGGTATCCTGGAATTGACGAATATAACTTCTTTTCCCAGAAATAATGCAGGTACAATTCCTGATCGCTGCAGAGTCGTTTTTGACCGTCGGCTTCTTCTTGGTGATACAAGGAGCAATGTTATAGGGGATATCGAAAAACTGGTTGCTCTCGCAAAACTATCAATACCGGACCTCGATGCTTCCGTACATATTTCCAGGGTCGAAGATCATTGCTACACGGGGGTTCCTATAAAGGGCGAACATTATGTTCCTGCCTGGCTTTTCCCGGAGGATCATGAATTTATAAGGTCATCACTCAGAGGTCTAAAACAGGCAGGACTTCCTGCCAGACTGTCATCAAAGGCAGGGTTCGGGACAAATGGGTGTTATTACGGGGGCGTTGCAGGGATACCGTCTATAGTTTTTGGTCCATCCAGTGAAAATCTTGCTCATATTACTGATGAACATATCAAGATCGAACAGCTTGTAAAGGGTTGTGAGGGTTATTACGGTATTGGCAGGGGTGTGCTTGCATCCTGATGGATATTATTTCAAATTGCGGGAGGTTCTATATTTTGATGAATGAAAAAAGAAAAGAACAGCTGGTTGATTTTTGCAGGGAAATGATCAGGAGGCCAAGTCTCTCAGGCCAGGAAAAAGATGTTGCCGAGCTTGTAGCGGAAACAATGAGGTCCCTGGGATATGATTCAGTTGAAGTTGATAATTATGGAAATGTCATAGGGAAAATTACCCTTGGCAATGGCGGCAAAACTCTTCTTTTTGAAGGACATATGGATCATGTGGAAATTGGAGATGTCTCCAGCTGGACGGTTGATCCTTTTGCTGCGGATATTTTCGACGGGAAAATATATGGTCGTGCTACAACTGATATGAAGGGTAATCTTTCAGCGATGATACAGGCAGCAGCCTTCTTGAAAGAGGACGCTGCAGATGGTGTGAATGGAGAATTGATCGTAGCAGGAGTTGTTCATGAGGAATGTTTCGAAGGAGTTGCTTCTGAAGCTATAGGAAAGAAATATAAACCCGATTTTGTTGTGATCGGGGAACCGTCCAGCCTTACCCTGAAAAGGGGGCAGAGAGGAAGGGCCGAGATCGTACTGGAGACCCTCGGGAAAAACGCTCACTCGTCCAATCCCTCCGTGGGGCTGAACTCAATAAAGAAAATGATGAAGATACTTCTTGAGATAGAAGATAGTTTCATACCTGAGGATCATCCTGTCCTCGGGAAAGGGATCCTGGAAGTTACGGATATTATATCTTCACCTTATCCAGGTGCAAGTGTTGTTCCTGACAGATGCAGGGTCACTTTCGACAGAAGGCTTCTTGTTGGTGAGACGGAAGAGGGAGTCCTGGGGCAGGTCCAGCAGGTTATCGATAGAGTGGCTGCCTCAGACCTGGAGATTAAAACAAAACTTTATTTAGCAGAGGCAGAGGAAGTCTGTTATAACGGCGAAAAGATCAAAGCTGAACGTTTTGCCCCGGGGTGGTTGTTCCCGGAAGATGATGTTTTTGTCCAGACCTGCCTGAAGGGATTGAGATCAGCAGGTCAGGATCCAGATATATCCCACTATGCTTTCTGTACTAATGGTAGTTATTATGCCGGTAAGGCAGGGATACCCACCGTAGGATTTGGAGGATCCCTTGAAACTCTTGCCCACGTGGTAGACGAGTATATAGAGATCGACCATCTGGTCAAGGCATGTGAAGGATATGCAGGTATAGCAGGATCTGTTTTTGGCAGTTAGAGGGAGGAACAAAATGGCAACTCCAGAATTATTAAAGTGTGTCCTTTGTGGAAAAACCTATGATCCATCCGATGTCAGTTACACTTGTCCTGCCTGTGGTCTGGATGGAACTCTTGACGTTGTTTACGATTATGATTCTTTAAGGAAAGTTTTTTCAAGGGAGACGCTTGCATCCTGCAATGATATGAGTATGTGGAGATACGGGGAAATTCTGCCCATTGAGGACCAGGGGAACATTCCTGCTCTTCAGGTTGGCTGGAGCCCTCTTTACAGCAGCCGGAAACTCTCGGAAAAATATTCAGTTAGAGATGTATATATAAAGGATGACGGAAGGAACCCGACTGGATCACTGAAAGATCGTGCAAGTGCTGTAGGTGTTGGTAAGGCTCTTGAATTAGGCAGGGAGTCCATAGCGTGTGCATCTACAGGGAATGCAGCAAGTTCCCTTTCAGGTATTGCAGCCGTTGCAGGTCTTAAAAGTTATATATTTGTCCCGGAAAATGCTCCATCTGCAAAGATAACACAGCTTCTTGTTTATGGGGCTACCGTAGTCCTTGTAAAGGGTAATTATGAAAATGTTTTTAATCTTGCTACAAGCGCTATAGAAAAATGGGGTTGGTATAACAGAAATTGTGCCATTAATCCATATCTTGTTGAAGGCAAGAAGACCTGTGCAATGGAAATAGCTGAGCAGCTGAACTGGGATGTTCCTGACAGAGTTTTTGTCTCGGTAGGTGATGGTTGCATAATAAGCAGTGTTTACAAGGCTTTCCATGATCTTTTGGAGTTGGGGATGATAGAAAGGATGCCTCGGATCATGGGGGTACAGGCGGAAAAGGCTTCACCTATCTATGATGCAGTTCGAGAAAATGCAGAAAGGGTGACTTTCGGTCCTGCTGATAGTCTGGCAGATAGTATATCTGTTGGGGCCCCCAGAAACTGGGCCAAGGCAATGAGAGCTGTAAAGCAGAGTAATGGTGATATGGTCGCCGTTCCAGATAGTGACATTCTGCAGGCTATCCCTGAGTTAGCAAGAGAGACGGGAGTTTTTGGAGAACCTGCAGGTGTTACAGCTTTCGCCGGTTTCAGGAAAATGGCCCGGCAGGGCCTGATCGGGAATAGCGAAAGGGTCGCCCTTATAGTTACAGGTAATGGTCTCAAGGATATTGACAGTGCGAAAAAATCAGTAGATCAACCTTTGGTCGTTGGTCCCGATATTGAAGAACTTGCAGCAAAACTTGAGATTAACGGGTAATTAAGAGGATCAGACTAAGGAGGGAATATCTATGTTTGGAAAAGCTGGAGAGTTACTTAAACAGGTAGATCCTGCTATAGCAGAAGTTGTTTCAGAGGAATTGAACAGAGAAAGAGATGGCATAGAACTTATAGCGTCCGAGAATGTTGTTTCGCCCGCTGTTCTTGCTGCTATGGGATCCGTACTAACTAATAAATATGCCGAAGGCTATCCTGCAAAACGTTATTACGGCGGTTGCGAGGTTGTTGATAAAGCTGAAGATCTCGCCAGAGACAGAGCTAAGGAACTTTTTGGATGTGAACATGTTAATGTTCAGCCCCATTCTGGTTCGCAGGCGAACATGGCAGTATATTTTTCCGTTCTGAAACCAGGAGACAAGATCCTTGCCATGGATCTATCCCATGGAGGACACCTTACTCATGGGAGCCCGGTAAATTTTTCCGGGATGCTTTACGATGTCGTTCATTATGGAGTTGATAAAGAGACTGAAACTATTGACTACGAACAGGTAGCAAGGCTTGCCGAGGAACACAGGCCCAAAATGATAGTCTGTGGGGCAAGTGCATATTCCAGAGAGATAGACGCAGAGAAATTTAGGGAGATAGCAGATAAAGTCGGGGCATACCTTACATTCGATATTGCACACATAGCGGGATTGATAGCTGCGGGTTTACACAAGGACCCCGTGCCATTCTGTGATTTTCTTACTACTACCACACACAAGACCCTTCGTGGTCCAAGGGGCGGAATGATCATGTGCAGAGAACAGTATGCAAAAGCTGTTGATAAGGCTATTTTCCCTGGTATGCAGGGAGGTCCTCTTATGCACATAATTGCCGCTAAAGCTGTAGCATTCAGGGAGGCTCTTACACCAGAGTTCAGGGAATATCAGAAAAAAATAGTGCATAATGCTTCAGCATTCGCCTCTTCACTGAAAGATAATAATTTCAGGCTGGTATCTGGAGGTACTGATAATCACCTGATTTTAATCGACCTGACCAGCAGGGATATCACAGGCAAAGATCTTGAAAAAGCTCTGGATAAGGCAGGTATTACTGTAAACAAGAATACTGTACCTTCAGAAAAAAGAAGTCCCTTTGTAACGAGTGGAGTTAGGGTTGGTACTCCAGCAGTCACGACGAGGGGGTTTGGAGAAGCTGAGATGAAATTCCTGGCAAAGTGGATCGATGATGTTGCTCGCAACATGGATGATGAAAAAGTTCTTTCGAGAGTCAGATCAGAGGTCCTTGAACTCTGTGGAAAATACCCGCTGTACAAAGGGTACGAAGTTCAGTAATTAACTATTCTATTTTCAGACATTATTTTAAAAGGAGTTGGGTTTAACGTGATAGATTTGACAGTCAATGAGGAACAGCTCAAAAGAACGGTTCAAAGGGCCAGGGAAAGGAACATAATGATCCCTACTTTTGAGCAGATGAAAAATCCGGAACTTGTTCCGGATAAGATCAAGAAAGATTTGAAAGATGTTGGTTTGTGGGATGTTGATTCTCTTAATCTTTTCCGTATTACCTGGAAAAATGAGCCAGTCAAAAAAGGTGGACAGTATGGTGGAGTCAACTATATAGAACTTCCAAAAGAATTGACCGGTGTTGATGCAAGGATAGTTGCGATCGTAGGTAAATGGTTCCCCACTGGAGCCCATAAGGTTGGAGCCACTTTTGGCTGCCTTGTGCCAAGACTTATTACCGGACAGTTCGATCCGACTTTCCATAAGGCCATTTGGCCTTCCACTGGAAACTATTGTAGAGGCGGGGCTTATAATTCACAGCTTCTTTCATGTGAATCAATAGCAATTCTGCCGGAAGGAATGAGCAGGGAGCGTTTCGACTGGCTGGAAAAAGTAGCCGGTGAGGTCATCCCGACTCCAGGCAGCGAAAGCAATGTTAAAGAGATCTTTGACAAGACCTGGGAACTCAAGGCTACCAGGGATAATGTAGTGGCCTTTAACCAGTTCGAGGAATTTGGTAACCATCTCTGGCATTATGAAGTTACCGGAAATGCCATGAAAGAAGTATTAGACCAGATAATGGGCAAAAACGATAGGTTCTGCGGTGTAACCATTACTTCCGGTTCTGCAGGAACACTTGGATGTGGAGATTTCCTTAAAGAAATATATCCCACCAGCAGAATAGCAGTTGGAGAGGCTCTTCAGTGTCCAACCATCCTTGCGAACGGATTTGGAGCTCATCGTATCGAGGGTATAGGAGACAAACACATCCCCTGGATACACAACGTCAAGAATACCGACATGGTCATTGACGTTGATGATGCTGACAGTATGGCAATGGTACGCCTTTTCAATGAGCCGGCAGGGAAAAAATATCTCAAGGAAAGAGGAGCTTCACAGGAACTTATCGATCAGCTTCCTCTGATGGGTATCTCAAGTGCAGCCAACGTAATAATGGCCATAAAAATGGCAAAATATTATGAGCTTACCGAAAATGATGTAGTAATGACAGTCTTTACTGATTCCATGGAACTTTATGATTCAAGACTTAAGGAAATGGAAGAGGAATTTGGCCCCTATACGGATACTGATGCTGCAGTGGACTTCAAGCAGCATATCGAGGGACTTTCTGTTGACTGGATGCAGGAACTTAACTATTATGACAGAAAACGTATACACAATCTGAAATATTACACCTGGATCGAACAGCAGGGCAGAGAGCTTGATGAACTTAATGCCCAGTGGTACGACGAAGAAGAATACTGGGGCAGCATCCACAAGATGACGTCTGCTATCGATAAAAAGATCGACGAATTCAACAAAATGACAGGTTTGTTGTAACTCATATGAGGTAGGGTTTCCATTCTTATGGTTCCCTGCCTCTTTTAATTTTTTATTACAATGGCAATAATTCTAAAATAAATACAAACAGTGTTGCTGGCGCGCAACAACTCTGTTTGTTAAGCGCAGGTTCTATTTTTATCAAGACACACACGTGTGTTTTTCAAGGATCCTGGAACAAAAACAAGGAAGGGGTCTTCGCTTTGTATTTTGATGTCATAGTTAAAAACGGAACAGTTTATGATGGGAGTGGTGCTGAGAGTTTTAATTCCGATATCGGGATCAAAAATGGGGAAATTGAAACTATTGGTGATCTTTCAGCTTCAGAGGCAGGTAAGATTATTGATGCCAGAGGGTTGAATGTCGTCCCGGGTTTTATAGATACCCATAGCCATTCGGGACTCGAAGCTCTCGTCAAACCCGAGACTTCACATAATATAATGCAGGGTATTACAACCTGTACGGTAGGGCAGGATGCAATGGGAGCTGCCCCTGTTATCGATGAATATATAGAACCGTGGAAGAAAACCATGGCAGGTCTTGAGGGGGATTTTAAACCGGACTGGAAGTGGCGTTCGGTGAAGGAATATTTTGATAAACTTGACGAAAAGGATCTTGGTCCAAATTTTGCCTACCTTGCCCCCCATGGAAACATCAGATTATGTGCCATGGGCCTTGATAATAGAAAACCTACCACAGCAGAACTTGATAAAATGAAAGACCTTCTCCAGAAAAGTCTGGATGAGGGGGCTTTTGGTATGTCCACTGGCATGATCTATCCTCCCTGCAGTTTTGCCCGGACAGAGGAGTTTATTGAACTAGGCAAAGTTCTTAAGGATAATGATGCGGTTTTTGTTACTCACCAGAGAAGTGAAGCAGATACTATCATTGATTCAATGGATGAGATCATATCCATAGGTGAACAGAGCGGATGCAGGATCCATTTCTCCCATTTTAAAGTTGCAGGAAAGAAAAACTGGAAATATTTTGACGGTGTTCTTGAAAAGCTTGATCTTTGCTCGAAAAAGGGTATAAGGGTTTCCGTTGATCAGTATCCATATGTTGCCGGCAGTACAACTCTGAGTGTGATATTGCCGCCATGGGTTCATGATGGCGGAACTGAAAAGGTACTTGAAAGACTCAATGATGCTGATGCAAGAAAAAAGATGACCCATGACATTATTAATGGAATACATGGTTGGGATAATTTTGTTGATTTTGCAGGTCTGGATGGTATCTTCATAACATTTGTCAAAAGTGATAAAAACCAGAATGTGGTAGGCAAAAGTCTTGTCCAGCTTGGTGAGATGCGGGGCAAGGATCCCCTTGAGGCTACATATGACCTCCTTCTTGAAGAGGAAAATACAGCAGGTCTTGTCGACTTTTACGGACTCGAGGAACATGTAACTACGATCCTTAAGAGACCGGAGCAGAATGTATGCACAGACGGGATACTTGGGGGGAAGCCTCATCCGAGGGTTTATGGGACATATCCCAGGGTCCTTGGCAAATATGTAAGGGATGAAAAAGTACTCGACATGCAGACTGCTATCTACAAGATGACAGGCAAACCAGCAGAGGTCCTTGGAATAAGTGACAGGGGTTTCCTTAAAGAAGGGTATGCTGCAGACCTTGTATTATTCGATCCTGAAAAAGTTATAGATACTGCAGATTATGCAGATCCTATACAATTCCCGAATGGAATAGACTACGTCATTGTTAATGGCAGGATCCTTGTTGATCAGGGTAAACATACACCAGGCAAGGCAGGAAAGGTAATAAAATTTGCCGGGAGGTAGATTCTTTCAACTCCAGTCTATGTTGAATAGATCTAACTTAAAGAATTCTTCTGCAAGATCAAAATCTTTGTTTTTTAAAAAACTTTTTTATGGATAATAATATTTATCTTTAATGACAGGAGAGTATGTTTTCTCTTTTCATTTTCAAGACAAAGTAACTTATAAATCTACCAGAGGGGGAAGGAGTGATCAAAAAGGGCAGTTTACAGGGATAACGGTGTTTTTGTTTGCAGGATCAGTTGAAGTTTGGAACAATGCGATATGTAGATTTCAAGAGGAGGTAACCTTAATGGCAAAATTCAGCAGTCTATTGAAAAAGGTACTCGTAGTAGCTCTCGTTCTGAGTCTGGCGTTAACTTTTGCAGTTTCTTCAGTATCTGCAGCAGATAAACCGGAATACAAATGGAAATTTGCGCAGGCCAACGTAAGACCGACCCAGGCAAAATCTATGAAGCTTTTCTGTGACCTGGTAGGTGTATATACCGATGGCAGGATGGAGATCGAGTTTTTTGAGAATGCAATATTGGGAAACGAACAGGAAACTTTTCATGCAGTTCAGGATGGCAGTATCGAGATAGGCAACTTGCCCCCCTATGTAAATCTTGTTCCTGGAGGAATGTTTAACTGGATGCCTTGGACCATTTCATCATGGGATGAAGCCGTTATTGCTTTCGGACAGCCGGACGGAATACTCTACAAGGTCCTTGAAAAGGCCTATAATGAAGTGGGCATGCATATCCTTTATACCAACAGCCAGGGCCCTTATGGTCTCGGTAACAACGTTCGCCCGATCAAAAAACCAGAAGATCTTAAAAATCTTAAAATGAGAGTTTCTTCTTCACTTGGTTGCGTTATGGGACTTGTCAACATGGGTAAGGGTACGGGCATGACCGTAGAGACTGTGGCATGGAGTGAGCTCTACAACGCTCTTGGCAGGAATGTCGTTGATGGTTGCTGGAGTATGTGGCCCTCCCTTATAGAGGAAAGACACTATGAAGTTCTTGATTATTACACATCTCTTGACTGGATGTGGGATGCAAACCAGATCGCTGTTAACAAAGAAGCATGGGATGCTCTTCCTGATGATCTTAAAGAAGCCGTTACAAAGGCGGCCATGCAGGCTGAGATCCACCAGTACGAACTTTCACGCCGAGCGGTCAGAAAAATGCAGGAACAGCTTGCAAGTGAAGAAAGCTTTAACATCTATTATCCAACTTCAGAAGAAAGAGAAATGTTCAGGGAAAAAGCAGATATGCTTTCTGTCTGGGAAGAACTCTGCAAACCATGGCTTGAAAAACATTATCCAGGTCAGAACATGACAGAGAAGATCCTTGATGAGCTCGACAGGATCCATGAGCAGGTTAAGGGAAGCAATTAAAGAAATTATAGTGTTTAATTGATTTTTGTAATATGTGATATTGATTAAAAAATTTGCGGGGCTTCCTTTCTTTTACCGAATAAATAAGAGGAAGCCCCCTTATGAAAATCTTTCAAAAAACGATCTGAAAGTCCTTATCTTTGGGTAAAAGGTTTGTCTGGTATCTCAGTTTTAATCTATTTAAATAATTATGAATGGGAAAATTGTCGTTTTAATTTAGTTATAAATCATTTTAAACTTGATCATGGATGGTGATAATCCTTGTTGAAAATTATTCAGGATGGTCTTGCAAGACTTGAAAATGTTCTGTGTTCGGTCGGTCTGCTTGTCTCAACATTTCTGGTTTTTGCACAGGTGATCAACCGATACTGGCTTCATTTCGAAATAATGTGGCTCGGGGATATGTCTCTTTATATCTTTGTTTCTACCTATATACTTGCAATAGCAATGGCTGCTGCATATAAAGGTCACATAGCTGTTGAAATGATACAGTCGAAGTTCCTCAATGGAAAACCCTTTGGTCTAAGTATCTACAAGTTGCTTATGGATATTGTTTCGCTGATAGTAATACTTCTTTTTTCTCAGCCGGTTTATAACTTCTTTCTCAGGTCAATAAAATATCCGGAGTTTGGAACTCTGGTCAGATGGTTCAATACAAGTTGGCTGGTTTATATTCTTTTCGCTGTTATTGTACTTTGCGGCCTTCATGTTATTTACCATATCCTCGGGGATATTCATGAGATTAGAAAACAATACTGGCTGAATTCTGAAGGAGGAAAAGAATAGCTATGGAGACAGGAGTCGTCATTTCACTTGTAATATTTCTGTTGGGTATAGCCGTAGGCGTTCCCCTGGGATGGGTCTTCCTCGGAAGTACTGCGTTAGGGATGATATTACTGGGTTCTCCGCTTTCCTTTATGGCAGGGACCTTTTTTCATTCACTTTTTACACCTGTTGTAATGGCAATAGGTTTCTTTGTCTTTGCAGGAGCTCTCATTTCAGAGGCTGGTCTTGCAGACAGGATAGTTCGATTTTCATACGCCCTTGTGGGTAAAGTTAAGGGTGGTCTGATAGTAGTAGGGATAATTGCAACACTATTCATGAGTGCCCTGACCGGTTCTTCGGTTCCATGTATATCAGCACTTATACCTCTTCTTGTCCCGAGACTTGAAAAATATGGTTACAAGAGAAGTTACACTACAGCAGTTCTATGTTCTTCAAGTTTCCTTGGGTATCTTATTCCTCCAAGTGTACCGGCACTTATCTATTGTCTTGTAGCACAGCAATCGGTGGCAGCACTTTTTCTTGCAACGGTTTTCCCGGGACTTCTTCTTGCCATAGGATATGGCATTCTTAACTATTTCATAGTAGACAAATATACTTTTGAAGCTACTGAAATGCCTGAAAGACCGGAAACTCTGAAGGATTCATTAAAAGAACTTCTTTCTGCATCATGGGCTGCACTACCTGCCCTTGGCTGTCCGGTTCTTATTCTTGTGGGTATCTATGGAGGTATCTGTACTCCAAATGAGGCGGGAGCACTTGCGGTCTTTTACTGTATTTTTGTGGGTGTTTTTATTTACAGAGACCTTAAGTGGGGTAATTTCAGAAGGGCGACGACCAATACTCTCATAACTCTTGGAATGATAGCTCTTCTTCTTGGAGGAGGTACAGTTCTTACAAGATACCTGACCCTTCAGGGAGTGGCCCAGAGCCTTGCTGCCCTTATGCTTGGTCTTTTCGAGAACAAGTATCTTATCCTTATTTCCATAAATGTATTTCTGCTTCTTCTGGGTATGTTCCTTGACGGAATACCGATTCTTATCCTTGCTGTTCCTTTGATAATGCCCCTTGCCAAAGAGCTTGATATAAACATGGTTCATCTCGGATCCATGATAATTCTTAACATTGGGCTCGGAGTAATGACTCCGCCTTTTGCCATGTCGATCTTTGTCGGATCAAGGTTATCAGGAGTACCTGCAGGAGAATTGATGAAACCAATGCTGATGTATCTTTTGTTCGTCGGCATACCGGTTCTTATGATAACAACCTATGTGCCTTTCATTTCCTGCTGGTTGCCCACTGTTGCTTTGGGATCACAGATAGTAGGGCCATGGTGATCCGGTTACTTCATTATTAAGGAGATGGATTATGTCCGGTTATTATGATCTTGTTATAAGGAATGGAAAGGTAATTGACGGTACAGGAGATCCTTACGTGTTGTGCGATATAGCAGTCAAAGACGGCAATATCGCAGATATTGGTAACATTATTAAAAAAGAGACAAAAGAGATCGATGCAGAAGGGCATTTTGTAGTCCCGGGATTCATAGATCTGCACAATCATCTTGACCAGGGCATCCTTCAGTTCCCACGTGCTGAATCACATATAATGCAGGGTGTAACTTCTGCAGTGGTGGGTAATTGTGGTATGTCAATGGCTCCGTGTGAAACGTCAACACTTGAATTACTTAAAAATTACAATGAACCCTTTCTTCCATCTATGAGCAACTATCAATGGGACTGGACAGATCTTTCAGATTTTTTAAAAAAGGTCGAAGAACAGAATATTACAGTGAATCTTATTCCTCTTGTCGGACATGGAACCCTGAGGATCGCTGTAAAAGGTTTCAGCAATGAAGGTCTTGATGCTGAAGAAATGGAAAGAATGAAGGAACTGTTGCGTAAATGCCTTGAAGATGGAGCCTGGGGTCTGTCTTCAGGGTTAATATATCCGCCGGGGACTTATGCGGATGAAAATGAACTTATCGAGATCACAAAAGTTCTTTCTGAATATGGAGGGATTTACACTTCTCATATTCGCAATGAGGGAGGATTCCTTATAGAGTCAGTCAAAGAGGCGATAAGAATAGGAGAGGAAAACGGAATTCCTGTTCAGATATCCCATCATAAAGCTTTATCAAGTTCCAACTGGGGAAAAGTTGAACAGACTCTTTTGCTGGTAAAAGAAGCCAGGGAAAGGGGTGTAGATGTAGCAGTTGATGTTTATCCATACACAGCTGTAAGTACTACGATAACTTCACTTCTCCCGTCCTGGGCACTTGAGGGTGGGATCGCAGCTATGCTTGGCAGACTTGAAGACCCGGCGGCAAGGGATCAGATATTTAGAACTGTAAAGGAACCGCCCGGCAGGGGAGAAAGCCTTCTCAAAGATGTGAAGTGGGAAAATATTAAGATCTGTGAGTGTGCTGCAAAGCCGGAATATGAAGGGCTCACTCTGCATGAAATATGCGGAACAAACTCTTTCGGGAAGGAATCACTGGAAAGATTTCTTGACCTGTTGTCCGAAATACGGGGGAATGCCACCATGGCTGTTTTTGCAATGGATGAGAGTGATGTTGAAACTGTGATAGCAAGCCCATTTTCATCAATAATTTCCGATGCATGGGTTACCTCTCCTGATGCCGGGGGAAAACCTCATCCGAGGGCTTATGGAACATTCCCGAGAGTCTTTTCAAAGTATGTAAGAGAGAGAAAGATCCTTTCGATAGAGGAAGCAGTAAAAAAAATGACTTCCATGCCTGCTGAGAGAATAGGCTTATCGGACAGAGGCATACTGAAAACCGGATTCAAAGCGGATATAGTGATATTTAACGGTGAAGAGATCAATGACAGGGCTACTTTTCGTGATCCACACCAATATCCTGAGGGTATCAAATATGTCATTATTGATGGCAAAATTGTGGTTGAAGACGGTGTTTTTTCCGGAGTTCGCCCGGGGATTGTTCTGAAACGCGAAAATGTTTCTGAAATAAATCCTGATAATCCAGTAAATCTTAATAGTTGATATGGCGAATACAGAGGAGGAGAGTAAGTGAGCAAAAAAATGTACAGCGATATCGAGATAGCGCGACAGGCAGAGATGGAACCCATAGAGGAAATAGCCTCGAAGG
>Ga0209947_1000009_pt1 | contig 80546 bp, 70 predicted proteins | sample SalPonR2_B_D2_MG_FD_185706 | JGI IMG/M metagenome (GOLD analysis project Ga0209947, IMG submission 185706) | Salt pond soil microbial communities from South San Francisco under conditions of wetland restoration - Salt Pond MetaG R2_B_D2_MG... ...
GAGCCACGGCTCTCCTTTCGAGATGGACGGGAGCAGTTTTGGAAGAGGATGTACCCTATGATGATCTGGACATGATCCCCACGGGCCTTGAGGATGACGCTGTACACCTTCAGCACGTATATTATCTTTATATGGACATGCAGACCAGGTATTCAGACGTGAACATTGCAAATATTAAGCATGCCCTGATGAATTATGGAGCGGTGGCAGTTGGTGTCTACGCTGATGACGCCATGGCTGGGTACTGGCCAGCTTCAGATTATTATGATTCGTCAACATATGCTGCCTATATTCCCGAAGGTAATCCGGACCATCTCTCGGTGGGATCTGCCAACCACGAGGTGAGTATCGTGGGATGGGATAACACCTTTGCTTCCACAGACTTTCCCACCCAGCCTCCAGGGGATGGTGCATGGATAGTGAGGAACAGCTGGGGCACCAACTGGGGAGATGAAGGTTACTATTATCTTTCCTACTATGATTCAGTCCTTGATACAGGAGCGGCTTATGTTGGAGAGACTCCTGACAACTACAGGACTATTTATCATTATGACCCACTGGGCTGGGTTAACAGTTACAGCCCTGCAGAAAATGGAAATGATACAGCATGGATGGCGAATGTTTTTACTTCAGCCAGGACAGAAGTTCTTAAAGCAGTGAGTTTTTATACTGGAGGAAAGGGCAACACTTACGAGATATCCCTTATCGATGGTATTGATGGGGAAGTTATCTATGGTCCCCAGTCAGGTACGTTGCCTGACCCTGGTTACCATACAGTGGATCTGGAGGAACCCCTTCTTTTTGAGAAAGGGAAAGAACTGGCAGTTTCAGTACAACTCACAACTCCAGGGTATGATTATCCAGTGGCATTAGAATACAGTTATCCCGGGTATACAGACAATGCCACGGCCCTTCCGGGGCAGAGCTATGTCAGTGAAGATGGGGATAACTGGGTGGACACGACTTCCGTGAATGAAACTGCGAACGTCTGCCTCAAGGCCTTTGCCGGACCTGCCTCACTTAATATTCCAGGTCTGAGGAATATTGAAGAGTCTGATCTTACAGGAACTCCTGAGGGTGATCTTGCTCTTGAAAAGGCTGAAGATACCATTGAAAAACTGGATCCCGTTTCATTCGATATTCAGGCAGATGGTTTTCGTGTCCTGGATTTGATGGACTACAGGATCCTCACAGGAATGATCGAATCCGGTGAGACGGGAATAGAGTTAGAAGCTTCATCAATTCCATATCATGATAAAAGGAAGTATGAGAGGTATATTTTACTTTTGGCGTGGAATTATGACACTGAAAGATTTGATGTTATATCGGCTGAAAGAAGTGATAAATTAAGCTCTTCCACAGATGGATCCCTTTTCATGATCGAGGATGGAGGCGTTTATGAATCGCCAAAGGGTTCCGATGGCGTTCTAAGGGATCTTCAGGTCATGGAGGTGGTTGTGACATCTGATCCGTTACCTGAGACTTCAGGTGGCGGGTGTGCTACAGGGAAATTTCCTTTATTTGCCCTGCTCCTTCTGGTCCCATCCCTTCTGCTTTCAAGGAGATTTAGATGATTGCAGTTTAAGATCCATAGAACATTTATAAGGGCCTTCGTTAATTTATAGCGAGGGCCCTTTTTCATTTCTTTGTTACTCTGGTAGTATATCAGTGTAATGCCTTAAAAATTCAGGGGGTGGGCTATATGAAAAGAGGATACATCACTTCCACAGTTATTCTGATGTTTATATGGATGATCATCCTGTTTAATTCCTCCATGGTGGAAGCTTCAAGGATCACTGAAAAATACTACGAATATGATCATCAGGGCCAGGTTCTCGAGGCCTTTGTGGCCTGGGATGGAGCGATGGAAGGGGAAAGACCGGGGGTTATCGTGGTGCATGAGTGGAACGGTATAAATCCCCAGATACTGGAAAAGTGCCGAATGCTGGCTGAGTTCGGTTACCTGGCCTTTGCTGCGGATATCTACGGAAAGGGAATTCGTCCTGAGACCAGGGAAGAATCGGCAAGGCAGGCTGGGATCTACCGAAAGGACAGAGAACTAATGAGGGAAAGGGCGAATGCAGCCCTGACTGAGATAAGGAAACTTCCACAGGTTGATGGGGCCAGAATAGCCACTATGGGTTACTGTTTCGGAGGAGGAGTAGCTCTTGAGCATGCCAGAAGCGGTGCGGATATAAAGGGTGCTGTCAGTTTTCATGGTAATCTGGATACTCCTTATTCTGAAGATGCACAGAATATTCAGGCCAAAGTCCTTGTTCTTCACGGTGCCGCAGATCCATATGTTCCAATGGAGCAGGTGATGGATTTCCGCAAAGAGATGGAAGAAGCAGGAGTGGACTGGCAACTGGTAATGTATGGACATGCTGTCCACAGCTTTACTAACCCTGAAGCGGGGGATGATCCCTCCAGAGGGTCAGCCTATGACTCAAAAGCCAACAGAAGATCATGGGAAGCAATGATGCTTTTCTTTGAGGAGATCTTCAAGTAGATATGTGAAGAAAAATATTTTTATTTCGAGATACGCGGAGCATCGTGCTCCGCGTATCTCTTTAAGAATTTTGATGTAAGATCGAAGCGGATGGGAAAATCTTAAGGAGGGATCGAGTGTGAAAATTGAAAAGAAACTTGAAGAAATGGGGTATTCTCTGCCCCCGACACCAACACCTGCAGGAGCATATATACCTTTTCGAAGGACTGGAAACCTGGTGTATATCTCCGGCCAGGGCTCAATGGTGGAAGGTGAGTTGAAGTATGCGGGCAAAGTTGGTTCAGACGTGACGGAAGAGGAGGGGTATGAAGCCTCCAGAATAAGTGTCATAAATCTTTTGTCCATTCTGAAAAGTGCCATCGGAGACCTGGACAAGGTAGTCCAGGTAATTAATCTTCACGGTTTTGTGAACAGTGCACCAGGTTTTGTTCGACAGCCCATGGTTATTAACGGAGCTTCTGAGTTCCTGGTGGATCTTTTTGGTGAAAAGGGAAGACATTCCCGGTGTGCTCTTTCGTGTAACGAATTACCCTTTGATACACCTGTAGAGATCGAAATGATAGTTGAAGTGGAGGACTAAAGTCTGGATATTGACTTTTCTCCTTTTGACGAATACTATATGTCACAATATTCAAAAATATATTAAGGAGGAGCCGAAATGAAGCTGACAGGAAATATTACTTTCATGGTTATTAAAGGCATGATCATTTCTATTATTCTCAGCAGCGGTTCCCCTCCTGGTGTTAAAGGTATCTGATCACCTTTAAATGACCATCAGGCCGGATCCGCATTTTTTGCGGTATCCGGCTTTTTTTATTGGAAATAGAGAAAAGAGTGGAATTCCCTGCTGGTCAATTAGTTCCGGCGTAAAGGAAAAAGAATATTTTATCAGAGGAGGAGATAATAGTGGAGAGTAAAGCAAATGTGTCTTTAGAACTGATCAATGAAGCTGCTGAGAGTATTTACAGAAGTTTCCGGGGAGGAGGAGCTCTTGACAGGAATATGGCGGATAGGTTCAGTTTCGAGGTTGAAGATGGATATCATGTTCAGGAAAAAGTTACCGAACTCAAGAAGGACAGGGGCGGAGAGAAGGTCAGGGGATATAAGATAAGCCTCACCAGCCAGGAAACCCAGAATTGGTTCAATGCCTTGGAACCAGCTTATGGAACACTCACAGATTTAAATATTTCAGGAAGTTTCCTCTCAATGTCAGAAATGTCTGAGCCTCTTGTAGAGAGTGAACTTATGTTCTTTGTTGAAAAGGATATTAAAGGTATTACTGATGACCGGGATCTTTTGGGAAAAGTCAGTGTGGCCGCTGGCATAGAAATACCCGATTCCCGTTTTTCTGAATGGTTTCCGGAACTTTCTCTTGGAACTATCGTTGCAGATAATGCCGTATCAGGAAGAATAGTATATGGATCTAAAAGAAAAAAACTTACTTATGAGGAATTAGGCGATCTGGATCTTCAGTTATTTTTCAACAATGAACAGATCGCGAAAGGTCATTCCAGCGAGGTTTTAGGGAATCCCCTGGAATCTTTAAAATGGCTTGTCAGGAAACTGGAGTACAGGGGAGATCATCTCAGAAAAGGTATGGTGGTTTCATCTGGAACTTTTGTCCTGCCCCTGAAACTACAGAGAGGTCATTATCTTGCTTCATATAGTCTTCTGGGAGATGTTGAACTAATTGTTGGTTGAAAAAATAAAGCAACAGGATGAATTCAGTCCTCTGAAGTACTCGATCCGGTCCCCGGGGGGGGCAAACGCTTTGGGGATCTTCTGGAGTTTTCACAGGACTGAGTTTTCACCCCGCAAATTTGTTTTTTCAGCTCAGTTTTCCGCTTCTGTTCAGGTGACGTAATCAGGTATATCGGCTTTCATGGGAATTACTGAAGTATCTTCTTCAAGTATCTGTACTGCCCTGGCCTTGAATATAAAGACGACATTTGTATTTATGTCTAATTCCAGTTCTTCATATGAGCTTGCAGTTACAACAGCATGCAATTCAAGTTCTCCCTTTCTACCCGAAAGCCATACAAGAGGCCCTCTTTTTTCCACTCCTTCGATGTTCATTTCCATTTGATTCCTTGAAGATACCGCCATGGGTTCCCTTGCAACCATGATATCTTCTGGCCTGACCGAAAAGAGTATTTCCTGATCCTTTTCCATATATTTGCTGCCTGCGGAGTAGAAGTATTCTCCTTTACATTTTATGGTGGAGTTACAAATGTGATCAGATTCAGTTATTGTTCCTGCAAGGATGTTCCTTGCTCCTACAAGTCCAGCTACATATCCGGGTCTTGGACACTGGAATACTTCGTCGGGAGTTCCCGACTGCAGAAGAGCTCCATCATGGATAACAGCTACTTTGTCAGCAAGAGCCCATACATCCTCACTGTCATGGGTGACATGCAGGACGGTAATTCCCAGATCTCTGACGGTTGATCTCACAAGCTGGCGCATCTTTTCTCTTGATGAAAGGTCCAGAGCGCTGAATGCTTCATCCATGAGAAGAATCTCGGGTTTTGTGATTAGAGCCCTTGCAAGAGCCACTCTCTGCTGCTCGCCCCCGGAGAGTGTGGAAATATTTCTGTGGAGCAGCCCGTCGATGTGAAGGTTTTTTGAAATATCAAGAACGCTTTCATGGATTTCTGTCTTTTTAAGAGATTTTTCCTTTAGACCAAAAGCGATATTGTTGAAGACATCAAGGTGTGGGAAAAGCATATAATCCTGGTAAACTATTCCAAGTTTTCGTTTTTCGGGAGGGAGGTTAGTGACGTCCTCGCCTCTCAGGAAAACTTTTCCATGTTTGGGAGAGAACCCTCCCATTATCGTCTCAAGGAGGATGCTCTTTCCTGCTCCCGATGCTCCCAGGAGGCAGCAATATGATCCTTCAGGTACTCCAAAAGAGACTTTTCTAAGGGAAAATTCTCCCAGGTCCACGGAAAGATCCTTCACGGTCAGGATATCCATCACAGTACTACCTCCCTGTTGAGAAGTTCAAAAACAATAATGGCGCCCAGTGAGATCGTTATGAGGATTATTCCCGATGTCATGGCCATGGCCAGGTTACCGTAGGATATGTTCAGGTAGAGGGTTATTGGAAGGGTCTCTGTATACATCCTTGTTCCTCCTGCAAGTATAAGCACGGTTCCAAAGCAGCCCATACAGCGCGCAAAAGCTATTACAGCAGCGGCAAAGAGGCCCCCTCTTGCCATTGGTACGGATACTCTGAAGAAGGCCTTCATGTGGCTGCAGCCAAGGCTCCTTGCGACGAGCTCATATCTTGGACTTATTCCCCTGAAAGTTCCATAAACTACCCTTATTGCATAAGGGGCAGCTGTAAAGACCTGTGCTACAACAATGGCAAATTTGCTGAAAACAACGTTTATGCCCATTCCCTTGAGGAAGTCTCCTAATGGCCCGTGTCCCAGAAGGAGAAGCAGACATAGACCAAGGACAAGTTCAGGAAATGCCATTGGCAGGTCAACAATGGTCCTGAGAAGGTGGTGCCCGGGAAAATGAAACCGTGCAAGTACGTACCCTATTGCAATGGCTAAGATCATTACTATAAAGACGGAAAGAAAGCTTGTAAGAAGAGATAATTTGACGCTGTATATCATCTCTTCAGAGAATGCGCTTTCGACGATCTCCGATCTTTCAGGCATGAATACCAGGGAAAGGATAGACCATATAAGAAGTCCTGAGAAGAGTACAGTTACTCCTCCCAGGGCTGCCCGAAATATTCTATTGCTCATATTTCAGAGGGATTCTTCAGGGGGAATCCCCATTTTTTCCAGACCTTTTTCCCGTCCTCAGAGGTAATGAACTGGATAAAGTCTTCTGCCATTTCTGTTTTTTTCGAATAGGAGACTACTGAAGCCGGAATTGTCTTGATTATATTTTTGGAAGGAGTGATGGGAATTATGGTCACTTTGCCCTTTGACTGGGCCCAGGTGGACTGGTCTTCCCATGCGATGGTTCCGTCAACCTGTCCGGTGGCAGTATAGATAAGAAGCTGGTTGGTCGTGCTTGGCTTTGCAACTACATTCTTTTCCACAGCTTCCTTAATTCCGTTCTTTTCAAGGATCTTGTTGCCCACTTTCCCAATTGCAGCTGCCTTTGAATCGGCCAGAGCCAGCCGAAGTCCATCTTTTGTGAGGTCATCCAGGCAATTGATGTTTCCGGGATTTTCTGCGGGAGCAAGAATTACAGGTACATGATAGCATATGGTTTCCATCCCTTTTTCAACTACCATGTTTTTCTCAAGGGCATCCTTTGTATATTTGTCGGCGCCGGGAATATATACGTCGCCGTTCTTGCGGGTGGCTATCATTCCGAAAAGTTCTCCGGAACCTGCGTAGATCATTCTTGTACTGCAGTCATATTTTTCCTGGAACTGAACTGCCAGTTCATCCATGGGTTTCATAAGACCAGCGCCGCAGTATATCAGAAGTGGGTCATCCTCTGAGCAGATACCTGTACTGGCACTTGCGGTAACAATAAACATTGCAATAAATATGAAAAGTAAAGCCAGACTTCCCTTTTTCATTATCAATAACACCTCCATAAAAATAACTCCCTCCGAACTTCGAAGGGAGTTACCACTCAATACAGCCATGGACTTCTCCTTTCCAAGCACGGGAGGTACTTCCGTTTCCAGAAGCACCCTTCGGCCTTAATCCATGGGATACCCGTTAGGATTTCAGGCTCGGAGAGTTTCATTCTACATGATAAAGGTTATTGGAAGTAGAATCAAGATAACAATAAATACTATGTGAAAAACAGGTTTTAAATTTCAGTTCAAAATAACTTTCTAACAGGTCGGATCTGGAGTAAATACAAGTGTACTATGGATATTAAGCCGTAAAGTGGGGTATATCTTATGTGTCCTTTTTCTCTGAGGCTAACTGTATGCCCATATCGAGGGTTTTCATGTTGATCTCGATAAATTTTTTCGGGATAAGGTCTTTGATGCTGTGTTTCAATGATCCTTCCGTGATGATCCCGCAGATCTCAAGGGTGAAGCCCAGCATTATCATGTTCATGAAGGAAGAACAGCCAGGTTCACTTGTTGCGATCTTGTTGAAGGGACAAACAAAATGCCTGATATCCTCATTGATCAGATCGATCCTTACAAGATCCTTGTCTGTTATAAGGACACCGTTTTTCCTGAGGCTGTCTTTGTATTTGTAAAATGAGCTTCCTGCAAGAGCTATCATGTAAGCAGGACTTTCAATAGCAGGGTAGATTATTCTGTTCATGGAGATTATAACGTCAGATGTAACTTCTCCTCCTCTCATATCTGCTGTGTAGTGTTTGGTCTGGAGGGCGAAGAACCCCTCATAGACCGAGGCAGCTCTTGCAAAGATCGAGGCAGCAAGAATTATTCCCTGGCCCCCTGTACCGGTGAATCTGAACTCCATTCTACTCATGATATCCAGCCTTTATGCGTAACCGTTCTATCTCGGAAGTCATTTCAGGAATCCCCATCTCATGTACAAATATACCCACAGGTATTTTGTCATTCTTGACAGTATCAGGCTTCCAGACATAAGTGTTGTCCCTTAGCTGTTCCATCATTGCAGGGGCGTTACCACGCATTCCTTCTATTTTCCCATAATGGACTGGACATTGGGATAATACCTCAATGAAGGAAAATCCTTTATGATCCAGTGCTTTCCGGATCGTAGCTGAAAGCTGCCTGGTATGGAAGGTGGTCCATCGTGCGACAAAGGTTCCGCCTGCTGCTTCTACTATTCTGCAGAGGTCAAAGGGTCTTTCTATTGTGCCAAATGGAGAGGATGATGTGGGTGAAAACCTTGGCGTGGTTGGTGCTGCCTGTCCTCCTGTCATCCCGTATATCCTGTTGTTAACAGTTATTACAGTTATATTTATGTTTCTTCTGGCTCCGTGGATCAGATGGTTTCCTCCAATGGCACCGGTATCACCATCTCCGGCTATTACCATTACGTTTATTTCTGGAAGGGCAAGTTTCAGACCCGTAGCTGCAGCGATCGCCCTGCCGTGGGTAACGTGAAGTACATCGGTATTATAAAAGGGGCTCGGTATCCATCCAGAGCAGCCTATTCCGGAGACAAAAGCGAAAGAATCGAAGTCTTTTCCGGAGGAGTCGATAGCTCTGAGGATACTTGCAGAGATTATGCCGTTTCCGCATCCCGGGCAGGTTTTATAATTGATCCCGTTCCTGAAATATTTCTTGAGAGGATGGTCAAAGTCGGACATTATAATGCCTCCCTGACTTTTTCGACTATCCTGGCAGGTTTGATAAGCGTTCCCAGTTTTTCCGGGGGAAGAAAAACAACTTTAGCCTTATCCAGTGCAGCTGACCTGACCATATGATATAACTGCCCCATATTGTTCTCACAGACAATAATTGTTTTCACCTTTTCGGATATTTCCCGGATCTCGTTTTCAGGGAAGGGCCAAACCGTTACTGGTCTGAAACTTCCGGCTGGAAGTCCCATGGACCGACAATCCTTTACGGCTGAAAGGCATGAGCGGAAGGTTGATCCCCATGAGACTACTGCAATTTCGGCATCTTCCATGTATTCCTTCTCCGTGAGTGAAATATCTTTAAGTGATCTTTCGATCTTATTTTTGAGGGTTTTGATTATGTAATCCATCAATTCGGCGTCAGCTACATTTCTGGATCCGTCAGGATAGTGGCTGGAGCCGGTTACATGTGCTTTCAGCCCTCTCCCGAAAACGGGCATTGGGGCAACTCCTTCAGGGCTGAGGAACATCTCCTGTCCAGGGCCGTCATACTTCTCTCTGATCTTTCTGTTCTCAATATTGATATCTTCCGGAAGATAAAAATCTACAGATTCGCTCATATGGCCAACAAGCCTGTCGCTGAGAACGAAGACAGGGGTTCGATATTTTTCCGATTTGTTAAAAGCCCAGATCGTGTGTTCGTACATTTCCTGTGGTGATGATGGAGCTATGGCAATTACGGGGTAATCGCCCTGTGATCCGTATTTAACCTGAAAAAGGTCTCCCTGAGAGCTGAGTCCTGTGCTTCCGGTTGATGGCCCGCCCCTCTGTACATTTACTATCACGCAGGGGGTTTCAGTCATTACTGCCAGGCCGATGTTCTCCTGCATAAGGCTTATGCCTGGCCCACAGGTGGCGGTCATTGCCTTTGCACCACCCCATGATGCACCTATAACTGATGCCATAGCGGCGATCTCGTCCTCTGTCTGCAGGAATGTGCCCCCCTCCTGAAATATTCTTCCTGACATGTGCTGCATTATTTCGCTGGCAGGAGTTATGGGATATCCGGCGTAAAACTGGCAACCTGCAGCCAGGGCACCCTCTGCACAGGCCAGATTGCCCATCAGGAAATCCCTGGAATGGGCAGATCTATTCTTCATCGTTTTTCACAACTATGGCGAAATCAGGACAATATACCATACAGTTACCACAGCCAGTACAACTATCGCTGTTTTTCACCACGGGATATCGGAATCCTGTTGAATTAAATTCATCAGAGAAGGTTAGAACATTTGAAGGACACATGGAAATGCATATGCCACAACCTTTGCATGCTTCGCTGTTAATATGGATCATCAATGAACCTCCTGATGTTATTCTTAAAATATTCATAATCCTGTCTTGTGTCTCAGTGTCCTGTGGTCATTTACATATCTCGGATAGTCTATTTTATAAATTTCTCCCTCGGGGATGGTTATAAGGTTCATTTTAAGCAGGCCGTTCAAAAAAATGCCTTTTTTTGTGTCTTCTGATGGTATAAAGGTGTTGTGCCCATAGAGATTATAAGTACCCTGACCTCCCGGCAAAAGTGAAAAATAGTGACTCATGTTAAATTGAAGGCCCTCTATTTCTACCATCGCGGTTCTGTTGAATATATGACTTTTCCGAAAGATCTTCCTTGCGGTATCCTCAATGTCATGGTTTCCAAGGGTTATAAAGATCTTTCTTTCCTGGTTATGGGAACCATATTCAAGGATACTTCTCAATCTTCTGAGTTTGATAGAGTAAAGGTCTTTGTCTCTTCTGTGCATACCGATCTTGACCTGGTCCACCAGGTCTCCAGTATGAAAGATCCATGGAGGATCCAGTGTCTTGACAAGTCTGTCCAGAGTGTTATAGAAAGTGGACGGAGTATCAGAAATGTGAAGGGCTACACGTCCATGCAGTTCCTTTATTTCCTCAGGAATAAAAGACAGATCGAGAATTTTGCAGACAAGTGATCTAAGATCCATTTTTACCTGCCATTTAAAACTTCCCCCATTATAAAAGCAAGAGATCCAAAAAATATCAGACCATAGTGGAATTAATAGCTTTACTTTTTGAAATACTCCATCAGTTTAAGGAGCCAGCCTTTTTTAAAATTTATAGCATCTGCTGGACATACTTCCTGACAGCAGAAACAGCGTACACATTTGTCATAATCATACTCAAGCCGGTTTCCCTGCTTCAGATCAATGGCTCCTGCCGAACACATTTTTATACATTCACCGCAACCTATGCATTTTTGTGGATCCTGAACAGGTCTTGACGTCAGGGAATTACCAAAATATCTCAGGAAAGGTGGAAGCACATGCAGATTGTCCAGAGAAGGAACCTCTACGTCGCTGAAAGGCTGTGAGAGAGTCATATCTCCTTCAAGTCTGATCTGTTGCGGATCTGCCTGGGAATATCCCGCTTTTCTGGCAGCCCTGTAAAGGGGGTATTTGTCCAGGGCAACTCCAAGGAGCCTGCAGAGAGTGATATCCATTGCCAGGGCGTCGGCGGATCCAGCAAGGATACCGAAATGTCTTGGTTTGCCATTCCCGGGACCGTGTCCTTCCATTCCCCATATTCCGTCCAGGATAGTAAGTGAAGGCCTTACTGCATTATAAATGTCGAGTAACAGGGTTGCAAAAATGTCTCTGTCGAGGCCAACCTTATAATGCCATTCTGCTTTTTCCTGGGCTACTATTGTACCGAACATGTTTTTAACACCCAGCGTAAGCAGCATCTGGCAATGTGTCTTCAACTTGGGAATATTTATTACAACATCCGAATCAAGCACTTTCGATGATATATTGAGATTCTTGAACCTTATACTATTTTGAGTGCTGGTCTTGCGGGTTTCCTTAAATTCTACCAGAGGTATTCCGGTCAGATCGGAGATTTCCCTGATGCCGGTTTTCCTGGAAATGAGTGAAAAAGGTTCAATGCCGGGAGGACTGTCACCTATGTATGGTTTTCCTCCTGCGTCAATGACCAGTTCAGCGATCGCCCTGACGACAGAAGGGTCAGTGGTGACTCTTCGCTCTGGATTTCTCGCGGAAAGCATGTTCGGCTTTAAAAGCACTTTATTTCCTCTTTTAAAAAAAGAGGGACTTCCCCCAAGATCTTCAATAATATTGCCCAGCCTGATCTTGAGGTTTCTGTATTCATAGTCCTGTTGGGATAAAACAACGACTTTATACAAGCTATCACTCCATAAGATCATTTTAAAAGACAGTCTTAATTGATCCTTTATATAATACACTTTCATTATGGATCAGTCACAATAGAAGGCAGTGTGTTTGGGAGGGGAGATATCTGACTTGCATGTCGATCTATAAGTAAGGCTGGATCTATATATTCAAAGAGTTAATTTACCTTGAAGGAATTTAGAGAGAGGAAATTATCACAAGTACAGGAAAAAGATATTATTTTGGAAAGAAATATCAATAATAGTATAATCTGTCTAATATACCTATCCTGCATTTGAAAAATTTCAATAACAGGTAAAGTATCTTTTTTGGAGGAGCCTTATGAATTCATCTGATAGAAGACAGGCAATATTGAACCTTTTGCGAAATTACCAGGAAACGATCAAGGGAAGTGAACTTGCTGAAAGATTTGAGGTAAGCAGGCAGGTCATAGTTCAGGATATAGCGGTGTTGAGGGCATCCGGAGAGCAGGTCGTTGCAACTCCTCAGGGATATATGATGATCAGTAGGAGTGGTAATTCAGATAGCATGAAAAAAACAATTGCGACAAAACATCAGGGCAACGAGGCAATCGATGAGGAACTGAAGATCATTGTTGATAATGGCGGAAAGATCCTGGACGTGATAGTTGAACATCCGGTTTATGGAGAGATCAGGGGCAACCTTATGATCACTACGAGACATGACATAGAGGATTTTATGAGCAGATTATTATCTGAAAATGCAGAACCCCTCTGCAGTCTTACTGAAGGAGTTCATTTGCATACTGTAGATGTTCCCGATGAAGAAGCATTTGAAAGGATAATTTCTGATTTGAAAAGGAAGGGATACTTGTTTCAGGAAGTATAAGATGTTATATTTTTTTAGCTTAATCTGACAAGACACCTGTCAATACATTCAGGGAGTGTGATTAAATGTCAATGAAACATTTTTCTTCGGGATCGATCCGCAATTATGTGATCAATGTTCTTAACGGGATGGCACTGGGACTTTTTGCATCCTTGATCATAGGCCTGATAATTAAACAGCTTGCTGGACTCGTAGACGCGTCAACAATATCTATGTTCGGAAGGGTAGCACAGCTTATGATGGGACCTGCAATAGGAGCTGGAGTAGCTCATAGTGTCGGAGCTTCACCCCTTGGGATATTTGCTTCCATGATCGCGGGAGCTATAGGAGCGGGAACAGTCTCTTTTGAAGGCAGCAGTGCGATCCTTCATATTGGGGAACCGGTCGGGGCACTTGTTGCCTCTCTTGCAGGAGCTGAAATTTCAAAACTCGTCAGAGGAAAAACTAAAGTAGATATAGTTCTTGTCCCAGCAGCTACTATAGTGGCTGGAGGTTTTGCAGGAGTATATGCCGGTCCATGGATATCTTCAATGATGTATATCCTGGGTAACATGATCAATCTGGCTACTCAGATGCACCCCCTTCCTATGGGTATCCTTGTGGCTGTCATGATGGGTATGATACTGACATTACCTATCAGCAGTGCAGCTCTTGCTATTTCTCTGGGGCTCAGTGGACTTGCTGCTGGAGCAGCAACGGTGGGTTGCTGTTGTCAAATGGTAGGGTTTGCTGTTCAGAGCTACCGTGAAAATGGATTTGGGGGCCTTATTGCCCAGGGACTTGGGACTTCCATGCTCCAGATACCAAATATTGTGAGAAATCCCTGGATATGGGTACCTCCGATCCTCAGTTCTGCTGTACTTGGTCCTGTAGCTACATTATTCTTCAAAATGGAGAATAACAGGATCGGTGCAGGAATGGGTACCAGCGGTCTGGTGGGTCAGTTCGGTACATTCGCAGAGATGGGGAACTCTGCATGGCCTGGAATGATCCTTCTTCATTTTATCCTGCCTGCAGTTTTAACATTCTTTTTTTCGGTATATATGAGAAATAAAAATTACATAAAACCCGGCGACATGAAACTTTAGGTATAGGTAAAGAACTGGATGATCATATATTTATCGTGTATACCCAACGCTATCAATCTGTTACTTGACAAGGTTAAATATACGATGTAAAAGAATAGTAAGAGATGAGAATAGATGACCTTCGACCTGTTTCGCCTCCCTGAGGAGTAACAGGCATCGGGTGATAGGAGCGATCCTTTCGCCGGCCGTGTTTGCAAAGGAGGAAAACCCTGTACAGGGTTTTCCTCCTTTATTTTTGTTGAGGAAAAAGGAGAAAAAAGTAACAATTAAGATCTTATTCAAGGAGGGACAAGTGATGGGTAAATTTGGTGATGTTCTGAGAGTTAATCTAAGTGACGGGACAGTAAAAACTGAACATGTTGATGAGAAGATGATGAGGGATTATGTAGGTGGCAGAGGCTATGCGTCGAAAGTTCTCTACGATGAACTGCCAGCAAACACTGATCCACTGTCACCAGAAAATAAACTCATTTTCTGTAACGGACCTCTCACTGGCAAAGGCGCTCCTGCTGCTGGCCGTTATATGGTCGTAACAAAGAGTCCGCTGACAGGTTATATTGCATCCAGTAATTCCGGTGGACAATGGGGGGCCGAGCTTGCCAAAGCCGGATGGTTCATGATAATAGTTGAAGGAAGGTCTTCTGAACCTATGTATCTCTGGATCCATGATGAGAAGGTGGAGTTACGGAAAGCCGGTTCATTCTGGGGGCTGGATACGAGTCAGACAACTGACAGGCTTCTGCTTGAAGTGGATGATGAAAAAGCAAGAGTAAGCTGTATAGGTCCTGCCGGAGAAAATCTTTCAAAAATAGCTGCCATAATAAATGAAAAGGGGCGTGCTGCCGGAAGAAGCGGAGTTGGAGCGGTAATGGGTTCCAAGAACCTCAAGGCCATAGTGGTCAGAGGAACCGGTTCTCCGAAGGTTGAGGATCCTGAGGCGCTGAGACAATCCCTTAAAAATGGTGTCGAAAAACTGAAGGCACATCCCGTTACAGGAGAGGGTCTTCCCGCCTATGGGACTGCTGTTCTGGTCAATGTTATCAACCAGTCAGGCGGATATCCCTACAAGAACTGGCAGAGTTCATATATGGAGACTGCCGATTCCCAGTCAGGAGAGACTCTTGCCAGTACCTATCTGCAGAAAAGATCACACTGTTTTGGATGTCCGATCGGTTGCGGAAGAGTCTCCAAGGTGGGAGACAAGGTAGGAGAGGGCCCCGAATATGAGACAATATTCGCCCTTGGATCATGCTGCGGTGTTGAACCTCTTGAACCGATCGTAAAAGCTAATTTTATCTGTAATGAATATGGTATGGATACCATAAGTGCAGGTGTTACTATTGCGGCTGCAATGGAACTTTATGAAAAAGGATATATTAAAAAGGAAGAACTGGACGGTGGTCCGGAACTTCATTTTGGTAATGCTGAAGCCATGGTCTACTGGACCCGCAAGATGGGTAAGGGAGAGGGGCTTGGAGCTAAACTAGCCGAAGGTTCATACAGACTGTGTGAGATGTACGGTCATCCAGAGTTTTCAATGTCCGTGAAGAAACAGGAGATGCCTGCTTATGATGCAAGGGCAATTCAGGGAATTGGGCTGAATTATGCTTTAAGCAACAGAGGTGGGTGTCATGTAAGAGGATACCTTATCTCCCCTGAAATTCTTGGAGTCCCGGAAAAACTTGATCCAGCTGAAATAAAGGGCAAACCTCAATGGGCAATGATCTTCCATGATCTTACTGCAGTCATAGATTCTTCAGGGATCTGTCTGTTCACATCCTTTGCCTTAGGTGCTGAAGACTATGCTGAGTATCTCAAGGCAGGTACTGGTTTCGACTATACAACCGAAGAAGTGATGAAATGCGGCGAGCGTATCTGGAACCTGGAAAGGATGTTTAACCTCAGGGAAGGCTTGACTCCTGATGAAGATACTCTTCCTGCGCGTCTTCTGGAAGACGCTATACCCGAAGGACCCAGCAAAGGTATGGTAAGTCGCGTAAAAGAGATGATCCCCGAGTATTACAGTCTTCGCGGCTGGGATGAAAAAGGTTATCCAACAAGAGAAAAACTTTCTGATCTCGGATTGAACTGATCTTTCTGGAAGAGAACTTCTTTGGAATTTGTGAAGATACTGCCTGAAACAATGCAAATCCAATATGCTGAAATGACAGACCTGGCATTTAAATGCCAGGTCTGTCATGCATATGAGATCTTTTCATAACCACAGATAATTACTCCATCTATTCAAGGAGGATACTTTCGTTGTGGAAAATAAAAGTCTTATGATCATGCGAAATCAGGCCATCCATCTATTTTCCCAAATGAAAGTTTGCCTCCGCTAAAAGTATACTGGGGTCTTAAATCCCTTAGCTGTATCTTCGGTGTCCTTTCAATATTTCCATTTAATATTACAAGGTCTGCAGGGAAACCTTTTTTTATTCTTCCACGATCATTTCCTCTATTAACGGCGATCTCCGGATTGACTGTATATAGGGAAATTGCCTCCATCAAAGAAAGGCACTGGTCGGGTCTCCAGACACTTTCAGGATCTCCCCGCCAGTTGATCCTGTTCACTGCTGCCCATATCCCTTCCATAGGATCGGGTTTTTCTACAGGTGCATCACTGGATCCTGTAACCAGAAGGTTATGCAGTATCATGTCTTTCCATGGATAACACCATTTTATCCGCCGATCGCCGAGCCTTTCTACTGCCATGTAGAGGTCACTTGGGACAAAAGCAGGCTGAATATCACAAGTAAGTCCAAGTTCCTGAAGTTTGTTCAGCTGATCAGGGCGACATATCTGAAGATGTATTACTCTGTGGGAAGGTACAGGAGAGATGCTTGTCCTTTCGATGGCATTAAGAAGCTGGTCAAGGGCTCTATCTCCTATTGTATGGAACTGTATCTGGATACTGTCCCTTTCTGCCTTTCCAATGATCTTTTCGAGAGACAGGCTGTCATGGTTCAGGATCCCGATATTATTCGGTTCTCCCTCATAGTGACTTGAGAGAGCTGCGGTTTTTCCACCAAGGGAGCCATCCAGAAAAACCTTAAGCCCCCCATAATGCAGCCTGTTATCAAAATCTGCCGGTTCGATATTATTCGGATCTTCCTGATCTGAATAATATGTGATCCTCAGCGGAAGCCTGTTTTTCCGGGCCAGGCTCTTATAGATCTCGAGGTTCTCACCGAGGCCATAAGACGGGGTACTGCATGTATGTGCTGAGGTTATGCCGAGAGAGGCAAGTTCAAAACATGTATCTGACAGTAGTTTTTCTTCCTGATCCCTGTCGACACTTTCATGCCACATTTTTACCTGAATAGGGAGTGCTTCTTTTTCCAGAAGGATCCCGTCAGTATTGTTTCGAACTCCGGATCTTTCAAGTGCAGCTGTATTGGCGATACTTACATGAGAGCATATCCTGACCAGAAAAACCGGATTAGGAATACCCGTTCCATCAATATCGTTTCTGTCTGGTATTGTTCCATCAGGCCAGTTGTTTTCGTTAAATCCTACTCCCCAGATCCATTCATCCGCTTCAAGGTCTGATGACCTGTCGAGCAACATGGACAACAGTTCATCTCTTGAAGCAGCATCAGAGAGATCCAGAGCTAATTTACGTCTGGCCAGGGCCCCGAGGTGAAGATGGGCATCTGTAAATCCTGGTAGAACAGTTTTACCAGAAAGATCAAGAGTTCTGGAGTCCAAATCCTCATAATTCCTTTGTATCTCACTATAAGTACCAGTCTGAAGGACTATTCCGTCTTTTAAAAGAATGGAATCGGCCCTGGGGCGCAAAGGGTCAAATGTTATGATATCTGCATTCTTTATCAGCAAGGCTGGCATTTTTCCCACTATATCCGACCTCCGGTCTGAACTTCTATTCTGCAGGGCTAAGGCTTTTCAGTATTCCCTCGATAAGCTGTTCTTTAAATTGCTGTCCTGTGGATTCAGATTCCTTTTCACTTCCCTTACCAACAGGAAAATTCAGTTTGATTTCTACCTGCCTGCTGTTCTCTTCCTCATCTTCTTCTCTGAACTCATCAATATTTATAAGATCGGAAAGGTATTCTTCTCCTCCGGTTACTTCAAGTTTTGTTATTGCTGGAGATTCCCTTGTCCCCTGAATGTGAAAATCTACCTGTCTATAATCTTTTTTCCCGACTTTTCCTACAAGACCGCCCATTATGTCGCTTAAAAGGTCAGCCCTGGCAAGAGTTACTTTCAGTGCGGTTTGAAGACCTCCCAGGAATGCATTTAATGCCTGAAGATTAACCTTCGTGTCTCCTTCAATATCTATCTTTCCATCATATTGTATATCCCCGTCAATGCCCAGATATTGATATAGAGGATCACGCAATGGCGCTTCAACTCTGCTCCCTGCAAGTATTGTTACTCCAAAACCGTCAATAAGAAAGTTGCTCCTTATCCTTCTGAAGGGTATGGTTTTTCTGTTGGTGGTTGAAGCTGCTGCTTCTATGGCCGAAAGGCCTCCGATATCACCATCAGTTACCAGTAGATCTCCCGTTCCAAAAATACTGAAAAGATCTGATCCCCTGCCTCTGACCTTAAGGTTCATATCTCCTTTGCCGGAAAGTTTAACTGGAATATCTTCCTGATCTTCTGCAGTTTTTCCAAGGTCCATACTCGTTACAGATAAATTGCCTTCCCATGACATGTCATCGAGATCCATGATCGCCATTGACTTCAGGTCCCCGCTGTAAACCGAAGCGTTCATGCCAGGGATCTCAATGCTTGTTCCATTGATCACGACAGGGCAATACAAATCTTTTATCTTAAGATCATTAAAGGCAAGTACCTCTGAAGAAATGATCCCCCTGGCAAGAATGAGCCCGGGGCGGTATTGACCGTTAATATCCAGATTGATCTTTCCTGTAATGATATTCTTTAGATTCCCCTCCATGTTGCGTAAGAGAAAAGGAATATCCAGTTTAGTGCCTGCCAGTTTGAAATCTGTCTCGAACCCCTTTTCAAGATCTATGGTTGCGTTCCCTTCAATATCAGCTTTTCCGATTTGAGCAAAGATAGCTTTCAGATCCAGGATCCTCTTTTTGAAGTCTCCCTGTATTATTAAATTATCAAGGGTTGTCCCTTCTGTAATAAGGTTGGGTGAATGGATACCAAATGCAATAACTGGTTCATCTGCCGTACCGGAAACTGAGAATTCCCCATATGTTTCTCCCTCTATGTCGACAGGAATCTTCCAGGGGAGCTTTTCAAGGGCAAGATTTTCAAAATTACCGCTCAGATCAAGTTCCGGTTTTTGAGAAAGCAGGACATGACCGCTACTGGAAAAGGTCCCTCCCAGTAGTTGTGCAGATCCTTCCATAATATCCAGTCTTCCTGGCTGCCATTCGACTTCTGCATTGAGTTTATTGGCTAACAATCTGCTGATAAGAGCCACTGGAGAATTGACAGCAAGTACAAGACGTTGGTTACGAAAACTGAAATTTCCGTCTATACTCTCTGCCTGGAACAGCGACTGAACTCTGAAATTTCCCGTTTTGAATGAACCACTGATATTCGGATCGTCAATCTTGCCTTTTATGGAAATAACTGCCTCTGCAGAGCCTGATATGCCATTGGGCGGAGACGGGACCAGCCTCAGGGTTTTTGAAATATCCCCTGTGGATGTTGTGATCCTGATATCGGTCCGGCTGCTTTTATCGAGGGCTATCTTTCCAGAGCCTGAAAGGCGTCCCTCAGGGACGAGACAGGAAAGTTCTCTGATGATCATGTCCGGCTTTTGATATTGAAGATCTGCTTTTATGTTAGTTATCTTTTCACCGTTGAGAACCAGAGAAGGTGAACTTAGATCTAACTGCACAGAAGGGTCTTTGACAGATCCTGTGGTTCTTGCTGTCATGTCAAATTTTCCCGTTGGGATCTGAGCTGCTGTTTCAGCAGGCAAAAAAGGCCTTATATTGGCAATGTCGAAATTCCTGACTGAGGTTAAAAGGTCGAGTGATGGTTCGTCCCCGAGCATTACAGTTCCCCTGGTGGAGAATGGTTCACCTTTCCAGTGCAAATCTGAATTGATACTTACAGTTTTCCCTTCGAACTCGATGTCCAGTTCTGTGTTTGTGATTTCCTGGTCCATAATGCTTATAGAACCTGATCTTGCGTATATTTTCCCCAGAAGGTTCTGAAGATCTCCGGAGACGTCACCCTCAAGTTCTTCTATGATACCTCTTGTTTCGGGCAACTGATTTCCCACGTTTTCAAGTTTGGACAGGTCGAGGTTTTTTGCAGAAAAAGAAAGATCGATGTTCCCCTTTTCAGACAGGGAAAGATCGGCGTTGAGGATCGAATCAAGCATATCTGCCTTGAGGCTGGAAAGAAGGAAAAGTGAACCGTCATACGAGATATTTCCCCTTACCCTTCTGATCCCGATATTCTGCAAAGCGGGTTCTTCAATATCAAGATCTCCTTTGAAAAATGGATCTTCGGGGTTGCCGGCCAGGGAGAAATTAAAATTTACAGTTCCCCTGATGTCAGGTCTTTTTTTTTCTGGCAGAAGAGAGGTAAAAGAACCCAGGTCGAGACTTGTTATTGATCCCTCTATGCTGAAATAGGGTGTGATATTGCCCTTTGCCTCCAGGATGCTTTTTTTGTTAAAAGTAGTCCTGAAAAGAGATAACGCAATATTATCTTCTGACATATCCATAACAAGTTCAGATCTTAAGGGTTTATCTCCGATATAACCATCAACTGAAGCATTTATCTTTTCAGGTGAAATACCAAGATCTGCACTTCTCAGAAGAATATCACTGACAATTTCAGGATATCTTATAGTCAGGTTGCGTATCTCAACGGGTATGTAGGGGAACCATATCGATCCTTCTTTTTCGGGGGGATCCTTTTTTGGCAGTTTTGAGTGGTCAATAAGTTCAATAACACCGTTCCTTATGATAACAGGGGCGACGAATTTCCCTTTTAGAAGGGTGTCGTAAGACAGGGCGATCCTAAATGTGCCCATGTTCATACTCAGAGCATCTTCTACAGAGACTGACAGACCTTCGATCTCGTATCCCCGGATAGGATTGCCAGCCAGTTTATCTATAGACACATGATATCCCGCTGTTCTTGCTGCAGATATCATCTGCTTCTTGAGGAATTCTGTTCCCATGTCGCGATCCCGGAGCAGAAAAAGTGCAGAAGCTCCGGCAAGGAACAATATCAGTAATGTAATTACAAAATATTTAAATATTTTTTTTAATACATATATCATTATTATCTTTCCTTTTAGTGGTTGTAATTCATTATATTATTATCCTGTAAACTATACTCTCTATAGGTAAAAATATCACACTGAAACAGAAACTGTATCCTATTCAGCTACAAAAATCAAATTCTGTCATTTTACCTGTAAAAGGTAGTGTATAATGCATTTGAATAACTCAGGAACCACGATCATAGTCAATGAATGGAGAGATAAAAATGCAGGATTTTAACATATGGCCTTTACTTATTTTCTTTTTTATATTATACCCCCAGTTTAATCAGTGGGCTCTCAGGATGAAACGCAACTCAGCAATAAGATCATGTGAATCAAAGAGAAAGAGCAGAGTTATAACATTGATCCACAGGCAGGAAAGTGTTGGATTTCTGGGGATGTTCTCCCGTAATTTCATAAATATTGAGGATTCCGAGGAGGTACTTAGAGCAATAAAACTTACCTCAGACGATACACCTATAGATCTCATTATTCACACACCAGGTGGACTTCTTCTTGCAGCTGAACAGATCGCCTATGCTCTTAATAACCATCCTGCCAAAGTAACGGTGGCAGTACCTCACTATGCCATGTCGGGGGGTACTCTGGTAGCTCTTGCTGCAGATGAGATCCTGATGGATAAACATGCGGTTCTTGGTCCTGTGGATCCCCAGATAGGTCAGTATCCAGCTGTTTCGATCCTTAAGACCGTTGCTGATAAACCCATAGCTGAAATAGATGATCAGACTCTTATATATGCTGATATCGGCAAAAAAGCTATTGAGCAGACGAGAAAATTTGTTGTAGATCTCCTGAAGGATAATATGGAAGAAGAAAAGGCAGAGGAGATAGCCAGAAAACTTACAGAGGGTCGATGGACCCACGATTATCCTATAAATCCGAAAGAAGCGCGGGAGATAGGTTTGCCAGTAAACACTGATTTTGATAGTAATATTTGCAATATAATAAGCCTTTACCCGCAGTCCGGTAAGGGCAGGCCTTCAGTTCAGTATATTCCCATGCCTTACCCCGGCAGCGGAGAGAAACAATCTTAAGGACCCCTTAGCGTAGGAGTCTTTTCCAGACGATCTTGTGAATGATCTGCAAACAGGGGTTTCGGCCATTACCGGAACCCCTGTGTTGCAGGAATGGAGATATTTAAGCATGTCGTGGTCAAGACGGTTTTCAGCAGATGTATTATCCCTTAAAAAAGAAAGGGTCAATCACGTTCTCAGAGCTATGAGACACAGGAATTACAGGATCTTTTTCTGTGGAGAGATCATATCTCTTACGGGACTCTGGATGCAGAGAGTTGCTATGGGGTGGCTGGTCTATCGTCTTACCGACTCTGCATTTATGCTTGGTGCTGTTGAGTTTGCAGGTCAGTTACCTGTATTTCTGTTCGGTATTTTTACCGGGGTGTTGCTGGAAAGCATGGATCTGAAAAGGATCATCTTCATTTGCCAGGTTCTCAGTATGCTTCATGCGTTTATTCTGGCTGTTCTTACTCTAAGTGGTTACGTTGAATACTGGCATATAATAATTCTGAGTGCGGTCCTGGGCATGGTAAATGCTTTTGAAATACCCGCCCGTCAGGCATTTGTGGTCCATCTCGTTGAAGATGGTGATGACCTTGGAAATGCAATAGCCCTGAATTCTTCTCTTTTCAATACGGCCAGGCTCGTTGGCCCTTCCATTGGTGGAGTTGCTATTGCCGCTTTTGGAGAGGGTATATGTTTTATAATGAATGGTTTCAGCTATTTTGCAACGCTCGTGGCGTTGATCCTGATGAAGCTGAAAGACTGTCGAAGGAATTTTGGAGAGAATGGAAGTTTTCTTCTTAACCTGCGTGAGGGATTTAACTATATTAAGGGGTTCAGCCCAATACGGAATACTTTGCTTACCCTTGCAGTGATAAGCTTTGCAGGGATCCCATACCTTGTACTTCTTCCGGTTTTCGCCAGAAATATACTTGAAGGAGGTCCTGACACTCTCGGTTTTCTCACTGCATCAAGCGGTTTTGGTGCTCTTTTAGGATCAGTACGACTCGCGTTGGCGAAAAAACCAATGGGAATGAACCGGACAATGGCCTTTTCAGTAACATTTTTTGGTTTTTTTATCGGGGTTTTTTCCTTTTCACACTCTGTTCCGCTTTCCATGATACTTATGGTGTTTACAGGTTTTTTCCTTGTATCTTCACTTGTTTCATGTAATACATATATACAATCTCTTGTGGATCATGACAAGAGAAGCCGGGTGATGAGTTTTTATATTTTTTCGATACTCGGAATAGCCCCTCTTGGCAGCCTCGTCTGTGGAAGCCTGGCATCCATAATAGGTGCACCTGCTACTTTTGTAGTTGGAGGAGCTGCCTGCATGGTTTCCGGTATATATCTTTTAAGAAAGACACGAAACATGTCCCGTGTAGCAGAACCGGTTTTCAGGAATAAGGGATATCTGTAAAGACGGTCTGCAGGTATCAGTTTTCCACTATGACTATACCCAGATATCCGTCAACCGTAACCGTTGAACCCTCTTTTATTATTTCTGCTGCGCCTGGAACCCCGGTGACACATGGGATCCCGTATTCCCTGGCGATTATTGCACCATGAATAAGCATCCCACCCCGGCGTTCAACAATACCTGCAGCCAGAGGGACGATAAAGGTCATGTCGGGCTCTATGGCATCACAGACGATGATCTCGTCTTTTTTAAAAGCCATAAGGTCTCCTTTGTTCCTTATCACCCTTGCTTTACCCGTTCCTGTCCCGGGACTTGCAGGTTGTCCTGTTGCCTGCCTGAAAAAAGCTGCACTACTTCTTTTCGAACTGTTATCAAGAGGGGATACTGAAGATCTATTGACGGGTTGATAATTATGGTTCTCGAGGCAAATCGAGACATCTTCTCCGGTAAGTTCAGAAGAGGGCATACTGCGGATCCAGTCAATTCTTTTTTTCCCTTCAAGAATAGCTCTGTTCACTTCATTTTCTATGGCTGCGAGGTAGATATTGTCATCATCTCTAAGCTTCCAGCTGGCTCTTCCGAGGTCAAGATATTCCAGAGCGAGTGACCTTTCTCCATCATCCTGGAAATGTGAAATAAAACTGTTGTATAGGTCAGAATTTGAGGAAGTACCTCTCAAGGGTTGTTCAGAAAGGGCAGACATTTCCAGTATAAACCTTGCAGCCCTCTTTTTTGAACTTTCGAGAGTTTCTCCGCTGGAGAGGGAGAAATCTCTGGCGAAAGAGTTAAACTGTTCCTTCAGTTCCGAAGGGATCTCCTGTCCCATTTCCAGTTTTCCCCTCAATTCCGGATCATCTTTTAACCTTCTGGCAAGGCCCAGAAGTGCATTATTTCTTTTGAGGCTTTTCATTTCAGTTCCCTTGAGAAGCAGAACAAATTCAAAGGGATCATCCGGCGACATGGTGTCATTATAAAATCTTCCAAAAAGCCTTGTTCCGTGGGCAAAAGGGATGAAGTCCCTTGTATATGTGAGGTTCCATTTATCAAGAATGTCCATTCTTTTTCGTATCTCAACGGCCAGGTCCTTATCGTCAAGGTCCTGTATATCAAGGGTTGTCATATTGTCAGCTTCCCGATCCATTTCAGGGAGCAATTCCTGTTCTATTTTAAATCGGAGTCTTTTCAGTTCATCAAAACTCACTTTCAGAGAAAGATATTTTTGGCGGTTGTCATCCTCTCCTGATATTGAAGTTATGGGTCTTGATTGAAGAAGGAAGAGGTCGTTATTCCGAAAGGTCCATTCAACATCCTGGGGGGAGCCGAAATACTCCTCACTTTTTTGGGAAAGCAGGAATACATCTTTAACCTCGTCTCGGTTCAGAGGAGGTTTTTTAATTTCACCATTTTTGCTTTTCATTGAAGCAGTTCCTTTTTCAGCAGCAACTATGGTTATATCCCTGAGAGAAGGTTCTTTGTGGGACAGGATTTCACCATTTTCCCTGGAAATGATCCATCTGTCAGGCTCAACAGAACCATCGACCAGTCCCTGGTTAAGTCCCCAGACCGATTCTACTATTGATTCGTTCTTTTTCAGAGGATTTATGCTGAAGGCAACACCCGATCTCTGCCCTTCTGCAAGTTCCTGGATAACCACGGCCATGGCGCTTTTTTTAACATCAAGAGCAAGTTCTCTGCGATAGAGGAGAGCTGTATCTGACCAGAGAGATGCCCAGACAAGCTTTATGCTTTGAAGTATTGATTCTTCGCCTGTAACATTCACGAAAGATTCATGGAGTCCTGCAAAAGATGTTTCAGCACTGTCTTCAGAACATGATGATGAACGTACAACAACCGGTACATTACTGAATCGTTTTTTAAGATCCTCTTTCAGGGTTTTACGGATCCAGGGAGGTATTGAAGTTGAAAGAAAATAATTACGTATCCTGAGAGACAGGTCCCAGATCTCTTCCCAGCGCATTTCATTAAAAGATTTACGGTTCATTTCCATAAGTATCCTGTTGTCCAATCCCGTTTCATTTACAAAGGTCCGGTAAGCATGGGTTGTTATACACAGACCTTCAGGGACGTGGATACCATGTTGGAGCAGTCTTGAAAGGGCCCACGCCTTCCCGCCTGAAATATCTTTGTGTGCCTCCGTTATTTTTTTCAGCGGAATAATCAAATCAGTCATGGACCGTGACCTCTCTTACATTCTGGAAACTTGTAACAAGTATATATTTCCTAATATTTACCTGGATAATTGCCACAGTGGGGGAGGATAGAAAAGCGGATAGATATTCATGCTGTTCTTTCATTAGTGCCAGAGCATTTTCCCTCTCGGTATCATGGAGTTCTCTGGCGTGGCCTATTGACGTCAGTGCACTTGCAGAGTAAAGGTCAGAAACAGAATTTGTTCTTGTATCCATTAGCATGGAGACATTACTGTTCCAGTTCAGATTGGCAAATTTCCGAGTAACACGAGATGTGGCGAACCAGAGAGTTGTCATATCTTCTGATGCGCTGAATGAAACAAGAGTGGTCCAGGGACCTTCTTTTCCCTGGGTAGCAAGAACCGCTGTAAGTCTTGATCTGAGGATCTGGTTTATCTCTTCAGAGATATTATCAGTATGGTCTCCCATGATCTTCATGACTCCTCTCGTGAAAATGTAAAAGATTATTTATATATCATATCAGACTAACATTATAAAAGAGTTTTTCTATACGAAATCTGGATGCGATATTGTACTGTTTAAAAGGGTGATGCTTTGACATGAAGTTGTCGTTGAGCTAAAATTACGGTGTATTGGTAAGACCAATGACCCAGACGTTCAAATCCTTTAGCTTTCAATTAGGGGGGATTGGATTAAACATTATGGGGAACAGTTTTGACAAGATAAACAAGAAAACTTTTGCACAAATGATAATCGAACAGATCAAGCGAAGGATACTTGCAGGAGAATTAGAACCCGGTGAAAAACTACCATCAGAAAGGGTCCTTGCAGAGAAGTTCTCTGTAAGCAGGGCGACTGTAAGAGAGGCTCTAAGAGCTCTTCAGTATATGGATATTCTCGTGATCAGGCAAAATGACGGAACCTACCTTGTTAATGATCTAAACCTTCTATACGATCATTTTAAAACTTCCTATCTTATGAAGCAGTTCACTTTCCTTGAATTACTGGAAGCCCGAAAATATCTTGAAGTTGTGATCGCAATGCTTGCAGCTGAACGGGCCTCTCCTGAACAACTGCAGAATCTCAGGGAGATCCATGAGAAAGAGATCAGGACACAGGTCAGCCGGGAGGACTTCCTTGAAGCTGATGTTTCCTTTCATATGGCTCTGGCAGAAGCCTGTGAAAATTCTTTCTTTGTAAAAATGATAGAGCCGGTCAGACAGCTTTTGAGAGAATCAAATCTCGATCAGTACAGAAAACCAGCTCAGATCCAGGTTACCATTGATTATCACAGGCAGATACTTGAAGCCCTGGAAAACAGAAATGCGGAAAAGGCTTCAAGCGCAATGAGATCTCATTTGGACAATATAGTTAAAACAACATCAGAAATATACAGAAAGGAACATATATCCAACGGTAAAAAGGGAAATAGCCAAGTTTAAATAACAAAAGTTATAAGGGGTGAGAACAGTGAATATTTCTCTTATTGATAAAACGAAAGGTTTTCTTTCCCTCAAGCTCATAAATAATATTACTTCCAGGATGCAGGAAGGTGACATTGAGGGGGTAGCCGATGTTTTTGAATCCCTGGGCAGAATAGCTCCTGCCAAGTATCACAGGGAAAGTTTCAGGCTGCTGGCAAACAAGATCAGGAATAATGATCCTTTCGCCCAGCCTTTTTTCAGACTTGTCAGGGAGCTTGATACCCACTGCCTTCAGAAGTTAATGCAGAATGTGTTTGTCAATTTCATGGTTATCGGGCGAGCTATCCGTGACAGAAAACAGAAGGAATATGGTGTCCACCTTCCAAATTTCATGGTCATAAGTCCTACGATGAAATGTAATCTTCATTGTAAAGGATGTTATGCTGCAGAATATGACCAGTCAAATGATATGACCTTTGAGGAAATGGATAAAATATTAACTGAGGGTAAATCCCTGGGAATGTATTTTTATACATTCTCAGGAGGTGAAGCTATCATGCACCCGAGAATATTTGACCTCTGGGAAAAGCACAGTGACTGTTACTTCCAATTCTATACTAATGGAACCCTTCTTGATGAAAAGACAGTAGATCGTCTCTATGAGCTTGGTAATGTGGCCCCGATGCTATCTATTGAAGGAACCAGGGAACAGACTGATGCAAGGAGAGGGCAGGGGGTATATGATCGGATAATTGACGCCTTTGGCAGAATGAAAAAAAGAGGAATGGCTTTTGGTTTCAGTACAACCTTTACAAGTGCGAATGCTGACTATATTGTCAGCAACGATTTTGTGGCCAGGATGGTAGAGCTTGGATGTTCTTTCGGGTGGATCTTTCAGTATATTCCCATAGGACTCAAGCCAGACCTTACCTATATGGCCTCGCCCGAGCAGAGGAACAGGCTCAGGGAAAAGGTTGCCGAAATAAGAGAAAGCCATGAATATCCCATTCTTTTTGGAGATTTCTGGAATGATGGTCCATACGTGGATGGTTGTATGGCAGGAGGCAGGAGGTATTGGCATGTTATACACAACGGACTTGTGGAACCGTGTGTATTTGCTCCTTTTGCTGTAGATAACATAAAGGAAAAAAGTATAGTTGAAATTGCAAAAAGTCCATTCTTCAAGGCTATACGGGATGCTCAGCCCTACGATGACGATGATCTGCTTCGTCCATGCATGATCATTGACCATCCGGAAATCCTGAGAGAGCTTGTAAAGAAATTTCACGCAGTTCCATGTCACAAGGGGCTGGGTGCAATGCTTGAAGGAGAAGTGGCTGACGGCCTGGACGATTATGCAGAAAGGATGAAAGAAATATACGATCCCGTATGGGACAGTTACTGGAGACAAAAATACTGGAAAGCCCTTGAGAGGGAGGATGATGAGTATATTCTGGGCAAGGCCCGAAAACATCTTCCTGTTGGGTGTTCTGAATGTCAGAAATGTGGTGGATGTAAATAGATAATTCAATATGGAAAAAAGGCAGAGCAGGGGTTTTGATCTAAACCTCTGCTTTGCCTTTTTATTATTACAGCCTGTTATCTCCATTAAGGATATTTCCAAGTCCTCCCAGAAGAGATCCTTCACCTCTGTCTTTGCTGCCCCCCTGGGGTGCTGCTTTAAGCATCCTGCCTGCGAGCCTTGAAAAAGGAAGAGATTGAAGCCATATTCTGCCTGGTCCAGTAAGATTAGCCAGAAAAAGGCCTTCACCCCCGAATAGTGCAGTTTTGATATTTCCAATTCTTTGAATATCAAAACTTACCTTACTATCGAACGCCACTACGCATCCGGTATCTACCTGAAGAGTTTGACCAGCTCTCAGCTCTTTTTCAAGTACTGTGCCTCCTGCATGTATAAAGACCATTCCGTCACCTTCGAGTTTCTCCATTATGAAACCTTCTCCACCAAACAGACCCGTAAGTATCCGTTTCTGAAAATAAATATCTATGGATACTCCCTTTGCCGCACAGAGAAAACTGTCTTTCTGGCATATAAGTGTTCCTCCTACAGAGGGTAGGTTCAGGGGAATAACATTGCCCGGGAAGGGTGCACCAAAAGCTATATCAGCTTTACCGGTTCCCTGGTGTGTAAACACTGTTGTAAAAAGGCTTTCCCCTGAAATAACTCTTTTCCCGGCTCCAACAAGCTTGTCAAAGATCCCCCCCTGCTGGTTTTTTTGAGAACCATCTCCAAAAATACTTTCCATGGTGATTGAAGGGTCCATGTACATCATTGCACCCGCTTCGGCAACAGCGCTTTCTCCCGGGTCAAGCTCGATCTCCACGAACTGCATCTCACTTCCCTGTATAGTGAAATCCACTTCATCGCTCATTCGATTCGTGGTCGGAGGAGGAGTTGCTGTTCTTTCGTTGTTATCATTCAGCTCATCAATGGCCGATATAGGCAGCCATTGGCTGAAACCATCTCTCCAGGCATATCCGAAGGAGTCCTGACGCACCATTTTTCTTGCTTCGTCTGGAGATAACGGGCCAAGCTGTTGACCATCAATAAAAAGATACCATTTCAATTTTAATCTCTCCTTTGTTTTGAAATAATATGATCCAATTATGACAAATTATGTATTTTCAATCCCATTATAATGTTTTTAAATTCATAACTTATAAAAGTATGCTGAAAAGAGGTTTCTGAATAAGATATAATTTCTCAGTAAATACCAGTAAATATTTAATTATATCTCCAGGGAGGGTTATAAATGCAGTTTTTTGCGGATAACATGGCACCATTGATCCTTTATTTATGCGCGATCTCTATGTTCATGCTGGGGATCAGACGCTTCAGAGCGGGACAGCCCATCAGGGCGATAGCCAGGATCGCTTTTGCCATAGTAATGGCAATAATGGGCTGGGCATTGCCGGGTATCTGAGTTTTTATGGCAAAGGTTCATATGGATGTTCTGTCAACGTTAACCTTTAATAAGGCAGACAGCTGTTTACCTGACCTTCTGATTCTGTTACCATGAAAAAAGTTCCCTCTCTATCTGGTTAATGTATAATAATATTATCTGAAAGATATTATGAGGGGAAAAGATCGACAAAAAGGAGGAAGGTCAAATGGTAGATATGAGTTCCAGTTATATGGGTGTCAAGTTGGTTAATCCATTTGTTGTCGGAGCATGCGAGATGACTTCAAATCTGGATAGTATAAGGAAGATGGAGAAAGCAGGTGCAGGAGGGATCGTTATAAAGTCCCTTTTTGAGGAGCAGATCCAGCTGGAAAGACTTCGTCTTGATGACCAGTTGACAGAGTATGATGAGATGCATGCCGAGATGCTGGATATTCATCCTACGCTCGAACATGGTGGCCCTGATGAATACCTTTATTGGGTTAAACAGGCCAGGGAAGCGGTTGAAATCCCTGTTTTTGCAAGTCTTAATGCGGTTAATCCAGAGACATGGGTTGAATATGCAAAGCTTCTCGAGAACACCGGTGTTGATGGTCTGGAGCTGAATTTTTATCTAACTCCTGTTGATATGAATAAAGAAAGCAAAGACATCGAAAAAGAACAGCTGGAAACATTGGCTGCAGTTAGAAAAGCAGTTTCCATTCCCCTGGGGGTAAAATTAAGTCCATTTTATGCTAACCCCCTTAACGTAATCAAAAAGATGGACGATACAGGCGTTGATGGTGTTGTTGTGTTCAACCGCTTTTTTCAGCCCGATATCGACGTAAAAGAAGAGAAACCTTCTATGGGATTTAACTTGAGTTATGAGGGGGCCCATAAACTTCCGCTGCGTTTCTCAGGTCTTTTGTACGGAAATATAAGTGCTGATATTTGTGCGAGTTCCGGAATCTTTACAGGACTGGATGCAGCTCGACTTATCCTCGCTGGAGCTGGAAGTATCCAGGTGGTAAGTGCTATATACAGGAAAAATATCGATCACCTGAATACAATGATCTCGGGCCTTTCAGAATGGATGAAAGACAAGGGGTACGGATCACTTGATGATCTCAGGGGTAAAATGAGCAAGAAAAACAGCTCTGATCCATTTGCCTATGAGAGGGCACAATATGTCGGGATGCTTATGAAGCCAGAAAAAATAATGCGGAACTATCCCCGTACATGATAGAAAGAACAACTTTTTCTCATTTTCCAAACACGAAGGTGATATACTTTTTTGAAATAGTATTGAATTTCGGAGGTTCATAATGAGAAAGAGTGACAGGGAAATAACAGATATTCAGGAGATAGAGGAAATACTGAATAAAGGAAAAGTCTGTTCTATTGCTTTTTGCAATGAGGGTCGACCTTATGTTGTGCCAATGAACTATGGCTACAGGGATAGTGAACTGTATCTTCATTCTGCTCTTTCAGGGAAAAAAGTTGATCTTGCTCAAAAGAACCCGGGAGTTTGCTGTACTGTCTATCTCGAAGAAAAGATCATATCTTCAGCGGAACCATGTGAGTGGACATGTAATTACAGGAGTGTTATAGCAGATGGTGAAGTTGAATTCCTTTCAGGTGAAAAGGAGAAATCAGAAGGACTTAATGTTCTAATGGAACACTATGCAGGTAAATCTTTTGAATTTCCTGCGGAAGCCCTTTCAAGGGTTCTGGTATGGAGGGTCCGGCTGAGTAACATAACAGGAAAAAAACATAAATAAGTGTTTAGAGAAAAAGTTAAAATGATTAAAGGTATGGCCACTGTGGATAATTAAATTACAGCAGTGGCCATGCCTTTAACTGTGATTACACTATTATTTGAGGTTGTGGTAAGCTTTAGAACGCTCTGAAAGAAAACAGGAACAGCCACGTTAAAACTGTAAACAGTTCTATCGAATTTTTATTTTGGAGGGGTGTTTGAATAGTGCAGATCATAAAGAAACCTGAAGATGCATGGTATTTGATCTTTTCAGGTGATGTTTCCCAGAAAGTTGGGCTTGTACCTACAATGGGTTATCTTCATGAGGGGCATTTATCCCTGGTCAGGCGCTGCAGGAAGGAAAACGAAAAATGTGTTGTTTCAATTTTTGTAAATCCTATCCAATTCGGTCCTGATGAAGATCTTGAATCATATCCAAGAAATATGGAAAAGGACCTTTCCCTGCTGGAACGGGAAGGGGTTGACATGGTCTTTGCGCCAGATGTCTCAGATATGTTCAGCGATGATTTTTCGACTTTCGTAGATGAAAAGTCTCTGAGTTCGGGACTTTGCGGAGCCTCAAGGCCGGGACATTTTAAAGGTGTTTGTACCATAGTATTGAAGCTTTTCAATATCTTGAGGCCGGACAGGGCTTATTTTGGGGAAAAAGATTACCAGCAACTTCAGGTGATAAAACGAATGGTAAGGGATCTGAACCTAAATATAGATGTAATAGGCTGTCCTATTGTGAGAGAAAAAGATGGACTGGCAATGAGCAGCAGGAATATGTATTTGTCTGAAAAAGAACGAAACTCTGCACTTCTGCTGCACCGCTCAATGCTGAAGGCTATAAAATTAGTTGAAGAGGGAGAGCGGTCCTGCAACATGATAAAGGATTCAGTTATGGAAATATTTGATAGTGATCCAAAGATATCAGCAGAATATGTATGTATCAAAAATAGCATTACCCTGGAAGATATGGATTATCTTTATTCGGAAGCGGTACTTGCAGTAGCAGCCAGTGTGGGAAGGGCCAGGCTGATAGACAACACCCGTCTCAAACCGCTTTAAGATAGTTTTTTATATCCCCGGCTCTATGATAATAAAGTGCTTTTAGTACATTCACATACATGGGGGACAGGTCATAACATTACATTGAGACTGTTTCGGATCATTATCATTCTTTTCATTTGTTCCATGGATATAACTACTGATTTCTGTTTTTCCTGGATGTGGATATTTTGTCCTTTTGTTTTTTCACGTTATCGCCTACGGATCTTTTTATAAGGTTAATAAAACTGAAAAATTCAAGGTAGATCCAACCCATTGTAAGGAGAAGACCGAGAACAGCAGTCCATTCCATTCTTGACCTGGTTCCGGATCTTTGTGCTTCTTCAATAAATTCAAGATCTCCCACAAGGTTATATGATGCTACAGCAGTGAGGAGAAAGCATATTCCCATCCCGAGAGGGCTTATAAAACCAAAAACCTCAATTGAAAAAACTTGCAGGACAAAATTTAGAATATAATATATCCCTATTGCCAGGAGTGTTGCGAAGGCAGTTTTTATAAACCTTTTAGATTTAACAAGTACTCCAAATCGATATGCTGATAATACTACCATTACTACTGCGAATGTTAAAAAAACAGCGTTAAGGGCAAGTCCAGGATAAAGGACTTCAATGAAAGCAGAAATTCCGCCCACAGCAAGTCCTTCGATAAGTGCATGAACAGGAACGGTAATACCTGTGATCTGTGGCATATGAAATGAAATGTAAGTCGAAGCAAATCCAGCAGCAAGAGCAATAACAGTTATCGTCAGGTCACCTTTTCCGGAGTAATGCCGGGTCCACATAAGAACAGTTGCAAGAAGCAGGATAATAAAACAGAAGGTGGCCCTGTTTATTACTCTGTTGAGAGATAGAGAGCGGCTGTCTCCAGGATCGATCTTTTCAGAAAAATATTTATTTTTCCAGATCGGGTTTGTCATTGAATTTAAGCCCCCTTATTATTGCTTTTATGAATATTGTAAATCCTTTTGCGCCATATTATCCAGTTTTCATGGCTCCTTTATAATTACAATTCTGCCGGCACACAATATTATGATCCCAAGAGCCATAAAAAGGACAGGAATTGAAAACTTTTCTGCTACAAAACCGGCGAGAGGAGCTGCAAAAATGGTTATCACTGCTCTTAACTGGCTGTCAAGGGACATGACTGTTGCGCGTTCTTCCTTTTTCATCCAGTTGCCGCATACATCTACAAAAATCGGTCTTCTGCCGTCTTTCATTACATATAATACGAAGTAAAGCAGTATCACGAATATGGTCAGATCATTGTAGACCCCAAAAGAAAGCAGTAAAAATATTCCTCCGGCAATACTTAAGGAGATATTCATGAGTTGAGGGGAGGTCTCTATCTTGTGGAGATGATGTGCATTCCTTGATGCCAGTGCACTGAATATGTAAAAGACGCCGTATATGATACCGAGAGAAACTTTAAGTATTTCCTGATTTTCCCGGACATTATTTCCGAGGTCAAGAGTGGATAGTATCAGAAGCATCAGTATTGGCTGAATATAATCCTTTATTGTCTTGAAGACACTGTCAAAAATTGACGAACTCAGAAGTATTTTTTTCAGAAGCGGTCTATGTAAAACTGATCTTATGTGATCAATAACAAGTTGAAAAAAACCTTTAAACCTAAAGTCAGTCATCTTTCTCTCGTCAAGAAAATCCGGATAAGACCAGATAAGAATGAAGTCCAGAAAATAGGGTATGGTGCAAACTATGAATATCCATTTCAGTGAGGGGATATTCAGGACAAAGATAATTGATAGGAAAGCTGAAATGGAGGATCCGGCCAGTGAAAAAGATCTTGTCCTTCCATAGACAAAAGTTTTTTCGTTAAACCAGCCCTTCATTTCAAGATAGGAGTATATCATAGCCTTGTGTGTGCCGGACCTGAATGCTTCTCCGAGGCCAAAAAAGAACATTGCTCCTGCAAGGATAATAAAGTTTGAGCCTGCAAAGAAAAAAAGAAATGAAATTATGTAGAAAATGAAGCACGTCATTAATTCTCTCTTTTTTCCGTAGTTATCTGCAAGCACACCAGAAGGGATCTCAAAAATATAAGTTATGATCTCACGGATAGAATATAGAAGACCGATCTGGAAAAGGTCCTGTCCCATTCCAAGTAGATAGATCATAAGATAGGGTTCGAACAATTTCAGGTTTTTCAGAAAACCATACGCACAGAATTTCCATATCAGGGGGTCTTTTATGATCTCGCCACGAAGATGGTTCATCCTGGTATCCTCCGGGTTTCAGATATTCAAGATAATGAATGGACAGAAAATATATCACTTTCCTGTTTATCACATTTTCAGACAATGATAATGTAATATTCAAAGTCAGTATAGCATCTATTTCTGCTGTGATTTATCGATTTATAAAAGTTGTACAACAAGTATTTATTAAAAAGGGCCAACATTACCCAACCAATAGACTGTATAATTAATGTGATATTTTCGATAAGGCAGGTGGTCCTGAATGCTGGATGTTTTCAGACAATCGGTAATGATAACTTCTTTTGTTACTGTGATGATGCTGGTAATAGAATATATCAATGTAATTACTGAAGGTAAATGGCAGAAACTATTATCAGGATCAAGGTGGAAACAGTATTTTATTGCAGCATTTCTTGGTGTGACACCTGGATGTCTGGGAGCCTTTGCGGTGGTGGCTTTATATGAGCACGGGATTGTGTCGATGGGTGCTGTGGTTGCTGCCATGATAGCGACTGCAGGTGATGGGTCCTTTGTTATGCTTGCTATGATACCTGGGAAAAGTCCTCTTATATTCGGTACCATTTTTTCGCTGGGGATCCTTGCCGGGGCTGCGAGCGATATCTATTTCAGAAGATCCGGAATTGAATATGCTGAAACTGAGGATATACTGAGAATACATCCTGAACAGAAGTGCAACTGCTTCCCTTCCCGTGCACAGATGGTCTCGCAGTGGAAAAACCCAGGAGCTTCAAGATGTATCATGTCAGTAGTTCTTTTTCTGGTTGCCTTTGCTGTTATCACCGGTGACATCGGCCCGGTTGTATGGAACTGGATAAGAGTTACTCTGTTTATAGTAGTATTGACTGCCCTTTTCATAGTAACCACTGTTCCGGAACACTTTCTACAGAGCCATTTGTGGGAACATGTTTTCAAAGAACATGTTCCCACAATATTCCTATGGACTTTTGGAGCCCTGTTTTTCCTTGATATTCTGATCAGCCATATGGAACTTGAGGCACTTGTTCAACAGAACCTCTGGATCATACTTATTGTAGCCGTACTTGTCGGAATAATTCCCGAATCAGGTCCGCACCTGATATTTGTTACTCTTTATGCAAAGGGAGTTATTCCCCTTAGCGTTTTTCTTGCAAGTACGATAGTTCAGGATGGGCACGGCATGTTACCTCTTCTGGCCAGATCAAGAAGGGACTTTATGGTTGTAAAGTGCATAAATGTAATAGTTGGTCTTTTGGCAGGGGCACTATTGATGTTTCTCGGTCACTGAAAAATTCTATTATCTAATATATATTTCAGATCAGGTTTTTTCAAAGTCCTGAAATCTTTCCGGGGGAAGTGATCTTAATGAACTCAAAAGAAGAGAACAAGAGTGCGGATATCTACAAATCATTTGAACTGGAAGCGGCAGATACCTTTGATGATTATATTTCATTGGTAACTCATTCCTGTAAAAGGCCGGAGATCATTTTAAAAAACTTTCCAAGGTTTGCAAGGACTTCAGAGATAAATAAATTTATCGTTGATCTTGAGCTCTACCGAAAGATAATTGAAATTCACGGAAGCATTATCGAGATCGGAGTTCTTGAAGGTTTTAATCTTTTTACCCTCGCACATTTTGCTGAAATTTTTGAACATAGAAATTATACGAGGACCATCTACGGGTTTGATACTTTTGAAGGATATAGAAGTATAGACCCATCAAAAGATTCCAAGTGTGATTATTTTAAGGGGCTACCCGCTACAGATTCCTATAATTCTCTTGTAGAAGCGGTTCAGGCATTCAACAGGTCTGTAACTGTTCCTCAATCTGAAAGGATAAATCTTGTCAAGGGAAATGTTCTTGAGACTCTTCCCGAATTCCTGGATAAACACCCTGAACTTACAGTCAGCCTTCTTCTTTTGCAGTGCGGCCTCTACAAACCTACAGCCACATCTCTGGAGCTTCTTTATTCAAGGATCCCAAAGGGAGGGGTAGTGGCTTTTGGAACACTTAATTTCCCTGATATACCCGGGGAGACAGTGGCTCTTCTTGAGAAGATAGGTATAGGTGGCGTTTCATTAAAGCGTTTTCCATTTGCCAGGAAGATGGCATATTTTATCAAGGAATGATATTAACCCTTTCGAGTAAAAACAGTATAATCTTGCGCATTAACATTTAAAAAAACATAAACATAAAAAACTGTTTTAATAACTGGAGGTTCTTTTTTGATCAATTTAAAGACAAACAAAAAAATTCCTGACGGGACACGGTTTGCCCAGGCTAACAGAGAAGCTTTTCTGTCATTGCTGCTTGCGCTCATGTACATGGCATGGTGGTATTTTACAGCTTATGGTCTTGGTGCCGGTCCAGTGGAGGATTATTCATATATTATGGGCTTCCCCTCATGGTTTTTCCTTAGTTGTATAGCCGGCTTTTTTATTTTTGCCTTATTGTCATTTGCTATGGTAAGAATGTTCTTTGTTGAGATTCCTCTGACAGATGAAAACAGGGTTTCACAAGATAATGGAGAATCCAGTTGTGGCTGATTATCAGTTAATGATCCCGCTTTTCCTATACCTCGGACTTGTCTATCTGATGGCCTTCTATAGTAACCGTATACTTTCCAGATCGGGAAACTTTATTGAGGAATACTTTATAGGCAGCAGAGGGATGGGTGGCTTTGTCCTTGCAATGACCCTTGTTGCTACTTATACGAGTGCAAGCAGTTTTGTAGGTGGGCCTGGGGTTGCATATAAAATGGGGCTTGGCTGGATTCTTCTGGCCATGGTTCAATTGCCAACTGCCTGGATCACTTTAGGTGTGCTCGGTAAAAAGTTTGCCATAGTGGCGAGAAGGGTCGACGCCGTTACTGTAAATGACATTCTCAGGGAGAGATACAGGAGCAAACCTGTTGTTATTCTTGGTTCAATGAGCCTTATAGTTTTCTTCATTGCTGCTATGGTAGCACAGTTCATTGGAGGAGCAAGGCTTTTTGAGGGTGTTACTGGATTATCCTATAATACGGGACTCATAGTATTTGCTGTAACGGTGATAATTTATACCACCATAGGAGGATTCCGTGCTGTTGCCCTTACTGATGCGGTACAGGGTTGTGTAATGATAGCGGGAACTACAGCGCTATTGATCGGTATCGTAAATCTTGGGGGAGGAGTAGAGCAGATAGTTTCAGATATGAAGGCTATTGATCCTGCTCTTGTTTCTCCCTTTGGTCCTGATAATTTTATTTCCAGACCGTTTATAATGTCTTTCTGGGTGCTTGTCTGCTTCGGGGTCATAGGGCTTCCTCATACAGCAGTAAGATGTTTTGGTTACAGGGATAGTCGATCCATGCACAGTGCCATAGTTATCGGTACAATTGTCGTTGGTTTTCTGATGTTGGGGATGCATCTATGCGGTGCCTTCGGAAGAGTAATCATTCCCCAGCTTGCAGTTGGAGACAAAATAATGCCCCAGCTTATTGTTACAGTGCTTCCACCTGTTTTTGCAGGAGTATTTCTTGCAGGTCCCCTTGCAGCAATAATGTCTACTATCGATTCTCAACTGATACTCGCTTCAGCAGCTATAGTAAAAGATCTTTACCTGAACTATATAAAACCGGACACAGCGGAGGATCTCCAATCCCGGAAGGGTCTTCAGAGGCTCAGTTTCTGGGTTACTGCCATTGTTGGAGTAATTGTTTTTGGGGCATCCTTTAATCCGCCGGATCTCATAGTGTGGATCAACCTGTTTGCTTTTGGAGGTCTTCAAGCCGGATTTCTCTGGCCTCTGGTGCTTGGCCTTTACTGGGAAAAGGCGAACGCGGCAGGTGCTCTTGCTTCAATGGTTACCGGTATTGCCTCATATTTTTACCTGGTTATTTTTGTAAAGCGTTTCTGGGGGATGCATGTTATTGTTCCTACGCTTGTGATAGCCCTCGCAGTTTTTGTAACGGTGAGTCTTTTGACTTTCAGGGAAGAGGACAGGATGCCTGAGGTTTTCAGAAGAGGGTAGAAAAGTCTGATCGTTTCCCGATAGTTTTTTATCTTAAGGGGTGTGTTTTATTCCTGTGAGAAAAAATACAGAGGATATCTTCAGGATCTCAGCGAAGATAGTTTTATTTTATGCCGTTCTGGCTGGTGCGTGGATACTGTTCTCTGACAATATTATTGGTATGCTGTCTTCAAGTCAGAAACAACTGATGATAATGCAGACATACAAAGGTATGGGTTTTGTAATAGTGACGTCCGTGTTGCTTTTTCTTTATATCTTTAATGAGATCAAAAACAGATCGGAAAAGGAAGAGGAATTTAAAGAAGTTCTCAAAAGTTCAAAAAAAGCTCTTGAATCCAGCAGATTAACTCTTTCTGCGGCATTTCAGGCAATGCCTCAAATGATTTTTATCTCAGATATGAATGATGGAACAATTGTGGAAATGAATGAAAAGATGGCTCGAAAATTCGGGATTGAGCCAGGATATATGAAAGATCTATCAATCTCCAGTATTCGGGGTCTTGAAAATCTTAAAGACCTCCATAAGAAAATGATCCATTCTATTTCAAGCATTGATCTTGACGATTTTGAGACGGATATTTCAAATAATGATGGGTCAAGAATGGATGTTTCAGTATGGTCCAGAGAGATAAGTCGCGAAGGAGAAAGGAAGATCCTATGGATAGTTCAGGATGTCACTTCTGAAAAAAGGGCCGGACAAAAGACCAGGAACGCTCTTTTAGGTGTTGTAAGTGCAATGGGTCGGATCTTTGAAAAACGTGATCCTTATACACAGGGACACCAGGAGAGAGTAGCGTTTCTTGCCTCGGCCATTGCAAGGGAAATGGGGCTCAGTGACATCGACGTAGAAGGCATAAAGATAAGCGGTTATATTCATGATGTTGGTAAGATAATAATTCCGGCAGAGATCCTTTCAAAACCTGGAAGGCTTACAGACATCGAATATCGAATGATCAAACTGCATCCCGAAACAGGCAGTGATTTTCTATCCGATATAGATTTCCCATGGCCTGTGCAGAAAATGATGTATCAGCATCATGAGAGAATAGATGGATCTGGTTACCCGGAAGGTTTATCAGGGAACGACATTGTCATGGGTGCAAGAATACTTGCTGTTGCTGATATTGTGGAGGCCATGTCTTCTCATCGCCCATACAGGCCTGGATTAGGTATTGATGCTGCTCTGAAGGAGATCCGTGACCAATCGGGGATCTCTTTAGACCGTGATGTAGTAGATGCCTGCCTGGACCTTTTCAAAAAAGATCAATTTTTCTTTGAGCAGTTTGCAGATCATAAAACAGTTATGGTGAATTAGATAAGTTTAAATAAGTAAAATGTAATCTTTTTAAAAGGTACTGCGTAATAATTAATTCGTAAATTTTCTCAATTTTGCAAGATTCCTTGAAATTCGGCTCCAGTATACAGATGCAGACCCTCCATAATATCGTCCAAGAGCTTTCTGTGTGTTCCCGTAAGCTTTAAGATATCTGGAAATAAGAAGACATCCGGCTGCTATGCCCTTTTCTGGTTCATGAAGTTCATCCTCCGACATAATGCCATTGGCTTGAAGAAGAGCCGAATGGACTCTCCAGGTGACCTGCATCACACCGGCTGAACCATGGCTGCTTTTTGCTTCCGGATCAAAGTGGCTTTCAGTATTGGCAACAGCAACTGCAAGGTCAAGAGGGATGTTATATTTTGTGCTGTAATGAAGAAAGGCGGAAGCTTCCTTTATAGCAGTAAGATCTGACAGGCCCGAGTTCTGGTTAAGAATATATCGTTTTAGTAATGCTGCCTGTTCATGTGTGACTTCCATCATCGTATACAGGTCAAAAATAGAAAAAAGCGGGGTAGTGTTTATCACTTCTTCATTAAAGAAAGATTTTTTTAGAGTATTGATCCTTTGCCCGATCTCTGAGGCAGTATCTCCTGGAATAGGAATACTTCTTATTTCCTGTTGGTTATCCTGACTTGCAAAAGTGTCATTGTAATGTGGATAAATACTGAAGGCCAGGTAACCAATTACGGAAACAGAAAGAAAAGCAAAGAATATCATTGCAGTCTTGTTTCTCAAAAGGTTGATCCCTCCCAAACAGAATATCCCGTAAAACTGAAAACTTAACGAGAAGTGTTATTATATATCAACTTTGTAAAAGTTCAAGTAATTTGCGTATATTTGTAAATAAAAATCAGAAAAATTTTGCCCATATCTAAAAGCTTCAAATACGGAATCGATTATTGATCATATCAAAAAAACCTTTTCCTGTAAAACATATTAACAGGCTAACTGCCAGAAGGGAAAATGCTTAGTTTTGTATGCAGTGCACAATATAATGAATTGCAAATCCTTTGACTTTGAGAAAAATATCACATAAGCTAAATACCAACATAAAGGTTTCTTTAATGATCTATCATCCAGGGGGGAAATATAATGGAATTAATCGACATTGTCAGACTGATTAACGATTTACTATGGGGTAAGGTTCTCATTTTTTTTCTGTGCGGAACGGGTCTTTACTTTACTTTGAAATTACGTTTTGTACAGTTAAGAAAATTTGGTGCGGCTGTCAGGCAGACCTTTGGCGGTATATCCTTTAAAGGAGAAAAAGCCGGAACTGATGGTATGTCTTCATTTCAGTCCTTAGCCACTGCTATTGCCGCACAGGTCGGAACTGGTAATCTCGCAGGGGCTGCCACAGCTATTGCTGCAGGAGGTCCTGGTGCAATATTCTGGATGTGGATAAGTGCTTTCTTTGGAATGGGTACGATCTTTTCAGAAGCAGTTCTTGCCCAGACCTATAAGGTCAGGGGTGAAGACGGACAGGTTACAGGCGGACCTGCTTATTATATAAGCAGGGGTTTAGGCAGCAGGAAGTTAGCCGGATTTTTCTCCGTAACAATAATTCTTGCTCTTGGGCTGATCGGAAATATGGTTCAGTCTAATTCAATTGCCGATGCTTTTCATACTGCATTTAATGTTCCTGCTATTTATGTTGGGATTGCTATTGCGTTTTTTTCAGCACTTATCTTTTTCGGAGGTATAGGAAGAATAGCTTCTTTCACTGAAAAGGTTGTTCCCGTAATGGCATTACTATATCTCATAGGAGGAGCCTATATCCTTGCTGTGAATTTTACGGATATATTTCCATCTTTCAAAATGATCATTCAGGGAGCCTTTAATCCGAGAGCTGCTACAGGTGGTGTTATAGGTGCTGGGATGAAGGAAGCTGTTAGATATGGGGTTGCAAGAGGTCTTTTTTCAAATGAGGCCGGAATGGGTTCAACACCTCATGCTCATGCGGTTGCCAAGGTCAGAAAACCTGCAGAACAGGGACTTGTGGCAATAATCGGTGTGTTTATCGACACTTTTATTGTTCTTACAATGACAGCTCTTGTAATAATCTCTACAGGTGTCCTTGATGGCAATACTACCGGTATTGCCCTGACACAGGCTGCTTTTGCCAATGGTATGGGAGGTCTGGGACTTCCTTTTATTGCAGTCTGTCTTCTTTTTTTTGCTTTTTCAACAATTGTGGCCTGGTATTTTTTCGGCGAAGCCAATGTGAGGTACCTTGTCGGCACAAAGGGCTTATTACCTTACAGGATCCTGGTAATGATCTTTATCATCATGGGTTCAACAATGCGGGTTGCACTTGTATGGGAGCTTGCGGATACTTTCAATGCGCTTATGGTGATCCCGAATCTTATAGCACTTCTGGGTCTTTCAAAAGTCGTTTCAATGGCTCTTGAGGATTACGAGGAAGATGGTTCCCTTAAAGTAAAGGATCTGTGCGAAGAATAGATACTGGAGATCTGTAAGGGGCGGTGATGACTTTTCTTTGCCGTCCTTTACAATATAATACAGTTACTAAAACTTATTATGGGAGATCTTAATGTATGAAGGAAATCAATGTAGTACTTTCTCCTTCAGAAAAGCTGGATCAGTATGATGTATGGCTGGTTATTGATATTCTGAGGGCTACTACTAATATAGTGAATTTTTTTGATCTTGGCGGGAGAATGATAATACCTGCAAAGACAGTTGAAGAAGCGAGGAGAATACAGTCCATGCTCGGAAAAGAGTGGCTTCTTGCAGGAGAGAGAAACATGCTTCCTCCTGAGGGGTTTGATCTTGGCAATTCTCCTCTGGAATATTCAGAATCAGAGCTTTCAAGACATCCTTATGCTATCCTTACAACTTCGAACGGGACATCTGCGCTCCTGAAAGCCTCCAGAGCTGGAGGTCATATTTTCGTTGCCTGTGCCAGAAATGCAGCATCTGCAGCACAAAAAGCTTTCAATTCAGGGAATTCTATTGGCATCCTTTGTGCAGGAAGAAATCAGAAGGCCGGACTTGATGATATAGTTTGTGCTGGTCTTGTGGTCGACAGGTTTCTGAAGCTTGATCAGGGGATAGCCCTTTCGGACGGTGCCAGGGTAGCTCTTGAGATCTGGGAAAACTGTTTTGACAATCTACAGAGGGGAGTAAGATCAGCGCAACACGCTGATCTGCTCATTGGCATGGGAATGGAAAAGGATATAGTATTCTCCTGTGAAATAGATCAAACAGAGAAAGTTCCTCACCTTACGGAATGGGAGCAATATCCGGCGATTGAAGGTTACTGATCCATTCCCAACTAATAGCTGACATCTTTCCTGTATATTGTAAATCTTTTCATTTCTGTCTATTCTGGATAAGTAATGGCAACTCTGTGTCCCACTTTCTCGAAAAGGTCAAAATGGGAATCCTCTTTAAAAGGGTGGTTTTCCAGAGATTCCATGCTGAATACCCAGATATCAAGAGGTTTAGCTGGTCCTGTCAATTTATCTCCTATCAAATGGAAATGATCAAAGAATTTTACTGCTTCTTTTTCTGTTTCAGTAATATACATCAGGGCGTTGAGATTCTCCTGTTGATGTATGTCCATGTCAAAGTTGCCTGGAAGTATAAGGTGCCTGCAATAGAAAAGAAAAAGGTGAAATCTGCCGATCTCCTCGAAAAGGGAAATCGGGTCAGAATAAAATTCCTCTCTTGTAAATTTCATGAAGAAACGGTCTGCATGCAGAAGTTTTAAGGTATCGGAGACAGGAGAGGTCTTGTGCATGTAATACATGAAATCACAATAATGGAGAAAAAGAAGGTCTATCTCAAGAGAGCCTTTCCGGATCTCCTGCTCCTGCATCCATTGATCGATCTCTTTCAGTGATGGATGAAGATCATTGACCCTGTCAGGTGGGAAACTATTTCTGATCTTATCGATCATGTCAAGGTCGTTGTACAACCATTCAGGTTCTCCTGATGAGTTGACTGTGCAGATCTTTTCCTGTGTAAGGCCGGGGTAGAAGGAAAGTATCTGTCCCTGGTAAAACTTTTTAACCCCCCATCTCCCAACAAAAGATCTGTTAAGGAGCATTGAAAGTTTGCAGCGCATAATTTCACGGGCCGGATCAGTCGGAACGGATCCGGGACTTGCTTCATAAAAGTACTCCTGTGCAATTTTTCTGAAGATTGACTTTCCCTTCTCAGTCATGTAATAAATATTTCCCTTTTGTTCAACAAGTTCCCTTGTTCTCAGTTCATGAAGTAAATCAGGATCCTCTCCTGCCAGAGAAATCAGTTCTTCGTTCCAGCACGGCTGATTTTCGGTAAAAAGAAGCAGTACATTTTCCCATGACATACTCAACACTCCCTAAATTTGTTTTTTCCAGGAAAAAATAATCAGTTTTTTTCAGCATATCCCTTTTATCAATTTATGTCTTTATGCATTCTTACAGAATATTCTTGTAGTTTTTCTTAAGAGTTCAGACGATATCTACCTTTGATTCTGGTTGAAACAGTTTTCTCCGCCATCTTCATCTTCATGAAGTCCGGGACTTATAAATTTCTCAAGTCGAAGAGCCAGATAAAGTTTCAGCGTTTCCCGGTAATCTTTAAGATCTATGTTACCGATCCTTTTGATCTTCTCAAGTCTGTAATTCAGTGTATTTCTATGAATGTGAAGTTCCCTTGCTGCGCCTACGAGAGAAAAATTATTTTCGCACCATGTAAGAAATGTCTGTCTGACTTCTTCCCAGTCATTCTGCTGTCTGAATGAGGCTACGTTCCTCTGGATGAACCTGTTCCTGAGCGCAGGCTGAAGAGATGCCAGAAGTTCTTCAACTCGATAATTCTGGATATTGTATATACCCGGTCCCTGGTTATATTTTTTACCAAGCTGCAAAGCTCTCCATGATTCCTGATAAGAACAGGATAATTCCTCAAGATTACGGGCTATCGATCCTATCCCTATAGCAGCATTAAGCTTCATTTTTTCGAGATTTTCAAGTATCTGCCTGCAGGAGTAGTTGGTGTATTTATATATGGAATGTTCCCTTCCTGAAATATTGCCTCCGACTGAGTGAAAAATAAGATATTTGCTGTTTCCGGTCATTACTGAAAGATCAGCATGATCAGTGAATGCCATGCGAATTATTTTAAGGATCTCGTTTTTTGTCTTTTGAATTATCAGTTCCGGAGTTTCTGTTTTTTCCTCGAGACATCTTTTGCGTGTCAATCTTGCATATCTTGCGAACTGGTAAAGATCAACAGCAATAGAGATGTAATGAGAGGAGGGATCGAAGCCAAATTCCTTTGCTCTTGATATAAGCATCCTTCTGTCGGAGATACCAGGGATAAAATGCGATATATCATGCAGAACGGCCTGAAGTGTTTCCTCCCGGTTGGTAGCATATTCCTGGAGTTCTCTTTCTCTGAGCAGTATTTCGATCTGTTTTTTTACAATGAGAGCAAAGGGTTTTACATGTATGGGATCACCTGTAATTGCCATAGATCCAACAACTTTCCCGGTCATAGACTGTATCGGATAAGTAACGCCAGGCAGAGTACCCTTGAACTTCTGTGCCGCTGTCTTATCCACAGCAGCTCCTCTGTTGGTCTTTATAACTTCCAGCGACTGTTCATGAAGTGACCCCAGACGTATCTGTCTGCTGGCTCCAATTATTATTCCTTCTGTGTCAGTGATTATTACGTCATATCCTATGACTTCCGAGGTAGAATCGGCTATTTCTGCAGCCCATTTTGTAAGCATGTTATATATCCTCCCGCAATATCCCTGCTTCTGGTATTACTGCATGCTGTTCTGTAATAAAAAGATCAATACCCGAAAACATGCACAGGTACTGGTCCTGTACTGACTAAGTCTTGGTGTGTAAAAGTCTGGATAAAGTATTTTGTGCTATCTGCACTAAAAAACATGTACTGGTTAATTTAAATACCATATGATTCGTACGATGTAAATAAGAGAGAGTCTTTTTATAATTTTTGAGGTTAAAAGAATGAATTCAAGGGACCTTTGCTGAATAAGGCCCTTAAATTTGTAAAAGGAGGAGGCTTCAGTATGAGGTTGGAACTTCATAATGCAACAGTAAAGGATGTTCAGTGGAGCGAAAAGACATGCCTCAAGGATAATGTCCTTTATGTCAACAGGGAAGAAGCCATCAAGGTTGTCGCGGAAGATGAAAACTTTTCTGATGTACAGCTTGACCTGGCTCGCCCGGGTGAAAGTGTAAGAATAATTCCGGTCAAGGATGCTGTAGAACCAAGGATCAAACTGGAAGGAGGGACTTCTTTCTTTCCTGGTTTCTGTGCACCAATGGAGCCGGTTGGTGAGGGTGCAACATTTGTCCTGAAAGGGGCATGCGTATTAACATGCGGTCCAATAGTGGCTTTTCAGGAAGGATTCATAGACATGAGCGGACCTGCAAGTCCCTATAATCCTTTCTCAGGGACCAACAACGTAGTAATAGTTGCTAAGCCTGTGGAAGATCTTGAAAAACATGCCTATGAGAAATCACTGCGTGAAGCTGGACTTAAACTTTCTATCTATCTTGCAGATCAGTGCAAGGAAACAAAGGCCGATGATGTTGAGGTATTTGACAAAGGGACGATCCTTGAAGAGAACAATCAGTACCCGGATCTTCCAAAGATCACTTATTTCTGTATGTCAATTACCCAGGGTCTCCTTCACGATACATTCCTTTATGGAGCAGATATGAAACACATAGTTCCCACTCTGGTCCATCCGAATGAGATCCTTGACGGGGCTATGGTCTCCGGTAACTGTGTTTCCGCCTGTGACAAAAACACAACTTTCCACCATGTTAACGATCCGATAGTACTTGAGCTTTACAAACGCCACGGGAAAGAGATCAACTTTCTTGGAGTTATCCCCACCCTTGAGAGCACTGTTCTGGCAGGCAAAGAGAGAAGTACCTGGATGAACGCTAACCTCGCCAGGCAGCTTGGTGCTGACGGAGTCGTGATCTCGGAAGAAGGATATGGCAATCCGGATACAGATCTTTGCATGAATGCCAAGAAATGCGAGGACTGGGGCATCAAAACTGTTGTGATATCCGATGAAGCTGCAGGTGTTGATGGATCAAGCCAGGGTCTTGCTGACGCTACTCCGGAAATGACAGGTTTTGTATCAGCAGGAAATGTGAATGAGATGATCGAAGTTCCCGCCATGGAAAAGATCATAGGATTCCCTGAATCCATTGCCTTTCTTTCGGGCGGTGCTTCCGACAGCCTTCGTGAGGATGGTTCCATGTACGTTGAACTCCAGTCCATCATAGGATCCACCAATGAGCTTGGATTCAGCAAGCTTGGCTGCGAATGGGTCTAATTGAGGTTAAGGAGGTAAAAAGATGACTTTTAGAGTTGTTCATTATATAAATCAGTTTTACGCGGGAATGGGCGGAGAGGATACTGCCCATGTAGCACCTTCATCCCGTGAGGGTGTAGTAGGTCCAGGACTTCAGCTGCAAAACCTTCTTGAGGGTGAGGGCGAAGTCGTAGGTACCATTATTTGTGGTGATAGTTATTACGGGGAAAATATGGAGAAAGCCCAGGCCGAGTGTATCGAAATGATCAAGGCTTTTGAGCCTGATATCCTTATCGCTGGACCTGGATTCAATGCCGGCCGTTACGGAGTGGCATGTGGAGATATCTGCGCCGCAGCAGGAGAGCAGCTTGGCATTCCTACAGTAACAGCACTTTTCGCTGAGAACCCCGGTGTTGAGATGTATCAGAAAAAAACATTTATCGTTGAAACGACAGATAGTGCCAGAGGGATGAGAAAAGCTCTGCCTAATATGGTAACCCTGTCCCTTAAATTGCTCAAAAATGAGAAACTCGGTCCGGCAAAAGAAGAAGGCTATCTCAGCAGAGGTATCCGCAAAGGCTTCTTCCATGAGCAGACCGGTGCAGAAAGGGCAATGGATATGCTTCTCAAGAAGATCAGGGGAGAAGAATTCGAGACTGAACTTGAGATGCCTGTATTCAAAAAGATAAAACCTGCAGCTCCTGTTAAGGATCTCAGTAAGGCAACCATAGCGATCTGTACTTCAGGTGGTATTGTGCCTTTTGGTAATCCAGATCATATCAGGGTTTCTTCTGCTGAAAAATATGGTAAATATAATATTTCCGAACTTACAGATCTTACGCCAGAGAATTATGAATCGATCCATGGTGGTTATGACAGGGTTTACGCAAATGATAATCCTGATGTTGTCCTTCCTCTTGATGTAATGCGCGAGATGGAAAAAGAGGGAGTTTTCGGAAAACTGCATGAATTCGTGTATTGTACAACTGGAACTGGTACTGCTGTTGCTAATGCCGAATCATTTGGCCAGTCAATAGGTAAAGATCTTAAAGAGGCCGGTGTGGACGCGGTAATTCTGACAGCTACCTGAGGAACCTGTACTCGATGCGGTGCATCGATGGTTCGCGAAATAGAAAATACTGCAGGAATTCCGGTTGTTCAGATAGCTACCATAGTACCCATTATGATGACGGTTGGTGCTAACAGGATCGTTCCGGGTGTAGCTATTCCCCATCCAGTAGGCGATCCCGAAGCAGGATATGAAGGTGACCAGAAGAAGAGAAGGGAACTTTTGAACAGGGCCTTTAAGGCTATGACAACTCAGGTAGACGAACAGACCATATTTTCAGAATAAAGTATAACAAAGGGGCAGGATAGCACTCTGTCCCTTTTCTAATTTATTTCAATAATGAGAGGAGGTGCGCTTATGGGTAAATTAACTGGAAAGAAACTGCTTCTCCTGGGTGAAAGAGATGGAGTACCAGGACCAGCAATGGAAGCATGTCTCAAGGATAGCGGTGCGGAGATAGTGTTTTCAGTAACCGAATGTTTTGTCTGAACAGCGGCAGGAGCTATGGATTTGCAAAATCAGCAGAGGATCAAGGATGCAGCAGATAAATATGGCAGCGAAAACCTCGTGGTTGTACTCGGATCGTCCGATGCAGAGGGTGCCGAGATCTACGCGGAAACCGTTGCAAACGGAGATCCTACATTTGCAGGTCCATTGGCCGGAGTCCAGTTGGGACTCGCCGTTTATGATATTTTTGAAGATGATATCCGAAGTGAAGCAGACGAGGCTGCATGGGAAGAGAATCTCTCTATGATGGAGATGGTTCTTGATACTGAAGGTCTTTGTGTGGCTGTAAAATCAATGAGAGATGAATTCAGCAGATTTTCTATCTAAAAGGGTTCCCCCTTTTAGACAGTTGGGCGGGGTTTACCCCCCGCCTTTCCTGAGAATCCAGTGTCAATTGAAGGAAGTGTTCAGGTTTGATAGTCATAAGCAATAATCCATTAGTACTGGAAGAGATCGATAATAATCATACTGTGAAAGGTACACCACTTGACGTGCTTCTCGAGGTAAGAAAATTTCTAAACAGCGGTGGGAGCCTGGTTAGCATGCCTTTACCTGCAAATCAGAGACTTTTCATCAACCCGTATAGATCTATTGTGCTGGACGAGACTTTAAAAGATAGCTCAATGAGAGGTATGGTACTTCTTGAAAACGCGATCGAGAGGTTCAGATCACAGACCTTTAATTACGAGGCTTCAGCAGACAAAGATTTTTCACTTATGGATCTGGAGCAGGTAAAAATAGCTCTCGGGATGATATAATTTCTGGTTAAATTGGTTTTTATGAAAAAATATTATCCAGTTCATTAAAGATTTGGAACAGGAGGCTGTTGTAATGAGATTATCATCGATCCTTGCACCAACATCCAGGAATAATCCGGCGAAGGTAAAAGATCAGAGGCTTATAAGACTGGTCAGGGCCGGTTATGCTGTTTATGACAATTCAGCGGGGAAGATCCTGCTCACTCCCCTTGGAATAAGAATACTGGAGCGTGTCTCCGGGAAGATAAAAGCAGCCTTTGAGGAGAAAGGATCTCAACAGATATCCGGCTGCCAGAGTGAAGATGCACCCTTTGAAGTTATGGTAAGAGTTCTCAAGATAAAAGACCAGCTTCCGGTTACCCTTATGGAGGAAAAGAACCGTAAAATAGACCTTACAGGTTTTGCCCCTGATGAGGATATTCTTTCCATGGAAATGGAAGACCATATTCAGGCTTGCAGGGAAGTCCTTTTTTCCGGTGGTATAAAAGTATTTTCAATAAGTGAAATAACACCGGAAGGAAAAAGGTATGCGTTAATTGTAGATGGAGATAAGAAGGCCCTTGGATTTAGAGACGGGATCATCTGTCCGAATTGTGGATGGAGAGGTTTGCTTTCCTCTCCAATTGAAGATAATGCCGTTGCTGATAAAGAACAAATGGAAAAACTTGAAGAAACTCATACTCCAGGAGCTACAACTATCGCTGAACTCTGCAGGCAGCTGGATCTGCCTTCTTCACGGACATTGAAAACAATGTTTTACAAAGTTGATGATGGTGCAGGCCAGCTCGTGGCCGCTCTGATGAGAGGAGATAGAAATATATCTCTTGAAAAACTCTCGTTTTACCTTGGAGGGGTAAAGCTCAGAAGAGCCAGTGAGGATGAACTGAAAGAAGCTGTCGGGGAAGTGGCAGGCTTCTGCGGTCCAATAGGATTACCTGAAAATATAAAAGTTGTTGCAGATCAAAGTATCGAGGATGAGGTCAACCTGGCGGTAGGTGCTAACAGGCCCGATTATCACTATACGGGTGCATGCTGGGGAAGGGATTTTAAAGCCCATATTGTATGTGATATAACTTCCATTGAAAAGGAATTGCCATGTCCTTCATGCGAAGGGGATATGGGAAAGGGATATTTCACGGAAGTCGGTGCCTTTAGAGTTTTTAACCTCAGAGATGAAGATCACCCTTCATTAAAATATGTCGATGATGATCGAAGAAAATGCCGCCCTATGGTATGGAAGGGAAGTCTGGATCTCGAACAGATACTCCTGACCATCCTTGGGAATTCTTCGGAAGATCTTGGCATATGGTCTAATTTCGATATTGCCCTTGTATCCACTGTTTCAAGCCAGGACAATGTTTTCGCTGAAGTCGAAAATTTGTACGAGAGTTTGATATCCGGAGGATTTCGTGTCCTTTTTGATGATAGAGAGAAAAAGATCAAAGCTAAGATAGAAGATTCTGTCGAAATGGGCATACCTGTCAGGATAATGGCAGGCACAGATGATAAGGGCGGTTTGAAAATGGAGGTCTGCACCAGTGGATCGGAAGGTACACTGGTAACTATGGATGAGCTGGAAGAACAGCTTTTAGAGCTGAAGTAGAATGAATTCTTTACCATTAATATCAAGGTGTTTATTTATGGTCATTCTGGTATCCCTTCAATAAGGCAGCAGATTCTGATCATTAAAAAGTGAAGGGAGAGATTTAAATTGGAGCAGAAACGTGAGAACTGGGGAAGTCGTTTCGGATTTATTATGGCTACAGCGGGTTTTGCAATAGGGCTTGGTAACATCTGGAGGTTCCCATATATGGTGGGAACAAATGGTGGGGGAGCCTTTCTTGTAGTTTATCTTGCTATATGTTTTACAATTTGTGTACCTCTGTTTATCGCTGAAATAAGCCTTGGAAGAAAAACACGACTTAGTCCCATTCAGGGTATGCGGAAGTTGACCCATAAGGGAAGTCCCTGGGTGTTGATAGGCTGGATAGGTGCCATAGCATGTATTCTCCTTATGTCCTACTATCTTATGGTTATAGGCTGGATGGCTGCCTATTTCGTGAAGGCTGTTTCTGGAGTATTTGCCGGAGCTACGCCAGAGCAGACAGAGGCCATGTTCACAGGATTCGTTGCAGATCCTGTCCAGGTAGGAGCATATACTCTTGGTATCGTTATACTTCTTGGTGTAATTGTTACCAGGGGATTGAAAAATGGAGTTGAGAAAGCATGTAAATGGATGCTTCCAATACTTATGGTAATGCTTCTTATTCTTGCTGCCAAATCATTGATGATGTCTCCACAGGTCGAGGGAGCACAGGGAGCAATGGCAGGACTGAAATGGTATGTAACACCTGATTTTTCAAAACTTGACGGAGGGGTCGTACTTGCAGCCCTTGGACAGGCTTTCTTCTCAATAGGTATTGGTATTGCCTGCGCATTTGTTTACGGAAGTTACCTTGCACCCGATTCTGACCTTCCTACAGATGCCGTGATAGTTATTGCTCTCGATACAGGAATAGCAGTTGTAGCAGGTCTTGTTATCTTCCCTGCCCTTTTCTGCTTTGGCATGGATCCACAGGCTGGGCCGGGACTTCTTTTCCAGACAATGCCTGTTATCTTCGGCCAGATACCAGGAGGCAGTATATTTGCCAGTATGTTCTTCTTCCTTGTTGTTCTTGCGGGATTGACCTCAGGTATGGGTTACCTTGAGGCCCCTGCAACTACATTTGGTGAATTGCTTGGTATTAGCAGGAAAAAAGCTGTATGGAGTGTCCTCGCTGTTATGTATATTCTTGGTATCCCATCGATCCTTTCACAGGGGCCATGGAGTCACATCATGATCTTCGGTAAAAATTTCTTTGATCTTGCCGACTATATCTCAGGTTGTGTCATGATGCCTGTTGATGCTCTCCTTATTGCCCTTTACACTGCTTTTGTTTGGAAATTCTCCGGCTTCAAGGAAGCCAGTAATGTTGGAGCAAAGGGATTCAAGATCACCAATGCCTGGAAACCTTTAGTAGTAGTAGTAGTTCCCGTTGCCGTGTTCATTATTATGGTGACTGCAATATTCTAAATTAACGTTACTTTGCAAAATATTTCTGGATATACGCCATAGATAAAGGGGGAGACCTTAAGGTTTCCCCCTTTATCATTATGCATATGCATTACGATATATTGAAAAAGTCCAGGTTGAGAACTATACTGTGTTTATAGTTCCAGGGCAAATAGCTTCATCTTACAGAATGGAGGTGATCTCCGTGAGGATCTTTCTTCTTACATTCATCGTAGGAGCAGTATTTGCACTTATCCTGGTGAAATTGATATACAGGCGCAAATGTTTAAAAGCTATCCGCAGCAAAGATCCTTACGCTATCGCTGCGGTAACTGCAGTCAGTTATTTTATTTTTCTGGAAGGAATTCTATTTTTCTGCAATTCAACACAGGCTGGTCTGGGCTATGTTACAGGAGTATGTTTATTTCAGCGCTTATGGAGATAAAATATATATCAGGCAGTTACAGGTTTAAAGGAGAATCTCTATTCATTATAGACAACCTTGATATTTACATGTAGCAATGCGTCGCAATTAAGATCTTTAACTTTTATTCCAGTTAACATTCCCAAATCTGTTTTCTCGATTTTGAAAAAAATAAAAAAGTACAATTCTTCAAAGCAGTATTCCATGTTTTAACGCTTAAAAACTTTTTTTAAGAGAAATTGTAACGGGGAGGTAAATTCCTGTAAAACATGCGTAGAGGGGGCTGGAGAGACCTCCTCTACGCGGAGGAAAAATTGAAGAAAAGTTATGGCCCATCAATTCGATTGAATTGACGATAGTTTAGACCAAGTTTCCCTTTCTGTCATCGGTTACAGAAGTTGAAAAAAATGATATAGTTGTTCCAGTATTTGTTTATCATGAACAAAAAAATATCGAGAAGAGGGAAATATTTGCTTGCAAAATATGCGCATCAGTTAGTTCAGGGTATCGCGGAAATAATCGGTTACGAAGTTCTTATGACTAACAGGGAAGGAATAATAATAGGGAGCAGTGATCCTGAAAGACTCGGGAAACCATTGGTAGAAGCTCCTGTTGTTATACGCACAAGAAAAGGTTATCTGATCGATGAAGCAGAGGCAAAAAGGGTGGATAACGCAGTGATCGGGGTAACTTTTCCAATAGAAGATATGTCTGGGGAAGTAATTGGTAGTATTGCGATAACCGGGAATCCAGAAGATGTTAAACCTTTTGCACTTATAGTTAAAAAACATGCGGAGTTATTTTTAAAAGAAAGAGTATCGCTCAGTTCCATTTTTGAGAAGGAGAGAAATCTTCAAAATTTTATCAGGGAGCTTAAGGTTTTTGATCCGGGAGAATCGGATATTACTCTTATGGAGACAAAGGCCAGATATTTCGGTTACAGGCCTGAAGCAAGATATAGTGTGATATGGATAAGAATCAGTAATTTCCTGTTAACTGTTGAAGAACTCTCAAAAAGATCCAATGAAAAGAACACCGACAGTGAATTGATGTTACAATCCCTCAGAAATCGGGTAATCCTGGATATAAGGGATGTTTTCTGCAGAACTGGAGATATTTGTGCCCCCTTTGCAGAAGATGATTTCATAATTCTTCATGCTCTTACTGAAGATGAACGGACATGGTCAGAGTTGAAGAATAAATGTTCGCAGACCCTGGAAAGGCTTTCCTCTTCGGGCTTAAAGGCTGTAGCGGCTATAGGTAACATTGCTTATGATCTTGAGACTCTTTCCACGTCTTTCATATATGCTGGTGAGGTTCTGGAAAAAGGGAGATCCTTTGACCCTGAAGGCAGGATATTTTCAATAGAAGATCTGAGATTTGAAATACTCCTTTCTTCCGTAAAGCCCGAGTACAGATATAACTTCCTTTCTCTGAAGCTGGATTCTCTTAAAAAACAGAGGAACTGGCCAGAAATAAGAGAAACCATCCTTGGCTGGTGCAATTCAAGTTTCAGCATCAAGGAAGCCTCTGAAAAACTGCACGTTCACAGAAATACCTTGAAATACAGGCTTGAAAAAATAGAAAGCATCTGTTCCATTGACCTTCGTGATTTTCGCTCGATCCTGGAACTGTACACTGCAATAATACTCGATTTCGAAATGTCCTGAGTGAGCTGGCAGGAATATAACTACAATGGATATTCTCACATTTATCAGATTATTCAATGAAGATATTTGATAAAACATCTATATATTCAATGAGCAGCGATTTTGTATTTCAAAATGTAACAGTTTTTCTTTATAAGTTCTCTGACAAAATTATTAATCTCAATAATCCAGAAGAGGATCTTAATGAAAAAGATAGACAGCAGGCTTTATTCCATACTTTTTACAGGTATATTATGTGTATCAACAGGTTCTATCTTTGCCAGGATAGCTGATGCCTCACCACTTGTTATCGCCGCGTACAGGGTAGGTCTTGCAGGGCTTTTCCTCCTTCCTTTTGCATTAGTGTTCTCAAGGGAGGAGTTCAGAAAACTCAAGGTCAGTGACTGGATGCTGGGTTTTACTGCAGGTGGCTTTCTGGCTCTGCATTTTTATGCCTGGATCACTTCTCTTGAATTTACTACAGTTGCTGCAAGTGTGGTCCTTGTAACAACAAATCCAATATGGGTAGGTATTCTATCCCCCGTTTTTGGAGAAAAAATCAACTTCATGACTGCATCCGGAATACTGATCAGTTTCTCGGGAGCGTTGATAATTGGATGGAACGATCTCCAGTCGGGAGGTCAGGCCCTGTTCGGAGATCTTCTTGCACTTGCAGGGGCCTTATGTATGACTGGTTATCTTCTGACGGGAAGGTTTATACGAAAAAAGGTCTCTTTATTGCCATATGTTACTTTATGTTACGGATCTGCAGGATTATTTTTATGGACTGCTGTATTAATTACCGGACTTTCATTCAGAGGTTTTCCCATTGCTACATGGATCACTTTCCCTGCAATGGCAATAATCCCTCAGATCCTTGGTCATACAGCATATAACTGGTCCTTAAAATATGTAAGTGCTCCGATGGTTGCTGTGACCCTTTTAGGAGAGCCTGTTTTCAGCCCGTTAATGGCATGGTTTTTCCTTGATGAATCTTTAACACTACCTGTCATTGCTGGAGCTCTTGTAATAATGACTGGTATTTTCCTTGCAGCGAGAGGAGAACAGAAAGGATAGAGATTAGAAAAAAAACCAGGCAAAGGAGAATTCTCTGCCTGGTTTTTTCTGCTTAACTTTTTAATATCAGCAATATCTGTTCATTTAGTTTAAAAGATCAGATCCCTGTGATTCTTTTTCCTGAAGAGGCAATTGTTGTTCGGTTTGTCCGGAAGGTGAATTTTCCATGAGCAGCTTGAGAGCTTCCTCAAGTTTTTCCATCTGCTCACCGTAACCCTGCCAGTCAGATCTTTTGAGTGCTTCCTGTGATCTGTTCCAGTGTTCCTGAGCTCTCTGTATAAGATCCGAAAGGTTTTCATCACCGGTGAATCCTGCGAGAGGTGCAGTTGCTTCCGTATCTACATCCACGATTTCATCCATTTCGGTAGCTAATCCTGGAATTTTCTCTCCAAGAAGTTTTTCCAATGCTGTTTGCAGAGTTGGTCCCCATACCACTTTTCCTCCTGTGGAAACTATTACTCTTTTCAGTTCTGGAAGATCACTGGTCTCAGCTTTCAGATACAGGGGTTGTACATAGAGCAGAGCATTCTCTACAGGAATAACGAGAAGATGTCCCCTTATGACGTCAGAACCTCTCTGGCTCCATAATGAAAGCTGTGAGGATATCTCCGGGGTCTGATCTGTCAGGGCCTCTATCTGTGAAGGCCCGTAGATCAGTTCCTGCTTGGGGAAATTGTAGACCAGGAGTTCACCATAATTTTCTCCATCACAGCGGCCAGCCATCCAGGCTATCATATTGTCCCTGTCAACAGGCATGTAGGGAGAAATAAGCATAAACTCCGCATTTTCCTCCTGGATAAGTTTCATAATTATGTAATAGGCACTTAAACTGCTCTTGCCGTCGGTACTTCCCATAGTTTCCCACAAGTCTTCCTTGTTGTAGAAGGTATTGGCATTTTCCATATGATATGTACGATATATCTGTGACTGAATGTCGAAAAGACCCTTGGGATACCTTATATGACTACGAAGTGATTCAGACATCTTTTCTGAACTGGTAAAAAGATCCGGAAAGATCTCAGACCATGTTTTTATTATCGGATCTTCTTCATTCATAACGTAAAATTTCATCGTTCCATCATAGGCATCTACTGTAGCTTTTACACTGTTACGGATGTAGTTTATCTTTCTGAATTCTCTACCCCCTGCGATATTTGTCGGCTCCGAGTAAGGATAACTGTCTGTAACGGTATAAGCATCCTGGATCCATACAAGTCTTCCTTCAATTATCGTGAGGTACGGGTCACTGTCGAATAGAAGGAAAGGAGCTGCCTTGTAAAGCCGGTTCTGAATATTCCTGTTCAGAAGTATGTTACTCTTGTCGGTGAAGACATTAGTGAACAGGATCTTTGTATCTCCGAATTTCATAGCGTACATTAATCTTCGCCAGAAGTTTCCTATGGAAACCCCACCTGAACCTTGATAGGTTGTTCTTGCGTTGGCATCACCCTTGGGATAATCAAACTCCTCCACAGTGGTATTTACGAATACGTATGAGTCAGGCTGTTCTCCATAGTATATTTCTGGCCTGTTGATCTCTATGGGTACACTGAGTTTTGGCGGAATATCCTTTGCCCATAGTATCGGAAGTCCGCTTGATCCGATCTCGTTAACGGGGTTCATGACAAAGCCATAACCATGAGTGAATTCCAGACGTGTATTTACCCATGTCGGATTTTGAAGTTCGCTCAGTTTCAACTCTCTTCCGGACAGTATGACCTGTCTGTAATCACCATCAATGTTGTAACGGTCTATATCAACATCGTAGAAGTCATAGTATGAACGTATTTCCTGGAGCTGTTTGTAGGTCCTGAGAAGAGGCCGGTAATCCCAGAGCCTTATATTCTGAACTGTCTGGAAATTAACTTCAAGATCTGATGCAGTTACTCCACCTTTCGGGGTCATGTCGACCTGCTTCAAACCTGTTATGTCATATGCATCACGCGTTGCCTGAATGTTGTACTCGATGTATTCTTTCTCTTTCTGGAATTCATTGGGTTCGACTACATATTTCTGTATTATTCCGGGATAGAATCCTCTTAGGATAATGCTTGTAGCAATAAGAAGCCCGACAAGTCCGGCAGAAAATTTCCATGTACTTTTCTTGAAAATTGTAATAATGAGAAGAACACCTACAACAACTGTTATCACAGCCATAACGTTAAGAGCAAGCAGATCCGCATGGATGTCAGTATAACTTGCACCAAAGGCTACGCCCCGTTCAGAGAACAGGAGATAGAATCGCTGCAGCCAGTAACCTGCTGCCCATATCATTACAATAAAAACACCAAGTATTGTGAGGTGGATCTGCGTAAACTTCGGTATTGATATTCGGCCTTCCTGCTGAATAGTTGGCAGCATTGCAACCATGTAAACTGCTGTTGAGCCTATAAAACACATTGAAAGGATTCCCAGCAGCCAGCTCTGGATGAAAGAGTAGAATGGAAGACTGAAAACATAGAAACCTACATCATGCCCGAAAATAGGATCAGAATGTCCAAATGAACTGCCATGAAGGTATCTCAATACCATTGCCCAGTCACCTTTTACAGAGAGGCCGTTGAATATAGCAAAGATAAGGGCTACTACAGTAATAACTATACCTGCTACATGAGGTCCGATAAACTTCTTAATCTCAGGGGTTATCATGGGCTGAACGTTAGAAACTGCTTTTCGGAAGTTTACCCAGTAGGCTGCAAAAGCAACAATAGCTGCTGCCAGGAAAAGTATCCCCTGAGGTATCAGCCTTTTCCAGAAGACACTTGAAATTCCCCTTGCCTTAAACCATAGAAGTTCGGTATAAAAATCCGCAAAAGCAGGCAGAATAACAAGAGCAGCTATTGCAAGGACAAGCAAAAGCCATAAAGGTCTGCTTAACTTGAAGGGAAATTTGGGTTTTCTTACCCTTTCCCTTCCTCCATCGCCATCATTTCCTCCGTTGAACCAATTATTATCCGGAAACCATTTTTTATTCATCATGGTACTATTCTAATCATTTTACGTTCAGCTCACAAGAGAAAAAACATATTAGTTTGAAATTGACCTGTCAATCCATTTTTCTCCAGCCAAAGGCAAGGGTAAGAAGAGACAAAAGAGGAAGAGACAAGGCAGCCATAAGGGTGGTATGTAATCCGGCAATATCAGCCAGAGCGCCAATAGGGGTCATCATCATACCGCTCAGCCCGAAGGAGACTCCCATTATCAGTGAACTTGCAGTACTCCGTGATCCCGGAGCTTTTTCCTGGGCCATTGAAGCAGTTATGGGAAGACTGCAGCCAATGATGGCAAAGCCGGTCAGTAAAAATAAAGTAGAAGCGAGGCCTTCTATCATTATGGAAGGGACCATAAATACAGGACCAAGAAGGAGTGTTGCCGACAAGACCTTTTTTCTGCCTATTTTATCGGAAATTCGAGCTACGGCAACTGTAAGAGCGGACCTTGAAAGATTAAGGACAAAAAGGACCGCCCCTATTTTTGCAAGTCCCCCTCCTCTGCTGGAGATAAGTACCGGTATTAGAAAACGGACTGCATTAATGCTTATATCTCTTGCAAAAGCAACAGTCCAGACAGGCCAGATATTTACAAATACTTTTTTTATTGTTGGAAACATACCGTCACCCGGATCTTCCCTGTTACCCTCAGGATCAAGGCTTGGTATGAAGAGAATATATGCTATAACAAGGGGTATTACAGGGATCAGGCAGATCAGAGGCATAAAACTGAAACCAAAAGTCTTTGCGAGGAAAGCAGCGTAAAGGGGGCTTATTGTCACGCCCAGAGCACCGCCTACCTGGAAAAGTGAGAGGCTGAAGGAAATATTTTCAGGTCTGCTCAAATAACCAACAGCCCCGAGCCCTTGAGGATGAAAGGATGCACTTCCCAGCCCCCATATCCCGGTAAATATGAAGGCTAAGGCAAAACCTGGTGATACGGGGATCAGGGAGGCTCCAACAGCAGAAAGAAGGGGTCCCGCGATTATCATGAAAGGTCGAGTATATTTGTCTGAAAAATATCCTAATACAGGTTGACATGAGACATGGATCAATCCTGGTAAAGATGTCAGGAGTCCCGCCTGGGTCAGGGAAAGGCCGAGACTTTCTATCAATGACGGAAGGAATGTAGGCAGAAAATTTGCGTGAATATCGTTTATGAAATGTCCAAGGGAAAGAAGAATGACCCTGGCTCTGGATGAAACATTTCTGATATCGGACATTAGATGATCCACCTTTCGATGAAAACTTTTTTCAGAATTTAAAGTTTTCCCTCAGACCTGAGGCGATGTTTTCCAGACCTTCCTTCAGGATCATTCTCGGGGTGGCAATGTTTATTCGTGCAAAACCCTCCCCACCCGTTCCGAACCAGTATCCGCCATCGAGTGCTACTTTTGCTTTTCTGATAAGAAGATCCTGAAGTTCTTCCCCGGAAAGCCCAAGTGTTCTGAAATCCAGAAATGGAACATAGGTACCCTCAGGATAGACCAGAGAAACTCCGGGAAGTCTTTCTTTACAAAAATTATCCAGATACTCGAGGTTTCCCTGAAGATAGATCAACAGCTCGTTCAGCCATGGTTCCCCTCCATCATAGGCTGCTTCCAGGGCAAAGGTCCCGAAGAGGTTGCCCTCTCCAAGGTGAAGAAAATCGAGTACTTTTTTAAAGTTCTCCCGGGTTTTTTTATCTGGAATTATTGCAGCAGAAGTGGATAATCCGGCAATATTGAATGTTTTACTCGGAGATATGCATGTAATGGTACGTTCTGCTATTTCTTCAGAGATCGATGCAATGGGAATATGACGATTACCTTCAAAGATTATGTCCGAGTGGATTTCGTCAGAAATTACAAGGATTTCATTTTCTATGCAGATCTCCGCAAGTTTTTCCAGTTCATCTCTTGTCCACACTCTTCCAACAGGATTGTGCGGGCTGCATAAAAACAAGGCCTTGACACCAGAATCTATCTTTGATCGGAGATCATCAAGATCCATATGGAACTTACCCTGGTTGAAGATTAAAGGATTTTCCACGATCTTTCTTCCTCTTCCTCCAATTACCGAGAAAAACGGGTAATATACAGGAGGTTGGATTATTACGCTGTCTCCTGGTTGAGTGAATGCCATCAAGGCCATTGAAAGTGCGGGGACTACACCAGGTGTATTACAGATCCATTTATTCTGAATATTCCATCCATGCCTTCTGGCAACCCATCTGGTTATGGAGTCATAGTACTTATCATTCTGTTCTGTATAACCAAAGATCCCATGTTCAGCCCTGCTTTTAATGGTCTCCTTTACACACGGCGGAGCTTCGAAATCCATGTCCGCAACCCACATTGATACCAGATCATTTGAACCGAACCTTTTTTCGAGGCCGTCCCATTTTTCAGAATTTGTACCTCGCCGATCTATCATTTTGTCGAAGTCAAAAGTTGTCATAAAAAGATCATCTCCTGTGCATGGTTTATAATATTCAGAGTATAACGGTAAAATGAAAAACCTGAAATAATCATATCAGTTTAAACCATTCTGGAGGTGTTTTTGGTGTCAACATTGAATGGTAGAAGAGAATGGGTAAAACTTGAGAGTGGGAGAGTAACAAGAGAGGATATAAGTGAGTTGCATTCCCGTAAATGGGGAGGAATGCGAGGTCTTGCCATCCCTGTACTTCTTGAAAAACTGAATGTGGGTGTTGATCCTCTCGGTCCTGAAAATCCACTGATAATTGCATCAGGTCTGCTTACCGGGCTGGCTTTTCATGGAGTTCCACGTTACGGAATGTATGCACGGAGTCCTCTTACTGGAGCTTATGGAGAAAGTGAAGCCGGAGGGTTTTTCGGACCTGCGATGAAGGCTCAGGGGTTTGATGCGCTTGTTCTTGAAGGAATATCAGAAAAACCTGTGTATCTCTGGATAGAAGATGGAAGAGTAGAGTTGAGAGATGCTTCACATCTCTGGGGTCTTGAAACAGGGGATGCCCTTGAGCATCTTAAGAAAGAGCATGGACATATCACAGCCATACTGATCGGGCCTGCTGGTGAGAAGATGGTCCGATACTCATGCGTATTAAATGATCTGCATCATGCTAACGGAAGAACAGGTATGGGTGCAGTAATGGGTTCCAAAAGAGTTAAAGCGGTAGTATGTCCTTTTTCCGGGGCAGCAAAGCCCGAAGATCCGGAGCTTCTCAAGGAAATGCACAAGGCTTTTTCCGGCTGGAAGGATCTGCCCCTGTCATGGAATCTGAGAGTTTATGGCACAAGCGCAGCGATCGAAGGGAATAATGAAAAAGGTATGCTTCCCACGAGAAACTTCCGAGAGGGTGTTTTCGAATCTGCCAACGATGTGGGCGGCATAAAAATGACTGAAAATATGCTGATAGACAGGTATGGCTGTTTTTCCTGTGCTATAAGGTGCAAGAGGGTAGTCAAGGGCGGAAATTATAATGTCGATCCCGCTTATGGAGGACCTGAATACGAGACCCTCGGTTCTTTCGGGCCACTGTGTGGAATAGGAGAGCTTGATGCTGTGGCAAAGGCCCATGAGCTATGTAACAGATACGGACTCGATACAATTTCAACTGGAGTTACTGTTGCATGGCTTATGGAGTGTGTAGAGGAAGGCATACTAAGCAGTGAAGAGACGGGATTGAGTGGATTTGGTGACGTAGAGGGGATGCTTTCTCTCATAGATATGATAGCGACGCGAAAAGGTCTGGGTAACATTCTCGCAGAAGGTGTCATGAGGGCTTCCGCAAGTATAGGCGGCGGAAGCGAAAGGTTTGCCCTTCACGTTAAGGGGCAGGAAATTCCAATGCATGACCCAAGGGGCAAAGCTGGGATATCTCTGGCCTATGCTCTTGCGCCTCAGGGTGCGGACCATATGCAGTTTGCCCATGATCCAATGTTTGCCAGGCAAGGGACATTTACTATGGAATCCATGAAATGTCTTGGTATTCTTGATCCGGTGGACCCCCTTGATCTAAGCAGCAGCAAAGTGACACCGGTAGTTTATCTGTGGCTTCTGTGGAGCATGATGAATCATCTCGGAATGTGTTACTTTGTTTTTGCACCTCGGAGCTATTTCCCGATACATCTGATACCTGATCTTGTGAAGGCTGCTACCGGTTGGGACACTTCACTATGGGAGCTTTTAAAGATGGGGGAACGCGGTCTTGCAGGGACAAGGATGATAAATTTAAACCTTGGTTTTACTGAAAAAGATGACGTGATCCCGCAGAGACTTTTTGAAGCTATACCTGAGGGGCCATTGTCCGGGAGCAGGATAAGTGAGGAAGAATTTTATGAGGCCCGGCAAATGTATTATCGCCTTCTGGGTTGGGATGAAAAAGGTATACCTTCCCGGGAAAAGTTACTGGAACTGGGATTGAAATAAGGTAGACAAATAAAACGAGGGTGCTTTCTGCAGAAAGCACCCTCGTTTTATTTTGCTGAAAAAAGGATTTTTAAAAGATCCATTATATGAACTTACCCGTTCTTGATCTCAAAAGTTCCGGATCCTGGATCATGTCAGAAAATACTTCCCATTTTGACCCCTGCAAAGGCTGCGATTATTCCCAAAAACTGTCCTGAGATCAGGTAAGTTGCCGCAGTCAGCCAGGCAGATGATCTCATAAGAGTGAAGGTCTCAAAGGTCATGGTAGAAAATGTAGTGAAAGAACCGACGAAACCTGTCAGGACTATAAGTCCCAATTGCGGGCTTATCATGTATTTTTCTTCAACAAGTGTCCAGAGAAGGCCAAAAATCAGACAGCCCAGTATATTTACAGTAATTGTTCCCCAGGGGAATCCACTTCCGGCAAAGGTTTGTATCCAGGCAGAAAGAAAATACCTTGCGAGGGCCCCGGTCCCTCCTGCAAGGAGTATCAGTATACAGGTTTTCATCTGGAATGCCTCCAGCTATTATTATTTTGTGGTTTTACCAAAAGGTAAAGTTAGAGGCGTCATCAGCCGGATGCTCCAGCAGTTTTCAGGGGAACGCCATCCCTGTAGGCAAATGAATTCTACAGTGTATCTGGAATGATGTAAAGATTCTTGCGGTGAAACACCACCTGTGGTAGTCTTACGATGAAAGAAACACTATATATTGTGCTTTTCAACTTAGATGCCGCATCTCTGTATTGTCATTCTATCTGAATTGTGTGGAAGGCTGATACAGAGGAACATTTCAGAAGGGTAGTGACTTTAATATGTCTAAAAAGTACAGAGAGCGTTTTATTGACGACATTAATATCTCCGAACTGGAAAATCCCTCCAGGCAAAGGTTATCTGAGAATGCAATGTGGCTTTTGTCACAGAGATATTTTGCCAGTGTATATGATGCGGAGAAGGGGTCACTCAGAAAAGAAGCTACTTTTGAGGAGTTCGCGAGGAGAGTTGCAAGAACGATCACCAGTGCAGAAACTATATACCTCAATGGGGATGATCCGGTCTCTCTACATTGGCTCAGGACTCTGGAAAAAAATATTTACAACGATATACTGAACCGGCGTTTTCTGTTTAATTCACCCTGTCTTTTCGGGTCAGCTGCGGGTTTGACCTCTGAACCTGAATTTGCTCAGATCCTTTACTGTCCTCCGGATGAGATGGCTTTTGAGGACTATCAAAAAATATATTCTTCTAAAACTCCTAATCAGCAGCTTTTTGCCTGTTTTGTCATAGATGTGCCGGACAGTATAGATGGCATTTTTGATTCTGTTAAGGATGCTGCAACTATAAGTAAATTTGGTGGTGGAGTAGGGGCAAACTTTGGACATCTTCGCCAGAATGGATCAGATATCGATCATGGAACTGGTGGTCAGGCAAGCGGACCGGTATCTTTCATGGAGACCTGGAATACCATGGGTTGTGTGGTTGTTCAGGGTGGAAGGCGCAGAGCGGCATTGATGGGTATGCTTTTCGATAATCACCCTGATATCGAAAAATTCGTCGATGCAAAAGTGGAGGACGGAAAACTTTCATATTTTAACATTTCCGTTTGTGTATCAGATGAACTACTGGAATCTGCCAGGAAGAACAGAGATTTTCCGCTTATATCCCGTTATGATGGATCGGTTGCAAGGACGGTTAAGGGAAAAGACCTTTGGGATAAATTATGTCAGAGTGCCTGGAAGAGGGGAGATCCGGGAGTATTTTTCATAGACAGGGCGAATGCGGATAATATCCTCAAAATGGATGAAAAATGGAAGATCGAATCCACAAATCCCTGTGGAGAACAGCCATTACCCAACTACACAAGCTGTAATCTGGGTTCGATCAACCTTGAGCCCTTTGTATGCAGAGATGAAAATGGTACTGCGTTTTTCGACACGGAAGCATTTACAGATCAGGTATATCGGTCCATGTATTATCTCGATCTCGTGATCGATGCATGTTCCTATCCACTGGATAAAATTGAGAAGAGGACCAGACAGATACGTCCTGTAGGTCTGGGACTTATGGGTCTTGCTGATGCAGCCATAAAGCTTGACATGAGATATGGTTCAGAAGACTTCGAGGATCTGTGCTCATCCATAAGTGCCAGTATGTCATCGGCCGCGCTTCTTTCAACGATAGATTCTGTAGGCGAAATGGGCAAAACACCTTTTGATGAATCGCATCTTGTAAAGGATCTTTTCGAGTTTTTCCGTGAGGAGTTCGGAGACGGAGATTTTCTGACAAAGAACTGGCTTGACGATATGGATGAACAGGAATACAGAACCTTTATGAAGAGAATGAGGATGTCGGAGACAATTCCATATACCCTCGTAAATACAATAGATAACTTGTTTGAAAATGCGGTTTCTTCTGGCGAGGATCCGTTAAAAGTTGTAAAAAAAGTTATTGGTTCTCTTTTGAAGGGTACTTTGCGCAACAGCAGGAGGTTGAGCATTGCTCCAACAGGTTCAATTTCAATGCTTCTTGACAGCAGTCCAGGAATAGAGCCTAATTTTGCATGGTCATGGAGTCGGAAGATAAGTTCCTCTTCGGGTGAGGGCTTTGACACAAGGGAATTTTTCCACAAACTTGTGACTGAAGAACAGAAGAAAGAATTTCATGAGAATGGAAGCATAAGTAACCCTGTTTATGTGACTGCGTATGACATAAGTACCGAAGAACATGTGAATGTTACCGGGATATTTTCCAGGGTTGTTGACAGCGGTATCAGTAAGACTGTCAATCTTCCTTATACTGCAACTGTGGAAGATGTGAAAAAGGTCTATGAGATGTGTTATGGCCTTGGTGCAAAAGGAATTACGATCTATCGGGACGGTTCCAGGTCTTATCAGCCCATTGAAACGACAAAACCTGAAAAAAGCGTGGAACATACCAGTCAGGTAAAAGAGCGGCCGGGTCCGGTAGTCTTCGGTAAAACGATCAAGGAGCAGACTCCGTGGGGCAGTTTGTATGTAACCTTGAATTTTGACGGTAATGACCCATTTGAAGTTTTTGCAAATATCGGTAAAAGTGGTTCTGAAATGACTGCCATGACAGAGGCCATGTCAAGGATAATTTCCATTGGACTTCGAAGTGGAGGTCAGCTGGAAGATTTCATATCTACCCTGAGCGGAATTTCAGGTAAGGAATACTGGATGTTTGAATCTGATGATAAACATATCCTCAGATCTATACCTGATGCTCTTGCAGTCATGCTTGCACGCCTGCTTGGTCAGGACGACGATCAGCATGGTGAAAGAAATATCTGCCCGGAATGCGGCAGCCCCATGGAAATGATCTCGGGTTGTGCATATTGTTTCAGCTGTGGTTATTCTCCCTGCAAATAGAATAAAGATCCTGGATTATTGACAGGATCTGGAAGGTTTTTTGAAGTTGACATTAACAATTGGAGTATTATAATTCTCTATTGGCAGTTTAATATCAAACTTGCTCTTATCCAGAGAGGTGGAGGGACTGGCCCTATGAAACCCGGCAACCTGTCGAAAATATGACATGGTGCTAAAACCAGCAGCCGCAAGGTTGGATGATAAGAGGAATCCTTTATATGAGAAATCTTGAAGGGTCCTTCATCGAGAAGGGCTCTTTTTTTGATCAAAAATCAGCATTTCAGAAAGCATATTGATCTCAGGGAGGTATAAATATGACTAAACAGGGTTTTCTTATCACATCAGAATCAGTTACTGAAGGACATCCAGACAAAGTCGCAGACCAGATATCAGACGGAGTTCTTGACGCAATACTCACCGATGATCCTATGGGCAGGGTTGCCTGTGAGTGTCTTGTAACGACGGGGCTTGTGATGGTAGCAGGTGAGATCAGTACATCAACCTATGTTGATATCCCGAAAATAGCAAGGGAGATAACAAAGGACATTGGATATACAAGAGCCAAGTATGGTTTTGATGGTGATACCTGCGCGGTTCTGACATCCATAGATGAACAATCCGGTGACATAGCACAGGGTGTTGACAGGGCTATTGAAGTCCGCGAGGGAAATATGACGGATGCAGAGATCAATAGTGTCGGTGCAGGAGATCAGGGCATGATGGTGGGTTTTGCAACAGATGAGACTGAAGAATATATGCCAATGCCAATAGCTCTTGCTCACAGGCTTTCGAGACGGCTTGCACTTGTAAGGAAGGAAAATATTCTTCCCTTTCTCAGGCCGGACGGAAAGACCCAGGTAACCCTGGAATATGAGGACAGCAGGGCAATAAGGGCAGATACTATAATTGTATCGACCCAGCATCATCCTGATGTTGATCCTGGGCAATTGAGGGCCGATATAGTAGAACAGATTGTTGATCCTGTAATACCCGTTGAATTTATGGAGGATCATCCCAAGATTCTGGTCAATCCAACGGGACGTTTTGTCAAAGGCGGACCTATGGCTGACACTGGTCTCACTGGAAGGAAGATCATCCTTGATACCTACGGAGGATGGGTTTCCCACGGCGGAGGGGCTTTTTCAGGTAAAGACCCCACAAAAGTCGACCGTTCTGCAGCATATATGTCCCGTTATGCAGCTAAAAATGTGGTAGCTGCAGGGCTTGCGAGGCGTTGTCAGATCCAGGTTGCGTATGCTATAGGTGTAGCCCATCCAGTTTCCCTGATGGTAGATACTTTTGGCGAGGGTAATATCAGTGACAAGAAGATCACAGATCTTGTTATGGAGCATTTTGACTTCAGGCCTGCAGCGATAATAAGGGATCTTGAACTTAGAAAACCCCAGTACAGAAGAATTGCTGCATATGGTCATATGGGACGGATAGATCTCGATCCCCAGCCAGCCTGGGAGAGATTGGACCGGGTTGATGCCCTTAGAAAGGCTGCTGAGAAACTTTAAGGTTCTGATCATTAAGAACAACTTTAAAATCTGGAAGCAAGCTGGAGGCAGGGTACATTGCAGAGGATGAAAACACGGAGTCAGGAAGCATCCAGAATTACAATGGCTGGTCTGGTTCTGAACGTTGTTCTTACGCTTCTGAAATATTTGACCGGTTTCGTGGGCAATAGCTCTGCTATGATAGCAGATGCAACTCATTCCCTTTCAGATCTTGTAACTGATGTTGTCGTCCTTCTTGGTTTTCGTGTTGTGGGAAAGCCTGCTGATAAAGATCATCAGTATGGTCATGGAAAGATCGAGACCCTTTTAGCTTCTATCTGCGGTCTATTTCTACTTATGGCTGGTTTTGGCATACTTTTTTGCGGGGCTTCCGAGATAGTTGGTCTTATCCGCGGAGAGGATATTCAGCGTCCCGGAATCATTGCCTTTACCGCAGCCTTGATCTCGCTGATATCCAAAGAACTTTTATTTCGTTACACAAGGGCCGGAGCTGAAAGGCTAAATAGTCCGGCCCTTGTTGCAAAGGCATGGGATCACAGGTCGGATGCACTGTCTTCCCTTGGTGTTCTTGCAGGTATTGGCGGAGCGATCTTTCTCGGTGAAAAATGGGTAATTCTGGATCCTTTAGCTGCTCTGCTCGTGAGTCTATTTATTATCAGAATAGCTCTGAGCATTATTGGAGAAAGTCTCAATGAGCTTCTCGAAGCATCACTCGATAAAGATATGGTGGACAGAATATTTCAGACCATACGTTCAGTTGAAGAAGTTCGGGATATCCATCTTTTTCGAACAAGAAAAATAGGTCCTTATTTTGCCGTGGAGTCCCATATAATGGTTGACAGGGAACTTTCTCTTGTAGATGCACATAAAATATCTAACCGTATAGAGAACCTTATCCATGAGATCTTTGGCGATGAAACTCTTGTCACTCTGCATGTAGAACCTCTTCCCGGTAAAAATTCAGAACACAGGGAATATTGATCCGGGTCAGGAGATCCGTTCTTTCAATTTCCTCCTCAGGATCTTTCCCACCGGTGAAAGGGGCAGCTCATTTACAAATTCTATTTTTCGCGGGACTTTGTAATGAGCCAGTTTTCCCTTGCAGAACTGTATAAGTTCAGATCCCGAGATACTGCTGTTTTCTTCGAGAATGACAAAAGCCTTGGGATATTCTCCGGTGAGATGATGTCTGAACCCTGCAACTGCTGCTATTCTTACTTCGGAATGTTCCTGTAGAACTTCCTCGATCTCCTGTGGATATACGTTGAATCCTCCGACTACAATAAGATCGGTTGCACGATCGAGGACTTTTATTACACCTTCACTGTCTATCTGTACGATATCACCTGTATTGAACCATCCATCAAGAAAACGTTCCCTGTTAAGATCCGGAGCGTCTATGTAGCCACTGCAGACCGAGGGCCCCCTGACCCACAAAATCCCCTCCTGTGCCTCAGGCAGAGGGTTGCCTTCAAGGTCAGTTATGCGGATCTCGTAACCGGGGAGGACCTGTCCAATAGTGCCCGGTTTTTTTGTTGCATTGCTCCTGTTAGCAGCTACTACCGGTGAACATTCGGTCAGGCCGTATCCCTGATATATGATAACGCCGAGTTGATCTTCAACCCTTTTTTCAAGTGCCGGATCAAGCCTTCCTCCTCCGGTAAGAACATATTTAAGCGATGAAGGAATGTTTTCTCCTTTCTGGACGGATCCAAGCAGAAATGGCAGCATAGCCGGTACTGCGATAAGAGTTTCCACTCCTGTCTCCCTTATAGCCGACAGGCAGTTTTTTACAGGTATAAAGGATGGCAGAAGGACCTGGGGCAGGCCGTAGATAAGCGGGAGAAGTCCGCATACTGAATAGCCAAAGGCGTGAAAAGGAGGCAGTATGTTCATTAATATTCGTCCTTTTTCAAACCCTTCCTGGAATTCATGTACCTGTCGAGTATTCTCAAGGAGATTTTCATGTGATAAAGGGACGACTTTAGGATCAGCGGTTGTCCCGGACGTTGCAAATATTACTGCGGTTGTGGAATTGCCAGCGGCCGGGCCGCAGTTTTTAAAACAGGGTACAGGTCCTTCAAGAGGTGCTGTTACAGTTGGGTATCCAGCCCGATCCAAAGCTTCTGGAAGATCCCTGATCCCATCAGATACAACTATCACTGAAGGGTTTATTTTCCCAAGTACACGAAGATTGGCTTCTATACCTCCCCTGGGGTTCAAAGGGACTATACTTGCCTTTAATTTCCACACTGCAAGAGAAAGCATAAGAACAAGGGGAGAATCCGGTGCATATAGAGCGAGTCTGCTGCCTTTACCGATCCCGCTCTTTTGAAGGTTGAATGAACATTCATCGACTTTAGCTATAAAGTCTGTTCCTGACCACCAGATATGATCCCACCAGAGTATCTTTTCTTCAGGGTCTCTTTCTATCCTTTTTTGAACTTCTTCTTCTATCCTTGTTGACAAATTGTACACCTCCATTAAGAATGGGAAAATTACAGCATCTATCATACTCTTTAATACTAAAATGTTTAAAGAGTATGATAGACGGAAATGTCTTTATTGCCTTTCAGGGATTCTCTTTGAATGTATAATAAACCCTGACGATAATGATATATTTCAATTTCCACCTGGATCAGGAGGAACGATTTATGAGGAGAGAAAACCCCTCTTCACGCAGAAGAAGGCCAGGCTATTCCAGAAAGGAAACGAGAAACAAAGGGAAAACTCATTTTACAGCTGGAGGTACCTACCTTCTAATTCCATTATTGGGTATCGTTCTTGCTCTAACACTTGTTTATTTTGCCAGAGACTTTTTTATCCAGGAGAAGGGGCCTGAATATTCCAGGCCTGCAATTACTGCGAATAAAGACCTGACCGATAAAAAGGCTCTGGTTGGTCCTGAAAGTATTGAAGGAAATCCTGGAACTGAGCAAACTCAGGAAGATCGCGGTAAAAGTTTGGAAAATGAAGGATCAGTTCAGGAAACACCAGATGATAATGAAGCACTGTCTGAAAGAAAAGTTCTCGTTGCTGTACCGGCGGAAAATGAAAAGTCTCAAGCAGAGACCCTAAAAGAGCCGTCAGCTGCAATAAAAAAAGAAAACAGTCAGGAAAAAAACTCAGGAGAGATAATCGCATCGGGTCCTTATCAGGAAGATCCTTCCTGGGGAGTGCAGATCGCCATGGTGGTTTCAAGGGAGGATGCAGAAAGGCTTGCTGCCAGGGTTAAAGAAAAGGGGTTCTACCCGGATATTACAAAACCGGGGAGTTATTACAGGGTGAGGATACGAGGCGGCAGAACAAGGGAAAGTGCCTTGTATATAGAAGAACTTCTTTCGAAAGAAGGTTATGATACTCTTGTCGTAAAGTCGGATAAAGTGAAAGCAATAATTCCGGAGACTTCCTCTAATGTTTTTACAGCCTACCAGGAAGCAGGGACCTGGGGAGTGCAGGTCGGTATGCTAAAGAACAGATCTGATGCGGAGAGGCTCGCCGGAAACATAACTGAAAGTGGTTTTAACGTTAAAATAACCAAGCCGGGAAGTTACTACCGTGTAAGGGTAAATGGTGGTGAAAGCAGGGAAACTGCTGAGCGGATAGAAAAACTGCTTGTTCGTGAAGGCTATGATACGCTTGTGGTAAGATCCGGTAATTAGGAATTATAGTTTAATTAATTATCAATATCTAAGGGATCAATTTATTATTGTCCATCCTGTTTTTTTTCACTCGTAATGTGTATCTGTTCATTGGTCTTTTCAGAATTGTTTTATTCTGTATTTCCTTTTAGATCTTTTGCCCCTGAAAATAAAATAGTCAAGAATTTATCCTTTGATCTGAAGATGGTTATTTCTGGAGGTACTGGATGTTTGAGATCTTTTTACCCATTGCTGGCATAACGATCAATGCCCTTTCGGTGATACTATTAGGTACTTTAATTGGTATTATTTCAGGGCTTTTCGGGGTGGGCGGAGGGTTTATGCTTACCCCTTTCCTGAACGTACTTCTGGGTATTCCCTATAATATTGCTGTAGGCAGCAGCCTTGCACAAATGGTTTTTACAGCCTTTTCAGGTGTCATCCGGCATTTTCGTCAAAGGAATATAGATCTTAAACTTGCGGCCTTTTTTATATCTGGTGCATTTGCAGGGATCCTAGTCGGTGTAATGATCCTCGAATCTTTCAGTTCTGACAGAGTCTATTGCGTTGGAGGTCAGGAAATATGTGAGATGGACCTCTTTATGACAATTATTTATCTCTTTTTCCTTCTCCTTATGGGAAGTTACATGATATTTGAGACTTTCAGGAAGAGTTCTGGAAATTGTGAGGCTGAGTCTGCTGTCATATCAAAGTTCAGGTCTGTAAAACTCAAACCTCTTGTATCATTCAATTCAGTCCCGGATCAAGCCCTGTCGATCTGGCCGATCATCCTTGTCGGCACTGTTGTAGGTTTTCTATGCGGTCTTCTTGGTATAGGGGGAGGTTTCATCCTGCTTCCTGTCCTGATATATGTCGTAGGTGTGCCCACGAGAATGGCTGTCGGTACCAGTCTGATGCAGACATTCGCCAGCGCGGTCTTCGGTTCTTTCAGTCATTTTATTAACAATAATGTAGATTTTATCCTTGTAATGTTTCTCGTGGCTGGATCTGTAATTGGTGCACAGGCAGGAGCTTTTCTTACTATGAAGATCGATTGCGTGTCGATAAGAAAGTATTTCGGTTTTCTTGTCCTGTGTGCGGCAGGTATAGTAGCCTTAAAATTTCTGTAATCTATATCCTTTCAAAAAAAGAGGAAGGTACTTAAAAGCACCTTCCTCTAACCTTATTAATTAACTGTTCTATATTTCAAATGTTCTTCCGGAACTCAGGGGTGAGAATCTATCCTCAAATATCTCAAAGAGTCTGGCCTGGGCCCTGAAGCCAGTGCAATGTCCGGAAGCAACCCAACCAGGATTGATGTCGTATAATGCTTTGACCGTTTTATCGATCTTTTCCCCGGAAGCTTCTATGAGATGGAATCCGCCAATGACAGCTTCTATTGTCTCACCTGGGATCAGTTTCATGGCGTGGAAGGAGATATTAACTATTCCAGCATGACTGCAGCCTGTTAACACTACAATACCCTTGTTTTTTACATTTGCGAGTACTGAAATATCGTCGTGTACTTCATCCTTCAGGATCTTGCCTTCTTTTATGGTCTTCAAGGCTATACCGGCATCTTCAAAATCTGTTACGCGAGGGATCTCACCTGTTGTGATAATTCCCGGCATGATCTCGAGAGGTTCTGAAGTCAAAAGGAGTCTTCCACCTTTGCTTTCCAGTTTTTCCCTGCTGTCCTGCCTGGACATGCCGACATGCCTTAGAAAAGGGGAGGTTATAAAATGTGGTCTGAAAAGGTCAGGATGAGCTATTATTGGAAGCTCTTTATTTCCCCTTGCTTCAAGCAGACTGGAGACTCCTTCGGTATGGTCGTAATGGCAATGTGTGAGGACAAGTGCATCTATGGAACATGGGTCAACCTCAAGGATCTGCATATTATGAAAAAGGGCTTCAAAATTCTGTCCAACGTCTATCATTATCTTTTTGTTCTCTGAACCTTGTGTTTCCAGAAGAAAGGATATTCCATGCTGTCCCCAGAAAGGACTTTCATACATTACACTATCTTCTGCCAGGATCGTGACTTTGAGACTTTCAATATTGTTTTCCAACAGGATCGATCTCCTTTTCGTAATTCTAATTTCCCCCTATGATCTTAAAATTAAAGATAAGGAGAAGGCTCAAATAATTATGGTTTTTCTTTAGAAAGCATAACACAAAGTTTTTATCAGCACTGCCAGGGCGAGAGGATGTCAAGTAATCTCCAGGCTCTATATCTATTTTTTGTGTATGTTATGGCAATGTGTTTCGGGCACGGGGATCAGCATAAGCGTTCCTGCACAAAGAAACAGGAATACTGCCATAAAAGCATAGTGGAACTGTGTAACTGGCGGCAGACCATTGGCAGTCGCAAGATCAATTATATAACCTGTAAGTGTTGCCACAAGGGGTACTCCAAGGAAGCCTGCTGTATTATATACAGATGTTGCTATTCCTGTATATTCAGGTTTGTTGGTCTCTTTGACCACAGAAAGAGAGAGCAGAAAGGCGGTAAAGCCGAATCCCATAAGGAAAAAGAGCGGTTTAAGGATAATTAGAGGAGGCATGCCTCCGTTCCAGAGTGATATGAAACCCCATGTGGAGGTATATAAAATGGCCAAGACCATCATCGGAATTTTTCTTCGTCCTGTTTTGTCTGATATCCATCCGGAGAAAAAACATCCAATTATCATTCCAAGCATTGCCCAGATTATAAATCCGGCAGCATCTCCCCTGGACAGGCCATATACATTGACAACATATGGAACTCCCCAGGCACCAATAAAGGCGAGCCAGCTTCCGTTTATAAAGACATAAAAGAACATTGCGGGCCATATCCTCCATTCCGAAACAACGCTCCAGAGTGCTTTTTTAAGAGATATTTTTTCCCCGGTTTTTTGAGGTATAAATTCATTGATCTCTTCATATCCGAGATCCGCAGGGTTATTTCTGATCAGGATATAACAAAGGGAAGCTATTACAAGTGAGATAAATCCTACACCCATAAACACATGACGCCAGGAAATTATGGTCACGAGAAAAGCAAGGGGAGTTTGTGCAAGGATACCTCCTGAATTTCCAACAAGAAGAGTAAGTCCCGACATGGTTGCGAATTCATTTTCCATAAACCATCTTGACTGGATCTTGAGTATGGAGATAAACACAGTAGAGACGCCTATTCCTACAAGAAATCTTCCTGCAAATACTGTTGCTGGAGAAACTGCCATTCCGAACATTAAAGAGCCTGCAGCAGTAAAAAGCATTCCGGTTGTTACGGTGAGCCTTGCCCCGAGAGTATCTGCAAGCATTCCCACGGGTATCTGCATTACCATGTAGGCATAAAAGTACATGGAAGCAAGAGTTCCGAAAGATGTGGCAGTAAGATCGAAAGCAGATGTCAGCTCATTTTGAAGAACACCCGGGGCTAAACGGTGAAAAAAGACGATAAGATATGCGGAAACCATTACAGTCCATATGATCCAGCGATATTTAAGGCCTGGGTTGGTTTGTGTATGTCTGTTAGTTATGATAGATCATCCTTCCGGGGGTGGTCGATATTGTTCAATTTTGAATTAATTATACATAACAATGTAGAAACATGTGTAGCCCGTTAATTATTCATGGAAACTGGACTTGAACATCCTGTAGAGATAAAATTCTCTGGTGTTTTATCCGTTTTCCATCTAAAAAATGTCGGAAACGGTTTTATACAACACCTGATTATACACAACTAAAATCATAATGGAGGTTTTAAGATCATGCTTGGAAAGATCAGGGAGAGAGCCGAATCTCTAAAGGAGCAGGTTGTCGAATGGAGACATTCTTTTCACAAATGTCCTGAAGTTTCGTGGGAAGAGGTCGAGACTACAAAAAAAATAGCTGGTATCCTTGGGGATATGGGGTTTGAAAACATCAGAACCGGGGTTGGCGGTGGAGAATCAGGTCTGATCGCTGATCTGAATGCAGATAAGGCGGGCAGATGTATAGCCCTCAGGGCAGATATTGATGCTCTTCCGATCAAAGAACAAGCCGATGTGGATTACAGGTCTGAAAATGAAGGTCGGATGCATGCCTGTGGCCATGATTCCCATATATCAATGCTTCTTGGCGCAGCAAGAGTGCTGAGTGAAATGAAGGATGATATCCCGGGAAAAGTACGTTTTATTTTCCAGCCCGCTGAGGAGAGCCCAAGCAAGAGCGGTGCAAAAACAATGGTTCAGGAAGGTATTCTTGAAGGAGTGGATGCGATCTACGGTTTCCACATCTGGTCTCCAGTTGAAAGTGGGAAGGTAGCCTACACAAGAGGTCCGATAATGGCCTCCGCTGACTCATTTTTCGTGGATATTCAGGGTAAAGGCGGCCATGGAGCAATGCCTCATCTGGCAGTTGATCCCACAATAGCTGCCTGCCAGACAGTGATGGCACTGAACACTATCGTAAGCAGGGAGATCGACCCTCTCGGAACTGTAGTTGTATCTATAGGTGAGATCAAAGCCGGAAATGCTTTTAATATAATTCCAGATACTGTTTCCCTCAGTGGTACTGTAAGGACTTTTGATCCTGGTCTCAGGAAGTATGTACCTGAAAGGATCGAGGAGATTGTCAAGGATACATGCAGCGCTTTCAGGTGCAAGGCAGATTTCAAATATAACTTCCACCTTCCCAGTACAATTAACAACGCAGATTTTGCTGAAATGGCAAGAGGCACTGTGGCAAATTTTGTGGGGGAGGAAAATATTTACGAAATAGACCCAACCATGGGGGGTGAGGATTTCAGTTTTTATCTTAACGAGATCCCCGGGGCTTTCATGTTCCTCGGTACAGGGGATCATGAAAAAAAGACCGATTATCCTCATCACCACCCAATGTTCAAGGTTGATGATGATGTCCTTTCGACAGGTGTCGCTTCACTTTCAGGTGTTGCATATACCTTTCTCAAAGGTTAGAGGATATTTATTTTTCCACGCAAGGGCCGGCGCGGAGAGTCTCTGTTCCGGCCCTTATATTTAAGGACTTTTTTGCAGAATATGCTCAGGTGAAATGAGGTTAAGCAATGAATACATCTCAAAGAGATGCCGTAATAAAATGGTTCGAAAAATACTCAATGTCTTTTGCCGATTCCCGGGGATATCTTGGCCTGCACCTGAAGCTTAAATATGACCATTCTTACAGGGTTGCCGATAATGCCCTGAAAATAGCAACAGAACTTGCATGGTCTCAGAAGGGCAGAATAGCAGGATATACTGCAGGGCTTGTTCACGATACCGGACGCTTTCCCCAGTTCAGGGATTTTGGCACGTTTTATGATCCTTACTCCGTGGATCATGGCGAGAGGGGTTATCAGGTCCTTGTTGACCGCTTTCCTGTAGATATTCTGGACAATGTGACCCTTTTGATATTGAAGGAGTCTACGAGATACCACAACAAAAGAAGCCTTGCTGCCGTGGCTGAAAATATCCTTCCATTTCTAAAACTTGTAAGGGATGCAGACAAACTTGATATTTACGAAGTTGTAAGGGCTAATGTGGAAAAGGGCAGGATGGCTGAACTTATGCCCGGCATTGATATAGATGGTGGAGTATCAGAAGCTCTTGTCAATGAGATAAATAACCAGGGTAGTGCATCTTATGCTAATGTCAGGACACTCTCAGACTTTTTGTTTCTGCAGATCTCATGGCTTTATGATATGAATTACCAGCCATCAATTGACCTTTTCAGAGAAAGAGATACCTGCAGATGGTTCTTTGCCTATCTCAGAAAGTATGATGCAGTCCAGTCATTCCTTGATAACCTTGAAAGTAAACTTCTACTGAAGGTTTAACTGTCTTCAAAATACGAATTCGATCTTTCCCCGGTGAAATTCATAAAATATTTTTTGAAATGCTTCCCTGATCCCTTTGCAAAAAAATTCTATGTAGTTATAATAATTATGCCATTCATTAATAATAACTTGATCCATATTCTTTTTGACTGGCATATCTGGTTTTTATATTTTGATAAACTCAACAGAATGGGAGTGGTTATTTTTGAAAAGTATCAATCAGCTTCTTATGTCCCGGTTAGGTCCCATAATAACAGGAGGTATAGTAGGAACACTTGCTGCACTTCTGGTTACATGGGGCAACCCTGGGAACATGGGTATATGTGTGGCCTGTTTCACAAGAGATATAGCAGGAGCCCTGGGTCTTCATCATGCGGCTGTTGTCCAGTATCTCAGGCCTGAGATAGCAGGTTTTATTCTTGGTTCATTTTTTGCAGCACTTGTGTATAAGGAATATCTTCCAAGGACAGGTTCTTCCCCTCTGATCAGGTTTTTCCTGGGATTCTTTGCCATGATAGGCGCACTGGTCTTTCTTGGCTGTCCCTGGAGGGCTTATCTCCGTCTTGCAGGGGGGGACTGGAACGCAATTCCAGGAACTTTAGGTCTTATTACGGGTATTGTCATAGGGATAATGTTCCTCTGGAACGGATACAGCCTGGGAAGATCCTATGAGGTCAAAAAAGGTGCAGGATATGTAATGCCTGTCATAGCAGTGGTGCTTATGGTACTTCTGATCGTTGCTCCTGAGTTCGGCAAAGGAGGAACAGCGGGACCAGTATTTTTCTCTGAGAAGGGACCTGGAGCCATGTACGCACCAGTTGCTATAGCACTGGCAGTCGGACTTTTGGTTGGATGGCTTGCCCAGAGAAGCCGCTTCTGCACTGTAGGAGCTATAAGGGATCTCGTAATGCTCCGTGACCCGCACCTTTTCAACGGTGTGGTGGCGTTTATCATAATGGCTTTTGTTACCAACTATGCACTTGGGCAGTTCAATCCCGGATTTGAAGGTCAGCCTGTGGCTCATACAGATCATCTATGGAATTTTATGGGTATGGTACTTGCAGGATTAGCCTTTACCCTTGCAGGAGGATGCCCAGGCAGGCAGTTCATTATGAGTGGAGAGGGAGACGGAGACTCCGCAATTTTTACTATTGGCATGCTTGTGGGTGCCGGTTTTGCACATAATTTCAGTCTGGCCAGTTCCCCCGCTGGTCCAGGAGCCTTTGGGCCGGCTGCTACAGTGATCGGTATTGTCTTCTGTCTTGCCGTCGGGTTCCTGATGAGAGAGAAACTGGATTAAGGAGGCATAGATAATGTCTGAACCTGTAATTGTAAATGCAAAGGGTCTTTCCTGTCCTCAGCCAATAATGGAGACCCAGAAAGCTGTGAAGAAGACTAAAGAAGGAATCATAGAAGTTCACGTGGATACTGTCACGTCAAGGGAGAATGTAGCCCGTTTTGCAAGAAAAAAAGGCTGGGAAGTGAGTTTCGAAGATCATGATGACTGGCACAAGGTCATAATGAAAAAGTAGCGCCAAAAGGCCCGGCCCAGGGGTTCCCCCCTCTGGACCGGGCCTTTGCTCAGCAATATACTTTTCTAGAAAAGTCCTGTAATATTTCCGCTTTCATCAATATCTATCTTAAGAGCTGCAGGTTTTTTTGGAAGTCCCGGCATGGTCATTACGCTCCCTGTCACAGGTACAAGGAAACCGGCACCTGCGGAGAGTCTCACTTCTCGAACTGTAACAGTGAAACCTTCTGGACGCCCTTTTCTGGAGGGGTCATCCGATATGGAGGACTGGGTCTTGGCCATGCAGATCAGAAGGTCATCCCTGCCCTGTTCATGGATATCGGCCAGATCCTTCTCTGCCTTGTCAGTGAAACTTACCCCGGCTGCGCCATAGATCTTTCTGGCTATGGTATTGATCTTCTCCCGGGGAGTTGCATTGCTTTCGTACTGGTAGTGGAATGTATTCTCCTTCTCGCATGCTTTTACGACCTTTTCTGCGAGATCCATTCCGCCATCTCCACCCTTAGCCCATACTTCAGAGAGTGATACCTCTGCTCCAAGCCTGTTGCAGTGCTCCTCAACAAGCTTCAGCTCGGCTTCCGTATCGGTGGGGAACCTGTTAATGGCAACAACAACAGGTACGCCGAAGGAACTCAGGTTCTCTATATGTTTCTCCATGTTGGGGATACCAGCCTCGAGAGCCTCAAGGTTCTCTCCTGAAAGTTCATTCCGGGGCAGTCCGCCGTGCATCTTGAGGGCCCTGACCGTTGCCACCAGAACTACAGCATCGGGGTGAAGACCTGCCATACGGCATTTTATGTCAAAGAACTTTTCTGCGCCAAGGTCCGCACCGAAACCTGCCTCGGTTACAAAATAATCGGAGAGTTTCAACCCGTATTTTGTTG
>Ga0209947_1000010_pt1 | contig 78989 bp, 72 predicted proteins | sample SalPonR2_B_D2_MG_FD_185706 | JGI IMG/M metagenome (GOLD analysis project Ga0209947, IMG submission 185706) | Salt pond soil microbial communities from South San Francisco under conditions of wetland restoration - Salt Pond MetaG R2_B_D2_MG... ...
ATTGTCGGGCCCGATCACCTGTTTACCGTGATCGCGGAATTTCAGACCGCGCTGGGGGAGGCGCGGGCGAACAGCAGCGCGACCGAGCGGCTGGACGCGGCCACGCGAAGGCTCGAAGAGCAGCAGCCTGCCTCAAACAGGTATCTGGCACAGGCGCTGTGCGAGACCGCAAGGCTGAAGATCGATGGCGACCCGCAGGCCGCCCGATCACTGGCCGACCGGTGTCTGAAGCTGCGACGCGACGAGCTCTCGATGAGCGAGTGGCGCATCAGCGAAGCCCGCGCCATATCGCTCGCCGCACGCATCGAAAGCGGTGATCGCAGCGCGATTCAGGCGCTGAACAACGCTAGATCCGTGCTTGCCCGCGCGCTGGGGGCGGGCCATCCCAAACTCGACTGGTGCGATCGCTGGCTGGAAGACCCGGGCAACATCTGAACGGTATCTGGGAAACCGCCCGAAGCCGCGGATCATGCTGCCGATTCGCGGCACAACGCCGCAACGCCCGGCCAGGGGCCAGCGTTGCTTGAAGTTGCCTCAGAGGCTCTTGACGTGCTGTCCCAGGCGCGATTTGTGACGATCGGCCTTGTTGCGGTGCATGACGCCCTTGCTGACCGAACGATCGATCGCCGGCACGGCGGCCTTGTAGGCGGCTTCGGCTGCGGCCTTGTCACCGGCCTTGACCGCGTTGACGACCTTCTTGATCATGGTGCGCACATACGAGCGCTGGCCCGCATTATGCTGTCGGTTGCGCTCGGACTGGCGGGCGCGCTTGCGTGCTGATGGGCTATTGGCCACGAATTGCTCCTGAAACCTTTTAAAGAACCACAGTGGGTAATGACAAACAATAATGACAAAAATCAAGCCGTATAGTATCGCGGGTTGCAGCGATTTAGTCAAGGGATTATCCGGAAGCCGGCCACGCAGAGCACGCCGCAACCGATGAGCCTGCTGCGCTCCATCTTCTCGTTTTCGAGCATGACGCTGATCTCGCGCGTACTGGGGCTTGTGCGCGACGTGGTGCTGGCGCGTTATTTCGGCGCGAGCGCCGCCACGGACGCGTTCTTCGTCGCGTTCAAGATTCCCAATTTCCTGCGCCGATTATTCGCCGAGGGCTCGTTCTCGCTGGCCTTCGTGCCGGTGCTTGCCGAATACCGGGTGCGGGCCGATCAAACCGAAATGAAGTCGCTGGTCGACGCGACCGCCGGCTGCCTGCTGGCCGTGCTGCTTGCGCTGACCGGCCTTGGAATGCTGGCCGCGCCCTGGGTGGTCGCGGTCTTCGCGCCGGGCTTTGCCGATGACCCCGACCAGCAGGCTCTGGCCGCCGAAATGCTGCGGGTAACGTTTCCGTACCTGCTGTTCATCGCACTGACCGCGCTTTCCGGCGGAATACTGAACACGCTGGGCAGGTTCGCCCTGCCGGCCGTGACGCCGGCGCTGCTCAACATCAGCCTGATCACCGCCGCAGTGGTGTTCAGCCAGCGTTTTCCGGAGCCGGTCAAGGCGCTGGCCTGGGGCGTGCTGGCCGCCGGCGCCCTGCAACTCGCCATCCAGCTGCCGGCACTGGCGCGTCACGGACTGCTGCCGCTACCCCGCCCGAATTTCCGCCATCCGGGGGTTCGTCGAATCATGAAACTGATGATTCCGACCCTGTTCGGCTCGTCGGTCGCACAGATCAATCTGCTGCTCGACGTTCTGATTGCATCGCTGCTGGTCGAAGCCAGCATTTCCTGGCTGTATTACGGCGATCGGCTGATGGAGTTTCCGCTGGGCATGTTCGGCGTGGCGCTGTCGGTGGTCATACTGCCGACCCTGTCCTCGCTGCATGCGCGGGCCGACCGCGAACGATTCCGCAGTACGCTCGAGTGGGCCGTGCTGCTGGGCCTGATCATAGGATTGCCGGCCGCCGCCGGACTTGCGGTGCTCGGCGGACCGACCGCGACCACGCTTTTTCACTATGGCGAATTCTCGGCCGGCGATGTCGAAATGACCGCCCTGGCGCTTGGCGCCTACTGCATCGGGCTGCCCGCGTTCATCGGGGTCAAGATCCTGGCGCCGGCGTTCTTCTCGCGCCAGGACACCCGAACGCCGGTGCGGATCGGGATCATCGCCCTGGTCGTCAACATGGGCCTCAACATCGTGTTCGTCGGCGCCATCACCTGGCATCTGGCCGGCCAACTGCTGCTCGACGACCCGTGGCAGGCGCTCGCGCTGAACCCGGGCGCGCACGCCGGACTGGCGCTGGCCTCCAGCGTTTCTGCCTGGCTGAACGCGCTGCTGCTGTGGAAAAGCCTTGCGCGCCAGGGCCTGGCGCCCGCCTTTCCGTGGCGCGACCTGGCCCGCATCCTGGTCGCGGGCCTGGCCATGGTGCTGGCGCTTTACTGGCTCGTGCCGCCAACGCCGGACTGGCTCGACATTAGCCTGCAGGTGCGGGTCGCGTGGCTGACCGCCGCCGTGGCCGGCGGGGCCGGCATTTACGCGCTGGTCCTTGCAGCGCTCGGCATTCGACCCTTGACCCTGATACGCCCTCGCGACTCGGGATGATTCATGGCCGGGACGGTAGAATCCAGTGCTGGTGGAAATCGATAGGGAAAAAGCGATCTTGCCGCGGATTGACGCGGATGAGCGCGGATAAATGCATGTCGACATTACAGCCCGGATCAATGAATTGCTTTCCATCCAGTTCGACGAATTGCAGCGGTCCATTCAACAGCCGGAAGCTGCGGTCGAACTCGTTTTGCTCTTGCGTTGATCCATTTCCATCCGCGTCCATCCGCGCCCATCCGCGGCTGAAATTGCCTTCCGATTTTTCCGGCAATGCCGACTTTCGTCACAAGGCCCGTGCATGCAACTGATCCGCCACCTGCCCGCCCGGCTTGCGGACGGACGTCCACTCGCGCTTGCGATCGGCAACTTCGACGGGCTCCATCGGGGCCACCAGGCCTTGCTCACACAAGCCCTGGATTGCGCGCCGGCAAGTCGGCCCGCAATGCTGTGCTTCGAGCCGCTGCCGCGCACCTTCTTCGCCCCGCACGATCCGGTGCCTCGCGTGATGAAGCTGCGCGACAAGATCGACGTCGCCGGACGCCTCGGCGTCGAAGTCCTGGCACAGCTCCGGTTCGATGGGGCGTTTTCGCGGCTGTCACCCGAGGCGTTCGCCCGTGATGTGCTGGTCCGCGACTTGAACGCGGGCCAGGTGATCATCGGGTCCGACTTCCGTTTCGGCTACAAGGCGGCCGGCGACGCAGCCGCCATGACCGAGTACGGCCGGAGATTCGGATTCGAAACACTGGTCGCCGAAACCGTCGTTGCAAAAACAGGCGCCTCCCAATCCGGCCAGCGGGTCTCGTCCAGCCGACTCAGGCAGGCGCTGGGCGCCGGCGACCTGGCGCTGGCCGAGCAGCTGCTCGGCCGCCCCTACGCGATTTCGGGCCGGGTCGTTCGCGGCCAGCAGCTCGGCCGTGAACTGGGATTCGCCACCGCCAATATTCGCGTCGCCGAACCGCCGGCCTTTTCCGGGATTGCGGCGGTTCGCATCGACGGTGCGGGTTTTACCGGCCATCCCGGGATTGCCAGCCTGGGCCGCCGACCGACCGTGGCCGGGCGCGACTGGCTGCTCGAAATCCACCTGTTCGACTTCGACGGCGATCTCTACGGTCGGCACCTGCGCGTTCGGTTCGAGGGCTTCATACGCCACGAGGAGCACTTCGACTCGCTACCGGAAATGGTCGAGCAGATGAACCGCGACGTCGAACGGGCAAATGCCCTGCTGACCCGTGGCTGAATGGGCGACAATAGCGACCATGTCACGCCGAACGGCCAGCAACTGAAGATTCCATGGATTACAAAGACACCATAAACCTGCCGAGAACGAATTTCCCGATGAAGGCCTCGCTGGCCCAGCGCGAGCCCGAGATGCTCGCGCAGTGGTTCGCCAGCCGGCGCTACGCGACGATTCAGGAAAATACCCGGGAGCGGCCGGCCTTCGTGCTTCACGACGGCCCACCCTACGCCAACGGCGACATTCACATCGGCCATGCGCTCAACAAGATCCTCAAGGATTTTGTCGTGCGCTCGGCGCTGTTGTCCGGATTTCGGTCGCCGTATGTGCCGGGCTGGGACTGCCACGGACTGCCGATCGAGCTTCAGGTCGAGAAAAAGGTCGGAAAAGTCGGCCACAAGGTCGACGCCAGGACGTTCCGCCAGAAGTGCCGCGAATACGCCGGCAAACAGATCGACCTGCAGCGCGAGGGCTTCAAGCGCCTGGGCGGCCTGGCAGACTGGGACGACCCCTACGCCAGTCGCGATTTCAGCTTCGAGGCGAACATGCTGCGGGCGCTGGGGCGCATTGTCGAGCGCGGCCACCTCAAGCGCGGCGTCAAGCCGGTCCACTGGTGCTTCGACTGCGGTTCGGCGCTGGCCGAGGCCGAGATCGAATATGCCGACAAGACCTCCACCGCCGTTGACGTGCTGTTCGAAGCGGTCGACTCGGCGGCCATGGCCGCGAAGTTCGGTGCCCCGCCCAGCGAAGCACCGACCGGCGTGGTGATCTGGACGACAACGCCCTGGACGCTTCCTGCCAATCAGGCCGTCGCCTTGAATGCCGAACTCGGCTACGACCTGCTGCAGGCCGACCACGCCGGCCGAACGCTGAGGCTCGTGGTCGCCCATGACCTGGTCGGCCCGGTCAGCGAGCGCTGCGAGCTGGACAATGTCGAAACCCTGGGCAGCGTCGCAGGCAGCGCGCTCGAGCACCTGCGACTGAAGCACCCGTTCAACGACTACGACGTGCCGGTAATTCTTGGCGAGCACGTGACCACCGAGACCGGCACCGGTGCGGTGCACACCGCCCCCGGCCACGGCCAGGAGGATTTCGACATCGGCCGGGTCTACGACCTGCCGGTGGTCAACCCCATCGACGGTCGCGGCGTGTTTCTCGAAGACACCGCAGAGGTCGGCGGCGAATTCGTCTGGAAGGCCAACGACCGGCTGGTCGATGTGCTGCGCGACAAGGGCGCACTGCTGTGCGCACGCCCGTTTGGTCACAGCTACCCGCACTGCTGGCGACACAAGAGCCCGACCGCGTTCCGGACAACTCCGCAGTGGTTCATCTCGATGGACCAGGCCGGCCTGCGCGCCGATGCGCTGAAGGAAATCGATAACGTGCGCTGGGTGCCCGAGTGGGGCAAGGCACGAATTCGCGGGATGGTCGAGAATCGTCCCGACTGGTGCATCTCGCGCCAGCGAACCTGGGGCGTACCGCTGGGACTGTTCGTCGACCGCGAAACGCAGCAACCCCATCCGGAGACCGTCGACATTCTGGAGCGGTTCGCCGCGCTGGTCGAATCGGAGGGCGTCGACGGCTGGTACGAAGACGACATTGCCGAACGCCTGGGCGTGGACGGCGAACGCTACGAACCGGTGCCGGACATCCTCGACGTGTGGTTCGATTCGGGGGTGACGCACTACTGCGTACTCGATCAGCGTGCCGATCTGACGCGCCCGGCGGAGGTTTACCTCGAGGGATCGGACCAGCACCGCGGCTGGTTCCAGTCGTCGCTGCTCACGTCCGTCGCGATGCACGGCGAAGCCCCCTACAAGACAGTGCTCACGCACGGCTTCACGGTCGACGCCGACGGGCGCAAGATGTCCAAGTCGCTGGGCAACGTGATCGCGCCTCAGCAGATCATGAAAACACTCGGGGCCGACATTCTCCGGCTCTGGGTGGCGGCAGCCGACTATCGCCAGGAAATGAGCGTCTCCGACGAAATCCTCAAGCGCGTCGCCGACGCCTATCGCCGAATCCGCAATACCGCACGCTTCCTGTTGGGCAACCTGCACGACTTCGATCCGGCCGAACACGCTGTCGAAATCGACCATATGCTCCCGCTGGACCGATACGCGTCCGACCTGGCCGCCCGGCTCAACGTCGAGGTCATCGACGCCTACGCCAACTACCGATTCTGGCAGGTCTACCAGCGCGTGCATCATTTCTGCTCGATCGACATGGGCGCGTTCTATCTCGACATCATCAAGGACCGGCTCTACACCCTGCCCGCCGACCACCCGGCCAGGCGATCGGCCCAGACCGCGATGTTCGGCATCCTGGAGGCGCTGGTGCGCTGGCTCGCCCCGGTCTGCAGCTTCACCGCCGAGGAAATCTGGGGCGAAATGCCTGGACGGGCCAGCGACACCGTGATGCTGGCGACGTGGTGTTCCGACCTGACCGAACTGGCGCCGAAGCAGCGCGCACGCTTCGAGCGCCTGCGCGCCGTGCGCGACGTGGTCGGTCCTCGACTCGAAGCGCTCAGGCGCGACAAGGCGATCGGTTCCTCGCTGGCCGCTGCGGTCACGCTGGAAGCCGACGGTACGCTGGCCGAGGATCTGGCTGCCCTCGGCGACGAGCTGCGATTTTTCCTGTTGACCTCGGAGGCTCGCCTCGGTCCGGTCGATTCGGCCGACGAGGCCACCGAAATCGCCGGTTGCAAGCTGCGCGTGGCGGTCACGCCTACCGATCGTTCCAAGTGCATCCGCTGCTGGCACCACCGACCCGACGTCGGTACCGACCCGGAACATCCCGAGATCTGCGGTCGCTGCGTGCAGAACGTGGCCGGCGACGGCGAACGACGCAACTGGGGCTGACGCGAATGGACACCGCCCATCCCCGGATGACCCTGCCGCGCTTCGGCGCCTGGTTGCTGCTGGCTCTGCTGGTCGTGGCGCTCGATCTGTGGACCAAACACCTCGCGACGACCAATCTGGAACTGTACCGCCCGATCCCGATCACCGACTGGCTGAACCTCACCCTGGCCCACAACACCGGCGCGGCGTTCAGCCTGCTTGCCGACGGCGGCGGCTGGCAGCGCTGGTTCTTCATCGTTTTCGCCTCGGGCATCAGTGTCTTTCTGCTGATCTGGCTGTGGCGCCTGCCGCTGACCGCCCGGGCGCTGCCGGTCTCGCTGATGCTGCTGCTGGGCGGTGCCATCGGGAACCTGGCAGACCGGATTCGGCTGGGCTACGTTGTGGATTTCATCGATGTGCACTACAACAACTGGCACTGGCCGGCATTCAACGTTGCCGATTCGGCAATCGTGATCGGAGTCACGTTGATGCTGATAGAAAGCATGCTGCCTCCGCGCACACCCCCGGGAAAATGACTCATTGCTGCCAGAAAGCATTGTAATCGAGCGCTAAGTGCATGAAAATAGAGCCTCGGGGGATTGGTAGAAGAGGACTACAGGAGAATTTTCATGGCGACTACCCGCGACGAACTTGAAGTCTTTCTGTGGGAAGGAAAGGACAAACGCGGCAAAGTGCTCAAAGGTGAGCGATCGGCGCGCAACCAGACGCTGATCAGGGCCGAACTGCGCAAGCAGGGCATCACGCCTTCACGCGTCCGCAAGAAACCCAAGCCGCTGTTCGGCGGGGCCGGCAAGTCGATCAAGGCGCGAGACATCGCGATATTCACCCGACAACTGGCAACGATGCTCAACGCCGGCATTCCGCTTGTGCAAGCGTTCGGCATCATCGCCGCAGCGGCCGAGAACCCACGGCTGCAAAAACTGATCAATGCCATCCGGATCGACGTCGAATCCGGCGCGACGCTATCGGAATCGCTGGCCAGGCACCCTGCGTACTTCGACGAACTCTACGTCAACCTGGTCGATTCCGGCGAAAGCGCCGGCGTGCTGGATCAGGTGCTCGACAGCATCGCAACCTACAAGGAGCGTATCGAGTCGATCAAGGGCAAGATCAAAAAGGCCCTTTTCTATCCGGCTACCGTGGTCGGCGTCGCCATAACCGTGACCGCGATCCTGCTGGTGGTCGTGATCCCGCAGTTCGAAAGCATTTTCCAGAGTTTCGGTGGCGACCTGCCGGCTTTCACGCGCTTGATCGTCGATCTTTCCGAATCGCTGCAGAGAATCGGCTGGCTTTATCTTCTGATCTTCATTGCCGCCGTCGTCGGGATCATCCAGGCCAAGAAGCGCAGCCGGGCGTTCGGGCATTTTCTCGACCGCGCCAGCCTTAAAATTCCGATCATAGGTGATGTACTGGAAAAGTCGGCGCTCAGCCGCTTCGCCCGCACCCTGGCGACGACCTTTGCCGCCGGCGTGCCACTGGTCGACGCACTCAAGACGGTGGCTGGTGCCACCGGCAATGTCGTGTATGGCGATGCGACGCTGCAGATCCGCGACGATGTGGCCACAGGGCATCAATTGCAATTGGCCATGCAGCAGACAGGCTTGTTCCCGCCCATGGTTGTGCAGATGACCGCGATCGGCGAAGAGGCCGGGTCGCTGGACGCAATGCTGCTCAAGGTCGCCGACTTCTACGAAGAGGAAGTCAACAACACCGTCGATGCGCTTTCCAGCCTGCTCGAGCCGTTCATCATCATTCTTATCGGGACGATTGTCGGCGCCATCGTGGTCGCCATGTACCTGCCCATCTTCAAGATGGCGGCTGTCATGTAATCAATGCAATACCTGGCTGCCCTCCATCCGGCCACGCTGTACGCGCTGGTCATCGTTCTCGGCTTGCTCGTCGGAAGCTTTCTGAACGTTGTCATTCTGCGTTTTCCGGCCGCGCTGATTCACGACTGGAAGTGCCAGTGTCGCGAGCTGCTGGGACTGGACCAGCAGGAACAGGGGCCCGAAGCAAAGCCGGCCGGCGTCGCCAACGGCAGATCGCACTGTCCCGCGTGCGGCCATTCGATCGCCTGGTACGACAACGTCCCGGTCATCAGCTGGCTGGTTCTTCGGGGTCGTTGCCGCAACTGCGGTACCGCCATCTCGATTCGCTATCCTATCGTCGAATTGATCACCGCCCTGCTCTCGGTCATCGTGATCTGGCGCCTGGGTCCGACAGCGGCCGGCGCGGCGGGTTTGCTCTTGACCTGGACGCTGATTGCCGCTGCGGGAATCGACCTCGACCACAAGCTTTTACCCGACCAGCTGACGCTGCCGCTGCTCTGGCTTGGGCTGATTCTGAACGTCTTCGGCGTCTTTACCGATCTCGAGTCGGCAGTCATCGGTGCAATCGGCGGATACCTGGTGCTTTGGCTTGTCTTTCACCTGTTCCGCCTGGCCACCGGCAAGGAAGGCATGGGCTACGGTGATTTCAAGCTGCTGGCCGCCATCGGGGCATGGTTCGGCTGGCAGGTATTACCGACGGTCATCCTGCTCGCCTCGGGCGTCGGCGCGATACTCGGACTGGTGCTGATCGCGCTTCGGAAGATGGGGCGCGAAGTGCCGATTGCCTTCGGCCCGTTCCTGGCAGCCGCCGGCTGGCTGGTACTGGTGGGCGGCGATGCGATCGTCGATTTCTGGCTGTTAATCTAGGAAATCGCTGCAAAGCTGCTGCGCGTGCCGCTGGCGGCGTCCGGCGGTGCTCGGAATCCTCATGTACAACTTCGTACACTGCGGTTCCTGCGCGCCGGCGGCCACCGCCAGCAACCCGCTCGCTACGCTTTGCAACGATTTCCTTCAATTCCGTATCGGACACATATCAATGAATAGAATGGTGCACTGTACGTATCTCGGCCGCGAAGCCGAGGGACTCAAGCGCAAGCCGCTCCCAGGCCAGCTGGGCGAGCGGATCTACAACGAGATTTCGGCCGAGGCCTGGCAGAAATGGCTGGCCCACCAGACCATGCTGATCAACGAGAAAAGACTTTCGCCGATCGACCCGGAGCACCGCAAGTACCTCGAGCAACAGGCCGAGGCGTTCCTTTTCGGCGGCGAAGTGGATGCGGCGGAAGGCTACGTGCCCCCGCCGGAATGATTCCCGCTGGGGCCCAAGGTCAGCGACCGTCGGTTCTGTAAGCGCTGCCGCGCACCGTACCTTCGGCCGGCGGCGACGAGACCGATCGTATTTCCTCGATCAGACAGACGTTTTCGTCCAGCCGCACGCGGTCTGATCGATGGATCAGATTCGGCATCGCCGAGACCAACGCCAGGGTCCTGGCTTCGCGGACATCGCTCATGCACGGATCGCGCGGTCGAATCGCGACCGATTTGCCGCCGTTGAACCGTAGCAGCAGCCAGTCTCGATCCAGCGGCTGCCAGTCGATCAGGTTCGAAAAGCTGACCCTGTCCAACGGCTCGCCCGATTCCGGCTGCCAGTCACCGAAGCTCGGCGGATCGGTCCGGGGTGTCACCGAACAGCCGCCCCCCAGGATAAGAGCCAGCGCGGCCAGCGCAGCAAAACGACTGCAACGGATATCGATCGTTCCTGTCATCATGTTTGAATGTCCTTATTGAGCCTGCCATCAGATTGACAATCATGTATTTGAAAATCAGAAATGCCGAAATGTTCCGCAAGATCGTTTGCGCGCTCGCGGTGATGCTTGTCCCGGCCGCATTCGTCCAGGCGCAGGCACCGGGTGTTGAGAATCCGTCCGGTCGCGGCGCCATGGCACCCGGTCTGACGGCGCTGCCCGGCGGTTCGGCGGCGATCCTGACCTGGATCGAGAAGGACGGCGAGGAGCATGTCTTTAAGCTTAGCCGCTTTGAAGGCGGTAGCTTCGCCGAACCTCGGGATATCGCCCGCGGCGACGACTGGTTCGCCAACTGGGCCGACACGCCTGCCGTCCATGCTCGCGCCGACGGCGTGCTGATCGCCCACTGGCTCGAGAAATCCGCCGAGTCGACCTACGCCTACGATATTCGCGTCACATCCTCGTCCGACGGCGGCCGGAGCTGGAGCGAGGCGAGAACCCCGCACGGCGACGGGACCCCGACCGAACACGGTTTCGTGAGTTATTTTCCCACCGACGGGCAACGTACCGGCATGGTCTGGCTGGACGGCCGCGAAACAGGTTCGGGGGGCAACGGTCACGATCACGCCGGATTGATGACCCTGCGCACTGCCATGATCGGCGCCGACGGCACGCTCGAACCGGACCAGCTTGTAGACGACAGCGTCTGCGACTGCTGTCAGACCGCAAGCGGGACGACCGCGCTCGGACCGATCATTGCCTACCGCAATCGGACCCGGGATGAAATTCGCGACATCGCGGTGGTGCGACGCACCGGAAGCGGATGGACGGAACCGCGCCTGGTGCACGCCGACGGATGGAAGATAAGCGGCTGCCCGGTGAACGGCCCGGCGCTGCTCGCCAGCGGGATGCGGGTGGTCGTTGCCTGGTTCACGATGGCCGACGATGAACCCAAAGTGCGTTTCGCCATCTCGAACGACGCCGGCGCCAGCTTCGGTCCGCCGATCACCCGATCGCCGGGCACGGCGCTGGGACGCGTCCAGCTCGCCTGGCTCGATGACGGGTTCGCCCTGAGCTGGATGGATGAGGATGACGGCGCCAGGCTGCGCGTTGCGCGCTACGCCCGGGACGGAGAACTGCTGGGCGATCTGACACTTGCGCAGATGGACCGGGGGCGCATCAGCGGCTTCCCGCGAATCGTGACCATTGATGATCGACTACTGGTTGCGTGGACGGCCGGCGGCACCTCGAAAGGCCCGGAAAGAGGCACCCGGGTAATGACCGCACTCGTCGACCTGGAGCGGATCGAAAACTGACGCGCATCGGGCAACAGGTGGTTGACTTTTTCGCCGGTTCGCGGTTAAATACCCGGCTTGCAATCACGACCCGTTCCGCGGCGTCGGCGCGCAAGCGAAATACCTCGGAGGCCAGGTAGCTCAGTCGGTAGAGCAGGGGATTGAAAATCCCCGTGTCGGCGGTTCGATTCCGTCCCTGGCCACCATTTTAAAATCCCGAACGATCCAGACCTCGACGGCGGCTTTCCTTCGAACCGCCTATCGCGCTTCGCGCGGCGGTTGGATTGCCGGCATGAAGCCGGCGAGCTTCGCTGACGCTACGGGTCCGTCCCTGGCCACCATTTCCTTCCGATTTTCGTCGAAAACTTCAACGGCCGTTTCGCCGCCGGCTTCGCCGGCTGATGCGAGTTACTTCTTGGCGCCCCAAGAAGTAACCAAGAAACGCTGCCGGGCGACGCCGCCGGTCCTACGGCTGCTGACGCAGCCTCCGGCCCGGTCCCCTGCGCGTTTCGGTCGGGCCGGGGTCCGCCGAACTCGCTATGGTCGCTTCGCTCCCGCCGCTCAGACATGCGGCGGCCCTTTTTCCGGCCCGCCCTGCAATGCTCGGCGGCGGCGACGGCGGGAGGGCGGGCTCGGAACGCTCGGAGGATACGCTCCGACATGCACCCAACGTTCGGCGTCCACCCATCTGCCTCGATGGCGCCGAGTATCGCAGCAGCGAACGGGGCATTCCGGTTCCGCATGTCTGAGCGACCAAAGGGAGCGAGTTCGGAACCGGCCGTTCGGTGCGAGAAACGCAGGGAACCCGGCGCAGTTTGCCGGGCGCCTTCGCGGCATGAGCGGTTTTGCCTACTTTTGCCGCACCAAAAGTAGGTCGCATCAGCCGGCGTAGCGGGCGGCGAAATCTTTTTTGAATTTGAAGGCGCAGTCGAAGAAGGGCTTGACGTCTCGGAGCCAACCGATGACTGACGGCTACATCTTTTCCGGAAGACGCCATTCCACCGGCGTCATCCCCTGCCCCGCCAGCCAGTCGTTGGCCTTTGAGAAGTGCCGGCAACCGAAAAAACCGCGGTGGGCGGACAATGGAGACGGATGCGGCGCAGTCAGCACCAGGTGGCGATTACGGTCGATGCCGGCGCCCTTGCGTTGCGCCTGGCTGCCCCAGAGCATGAATACCACCGGCCGCGAGCCGCTGTTGACGACCTCCACGACGCGGTCGGTGAATTGCTCCCAGCCCTTGCCCTGGTGCGCACCCGGCTGTCCACGCTCCACCGTCAGAACGGCGTTGAGCAGCAACACGCCGTGGTCGGCCCACGACTGCAGACAGCCGTGGCTCGGGATGACGAACCCGGTGTCGTCGCGCAGTTCCTTGAAGATGTTGACCAGCGACGGCGGCACCCGAACGCCCGGGCGGACCGAGAAGCACAGCCCGTGCGCCTGGCCGGGGCCGTGGTAGGGATCCTGGCCTAGAATCACGACCCGAACGCGCGACGGGGGCGTGGAGTTCAACGCATTGAAGATCAGACCGCCGGGGGGGTAGATTTCGGCACCGGCAGTCTTCCGCTCCAGAAGGAAACGCTTCAGCGCGATCATGTACGGCTGCTCGAACTCCGATTCCAGATGCCGCAGCCATTCCGGGTGCAGCCGAATTTTTCCGCTCATCGCGCCGCCCTTTGCGCGCTCTCTCGTCGGCCACGGCGCCTGCAGGGTGACCCAGGAGCAGGTGGCGCATGCCCGCCTGCGAAAAAAAGATTGGCCAACAACTTGGACATCGACACGACCGCCTTCATGTACTCTTGGAACGTCAATGCTACCTAAACGGCCTTGAGCCGGTGGGTGCCGCATTGACTTCAACCGCATCGAACAAAGAATCGAATTCAAACTCGGGAATCTGCATGACCATCAAAACCGATGCCGTGATTGTCGGCGCCGGCCCTGTCGGGCTGTTTCAGGTGTTCGAGCTCGGCTTGCTCGGGCTCAAGGCCGATCTTGTCGACTCGCTGGCCCAGGTCGGAGGCCAGTGCAGCGAGTTGTATCCGGAAAAACCGATCTACGACATTCCTGCCTGGCCCACGATCGGTGCACAGGAGCTGGTCGACAAGCTGGTCGAGCAGATTCGACCGTTCGAGCCGGGCGTGCACCTGGGCCAGGAAGTCACCGAATTCGAGGCGCTGGGCGCTGAAAATGGCGGGGGCCGCTTCCGGGTCGTGACTTCCAAGGGCACCGAGTTCGACGCCGGCAGCGTCATCATTGCCGCCGGGCTCGGCGCGTTTCAGCCGCGTCGGTTGCGTGCAAAAGGGCTGGAAAACCTGAATGCCACCAACGTCCACTACAAGGTCACCGACCGGCAGCAGTTCGCCGGAAAACGCCTGATCATCCTCGGCGGCGGCGACTCGGCGCTGGACTGGACGCTGGATCTTGCCGATATCGCCGAACACATCACGCTGGCGCACAGGCGCAAGGAGTACCGCGCCCAGCCGGCGTCGGTGGCGAAGATGAAGCAGCTGGTCGAACAGGGGAAGGCCTCCGAGCAACAGGGGACGGTAGGCGAAGCGCTGGGCGTGCCCGGGCGCATCGATGCGCTCGAATTCAATACCCTGGAGCGGGAAAAAATCAGGGTCGAGGCCGATGAAGTCCTGGTTTTCTGGGGACTGGCGCCCGATCTCGGACCCATCGCCGACTGGTCGCTGGAAATCGAGAAGAAGCAGATTCCCGTGGATACGGAAAAATTCCAGACGTCCATCCCGGGCGTGTTCGCGGTCGGCGACATCAACACCTACCCGGGCAAGAAGAAGTTGATCCTGTCCGGATTCCACGAAGCGGCGCTGGCGGCGTTCGGCGTCCAAAAACACCTCGACCCCGATGCACGCCAGTTCCTGCAATACACCACCACCAGCCCCATCATGCACAAGCGACTGGGCGTGGAAAAAGAAAAGGAAAAGACCGGCTGAGGCGCCAGGAACATGTCGGAAAACGCATTCTTTCCGAAGAACCGGCCAGCATGAAATGATCGGCTGGTTCCGAAGGCGTCTGCTGTCGCGCAAGGCCGACGAAATGATGCCGGACGCGGCCGAGTTTGCCGCAATCTGCAACGCCAGTCGTTGCCTCGCCGTGCTCAATCAGGAGGAGCGCTTGCGCCTCAGACGGCTGGCGGCCATGATTCTCGCCGGCAAGCAATTCCACGGCGCCGGGGGCTTTCAGCCCGGCTGGGAGCACTGTCTGCCGGTTGCCGCCCACGCCGCGCTGCCGGCGCTCGAAATCGGCCTCGAGGCCTACAACCAGTTCCACACCTTCATTCTCTACGAGGACGAATTCGAGTCGGATATCGAAGAAATCGACGAGGCGGGCGTGGTTCATCGAGGACGCGACCTTCGCGCCGGTGAGGCCTGGCATCGCGGCCCGGTCGTGCTTTCTCTGGCAGATGTCCACCAGTCGGGACACGGCGACGGGTATCACGTCGTGGTGCATGAACTGGCCCACCAGCTCGACCATCTCACCGGCGATGCCGACGGCTATCCGCCGCTGCCCCCCCAGATCACTCACCGCGACTGGGTAGAGACCTTCAGCGCCGCGTACCGACGACTGGGGCAACAGATTCGCTGCGGCGGCGAGCCATCAATCGACCCCTACGCCGCGGACAGTCCCGCCGAATTCTTCGCTGTGGCGTCGGAGTACTTTTTTGACTGGCCCGAAAGACTCGCCGATCTCGAGCCCGGAATCTATCGCCTGCTGGCCATGCTTTACAGGCAGGATCCGGTGCTCCGAACGCGCAATTACTGACGGGCTGGAACAGACTGCAGACGGGTTCGAACCGAGCTGTTCAGATTCTCAGAATCCGGCGGATCGCAACCGCGCACCGAAATCCTCGAGTAGCGCCGCGGTTGCGCCCCATATGTGGTGCGAGGCGTGTTCGAAGGTGACGATCTCGAAGCGTCGGCCAGCATAGCGCACGGTGTCGCGGCGAAAGCACGCCGGGTCGGCGACGTCGGCCAGCGGCACCGTGAAGACGCTCTCGACTTCGTTATGGTCGGGCTGGAAGGTCATATTCGCGTCCAGGCTTGCCACCACCGCCGTCATGCGGTAACCGGTGATGGTGTCGTATCGCCCCAGGTATCCCAGCGGGCGAACCCGGCGCTCTTCGATTCCGGCCTCTTCGCGCGCTTCGCGCAGTGCGGTTTCAACGACCGATTCACCGGGTGTATCGCGTCCGCCGCCCGGAAACGACACCTGGCCGGCGTGATGTTCCATCTGTCGAGAGCGCAGCGTCAGAACAACAGCCGGCTCGGGGCCGGCGGTAACGCCGACGAGCACCGCGGCGGCGCGCGGTCGGTTGTCCGAGTTCGGTCGGTAGCCGCCGACGGGCAGGTCGGAAAGCGGGGTATCGAGGGAATAGAGGCGAGCTGAAAGCAGTGCCTCCAGCGCTTCCCGGGAAGTTTGTGCCATGCCGGACGAAATCAGTCCAACTGAACCAGAGGCGGCGTGCTAATCGAAACGGCTTCCGGCGCGTGCCGGAAGCCGTTCGATGATTTCGCTGCGTTTCTCGTCCGAATACGACAGCCACTCGCCGATCTCGCGAGCGGTGCGAAAACAGCCGACACAGACGTCATTTTCGTCTAGCCGGCAAATATTCACGCACGGCGATTCTATCGGATGCAGATTCGCAGCAAGTTCGGTCATCGGCGAAAAACCGGCGCTATTGACCGCCCTGCTGCTGGGCTTCTTCCGGCGCACCGATCTGGACCAGTTCGATATCGAACTTCAGCGCTTCGTTCGGGCCGATCAGCGGCGGATCACCGCGCATGCCGAAAGCGAGTTCCGGCGGCAGGAATACCTGCCAGTAGGCGCCTTCGCGCATCAGCGGCAGGATTTCCTGCCAGCCTTCGAGGACGCTGTCGACCTGGAATACGGCCGGGACGCCGCGCGCGAACGAACTGTCGAATTCGCGACCATCGACCTTGGAGCCGCGATAATGAACAGTAACCGTGTCGCTCAGGCTCGGACGGCTGCCCTCGCCTTCTTCGATGACGCGGTACTGAACGCCGCTGGGTAGCGTGACGATGCCGTTCTTGGACTTGTTTTCAGCCAGGAACTCGTCGGCGCGGGCCTTGTTCTCTTCGGCAAGGCGCTGAAACTGTTCCATGCGCTGTTCGCGCACCCGCTCGTTGAATGCGGTCAGCACCTGCTGCATTTCTTCAGCCGGCACCTGAGGGTCACGCCCGGCGTCGGCATCGCGAATGGCCGCGACAACCGCCTCGATATCGACTTCCCATTGACTGGTCTCGGAGCCGAATTCGTAGCCAATGGCGTATCCCAGCTTGCCCTGATCGGACTCCAGGTCCTGCGCCAGGACGGGCGACGCGACTGCCGCCAGGACCAGCGCGTTGAAAAACAACTTGAGCATAAAACCTCCGGTTGAAAAATTAGTGCTTCGGTGTAAACCGCGTATTGTACCCGACCACGTTCGTAAACGCCTCCGGTGCGAGCATTGGACTGATTCCCTCCCTGGCGGTTCAACTTCAAATCCAGTGGCCGCAACCCCTGCTTTTGGTTGGTTTTTTTTGCCTTTATTGGTATTTTTTACCAGCCCGCCGCGAGGGCCGGAAACGACAAGTATCTGATTATTCGAATAATTTAACTTTGGCACGTACCTTGCATATCCATTGGCAACCCAACCCGTTCGAGCCAAAAGGAGACTGAAATGGGCGTATTTTCGCGACTCGGTGACATCATCAACGCAAACCTGAACGCGGCGCTGGAGAAAGCCGAGGATCCGGAGAAGATGATCCGGCTGATGATTCAGGAAATGGAAGACACGCTGGTCGAGATCCGATCGGCAACCGCCAAGTGCCTGGCCGAGAAGAAGGAGCGCACCCGGCTGCTCAAGCGCCTGGAGCAGCAGAAGCTGGATTGGGAACACAAGGCCGGTCTCGCCCTGGACAAGGGTCGCGAAGATCTGGCGCGCGCCGCGCTGGCCGAGAAGACCGCGCTGGGCGACCGGATCCAGCACCTGACCGAAGAGCTGTCGATGTACGACGAGCAGTTGACCAAGTACGACGACGACATTGCCCGACTTCAGGCAAAGCTGAACGACGCCCGCGCGCGGCAGCGCGCAATCGTCATGCGCCATCGGTCGGCTCAGCACCAGCTGAAGAGCAAGAAGCAGATCCACAACGAAAAGATCGACGACATGCTCAACCGGTTCGACTCTGCCGAGCGTCGCATCGATCATATCGAGTCGGAGGCCGAAGCGCTGGACATGGGCCGCAAGGCCAAGTCGCTGGATGAAGAGATCGAACAGCTTCAGCGCGATGAACGCGTCGAGGCCGAGCTGGATGCGCTCAAGAGCAGCCGAAAAGAAAAGCAATAGGAGACCAATATCATGTCCGAACTACTGTTCGTTCCGGTCATCCTCTTTCTGGTCATCGTCGCACCGATCTGGCTGATCCTGCACTATGCCACGCGCAATTCGGCCAGCAAGCGCCTGACCAGCAAGGACGAGTCACTTCTTGAAGATCTGCATGAAAACGCAAGGCGCATGGAAGAGCGTATCCACAACCTGGAACGCATTCTGGACGCCGACGCGCCGGAATGGAGGAGCAAGTCATGAATAGCCACCGATACGAGAATTACAGCAGAAATCGTCTCTATCGCAACCGCAAGCGCGGCCTGCTGGCCGGCGTGTGTGCCGGAATCTCGGACTGGAGCGGCTTCAACCTGACGGCGCTGCGGGTCGGCGTCGTCCTGCTGGCCATTCCGTTCACGGCGGTCATCATCATCGGCTACCTGCTTCTGGCGCTTTTGCTCCCGGTTGCACCGCCGGACATGTATGCCGACGAAGCCGATGAGAAATTCTGGCGCGAAACACGACGTGCTCCGGTTGAAGGCGTCTCTTCGCTCAACAACCGCTACCGCCGACTCGACGAGCGACTTCAGCGCATGGAGGCCTGGTTGACGTCGCGCGAGTATCGAATCCGTCAGGAGATCGACAAGTCATGAGAGCCGCCCCGGCAATCCTGCTTCTGATTGTCGGGGCCGCCGTTTGCGGCGGGCTGCTGGAACTCCTGCTTCCCGGAAGTGGCCGTCAGACAATGGGTTTCGATGAAGCGATCGCCACGCTTGGCGCCTGGTTGCTGGACCGCTTCATGTCGCTGGCACGCAGCATGAAGAACCGCTGAGCGGTGCGGTAGACTCACGCTCTATCCCACCGGGCCAGCATCCGCATGAATTACGAGAACCTGAAGATGGACATGCACGGCAGCACGGTCGAACTCACCGTCAGCCGGCCCGAAAAACTCAACGCGCTCAATAACCGCACGATCGTCGAACTACGCCACGCATTCGACGTACTCGCCAGCGATGACGCGGTTCGTGCGGTCGTGGTCACCGGGGCGGGCGAAAAGGCGTTCATCGCCGGTGCCGACATTTCAGAAATTCGCGACAAGACGCCGCTTGATGCGCGACAGTTCTCCGAGCAGGGCCAGCAGCTCATGCGCCGCATCGAAACGATGACCAAGCCGGTAATTGCCGCCATCAATGGCTATTGCCTGGGGGGCGGCCTGGAACTCGCCCTGGCCTGCCACTTTCGATACGCCTCGGAGAACGCCCGCCTCGGGCTCCCGGAAATCAAGCTCGGCATCATTCCCGGCTTCGGTGGCACGCAGCGTCTGACGCGATTGATCGGACGCAGCCGCGCGCTGGAAATGATCCTGACCGGTGAGCCGGTAGACGCCGCTACTGCGGAAAAATACGGCATCGTGCAACGCGTCGTCGGCACCGGCGAGGTCTCCAGCCACGCCCTCCAGACTGCCCGGCACCTCGCTACGGCAGCGCCCCACGCGGTTGCAGCGATCCTGGAAGCCGTCGATCTCGGCCTGGACATGCCGCTGGATCAGGGACTCGGGTTCGAAACCGCCCGCTTCGCGCTGTGTTGCGCGACCGAAGACATGCGTGAAGGCACGTCCGCATTCCTGGAAAAGCGCAAGGCGAATTTCACCGGAACCTAAGGCACGATGCGGTCGCCGACCTGCATCAGCGAATCCGGCGTGCCGGGCGCGAGCGCAACGATATAGCCACTCTTGGATGCAAAGCGCTGACCCGGTGCAAGTTCCATGTCGGGATAAAGTCCGGGGTTCGGACTGCCCTGGATCTGATGCTCCAGCACCTCGAGCAGGTAGTCACGATGATAGTGATCGAGCAGATGCACGAAAGAGTCGCGAAACATCAGCATCGCGTAGTAGGTTCGGTACTGAACAGCCTCGGCGCTGTACTCAAGCCCGCGAGTGTTCATCCAGGCTCGCGCCCTGAAGCGCTCCGGGTAATGATCCTGCTCGAGCGCACGCGGGTGACTGAACAATACATCCTGATCAATCCCGGCCGCCTCCTCGGCGCTCAGCGTATCCAGGGCGCCCGACGGAAGCAACAGCTTGCTTGCGCCGGAATGTTCTTTCCAGCGGCGCACCTGATCCATGTCCGGATCATCCTGCCACACCACCAGCGCGTCATGGTCGCCGGCCGGGGATCCGGACTCGATCCGACGACGCCATTCATCGATTTCGAGCGTTTCGACAATCGGGACGAGCGCATTTTCGCCGGCCACTTCAGCCATGTGCATGGCGGGGAATTCGCTGCGAAAGTCTTTCCGGTCGAAAAGCTGCAGGACATTCCGGCTTCCATTACGCAGCAACCAGTCGCGCATCAGTTCGGCTTCAAGGCGCAAGCCCGCGTTGAAATAGACCGAATACCCGCCCAGAAGTCCAAGTTCATGGGGCGTATCGGTAATCGGAAATACCGCCGGCAATTCGAGCGCGTCGCAGAACGCCCCGACTTCGCGCCAAGGGCCGTCGACCTGTCCGCTGACCAGTGCGAACACCGGGTTCCGCGCGTAGTGTGATTCGAGTTGATTACGCCACGTGTCGGGTGGGCCGTCGATCTCCCAGACGTTGAGACGGTACAGACGGGAATAACGCGTGTAAAGACTGGACCCGTAGACCGAATGTCCAGCCAGCTGCATGTCGCCCAGGGTCCGCTTGTTGTACCAGTCCACGAAGCTTTGCAAAGTGCCCAGCATCGCTTCACGCCGATCCGACGGCACGTCGACGTGAATGACTGTCGCCAATTCGACGAACTCCTCATCGACACCCGGTGAGACCTCGCTCGAAAGCCGTGCGAGATAGGCCTCGAGATTCAGCACGTCCTGGTCCGAAAGTGCGTAACGCGGCATCAGACTTTCCAGCTGTCTTCCGTTCGTGTCCAAGCCATCGCGCAGTGCAGTGGCAAGGGAATGCGAATCGTAAGGCGGCCGATCCCGCACACGCCTGACCTGGTGCCTGAATTCCGCGCTCTGAGCCTGCATGAACAGTGCACGAAACCGGTCGTCGCGAGAAATCTGCCGGCCGCCGAACATGTACGGCGCGGTGATCGGGGGAATGTAGTAGCCGCCTTCATACGAACCGAACCCGCTCGGACGATGACAGCGCACGCAGGCAGCGTATTCTCCGGTAATCTCCGCTTCGCCAAAACCCCTCCCCACCAGCGGTTCGCCGGAGGCGAGAAACCCTTCCCGGTAGAGCCGCTTTCCGGCTTCGAAATCAGCTTCCAGCGACTGGCCGATCACAAGACCAGGCATCATCAATACCAACACCAACCCCGACCAGATCGATCTTTTCATCGAGCACGTCCTGTTGCATTCATGAGAAACCTTGCGTCGATGGGTGATTCCGCGGCGCATCGTATTTGCCTGATCACCCGAAAGAACCGCGGCATGATCGCGTCAACCCGAAATTCAACCGGCCTGACGGGTCAGCACCTTGCGATACTGCTCGATCAGCACTTCGCTTCCGATCAGTCCGTCAATGCGCGTCCAGCCGCCATGCTCTGCGCCGGATATCAGCGTGACCGGCTGATGATTCATCTTGTTCGACCCTTCATACAGGGCCTCCAGACTCCGCAGCACGCTAAAGACGTTATCCCGAGTCCCGGTCAGAAAACGGATCTTCTCCCCGGCGTTGAATCGATCGGCGTATTCGGCCAGACGTGCCGGCGTGTCGTACTCCGGATCCACCGAGATCAGAAGGATCTGGTAGTCGCTTTCCAGCTCGTCCAGGGCCGGAATCGCGCGCGCCATGTTGGCGGTGATCATCGGGCAGATTCCGGCGCAGCTGGTGAAGATGAAGCTTATGACGGTGCGTCTGGCGTCACCGGTGATCGTCGAGAACCGGACCGGTTGGCCGGCACTGTCGACAAGAGCGACATCGGGAAGCGCATAGACCTTTTCGGTCACCAGAAAATCTTCGCCCTGACCTCCATGTGCGGACAGGGACAGGGCGAGGAGCATCGGCGCGACAAGACCCATGAATCTGTGCATGGTTACTGGAAGAACTTCTTTCGCGTTCATCGAGTCATCCTGTTTTTTGAATCCGATCCAATTGTCAGGCTACCGCCTGAACAAAGGGGGCGCAAGAATCAGGCGCCGTCCCCTTTTCGACGTGATCGACGCGACCGCTGTAACCGAATGCACAGCGACCGGAGAAGACTACGCCGCCGGGCACGCGGCCCGGCGGCAAGTTGTACGATCACTCCCCAATCAACAACTCAGTGAATCGACCATACAGCCACATCATGGTGCAGCGGGTCGAACTGATACATGCGCAGACGCTTGGACGGCGTGTGATTCATGTGGAATTCAAGCGGCAGCACGCCGAGGGTTGCACCGTGGCTGGTCTGGATACGCTGCTGCATCTCCGGCAGAATCGTCGGCGACTTGGTGAAATCGAGCCACTCCGGCGCCAGCACGTACCCGGACTGCTTGCCGTTGACGCTGGCCGTGGTCACACGCTGTTCCCCGCTCAATGCAAACTGCATCAGCGCATCGACGCTCTTGACGCTGGCCGTGCCTTCGGCCGGCGTTGCCGGGGGCACGATTGCGGCGCCGTCAAGCATCGGCCACCAGTGCGTACGCCCGAACGTGAACCAGGGGCCTGCCCCGCCGAAGTCGACCGTACTATGGAACGTGTTTTCCCAGCCGCGGTTGCCGCCGAAATCGACGAACATGTAACCGTGCGGGAAGTAATCTCCGTTCATCACCTTGATGCGGACCTGGTCGCCGGGCTTGTCGAAGTCAACCGTCTGTTCCCAGTTGCCCAGCCCCCTGGCCTTGCCGTACAGCGTGTTGTTGAGGTAGATGACGTTGACGTCGTAGTCATCGTCGAACTCGATGCCCGACGGCAGGCTCAACCGGTCGCGCCAGTCGAAGAACGCGGCCTCGAGCGCATCGACGTCCGCGCTGTCGACCAGCTCCGGCGCATCGCGAAATTCGCGCAGCAGGTTCCACATGCGCTTGGCCGGGGCCAGGTCCCCGATCATCGCGATGGCGGCCAGCTTGGCCTCCTCGCTGCCTTCCGGGTCTTCGCCGAAAATGAATGTTTCCCACTCGAACAGCGAGCGCGGACCGGCCATCTTCAGCATGTTCTCCGTCACCTGGACCCGGGGCGGATGAATGCGCCAGCCCCAGTAGTAGGTGAGATTGAAGAACCGTCCGGGCGCCATCTTCATTTCGAAGGTCGTGCGCGTGCCGTCTTCCATCGGGAAGAACGTCATGTCCATAGCGACGTGCGGCACCGGCCGGCCGACTTCGGCCGGATCGTCAAAGTACATCTGGAACGGCGCGAAATCCTCGTGGCCGTTGTTCAGCGTGTCGGCGTGCACGATCATGGTCCACGGCACGTCCTGCACCTCGCTGGGGTCGAGCAGCGCGGTATCACCCATGATCCGTCCGTCGAACCACACCTGATGCAGCTCGACCACGCCGCCGATCTTGTTGCCGTCATCGTCGAAGACGGGCTGAACCTTCTTGACCTTGTTGGGGCCGTTGTAGTGCAAAAGCGGCATGCCGGAGTAGGCCCGGTCGATCTCATTGCCTTCCAGAATATCGATTCCGAACTGGATATCGGCATCCAGCGGTGCTTCACCCTCGGTCAGGGCCTGGCGCATGGCGCGAATCAGCGCACGTAGATCATCGCTGGGCGAACGCGGATCGATCGGCGATACAGTCGGCTCCGGATGCAGATTATAGGGGTTGTCAGGCGTCGACGGCAGCGTATTCGGAATCTCGGCACCGCTCATGCTCCTGGCATTCTCATACACCGTCGGGCACAGATTCAGAGGCAGATTGTCTTCGGCGCTGGACGGCTCGAAAGTCGTCGGCGGGGTCGTCACGACGAATACGCCGCGCCCCTCGTCGAATTCCATCGTGGAAAACCCCGGACGTGGACGCACGCCGGGATGACCGGGGCAGGCGTCGGCAGCCGGCGCCACAGGAAAAGTCGGCTCCGATGCGTCAACCTCTTGTTCGCACCCGGCGGGCGCGGCAATGCCAAGCAGCTGAAGCACGAAGCACACTCGCTGCGACTGATTGCCCTGGCCGGACTGCGCATAGGTCGAATTCGCCGTCACGAGCAGCACGAGCATCGCCGCGGAGAAACAGATCTTGATCTTGTTCATCATGGTTCCTTCCTATTCAGTTGGCTCCGAGGCACTCAGGACCGGCCTTTGGGATTGCGGTGAGAATCTTCCCGACCATCGCGGTGATGGATGGCAGGACCGTCAGCGTCCAGGCGCCGAGGCCCCGCCTGGCGCAGTTGCGCGCCCGCGATTGCGCTGCGAGGCATGACAGAGGTCACCCGCTGGATGGCGAAATCGACGTCGGAAATCTCAGCCGACATCGTTCCCCACAGACCAAGACCGGCGTTGCCGAAGTGGATCAGGTCCGAGTGCATCGCGCTGCGGAACCGGCCTTCGGTTCGATACAGGCGATAGCCGAGCGCAATGACGTCTTCCGGCGTAGTTGAAAGGAATCTCCAGCCGGCAGGGGCATTGAACGACTTCGCGAATTCGGCCAGCCGTTCCGGCGTATCGCGCTCGTCGTAACTGATCGAAAAGGCATGGATGTCGCGCCCCACCCGGTCGCCGAAGCCCTGTACCAGGCGCGCCATGTTTCGTGTGATGGGCAGGGCGGGCTCGCGCTCGATCGACATGAAGTTGATCAACACGACGCGGTCGTGCACCAGGTCGTCGTAGAAGCGGAACACTTCGCCGGTATGCGCGGTGACCCGCGTATCCGGGAAGCCCTGGTTGCGACTGCGGTCGATGACGCGCGCCACACGCTGCTCGATGAGGTGGGTCGGCATGCTCCCCAGCGCCAGCGCCGGCAGGCTCGCCGCCGCGGTCAGCGAGAACCCGGCCAGCAGTTTCCTGCGGGACTGGATGCGCAGCGTTTCTTGTTCAGAGATCTCGGTTTCAATTCTGCTCATGGTCAGTCTCCCTCTCCGGGCGGAACAATACGCCACTGAATCATCATTTCGTGATCCTCGTGCACCACGTTGTGGCAATGCATGACGTGAGTTCCGAAGAAATCGCGCCAGCGGCCGAAGAACTTGATTTCCATGTTCGGGCCGAGCTCTATGATGTCCTTGCGCGAGCGCTTGAGATCGCCCTCGGCGACCGGCCGGCCGTTGATCTCGAGAATCTGGAACTCCTCGAAATGGGTATGAATCGGATGCGCCCAGGTATTTCCGGCGTTGCGAATCGTCCAGATTTCTGCCGAGCCCTGCTCGATGTTGGCATCGATCCGGTTGACGTCCATCAACTTGCCGTTGACCGTCCACAGGCCGTTGTCGTAGTCGAATACCCAGGTACGCTCGCGGCGAACCTCGTCCATGTCGATGTCCGGCAGTTCGCGCATGAAGTCCGGAATTCGGCTCGGATCTGCCTCGGCCGCCGGCATCACGTCGAACCGCATTGCCAGCTCGCCCTCGTCGAGAAGTCTGCCGGTCGGGCCTGCGCCGTCGCGACGCATGTCCATGCGATTGACCAGATAGACCTTGTCGCCCGGCGCGAACGCCGAGAAATCCACGATGACGTCATACCGGTTTGCGACCCAGACTTCGACGTTCTCTGACTCGATCGGTTCGGGCAGCAGGTTGCCGTCGTTGCTGACGATATAGAACTTCAATCCCGGGTGATTGTCGATCACGGTGCCGTCGGCGCGCTCCAGGCGAAGCCAGAAATTGTAGAACCGCGACGGGCCGCCGTTGAGGAGACGGAATCGGTATTTGCGCGCCTCGACGTCAAGGAACGGCTGGATGATGCGGTTGACCGTGATCTTGTCACCGAGCATGCCGAACAGCGTGATGTTGTCGGTGCCTTTGTAAATCGTCGACGGCGACGAGTCGTCCGGACTCTTTTCGGTCACCCCGGGCGGAGCGCCCGCGGCGAAGAAATCGAAGATGGCCTGACCGTCCGCGCTGAACTGCACGTCGTGGAAGATCAGCGGAATGTCGTACTCACCGCTGGGCAGTCGGAAGGCGTTCGGGTTCGGGTCGTTTTCGTTGTTGGAATCCAGCTCGTCGAACAACAGGTAGAATCCCGACAACCCCGCGTAGACGTTCGGCGCGGTGAAATCCAGCCGGTGGTCGTGATACCACAGCGTGTTCATGACCTCCCGATCATCGAATCCGGCCGGGAAGTTCGCATAGTGGTGATCCCAGAATTCACCGGGGTTCATGAAATCGGTCGGGATACCGTCGGACTCCGAGGCCGTATGACCGTTGTGCAGGTGCATCGTCGTCGAGGGCAGTGCGAACGGCACCTTGCCCTTGCCGACCTCCGGCAACTGGTTGATGCGGCGAACGAAGGCAGGCTCACCATAATACGCGTGATAGGTCGGCCCGGGAATCGAGCCGTTCATGGTGTACGACCATGAACCGTCGGCGTAGGGCGGGTCGCTGTGATAACGCCATCGCCGCTCGGCGATCACCTCGCGGTAATACTTCACCGGTGCAAAGTCGTAAAAGCGCTGATGACGGCGGCCATCCGGCTTCGGGTTCAACGACGCGGCCGGGATCGGCTCCGCCACCGGCATCCGGTACAGCGGATCCTTGAACGGCGTCGACGGCGGACTGGGCCGTTCGAATATCGACGGCGTGAACCCTTGCGGAAAGACGAGTCCGCTTTGCGGCACCGCGCCACGGGCCAGCGCGCCGGATGAGGCCATTCCAAGCCCTCCGGCCACTGCGCCCAATTTGAGTACATCTCTGCGTTTCGGCATTTGTCACTCCCCGATTTGGCCTCACAGGGCCGGAATTGATGGATCGATCGTCGCGCGAATCTGCAGGCAGTTGTCACGCTTGCGTTATTTCCAGTCTAGGGAGGCGCGCCGCGAAAAAGAAAGAGGGAATTCGTGAAAATTTGATGATATCTGTGAAAATCATCATCACATTGGGCAAGAAATGCGCATGAACCAGCATGGGCAATGAGGGACCGCTCGTTCCTCTCTGGCCGCTGCGCCGTCTGGCTTGTCCGGAGCCGTGTGCCGGACTCCGGATGCCATGACCGGCGTTCATTGGTCACTCATGGCACCGCGTGAGGAAACCTGGAATCGGCAAAACACGCACATCCCCCGAAGCGACGATTCGGGGACGAGGGTCGCGCTCAGAGGCCGGAAGCCTGACCGTCGGATGGGACTGACAGCGGTTCTTCCAGACCCGCCTTGCCGGCATACCGCATTTCGCCGGCTCGGATCCAGGCGTCGATGCGGTTGGACTGCGGCGGAAGCGGGCAGGTCGTGTAGGCATTGAATGCGCACGGGGGGTTGTAGGCCTGGTTGAAATCCAGAACGACACGCCCGTCCTGAGGTAGATCGGCGTAAAGAAATCGCCCCAGGCCGTAGGTCTCGGTCCCGGATGTTCGATCCGCGAAGATAAAGAACAGCTTGTCGTCCTCGCGAACGGCTTCCAGCGAGATCGTCTTGCCTTCGTGGACAAAGCGCACCATGCCGGGATTGGGCTCTTCGATCAACTGGCCCATGACGTTGGCAACCTGGATCGTGGCCCCGGGGGGATGGGAAATGAACTCGGCAGTGACCCGCCAGTCCGGATCCAGCGGGTAGTAGTCGAGGCCGACGAATTCGGTGCGCGTCGGCGCCTGCGGATCGCGTACGCGCAATGCCAGTCTCCCGCCGGGTGCCACCAGGTGAATCCTGGCGCCGTCGGCCTCCACATAAACAGGGTCGCTGTCACGACCGAGCGTCATCTCCCCGGAGGTCACTTCGGCCCCGTCTATCCGAACCTCGCCCGGAGCAGCCACGTCGAAAACAACACGGCCACTTTGGGCCACGCGGACGCTGCCCCAGCGGGCCGGCCCCGACGACACCACGACGTCGTTGTCGGGAGCACTGCCGACAGTCTTGACCCTACCCGGGTCAAGCGTGACCAGTCCGACCAGGCTCAACCATCCGTGCGGCTCGGTCAGCCTTTCCAGGCGGCGCTTGCGCCAATCCATGTTCAGGCGCTCGAAAACGTCCGGCGCAAGTTCGCTACCCGAATGCATGGAGACATTTTCCTTTTGCTGGCAGCCGACCACAGCGAAAACGGCCAGCAGCGGAGCCAGCCACACAACCTTATACACGCCCGTAGACGTCTTCCAGCCGCTCGATATCGTCTTCACCGAAATAGCTGCCGGTCTGGACCTCGATGATGTGGACATTCTTTTCGCCGGGATTCTCGAGCCTGTGCAGCGAGCCGGCCGGTATTTCTACCGTCTGGTTCGCCCCAAGATCGAACTGGTCGTCTCCCACTCTCACCCTTGCGGTGCCGGAGACCACCGTCCAGTGTTCGCTTCGATGCTCGTGGCGTTGCAGTGAAAGCACGCCGCCGGGGCACACGACCAGCCGCTTGACCTTGCAGTCGTCGGCATCCTCGAGCACCGTGTAACTGCCCCAGGGGCGATGAACGGTCTGATGAAACACGGCCGACTCGTGATCGCGTCGAGTCAGTTCCTCGACCACTTCCTTGACTTCCTGCGCCCTGCCCCGCCGCGCCACCAGGACGGCGTCGCCGGTGTCCACGATGACCAGGTCATCGACGCCGACGGCGGCCACCAGGCGCTTGTCGCTCTGGACAAAAGTATTTCTTGAACCGACCAGCACGGCATGGCCCTGAACCTGATTGCCCGCGCCGTCGGTTTCGTACAGGTCGCTGATCGCCTGCCAGGAGCCGATATCGCTCCAGCCGCAGGCCACCGGTACCACCGCGCGCCGGGGCGCGCGTTCCATCACGGCGAAATCGATGGATTCGCTTCGCACCGCAGCAAAGCGCGCCGGATCCAGCTCCACCGGATCCTGATCGCGGGCGGTTTCGCTCCATGTCGCCTCCACACCGGCAAGAATATCCGGCGCCTGTTCCGCCATGGCCTCCAGGATGGCCTCGGCGGTGAAGCAGAACATGCCGGCATTCCAGAGATACTGCCGGCTCTCGAAATAGCGCTGTGCCGTAGCCGCATCCGGCTTCTCGACGAAGGCCTCGATTCTCGCGCCTGCGTGTTCCAGGCCTTCGCCCGCCCGGATGTAGCCAAACCCCGTTTCGGCGTGAGTGGGCTGGACTCCGAGACAGACCAGCCAGCCTTGCGCTGCAAGCGCATCGGCTCGCCGCACGGCCTCTGCGAAGGCCTCCTGATCGCGTACCAGATGATCGGCCGGCAATACCAGCAGGCGCGCGTCGCCGCCGAACTCGTCGCGAACCCACAGCGCGGCCGCGGCAATCGCGGCTGCCGTATTCCGCCCTTCAGGCTCGAGCACGAATGCGTGCCTGGCTTCCGGGGCCACCTCGCGGTATATATCACGCGTGAAGAAGAAATAGTCGCGCGCCGTGATTGTCAGCACGTTGGCGTGATCGATAACGTCGAGTGCACGCTTCAGCGTTGCCCCGGCAAGGGTCTGACCATCGGCAAGCCGCATGAACGGCTTGGGATGCGCCTTGCGCGAAACAGGCCAGAGCCGTGTTCCGGCACCGCCTGACAGAATGACCGGTATCAACATATCGACTCCTTCCAGAAAGCCATGCACTCATCCAGCCCGCGCTCGACGGAGGGCAATTCAAGGCCGGTGAATTCCTCGTAACGGCCGCAATCGAGAACCGACCAGACCGGGCGTCGCGCTTTCTGCGGCCAATTGGCGCTTTCGATCGGTGAAACATCGACGGGCCGATCCAGTGCGCCGATTTCGACCGCCCGCTGGACGGCCAGCTTGCCGAACTCGTGCCAGGACATCCGGCCGCGTCCCGCAACGTGGAAAAGGCTGCAACGATCCGGCAGGCGTTCGCGTCGCTCCAGCAATGCAATGCAGGCGTCGGCCAGATCTCCGGCCCATGTCGGCGAGCCAAACTGATCTGAAACGATTTTCAGCGGCTGGCCCTGGCTGGCGCGCGTCAGGATGGCCGACAGGAAATTTCCGGGAAAGTGACTGTACAGCCAGGCCGTGCGAACAATGATCGCTCGCGCGCCGCTTTCGGCAATCGCACGTTCGCTTGCCAGTTTTGTCCTTCCGTAAACATTACCGGGCGATGGCGTGTCGTTTTCATTCCATGGTCGATCGCAACGGCCTGAAAAGACGTAGTCGGTGGAGAAATGAAGCAGTATGGCGTCGTTTTCCGCACACCACCGGGCGATCCAGTCGGGCATATCGGTATTGAGTCGAGCGGCAAGCTCGGGCTCGTCCTCGGCTTGATCGACCGCCGTCCACGCAGCCGGATTGACGACGATATCCGGCTTGACCCGCTGCAGCGTCTTGTTCAGCAATCGACGATCGGAGAGATCGCACTGAAAATCCCCACCCTCCCGGTCGGTCTGGACGACTTCGCCGATTCGGGCCAGCCGGGGTGCAAGGTGACGGCCCAGCTGGCCGCCGCAACCTGTCAGCAGGATTCGCATCTTGGCAAACGCTCCTTGGCAATCTGTTCGAGTCGGGGGGCGGCCTCGTCCTTTGCCGAAAGCGAGGACGGCCGATGTGGCCAGAGAACCCCGACGGTCTCGTCATTCCAGGCCACACTTGCATCGTAGTCCGACCGATACGGTCGTGTACACAGGTACGAAAATGTCGCCTCTTCCGACAGCACCTGGAATCCATGCGCAAAGCCTTCGGGTATCCAGAGCTGCCGGTGATTTTCAGCGCTGAGTTCGACCGAAGTCCATTGGCCGAATTTCGGCGAATCCGGCCGGATATCCACGGCAACGTCGAATACCCGGCCGGACGTCACCCAAACCAGCTTGCCTTGCGGTTCCGGCCACTGATAGTGCAGGCCTCGAAGGACGCCGAAACGGCTATGGCTGGTATTGACCTGGGCGAATGCCGGGCCGATACCCGACCCGACAAAACGCTCGTCGCGCCAATTCTCCAGAAACCAGCCGCGGTCATCACCAAAAACATCGGGTTCGATCAGCTTGACGCCAGGCAGTTCAGTCTCGCGAATGTGCATCAGCACCGTCTCCGGTCAAGCGCGGCCCAGGGGAACCATCATGCGGCATCACCGCGCCTTCCGAGACGCTCACCGCGATACGAACCGTCCTGGATGCGCTGCCACCACTCACGGTTGTCCAGGTACCAGTCGACTGTTGCCTTCAATCCGGTCGCAAGATCCATTTCGGGCTGCCAGCCGAGTTCGTCGCGAATCCGCGACGCGTCGATGGCGTATCGCCGGTCATGGCCGGGCCGATCGACAACATGGCGAATCAGGTCACGACGCGGGCGTTTGCCCGGAACGCGTTCGTCCAGCAAGTCGCAAAGCGCATGGACGATATCGATGTTGGTCCGCTCGGCATTACCGCCGACGTTGTAGGTTCGGCCAGGCGCTCCCGATTCGAGGACGCGCAACAGCGCGCGGCAATGATCACCCACAAAAAGCCAGTCGCGTCGCTGCTGACCGTCACCGTATACCGGCAAATCCCGCCCCTCCAGCGCGTTGATCAACATCAGTGGAATCAGCTTTTCCGGAAACTGTCTCGGGCCGTAGTTGTTGGAGCAGTTGGTGATCAGCACTGGCAGACCCCAGGTCCGGTGCCACGCCCGCACGAGATGATCGGCGGCAGCCTTGCTGGCAGCGTAGGGGGAACTCGGCTTGTACGGATTCAGTTCGGTGAAAGCGGGCTCGTCGGGCTCGAGGTCACCGTAGACTTCATCCGTCGAAACGTGAAGAAATCGAAACTCCGGATGCCCCGACTTCCAGTACTCCAGTGAAGCGTCCAGCAGCGCCTGGGTGCCCAGTACGTTCGTCTCGATGAACGCCGATGGATTGTCGATGGATCTATCGACGTGACTTTCGGCGGCAAAATGCACGATCGCCTCGGGCTGATGGGTGTCCAGAAGCTCACGCACCAGACGCGTGTCGGCAATATTGCCCCGCACCAGCTCATGGCGATCCGCTCTCACCTCGCGGAGTGATTCCGGATTGCCGGCATAGGTCAGCAAGTCCAGATTGACCACCGCGAAATCGGCTCTGTCGGCAATGAAATGGACGAAATTGGCGCCGATGAATCCGGCGCCTCCGGTAACAAGCAGCTTTTTCATGAATGGATCTTCGGATCAGGTCGCGTTACGGAATCAGAACGGAATATCGTCGGCCAGATCATCGTCGGCCGGGGGTGGGGCCTGTCTCGATTGCTGCCGCGGCTGCTGCTGCCGACCGCCGTAACCGGCATCATCCATCGGTGCCGAGCCACTCCGCCCATCGAGCATCTGCATTTCATTGGCGACGATTTCAGTGGTATAGCGATCCTGACCGTCCTGGCCCTGCCACTTGCGCGTCTGCAGCCGGCCTTCGATGTAGACCTTGCTGCCCTTCTTGAGGTATTCGCCGGCGATCTCGCCGAGCCGATTGAACATCACCACCCGGTGCCATTCGGTCTTTTCCTGCGGCTCTCCGGTCTGCTTGTCGCGCCACTGGTCGGTGGTCGCGACGCTGATGTTGCAGACGGCCGTATTCGCCGGCGTATAGCGAACTTCGGGGTCCGCCCCCAGGTTTCCGATCAGGATGACCTTGTTGATTCCGCGCGCCATTTCGCTTGCTCACAGGTATGAATTTAAGCCTGAAAGTCTAGCACAAGGAACCGGCGGCTCAGCCCCTCGTCGGCCCCGAACGGGGCGCGCTCGACGGCCCGGCTCGCGTCTGCCCGAACCGGGTCGGCCGACCGAATCGCCCCGCTCGCCCGGCGACATCCGGATGCCGCCGCAGGTCCGGCAGACGAGATGGAGACCCGGCCAGGTCTCCAGGCGACCGAACGGCGGTCCGCCGCAGAATCACCGCATGACCATTCAATGGCAATCGGCAGCGCTTCCCCGGTCCGTGAAACGTATAATCACGGGTTATGAACCACGTCAGTTCGATTACGTCCCCGAGTTCGCTGGCCGAGATCATGGGCCTGACCGCCGGCGACCGCCAGGCGATGGACGCGCTGATCCGGAAGCGGCTCAGATCCGACGTGCTGCTCGTCAACCAGATCGGCGAATACATCATCAACGCCGGCGGCAAGCGATTGCGTCCACTCGTCCACCTGCTGTCGGCCCGCGCCTGCGGCTACGGCGGCATGGCGCATACGCAACTCGCCGCCGTCATCGAGTTCATCCATACCGCCACGCTACTGCACGACGATGTCGTCGACGGCTCGGAGCGGCGGCGCGGGCAACGCACCGCCCACCAGGTCTGGGGCAACGCGGCATCGGTGCTTGTCGGTGATTTTCTCTACTCGCGCAGTTTTCAGCTGATGGTAGAGCTCGAATCGAATTCGATCATGTCGATCCTGGCCGACACCACGAATACGATCGCCGCCGGCGAAGTATTGCAGCTGATGCAACTGGGCGACATCGAACTCGACGAGTCCGGCTACCTCAAGGTCATCGGCGACAAGACCGCCTGCCTGTTTGCCGCCGCCGCGCGGCTGGGTGCGGTGATTTCCGACAGTCCCCGCGAGGTCGAACAGTCGCTTGCCGACTTCGGCTTCGCCCTGGGCCAGGCATTCCAGATCACCGACGACTGGCTGGATTATTCGGGCAAGGACGATGCGCTGGGCAAGAATCTCGGCGACGATCTCGCCGAAGGCAAGGTCACGCTGCCGCTGATCCTTGCGCTCAAGGCGGCCGAAAAGGCCGATCGCGATTTTCTGATCGAAACGATTCATGCCGGCGGCACCGATGAACTCGACCGCGTCCGCGAGGTGCTGATCAAGACCGGGGCGCTGGACGACGCGCTGGAACGCGCCACGGCGTTCTCGGAACGCGCCTGCCGGGCGCTGGCGCCGCTGCCGGCGTCGGCGGAACGCGATTCGCTGGAGCTTCTGGCACGCTTCGCGGTCGACCGGTCGCTCTGAGCCCGCCTTATTCACTGCCCTTCGGCCGCAGCGCCTGGCGACACCGCAACTGGCAGGGTGGTGAATAAGGCCGGCTGAATCCAAACGTATCCCACGCACACGCTCGAAGGATAGCGGCTACGGAACAGTTCTTGGCAGACTCCAGTTCGCCCGGATAACCAATTCTCGCGCGTCGTCAGGTCAGCGCGCCCACCGCGTCCCTGAATGCATCGCCGCGGTGCTCGAAATCCCTGAACGCCGGAAAACTCGGAGCGCCGGGCGACAGGATGACCACTCCATCAGCCCGGCTCAGCCGCCGCGCCGCCACGACCGCCTCGACCATGTTCCCGACAACCGATACGCGCCCGGCCTCGACGCCGCCGGCGTCGGCAAAAAGCCCGCAGATGGCAGGCCCGTTGTCGGGCAGTCCTATCAGCCCGGACAGCGGGTTTTCCCGACAGAACTCCGCGACCATGCGCCAGTCCGCGCCGCGCTCCAGCCCGCCGACGATAAGCACCGGATTCGGCGGGCTGGCCTGCAGCGCCGCAAGCGTCGCATACGGCGTGGTCGCGATCGAGTCATTGACCCACAACGTTGCGTCCGGTCCGGGTACGGGTTCGAGCCGATGCGGAAGGGGCCGGAATGACGCCAGCCTTTGCCTGACCGGCTCCAGTTGTCCGTCGATGGATTCCACGACCGCCAGGGCCAGCGCTAGATTGTCCAGGTTGTGACGTCCCACAAGCGGACTATCGGATGCCGTCATCAATCGTCGCCCCCGGCACCGGATTCCGTCGACCTCGGCCCGGATGCCGCCTTCGACGTTGACCGGCCGGACATCGGGCAGGCCGGAGACGGCCTGCGCCAGCACCGGATCGGCGCCGTTGATCCACAGCGGTCCGCCGTCGAGAAGAGCCGCTATGCGCAGCTTGGCGGCGTAATAGTTCGCCACGCCGCCGTGCCAGTCCTGGTGCTCGGGAAACAGCCGCGTGATCACCGCCGCGCTGGCATGCCCGCGCAGATCGGCGAGCTGGTAACTGGAAAGCTCGATGACGAACCAGTCCGAGCGATCCTCGAGCAGGTCCAGCATCGGCACCCCGATATTGCCGCCCAGTGCGACCGACGTTCCGTCCGCCGCCAGCAGGTGTGCGATCAGCGCCGCGGTGGTGCTTTTCCCCTTGCTGCCGGTCACGGCAACCACCCGGGCTTCGGGACGCTCGGCGAACCACAGCGACGATATCGAGGTCACCGGTATGCCGGCCGCGCGCCAGCGGACCAGCGCCGGCAGGTCGACCGGTACACCGGGTGAACGCAGAACCCGATCGGGCGCACCGGAAACCGAATCGGGCGTGCCGATGCGCAGCGGCCAGTCGAGGGGTTCGATATCGGGCGCGCGGTCGCACAGAACCTCGATACGCGCACCCGGCGCCCGCTGGGCGACTGCTCGCTCCAGCGCCCGACCCTCGCGCCCGAAACCGAGCACTAGCGTGAACCCGGTCTTCAGGATCTCGAAATTCATCAACGGAATCGCTCCGGTATGCAGTCGGGGCCCTCGGGTCGGAGTATCGTATGGAGATCCGGCAACTGGATTCCGCGAACCCGCGTCATCAATTCGCGCACCACCGCATGATCACGCCAGCGCGCATCGGCGGCAAGCGCGCCCAGCGCGGCGCGCGCCTCGCCGGCCTCGCCCACGCACTCGAATGGACGCGGCCCGGCCAGTTCCAGCAGTTCGGCAAACGCGTCGGCCTGTCCGGCTTCGGCCAGAAGATCGCGGCCGAAGATGGTCTTCAAGCCTTGCACCTCCATGAACGGCGCCAGGGCCAGGAAAACGAACCGGCATTTCGGGCATTCGCCGCACCAACGCGCGGTGCGCGGGCCCTCGAGGTGGAAGTTGCGATTGCAGCTGGAAAAGACATCGTGATAGGCGGTCAACTCGGCGAACTCGCGGCAGATGGCGAGTTCGCTGTCGCGCCGCAGCAGCGAGAACACCGCCAGGTCGTCGGCGACGTATCGCGCTATCCACTCGCCCAGCAATCGTTCGAACGCATGGCTCTTGGCGAACTGATGGTTGACCGGCCGGCCATCCGGGGTCGTCAGCGTCGGCGCATCGGCCGATCGCTCGTTGGCGAAAACCACCGCGTCGAAGTTCCATATCAGAGCGGCAATGACCAGGGTCGCGGCGTTGATCGCGGTGATCGGGACGTGCCCGTTGAGGGCGCCGCCGGCGTTCAATGCAGCCAGTTCCGGGGCGAGCCGGCGCCGGATGACACGATGCCGCGTGCCGGCGCGCTCGGCCACGCGCCCAATCAGCGGCGCCGCTCCCACCTGCACCGTTTCGGTCTCGATGCCGCGCGCGCGCACCCGCTCCAGCGCGACCAGCGAATCCTTGCCGCCGCCCATCGGCACCAGCGCGCGCCCCCCCAGCCCGAGTGCCGGGGCACCGGTTGGACCAGACCGGTCGGCGGCGTCGAAGTCCGGCCAATAGCGGCCCTGCAGTTGGTTGACCCAGGCCATTTCAGCCAGGCCGTGCTGATAGATCAGCGCCAGCGCATCCGCCTGGAAGGCGTCCGGCCGGCCGGCCGCGAAACGAATCTCGCCACGACAGGCAACCTTCCAGTAACTCACGCCGGCAATCCAGTGCAACAAATCCAGGGCGGCCTGAAATGAAGGGTGATCCGGTGAAACATGCGGCGTAGCGCGGCCGAAACCGAAGCGCTCTTCCAGAAACAGATCCTGATCGTTGCCGAACAGCCGCCAGTGCAAGCGGAGGTCGCCGGAATCCGGATCGAATTCGCGGCTGGTGAATTCGAGCCCTTCGATTTCGGAAGGCTGCATGCCGTGGATCAGGACTGCCCGCCGCCTGCGACAGCGTCGGCTTCTGCCTCCTGGCGCGGCCATGCACGCAGGACCGCGTTGACAAGCGTGGCCAACGGAATCGCGAAAAACACGCCCCAGAACCCCCAGATGCCACCGAAGACCAGAACCGCGATGATGATCGCGATGGGATGGAGGCTGACGACTTCCGAGAACAGCACCGGCACCAGCACGTTGCCGTCGAGCAACTGGATGATCGCGTAGGCAACCATGACCCAGGCGAACTCCATGGTGAAACCGAATTCGATGAAGGCCACGATCGCAACCGGAATCGTCACCACTGCCGCACCTATATACGGGATGAGCACCGAAAAGCCGACCAGCATGGAAATCAGCATGGCGAACGGAACGCCGAGCAGATGAAAAGTGATGAAGGTGACAATCCAGATGATCAGGATTTCCAGGACCTTGCCTCGCACGTAGTTGCCGATCTGGGCATCGACCTCGCTCCAGACCCGCATCGCCAGCGCCCGATTACGCGGCAGGTAGCGTCTGAACCAGGCCAGGATCTGCTCCTTGTCCTTGAGCAGGAAAAATACCAGGATCGGAATCAGGACCAGGAAGATCACAAGGCCGATCAGGTACATCACGCCGGAAGGCGAGACCACGGCTCCGCCGTACTTGCGAATGTCTTCGCCAATCCGGCCGAGAATGTCGTTGACCTGCTCTTCGCCCACAATCTGCGGATAACGCTGCGGAAGGTCGGCGATGACGGTCTGGATCTGCCCGATGTAGTCGGGCAATTCCGCCAGTGCCTGCGCCAGCTGGCGCGTGATCATGGGCGTGATGCCAAAGAACAGAACGAGCAATACGGCCATGAAAGCGCTGAACACGACCATGACCGAGACCAGACGCGGCACGCCGAACTGGACCAGCCTGGCCACCAGCCCCTCGAGAAGATAAGCCAGCACGACGCTGGCGAAAACCGGCGCCAGCATCTGGCCAAAGACCATGATCAGGACCAGACCGGCAAGCAGCAGCATGGCCAGTATCACGACCTGCGGGTCGGAAAAATTCCGGTGGTACCAGTCCTTGATTTGCGAGAACATCGCCATGGTTGCTCAATATCGCGCTCTGATCAGCGGCAAGCGTAACGCAAGTCCGGCCCGACCGGCTCACCGCCACGGGACCAGCCGCACTCCGGGGAAAGATTTCAGAACCGGATATTAAGCCTCGCCGCGACCTCGACGGCCTGGTCCAGCCTTTCGCTGACGACGCCGAGAACGTTTCCGCCAAACGCAAATTCCGGAGGCGCGTAGCTTGCCGTCAGATCCAGGCGAGCACGCTCCCCGATTCCCTTTCCGAGGCCCAGAAGAAGGCTGTGCTGCGCCAGTTCGTCGTCCAGCGCCGCAACCAGCGACTGAGAGGTGGGCGTCGGCTGCGAACGGGTATGGAAATCCACCTTGAATTCCAGATCGTTGTCATGCTGCCAACGCATGCCCAGGCTGTAAACGGTCAGGTCGTTCCATTCGAACCGCGGGCTGCTGCTGTCGCCAAGCAGGGCCGTAAAGCGTGCCGGCAGCGCTCGACTGGGAAATGCACCGACCTGGCTGTAGAAAACCTGCGAGACCGCCACGGTGAACAGGGTATGTTCACCGGCTTGCATGTCGAGCCCCATCCGCACACGGGAGGGAATGTCGAGATCAGCCGAGTAGCCGTGCACGCCCCGGACGCTGGCCAACTCGTCCATGTTGATACGTGACTGGTACGAGGCGTTCATCATCAGCCTCGGCATCAGTTCGGAAGCGAAACCCAGTTGCAAACCAGCCCCCTGAGACAATTCGCGGTTGCCGGCGAAGAAATCGACAGGTCGAAAAGCCCCCGTGTACTCGGAAAGGTCGAGCATGGAATGGCTGAACTGCTGGGAGGCCAGCACGGCCGATACGCTCAGGCTGTTGGAATCGTTGACCTTGCCGGAGAGTCCTGACAGCAGTATGGACCTCTCGAAACCGGGCGAGGTCGATCCCGCCTCAATGCCGGCCAACGTTCCGTACTGGATCGAGCGGGTGATCCTGGAACTCAAAAAGGAAAATCTGGGCTCGTTCGAAGCCCCGATCAGCGGTCGGGCAAAATCGGGAAGAACCACGTCACGGTCCAGCCGCAACCAGCTTATTTCAGGTACGTCGACGCGTTGCACCGAAGCCATCTCGGGCGTCAGTTGCTGCGCGAGGTAAGCCTCCCAGGGGCCCAACTCGAAGCCGGCCAGATACCACGCCATCGAAGACGGGAGCATGCTTCTGGCAGAGGCGTACCCGGCATGCGAATGACTCCCGGCAGCCAATGCGAGCAACACCGTCAGGATGAGCAATGATCGACGCAACATCTGTTTCCGTCTGTGCGATAAAGAGTAATGAAACAAGTTTACTTCGACTTTTGGTAAAAATACAACAGTAACAGCCCAATTATTGACCCTCGACCACTGGACAACGCAAGGAAAAGGAGCACTGGAATGCCTGCTGTTGCAGAAAAACAACAAACACCCCGCCCAATGCCGGTTGCGCTGACGATCGCCGGATCGGATTCCTGTGGCGGCGCCGGCATCCAGGCCGATCTGAAGACTTTTGCCGCCATCGGTGTTTTCGGCGCTTCCGCAGTCACCGCAGTAACCGCCCAGAACACCGCCGCAGTCAACGACGTGCGGACCATGGATGCAGACTTCGTCGCCGCCCAGATCGCGGCATGCTTCGAGGACCTGCCGGTCGCCGCGGTCAAGACAGGCATGCTTGCGAACGCGCAGATCACGCGCAGCGTAGTTTCGGAGCTTAGCCGGGTCGCCCCGTCGGGCGCAGTCAGGCTGCCGCTGATCGTCGATCCTGTGATGATAGCGACCAGCGGCGCACCGCTGCTGGATGACCAGGCGATTGCCACTTTATGGGACTGCCTGCTGCCTCTGGCCACGCTGGTCACGCCGAACCTGCCGGAGGCTGCGGCACTGACCGGTCGGTCTCGGGACACCGACCCGGAAACCCTGGGCGCACTGCTTCTGGAAACCGGCGCGAGCGCAGTCCTGATCAAGGGCGGTCACGCGAAGGGCGAGACGTGCCGTGACCTGCTGGTGACCGCCGGCGCTGCAAAAGCGCTCGAGTGGCCGAGGGTTTCGGGCGAGTTTCACGGCACCGGATGTGCATACTCTGCCGCGATCGCCGCGCTGTGCGCCCGAGGTTTGCCACTCGATGTCGCCGTATCGAGGTCGGGCGCGTGGCTTCAGCAGCAGATCCGCTCCGCATTCAGGCCCCTGAGCGGTGGGCTCGGGTTGCTGCCGTTCACCGTCGAGGACAATACCTGAAAAGCGTCGCGGCTCGGCCCGGCGCCTCGAGAAACGCCGACTTCCGGCACCTCCCGTCAGCCGGCAAGCCGGTCGATGATCGCATCGGTGAACGAAACGGTCGTGCCGGTACCGCCGAGATCTGGCGTGACCCGATCGCCGGCGACGATCACGTCGCGTATGGCCTGGCGCAGCGCACGGGCATCTTCCTGCCGCTCGAGATGTTCCAGCATCTGGGCTGTGCCCAGCAGCAGCGCACAGGGGTTGGCAATACCCTGCCCGGCAATGTCCGGCGCCGAGCCATGGACGGCCTCGAACATTGCCGTGTCGTCGCCTATGTTGGCGCCTGGCGCGAGACCGAGTCCACCGACCAGGCCGGCGCAGAGATCGGAAATGATGTCCCCGAACAGATTGGTCGTGACCATCACGTCGAAGCGCTCCGGGTTCATCACGAGTTGCATGCAGCAATTGTCGACGATAATGTCGTCGAATTCGATGTCCGGGTATTCCTCGGCCAGCGACCGCGCGACATTCAGGAACATGCCCGTCACGTCCTTGAGGATGTTGGCCTTGTGCACGGCGGTCACTTTCTTGCGCCCGGCCTTGCGCGCCAGCTCGAAGGCATAGCGGATAACCCGTTCGCACCCGCTGCGCGTCGCCACCATCTTGGATTCCGCCCGGGAACCGTCCGCGCTGGTAAAAGCATCCGCGGCGAGGTAAGCGCCTTCGGTATTCTCGCGTACGGTAATCAGATCCACGTTTTCGTAGCGCGCCCGGGTGCCGGGAAAACTGATGGCCGGACGCACATTGGCGTAGAGATCGAATCGCTTGCGCAGCTCCACATTGAGCGAGCGAAAGCCGCCACCGACCGGCGTCGTCAGCGGTCCCTTCAGGACCAGCCGTGTGCGCTCTATGGATGCGAGCGTCTGCTCGGGCAGCAGCGTACCTTCGGCTTCCTGGGCCGCCAGGCCGGCGAGCTGAAAATCGCACTCGAACGGCGCGCCCAGCCTCTCCAGCACGCGCAGCGATGCATCGACGATTTCCGGTCCGATCCCGTCGCCGCGAATCACCGTAAGTTCGGTTTTTTCCGTCATGATCTCTTCCATGTCTCAGCTGGTCAGGATGCGATCGAGATCGCCGGCCTGTTCCAGCGCGTTAAGGTCGTCGAAGCCGCCGACGTGGAAGTCGCCGATGAAGACCTGGGGCACAGTCCTGCGGCCGGTGCGCGAAATCATCTCGGCGCGCTTGTCGGGCTCGGCATCCAGCGAGACTTCGGTCCAGTTCACATTCTTGCTGCGGAACAGGTTGCGGGCCGCCACACAAAACGGGCAGGCCGCGCGGGAATACATCACGATCGATTTTTCAGTCATTGGATCTGTCACTTCCAGTTTGGATTGGGCGCGCCGCCACGTTACAGACGGGGCGGAAGCAGCATATATTGACCGGCCAGCCAGTTGGGAGGTCAGCCGGTCAGATGCAGGATTCCGGGCGGGGCAAACCCCCGTACCTGCACGCCTCGCGAATGGGACCCTCCGGAAAAAGACGGTACAGGGTCTTGCTGGAGGCGTCCTCGACACCCGCGTCGCGTCGCATCGCCTGCAGCGTCACGCGCATCAACGGCGGCATTCCGTACTTGCGGTAATGGTCCCGAACGAAATACACCAGCCACCAGCGCAGGCGGCATAGCTCGATGTTGTCGCGACGCGCCATTTCTTCGGCAACGGCCTCGGACCAGTCCTCGGGATTGATCAGATGACCGTCGGGCCCGAGGGCGATAATCTGTCCCGCGCTGGCCAGAGTCTGTTGCCTGTTCATTATCTCACTCTACAGAATCAAAATGGTCGCGGCGCGGGCCCGAAGCCGAGCGACGTCGACCGGGTCCAGGGTCGGCACAGCGATTTCCGGAGCAAACCGGCGCGCCGGCGTTTCGCAGTGCAAGTCCAGCAGATCGAAGTCGGTTATTTGCGACCAGCCTCGCGCCGCGACGCCCTCGAGATGCGCAAGACCTTCGCCAGTGAAAAGAACGGTTGCATCCAGTTCGAGCGCCGCGGCGCCGAGCGCCATCTCCAGCGTCTCGCGGTGCTGGTGTCGAGCAAGCGGTGCAAATCCAATCTCCAGCAGCAGGGGTCCGGACTCGCTTCGTTTCGCCGCAGACCCCGGCTTGGAGCACAATTGCCCGCCCAGACCGAGACTGTCGATACGGTTGGCTGACAGCACCGACTCGTAGAATGCCGTCAGAGTTGCAATCCGGAATGGCTGCGGGAGCATATCGGTCGCAGTGCGCCGAGCCAGAGACGTCCGGCAAACCACCCAGTCGGCGCCCGGATCCGGCGCCGCGTTCGCAAATGCGGGAATCGACGCCACGGCGTCGCCATGGATAAAAACCATAGACGAGTCATGACCCCTGGCGGTGTCCCGCAATTCCTCAACGAGCCTGGCGGCGGCGTCGCGTGACGCCTTGCAGCGAATCAGTGCGATATAGTCGGCCATGGAGACATCTTCGGTTTCGGGAGCGGCCGGCTGTTGCGCCAGGCCATCCGTGATCATAATTCAATCGGAATTGAAACAACTTTCGCTCAATCCGGTCTGATCAGTCACGCGTGGAGTGGAATTTCCGGTCCGCAGACTTAATATTGTTGCATACAGGCTTCAGGGGCATTCAACGCCATGACAAACCTTAGAACCGACTCGATCCCGGGCAGCCGGATACGCAAGCGCGTCAGCTGGCGGCGAGCGATGGCGTGGCTGGCGGCGTGTGCGGTGGCGTTGCAGCCTTTGGCGTCATTGGCCCAGGAAGGCGTTCAGTTGCCGGATCTCGGCAGTTCGGGCGAAGTGTTGCCGCCGGAAGAGGCACGCACATTCCCCAACGACTTCCGCAATTACATGAGCGCCCAGGGCATGCTGGTCGAGGATCCTCTCATCGAGTCCTACTTCACCGAGATGGGCTACCGGCTGGTGATGCACAGTAGCGGACGAACCCAGAATTTTCATTTCCACGTCCTCAAAGTACCGGGCATCAACGCGTTCGCCGCACCAGCCGGCGTTGTTGCCCTGAATGCGGGATTGATACTGGCAGCCGAATCGGCCGACGAAGTGGCAGGCGTGGTGGCCCACGAGATTTCGCATGTCACTCAGAACCATCTTTCCCGCGGCCTGGAAGAACAGCAGCGTGTTTCTCTGCCGGTGATGCTGGCCACCCTGGGGCTGGTGATGGTCGGCGGCATCTCCGGAAATCTGGATGCAAACACCGCCCAGGGTCTGCTTGCCGCCGGCACCGGTCTGTCCCAGCAGGCCCAGATAAACTATACGCGCCAGAATGAAGCCGAAGCCGATCGCATCGGCATCCAGCTACTGGCGCGCGCCGGCTACGATCCCGCCGGCATGGCCGACTTCTTCAGCACCCTGAATCGCTGGGTGCGTTCCCAGGGTGCCGGACCGCCGGAATACCTGCGCACGCATCCGCTGACCGTCAGCCGCGTTGCCGAGGCTCGGGACAGAGCCGAGCAATACCAGCCTCAAAGACGCAACCGGGACGAGCAGTTCGATTTCATCCAGGCGCGCCTGCGCGTGCTGATGGCCGAACACGCCGACCAGGCGATCGACTATTTCGAACAGCACCTGCGGGACAATACCGGCAGCGAGGCGGCCAATCGTTACGGCTTGGCGCTGGCATTCATCGACGCTCGCCGAACCCAGCGTGCAGCCGAGCACGTCGACTGGCTGCTGGGTCGTGACCCGGACGACCAACTGTTTCGCATCCTCAACGGCGAACTGTTGCTGGCACAGGACAAGACCGCCGAGGCGCTGGCCGAATTCGAGACGCTGCATATGGCCTATGGGCAAAGCACACTGATTGCCCTGACCTATGCCAACGCGCTGTTACGAAGCGAAAATCCGGATGATGCAGTCGAGGCGGCCGGTATTCTTCAGAACCAGCTGCGGCGAAACCCCGACGATACGCGTATTACCGAACTCCTGGCCCATGCCGCAGACCGGGCCGGCGATCCGGTGCGCGCAGCCGAGGCTGTCGCGGCCAATTATTACCAGCGCGGCGGCCTGTCCCAAGCCATAGAGCAATTGCAGCGCGTGCTGGAGCGCGAGGATCTCGACTATTACGACCGGGCGCGCATTTCGGCCAAGCTCGACAGGATGCGGGTGGAGCGCATGCGGACCATGCCCGAGCCCGGACAGGCCTCGCGTAATTAGCACGGCATCGCCGCCGTTCCGAAACTTTCACAAGACCGAAAGATGACTGTAACGTCCCAGTAACAACCAGCCGGATAATCCTTGAAGGAGACTACACCTTTGTCGGTCAACCATGAAGCCCACCATCCTGGTCGTAGACGATGAGGCGCCGATTCGCAACATGCTGGCGTTCAGCCTTGACCGCGCCGAGATGAACGTGGAACTGGCCTGCGGCGGAGACGAGGCGCTGGATCGATTAAGCACGACTGAATCTCCGCCGGATCTGATTGTCATGGACTGGATGATGCCCGGACTGGACGGCCTTCAACTGACCCGCACGTTGCGAGAAATGCCAGCCCTGATGCACATCCCGATCATAATGCTGACCGCGCGCGGAAACGAGAGCGACCGAACCAGCGGCCTTGATTGCGGGGCCGATGATTACGTCATCAAGCCGTTTTCCACCCGCGAGCTGATATCACGGGTTCGGGCCGTCCTGCGCAGAACGCATGCAGCGTCCGCCGGCGCTTCCAAGGACGCAAGGATGCTGCAGGTCGGCGACCTCGTGCTCGACGCCGATTCGCACCGTGCGCTGGCCGGCGACCGACCGCTCAGCATGGGACCGACCGAGTTTCGCATTCTCAAGCTGTTCATGAGCGCACCTGGGCGCGCCTGGAGCCGGGCCCAGCTGCTGGCCGAGATCTGGGGCGCAGGGCAGGCAGTCGAAGAACGCACAGTGGATGTGCATATCCGTCGACTGCGAAAGGCGCTTGAGCGCACCGGCCATGCCGAGTTCGTCCAGACCGTACGCGGGCACGGCTACAGGTTCTCGGATGTGATCTGATGGCGGTGACGGCCGGAGCGTCGAGAATGGAATCCCCTGCCAGTGACGGAGCGGGACCGGCAAGCCGCGTGACACAGTCGGCCCACGCGCTGCCCGAATGGCGGAATTCCGAGCTCGACGATCCGAGACTTTTTTTCAATCGGGAGCTCAGCCTGCTGTGTTTCACCCGGCGCGTGCTGGAACTGGCGCGCGACCCTGAGATTCCGCTGCTCGAACGCGTGCGCTTCCTGTGCATCTCGTGCACGAATCTCGACGAATTCTTCGAGGTCCGGGTGGCTTCCATTCGCCAGCGGCTGCAACACGGGGCTACTCAGCCAGGTACCGACGGCCTGACACCCACCGCGACCCTGGAGGCGATCCGCGGCGCGGTCAGCGAGTTGGTTCAGACCCAGTACAGGGTGCTCAACGATGAACTGAGCCCCGCCCTGGAAGCCGAACAGATCCGCATCCTGAAACGCTCGCACTGGAACCGCCGTCAGCAACGCTGGCTGCACCGGCATTTTCAGCGTGAACTGATGCCGGTGCTCAGCCCGCTCGGGCTCGATCCGGCGCATCCATTCCCGCGCATTCTCAACAAGTCGCTGAATTTCGCCGTCGAGCTCGACGGCTCCGACGCATTCGGGCGCGATCCGGGCCTGGCGCTGGTGCGCGCGCCGCGCTCGCTGCCGCGCCTGATCCGAATTCCCAAGAGCTATTCAAGCGGCCCCAACGATTTTGTGTTCCTGTCGTCCATCCTGCATGCGTTCATACACGAGTTGTTTCCGGGCATGCATGTTCGTGGCTGTTACCAGTTTCGCGTCACCCGCAATTCCGAACTGTTCGTTGACGAGGAGGAAATCGAGGATCTGGCCCGGGCGCTCGAAGGCGAGCTGCTCGAGCGGGGCTTTGCAGAGGCTGTTCGCCTGGAACTGGCCAGCAACTGTTCGGCCGAAGTGGCCAAACTGCTGACCGCGAAATTCGGGCTGGACGACAGCGACGTCTACCGCTGTGATGGCCCGGTCAACCTCAACCGCATGAGCGCCCTGTGCGATCAGGCCGACCGTCCGGACCTTCTTTATCCCGCCTTCAGCCCGCGCGTTCCTGCGGCACTGGCATCGGGCAACAACCTGTTCGCGGCGCTGCGACGGCGCGATTTCCTGCTGCACCACCCATACGACAGCTTTGCGCCGACGGTCGATCTGCTGCGCCAGGCGGTTGCCGATCCCGACGTACTGGCGATCAAGCAGACGCTTTATCGCACTGGCGCGGACTCAGCCATGGTCGGCCTGCTTGTGGAGGCCGCCAGAGCCGGCAAGGACGTGACTGTGGTGGTCGAGTTGCGGGCGCGATTCGACGAGGAAGCCAACATAACGCTGGCCACGCGGCTCCAGGAAGCCGGCGTGCAGGTCGTTTACGGCGTCGTTGGCCACAAGACCCATGCAAAGATGATGCTGATCGTCCGTCGCGAGCGTCGCCAGCTGCGCCGTTACGTTCATCTCGGCACCGGCAACTATCACCAGGGCACCGCCAAGGCGTATACCGATTTTGCGTTGCTCACCGCCAACCAGCAGTTCGGTGAGGATGTCCACGCACTTTTCATCCAGCTGTCCGGGCTCGGCCGGGCCGCCAGAATGCAGGAGCTGGTGCAGTCTCCCTTCGACCTGCACGACTTCCTGATCGGCCGCATCCAGCGCGAAATCGAACATGCCGAAGCCGGACGAGCAGCCGGCATAGACGCCAAGCTCAACTCGCTGACCGAGCCCGGCATCATCCAGGGGTTGTATCGGGCCTCGCGCGCCGGCGTGCCAATTCGTCTGGTCGTTCGCGGTACCTGCTGCCTCAGGCCCGGCGTTCCCGGTTTGTCGGAGAATATCCAGGTGCGCTCGATTCTTGGCAGATTCCTTGAACATTCGCGGGTATATCGTTTTGTCAACGACGGCGAGCCCGAAGTCTGGGGGTCGAGTGCCGACTGGATGGAGCGCAACCTGTTTCAGCGCGTCGAGGCGGCGTTTCCGATTCACGCCGAAAGACTTGCCCAGCGGATGGCCGACGAAGCGATCGAGCTTGCCTTCAGCGACAATCGTCAAGCCTGGATTCTCGAACCGGACGGGAGCTACGCGCACGCTCGACCGGCGGCAGGCCAGAGCACGCTGGTTGCCCAGGAACTGCTCAGGCGCCGTGCCGAGCAGGATGACCCGGTTTCCTGAGACCGTCACCGGCGGCAACGGGTATCATCGCCGCCTGAACCATTCACGCGATATCTGAATGCCGCACCGCAACCTTTACGCCGCCGTGGATCTCGGGAGCAACAGTTTCCACATGCTGGTGGCACGCCGCGAGAACGGCGAACTTCGCGTCATCGACAGAATCCGCGAAATGGTGCGAATCGCCGGCGGTCTCGACGCCAGCGGGCGTCTGGCTCCGGAGACGCGCTCGCGCGCTCTGGAGTGCCTGGCACGCTTCGGACAGAGACTGGCCGACATTCCCGGGCCCCAGGTGCGGGCGGTGGGTACCCAGACGTTTCGCCGCTTGCTCAATCCGCAACACTTTCTGGTCGTCGCCGAAACCGCGCTGGGCTGCCCCATCGATATCATCAGCGGACGTGAAGAGGCGCGTGTGGTCTGGCTCGGCGTCACGGAAGGTACCGCATTCGGCGAACGATCGAGAATGGTCATCGACATCGGCGGCGGCTCAACGGAAATCGCAGCCGGGCTCGAGCGCGATCCCGAATTCACCGAAAGCATCCAGTTCGGCTGCGTCGGCGTGACGCGCAAGGCCTTCGGCAAGGGCCGAATCAGTCTCCAGCGATGGAAGCGTGCTGCGGCCGAAATCGAAACCGAACTGCAGGCCATCGCGCCACAGCTTGCGCGAACCGGATGGGAGCACGCCATTGGGTCATCCGGAACGATCCGTGCCGTCCAGTCCATCATCGCCGGTGGCCGGAATCCGGCGCCGGCAGCCCTTCGATCCGAACAGGTCGACGCACTTGCCTCGCGGATGGTCGACTTCGGCCATGTCGAGAAAGTCGATTTGCCCGGTCTGTCGAGTTCACGCCAACCCGTCATCGCCGGCGGCGTGCTGGTCCTGCAGGCTTGCATGCGTACCTTCGGCATCAAGACCCTGGAGGTCAGCCCGTTTGCCTTGCGCGAAGGTTTGCTGCATGATCTTGTCGGGCGCCTGGAACATCGTGATCCGCGCGAAAAGACGGTCCGTGGCATGGCCGAACGCTTCCAGGCCGATCGCTTACAGGCCGAGCGCGTGCGCGATTTTGCCCTGTGCGCGTTCGAGCAGGTTGCCGAGGCCTTCGATCTGCGGCGAATCCACCGGGAACTACTGGACTGGAGCTGTCAGTTGCACGAAATCGGCCTCGGGATAGCGCACAGCCATTACCAGATTCACAGCGCATATATCGTGGAACACTCCGACATGGCCGGGTTTACCCGCCAGGAACAGCAATTCATGGCCTGCATGCTGCGCCACCAGCGGCGCAAGCTGCCCGACGACGCCCTGGAAACGCTTCCGGCGCGCCTGCACGGCAGTGCTCGGCCGATCCTTTGCATTCTTCGTCTTGCCGTCGCGCTGGCCCGTTCGCGGAGCGACGCCGACCTTCCGGATTTCGCCTTGAGCGTCGGGCCCGGAAGCGGGTTTGTGCTGTCGTTGCCCGAAGGCTGGCTGCAGTCGCACCCGCTTTCAGCACGCAGCCTGGAACTCGAGCGACGCCAGTTCGCCCGTCTGGGCCTGAAACTCGTCGTGGCAAGGCTGTCCAGACCGCATCCGGTACGATGATGTACCCGCATTCCCCATGCTGACCGCAGAGCGCCTGCGCGCACGCGCCGGGATCATCGGCAGGATTCGTGGTTTTTTCGTGGCTCGCGGGGTGCTGGAGGTCCACACCCCTGTCATTACCGACTCGGGCGTCACCGACCTGCATATCGAAAGCCTGGCGCTTGCCGATGGCCGTTTCCTGCGGACCTCGCCGGAATACGCGCACAAGCGCCTGCTTGCCGCAGGCTCCGGAGACCTCTTCGAACTTGGGCCGGTGTTCCGCGCCGCCGAACATGGCCGCCAGCATCGGGAGGAATTCACGCTGCTGGAGTGGTACCGGGTTGATTGGGAATGGCGGGCACTGGCGACGGAAGTTCTGGAACTCATCGGCCACGTCATGCCAAGGCATCGCTGGACCCGCGAATTCGTGACCTGGCGCGAGCTGCTCCTTCGCGAAACCGGCATCGACCTCGACACGGCGACCGAAACAGAACTGCGAGACGCGGCACCGGATGCGCCGCGGGGACTTGCGCGGCCGGAAATCCTGGACTGGCTGTTTGCCACGCGCCTCCAGCCGGCCTTGCCCAGCGATCGACTCACCGTTGTGCACGACTTCCCTGCCTGCCAGGCGGCGCTGGCGAGACTCAAGCCAGGCCAGCCCCAGTGGGCCGAGAGATTCGAGATATTTGCCGGCGCGCTGGAGCTGGCCAACGGCTACCGGGAGCTGACCGACCCGGCCGAACAGCAGCGGCGTTTCGACCGGGACAATCTCCGAAGAAGCACCATGGGCCGTAAAACGATGCCGATCGATCGGGCCCTGATCGAGGCAATGGAACGCGGCCTGCCGGATTGTTCCGGGGTCGCGCTGGGCGTGGACCGGCTGATGATGGTTGCACTCGCAGTCGACGATATCGGCCGGACCCAGGTGTTTTGAGGAAACCGGAAAATTCCGGGCCAACGCGCATTGAATGCGTTTCAGCAAGTGACTGCGCGCCAATCCTGCACCGGAGACAACCGGCCGGGCGCGTCTGAATTATCCCGTAACGAACGTTCCATGAACGCTGCAGTTGGTCTAGGATAAGACTTCCGGGAAATCAGGGGAGATTCTGAACATGTTCATGATGCACCCGAGCGTTCGACCAGTCTGCCCGGCCGCGATCGCTCTTGTCGCCTGTCTGACGCTGGCCATGTCCGAATCCGCATGCGCCGAACCGCTGTGGCGGGCCGGTTGGGCCAACGACGAGTTTGTTGGCTCGGACAACCAGTTCACCAACGGGATATTCCTGCAGAAGAACTCGGAACTTGCCGATTCGCTGACCGAAACCGGAGGAACCCCGGCCTTCGGCAAGGGCCTGGCAGCGCTCGTGCTGCCCGATCGGGAAGGTCTGCACTACCGAGAAACCTGGACAATCGCCCAGAACATGCAGACCCCCGACGACATCGCACAACGCGACCTGATCGTCACCGACGTGCCCTACGTCGGCATGCTGGGCTGGGCCAATTCGCATGTCGCTTTCAATAATGAAGAACTGACCGGCTTCCAGACCCTGCTGGGCTGGGTGGGCGACCTGACTCAGGCCAAGCACGCCCAACAGGCCGCACACGCGCTGACCGGCGCCAATAGTCCCGAGGGCTGGCGCAACCAGCTCGACAACGAGCCGTTGGTGAATTTCTATGTCATGCGCAAGCGCAAATTCCTGGAAAACGACTGGATGGACGCGGCCTGGAACATCGACGCCGCGCTGGGCAATTTCTTCACCTTCGGCCAGGCCGCCCTGGAGTTCCGCATCGGCCACCGACCGGGCGGGTTTGCGCCGGCCCCGACGCCGACCGGCCGCAACCTCGACTACGACGCCCGCATCCAGGCCCGCGGTAAAAGTTATTTATACGCCAGCGCCATCGTTCGCGCCACCGGCCTGCTGTTCGCCCTGCCCCGCCATGGAAATCTTCTGCGCGACGGCAACGACTGGACCGAAAATGAGCGGATCGATCCGGAAAATCTGCTCGGCCAGGTCATCCTCGGCCTGCACTACGAGCGGCCGCGCTGGGGATTGCATTTCACGGTAAACCTGGCGACCGATTCGGTGAACACCGAGCGTGGGCCCAATCTGGAGGATCCCAGCAACAATTTCGGAATTCTGGTCGCCGAATGGAAGTTCTGAGATGCGCATGGTTTCGGACAAGCTGCCGGCCCGAAGTGGCTTGCAAACCTGCTTCAAGGAGCGGACACGTAGGGAAGCGCACGGGAAAACGCGAATCGTGCGCGCGCAAGCAGGTGCATGCGATTGGGACGCGAGATCGCCTGCACACGATCGCACGGCACCCATTCGACATCCCGCCCGGGTGCCTTGAGCGCCAATTCGCAGTCCCGGTCGCCGGGACGCCAGACCATGCCGGTTGGCGGGCCGCCCAACTCACCCTCGGCAGTCCGAATCGTGACCACGTAGCCCAGCAGGTAGCTTCCACTCTTGAACTCGATGCGTGCGGCGTTGAGCGGACGGCTTCGCACCGCACCATCGTCACCGATCATCGGCAGCGACTCGCGCAGACTCACGTGACCGTCCGGATAGACCTGCTCCACGATAGGCTCCGGCCAGTACGCGGCGGCAATACGATAGAGGGGAACGACCAGCATCAGTGCTGCAAACGCAATCAAGGTAAGCGATACTAATGCCGAGTTGAATAAATTTCCAAGACTGGGGGGAGTCTTCATCGATCGGAATATAGCACGGGGTTTTGTCATGGAATCTAATCAGGACCAGGTGCGCATCCGCCCTGCCCGCGCCGCCGAACTACCCAAACTTGCCGAGTTGGTTCGCGGACGTCTACCCGACCTGATGAAGCCAAATCCGGCGACGCAGCACGACAACGTCCGCAAACGTCTTGCCGCGTTGCTTCCGGACGAAGCCCTTCTGCTGGCAATCGACAACAGAAAGCTTGCCGGTATGGCAGCACTGGATCTCGACCACTCCCGGCTTCTGGCGATGTACCTCGATCCCAAACAGGCGCGCGCCGATACCGCGCGCCGATTGATCGCCAGCATCGAGGACACGGCCCGCACTTATGGCATTCAGCGCCTGAACTGCACCGTCAAACCCCAAGCCTGGGCTTTCATGGAACGGATGGGCTATCAGGCAACCGGTCTGCCCGACGACAACCAGCCCGTCGATCTGTCCAAGCGGCTGTTCGACGAGGCCAGTGACTGGGAGCAGCAGATCGCCCGACTCCACCGCGAACTCGGCATTGCGGCCAATTACGGCGTCAAGCACAGGCTGCAGACTGTTCGGGACGCCGTCAAGCGTGTTTCGGTAGGGCTTGACATCTTCAATCGAGACACGGAACTTTCGCCCGAGGCTGCCGATGCCTGGAAGGCGATGAAAGGCGATGCGCGCCGACACGACATCGAACTCCAGCTGGTCTCGGGCTATCGCAGCATGAACTATCAGGCAGAACTTATACGCAAGAAGCTGGCGTCGAACCAGAGCATCGATCGGATACTGCGGGTCACCGCTGCACCCGGTTACAGCGAACATCACAGTGCCGACGCGCTCGACCTCACGGCCCCCGGAATCACCCCTCTGACGCAGGAGTTCTCGATGTCGCGCGCCTACGAATGGCTGAAATCACAGGCACGCCTGTACGGCTTCCGCGAGTCGTTCCCCAACCAGAACAGACACGGCATCGAATGGGAGCCCTGGCACTGGCGCTACCGCAAGACCTTCGACCCTCGCCTGGCGAAATAAGCAGCGTGATCAGCCGAGTCGATTGGGCGCTCAGCCGAGCGCCTCAGTCACCGTTCTTGATCGCGTCGAAAGCAGCCAGTGCGCGCCGTCGACTCTGCTTGAGGTTGACGCGCATTGCCGGATAACTCCTTCGCCGACGCTCGCTCTCATCCAGTCGGGCAAGCCCCTTGGCATCCAGCCCTTCAAGCTCGGGACACCAACGCCGTATGTAGGCCGCCTCGGGATCGAATTTTGCGGCCTGAAGTTCCGGATTGAATACGCGAAAATACGGCGCCGCATCGGCGCCGCATCCTGCCGTCCATTGCCAGCCCTGCGTGTTGTTGGCCAGATCGGCATCGACCAGCGTGTCCCAGAACCAGCGCGCACCTTCCTGCCAGGGAATCAGCAGGTTCTTGGTCAGATACGACGCCACCACCATGCGCACCCGATTGTGCATCCAGCCCGTATGCCATAACTCGCGCATACCGGCATCGACAAGAGGTACGCCGGTGCGACCCTGCTCCCAGGCCTTCAGATCGTCGGCATAGTCATTTTCGGCGCGCCAGGGGAAATCATCGAAACGTGTCTGCATGGGACGCTCGGACAGACGCGGGATGTGATGAAGCAACATGGCGGAGAACTCTCGCCAGGCCAGTTCGCGCACCATCGAAAGCGCGCCCTTGCCGCCTGGCAATTCGCCCGACGGTTCGAGTTCATGCACGACCTGGACCGGCGAAACATGACCGAAATGAAGGTACGGGGAGAGGCCGGAAGTGGCGTCGCGATCCGGCAGATCGCGCGCATCGTCGTAATGCTCTACCGGCCCGTCGGCAAACGCCTTCAGTCGACGCCGGGCGGCCAGTTCACCGGGCGTCCAGTAATCGCCAAGGCGATCGCCCCAAGGGCGGTCGGGCAACAGTGCCAGCTGGTCGAGGTCAAGGCTCTGGACGTCGCCACTGCCGTCGTCCAGCGAGCGCGGCTCCGGACACGGCTGGACCGCCCGCCAATCTCGCTGCATCCGCCGCCAGAACGGCGTGAATACCTGGTAGGGACACTGGTCGTCCTTGAGCAGTTCCCAGGGCTCGAAAAGCATGGCGGCGCGAAAACTGCGCGCGGTGATCGATCCGGATTTCAGGTGGGCCTTGATCTCGCGGTCGCGGGCAACGATCGCCGGTTCGTACAAGCGGTTCCAGTACACCGCCCCCGCGCCGGTCTCGGCCAGCAACCGATCCAGTTCGGCGCTCGCATCGCCGTGGCGGATGATCAGGCGGGCGCCACGCTCGGAAAGGCGCTGGCGCAACTCGGCCAGGGCATGGTGCAGCCACCAGCGGCTGGCCGCGCCGGGTGCCCACGGGGCTTCAGCTTCCGGGTCGTGGATGTAGACCGGGATGATTCGTTCGAAGTCCTGTCTCGCGCGATCCAGCGCCGGATTGTCGGCCAACCGGAAATCACGCCGAAACCACACGATGGCTGCTTCATTCATGCCGCGATATTGATCGGCCGCCCATGAACAACGGGTGAAACCCTGGGGAATCTGGCATCAACCGCTGCCGGCTCTCCTGGTTTCCCTGGCCGAATCCGAACGGCGTGCCTGAAGGGCTTCCAGATAACCGTCGTCCAGGCCGGTGACGTACTTGCCGTTGAAGCAAGACGAATCGAAGCCGGCGAGTTTCGTGTTCTTGCCGCGCACCGCCTGTTCCAGATCGTCCAGGTCCTGATATATGAGCCGGTCGGCGCCGATGATTTCACGCACCTGCTCGACGCTGCGGCCGGCCGCGACCAGTTCGCTTGCCGCCGGCATGTCGATGCCGTAGACATTGGGATGGCGCACCGGTGGCGACGCCGATGCCAGGTAGACCTTTCTGGCGCCGGCCTCGCGCGCCATCTCGACGATCTGTCTGGATGTGGTGCCGCGCACGATGGAGTCGTCAACCAGCAGCACGTTCTTGTTGCGGAATTCGAGCCCCAGAACGTTGAGCTTGCGACGAACCGAGCGTGCACGCTCGGCCTGGCCGGGCATGATGAAAGTACGCCCGATGTACCGGTTCTTGATCAGGCCCTCGCGATACTTGACGCCCAGTCGGTGCGCCAGCGGCAGGCATGCAGTACGACTGGTATCAGGCACGGGTATCACCACGTCGATATCGTGATCAGGCCACTCATCCAGAATGCGCTCGGCCAGCTTTTCGCCCATGCGGAGTCTTGCCTTGTACACCGACAGATCGTCGATCAGCGAATCCGGACGCGCGAAATAGACGTATTCGAACAGACACGGCGTATGCGCGGCAGCGTGCCTGCTGGCGTGGCGCATCAGTTCGCCATCCAGAGTCACCAGCACCGCCTCTCCGGGCGCCAGATCGGAAATCAGTTCGAAACCCAGGATGTCCAGCACCACCGACTCCGAGGCCACGATGTATTCCTCGCCCTGCTCGGCTTCGCGCCGCCCCAGCACCATGGGCCGAATGCCATGCGGATCGCGAAAGGCCAGCATGCCCACGCCCGCAATCAGTGCCACGGCAGCGTAGGCGCCCCGACACCGATGATGAACGCCCTCGACCGCGGCGAAGACATTGTCGGCGTCAAGCGAGGTATTGCAGCGCTCGGACAATTCGTGGGCCAGGACATTGAGCAGCACTTCGGAATCGGACTCGGTGTTGATGTGACGCCGATCCTCGCGAAACAGCGATTCGCTCAAGGAATCGCTGTTGACCAGGTTGCCGTTGTGGCCCAGCGCGATACCCCAGGGCGCATTGACGTACATCGGCTGGGCTTCGTCCGGTCGGTCGCATCCGGCAGTTGGATAGCGCACATGGCCGATGCCTATGTCGCCAGTGAGACCGTCCATCGATTTTGCATCGAACACGTCGCGAACCAGGCCAATGCCGCGCGCCGAGCGCATTCGTTGACCATCCAGCGTCGTAATGCCCGCTGCATCCTGTCCTCGATGCTGAAGAATCGTCAGCGCGTCGTAAAGTCGGGCCGCAACCGGGCCACGACCGAAAATTCCTGCAACACCACACATTGTCTAGGGCTCCAATATTGTCGGAAGCGATTGTCCGCTGTCGGCGGGTCGCACCGGCTGATTTTCAGGATCCAGCAGTCCCCGCATCGATTCCGGCAGCCAGATCCGGGCCTGCTCGGCCAGCGCTTCGAAGGTCGGCAGCAACCGGGAGTCGTGCCACCATGGGTCCTGGGCAAACGGAGTGACGCGCAAAAGCAGCACCGCCAGCACCACGATGACCAGGCCGCGCGCCAGTCCGAAGAGTCCGCCGAAAAGCCGGTCGGTGGGCGAAAGCCCGGTCTTCTCCACCATCTTGCCGACAAGAAAGCCGATCAACCCACCCACGACAAGCACCAGAACGAACACGGCGGCGAAGGCCACGATGATCCGCGCCGAAGGCAGGTCGATGATTGGCTCCAGCGCGCCGGCCAGCGGGCCTGCAACCTGGAATGCGGCGAATATCGCTGCAGCCCAGACCAGAATCGAAAACACTTCCTTGATGAATCCGCGGACCAGACTGACGATGATCGAGACCAACAGAATGCCCAGAATGACCAGATCGGCCCCGTTCATGCCGCGTCAGGCACGCGAACCATGGAACCGGCGAACCTCTGAATGACTCTGCGCGGAGCGCGTTTCAGTCGGAAAAATCGCAGATCGTGTGGTGCTGTTGTCATGACAATCGGGGCGACAGCCGCCATAGCTACGGCCGAGGGTCGCACCGCGCGAGATGCGGCTTGTCCGGCGAAACGCGCCCGTGCAGAGTTGTTCAGAGGTTCCGGCATCACGGGTAGCTGACCACCAGGCCTTCCACGCCGGCCTGCTCGACGACGCGAGACTGGAGCGCGTCGGCCTGGCTGCGCTCGGGCACCGGCCCGACCATCACACGCCAGATCAACCGCTCGCCAATTCGCTCGCTGAACCGGAACGATTCGAAGCCGAGGCCGGCCAGGCGCGCGGCTTCGCTTTCGGCGTTTTCTTCGCTGACGAAGCTGCCAACCTGAACTGCAAAGCCGACACCAGCCTGCACGCCTTGTTGCATGTCTGCATCGATTTCCCGGACGATCGGTTCGACGCCCGCCACGGTCGCGCTGATCTGCGCCAGCGCCTGATCGGCCGCCGCACGACTGGGATACGGGCCGGTGCGCAGCCGGTACAACAGCGACTGACCGCGCACGATCTCGTCTCGAGCGACGATGTGTCCCAGGGCCTCGAGACGCGCTCGAACCTGTTCTGCCGCGTCCTGCGAGCCGAAGCTCGCCACCTGAACCACCCAGTCGCCCGTCGACATCTGCGCAGGCTCGGTGGTCTCGACGGGCTCCGGCGCCGGCTGGGCCTGAGCTTCAGTTTCGGATTCCGATTCTGTCGGTCCCGACACATCAGCCGATTCGGCCTGATCCGCCGCTGAATCAGGCCCGGATTCGGGTCGTGAGCCGGGATCGTCGGCCGCACTGGCGTCTGCAGACGGCGACGGTTCCGGCTCGACCAGGTCGGGCCGGAGCACGATCCGCTCGTCGGGAGAGACGCGATCGGAGGCGGGCGCCGATTCAGCCGGCTCGGATCCCGGACTCGAGGCCTGGCCATCGCCGCGCCCGGTCGATGCGCGGTCCGGCTCCGACACTCTTGCCGCTTCGGGATCCAGCGGGATTCGCCGGACTTCGCGCGCCGAGTCCGGCATCGGCGGCATGTCAATGGCGTCACCGGCGCCATCGCGGACAGAATCCGGATCGACCAGCAGCATCGGAACGAAAATCACCGCGAGCGCGATGAGAATGGATGCGCCGATGAGGCGCCGCTTCAAGACCTTGTCCATGGAATAAACCGAAAACCCCGAATGTCAGTCCGAATTGCTCTGTTTCAGTGCCTGCAGCGCTGCCGCCACGGTGTAGAAGGAACCGAATACGATGATTGTATGTGCCGGCGCACGGCGCGGCGCGCATTTTGAAGCACGATCCGCCTCGCATGAGTCGCGCGCCGCGACCAGCGCGTCCGCGACCGATTCTAACGCTTCCGGGCGGCCGCCGACAGGCAGGCCGCGCATCCGGTCGATCAATCCGGCCGCCCGAAGGCCGCGGGGCACATTGAGGGTTGCAACAAACCAGCGGCTGAAGACGCCGGCCAGTGGACGGACGATACCGGCGATGTCCTTGTCCTCGAGTGCCGCGAACACTGCGACCTTGTCGCCCGGCAGGCGTTGCAGCTGCGCGGCAAGAACGCGCGCGGCGGCCGGATTGTGCGCCACGTCCACGATGACATCGGGGGCAGTGGCGACGCACTGAAAGCGCCCGGACAGTTGCGCGCCGGCAATGCCGTCGGCAATTTCACGATCGCGCAGCGAAGGCGCCAGTGCCAGCGCCGCTGCTGCCGCCGCCGCCGCGTTGCCGCCCTGGTGACGGCCGGCAAGACCCGGCGACAGTCCGCCGATCCGGCGATTGCCCAGCCGTACGGCCAGCTTCTCCGAGCGCCAGCGCCAGTCGAACTCGCGCCCGGCAAGACAGACCCGTGCCCCGGCGGCTTCCAGCGTCTGCAGCATGCCGTCGGGCAGTTTCCTTTCGGCCACGATCGCGGGCCTGCCGCGGCGCGCGATGCCGCACTTCTCGCGCGCGATCGCGGCCCGCGTCCGGCCGAGAAAGCGCTGGTGATCCAGCCCGATGGACGTGATCACGGCGACGTCGGCGTCGAACGCGTTGACCGCGTCCAGCCGCCCGCCCATGCCGACTTCGGCGATCAGCCAGTCGGGTCGGCGCCGGGCCGCCAGCTCGAAACCGGCCAGCGTCACGTGCTCGAACCAGGTCAGCGCGATGTCGCCGCGAGCGCGTTCCACGGCGCCCAGGGCAGCGGCGATTTCGTCATCGGGCAGCGGCTGTCCGCGCAACCGGAAGCGTTCGCCGAAGCTGACCAGGTGGGGCGACGTGAACGCCAGCGCTTTCAGGCCCGCGCGCGCGGCAATCGCTTCGAGAAATGCGACCGTGGAGCCCTTGCCATTGGTTCCGGCGACACTGACGATTCGGGTGTCGCCGAAATCGAGGCGCTGCCGCGCCAGCACCTTTCGGACCCGGTCCAGCCCGAGTTCGATCCGGGTCTGCGGCGCGCGCTGCTCGAGCCGCCGGAGCATGCCTTCCAGCGATGCGGGGAATTCAGTCATGGCTTGCGTAGGCGCGGCCCGGGAAGAGCGTCGATGCTCCGGGCCGTCGGTCGCTCCGGATCAATCTTCGTCGCTGCGGTCTTCGGCCGGGTCGTCGCTCGTCCGGCCGGGCGCCGTATTGGCCGGTTCCAGGCTGCCCTCGCGCGGACGACCGTAACCGTGCCCGCCAAGCAGCAGCGAGAGCAGTTGATGTATTTTCTGGCGCATCTCGCGGCGATCGACGATCTGGTCGATCGCGCCCTTGTCAAGCAGAAACTCGGCGCGCTGGAAGCCCTCCGGCAGCTGCTCGCGCACGGTCTGCTCGATGACCCGGGGACCGGCGAAACCGATCAGCGCGTTCGGCTCTGCAATGTTGATGTCGCCCAGCATGCCCAGGCTCGCCGACACGCCACCGGTGGTGGGATGGGTCAGCACGGAGATGTACGGCAGACCGGCCTCGGCAAGCCGGGCCAGGCCGGCCGATGTCTTGGCCATCTGCATCAGCGAGAACAGGCCTTCCTGCATCCGGGCGCCGCCGGAGGCGGAAAAGCACACCAGTGGCAGCCGGTCTTCCAGCGCGGCGTCGACCCCGGCCATGAACTTTTCGCCGACCACCGAGCCCATGGATCCACCCATGAACTTGAAATCGAAGGCGCTGGCGACCAGTGGCAGCCCCAGCACGCGTCCGCGCATGGTCACCATTGCGTCGTTTTCGCCGGTGGCCTTGTGGGCCGCCGCCAGCCGATCGCGATAGCGCTTGCTGTCGCGAAATTTCAGCGGATCGGAAGGCCTGAGGCCCGCGGCCAGTTCCTCACGACCATCCTGGTCGAGAAAGGCGTTCAGCCGGGCGCGGCCGGACAACGTCATGTGATGATCGCACTTGGGGCAGACCATGACAGAGCGCTCGAGCTCCGGCCGGTACAGCACCGCCTCGCACTGCTTGCACTTGGTCCAAAGGCCGTCGGGCACCTTGCGCGTCTTTCCGCCCTCGGTCCGGATGCGCGACGGCATCAGTTTCTGGAACCAGCTCATGCCCGCGCCTCGACCGGGGCGGACTCGTCGATACGATCAAGCGCGGCGCGGATGCTGCCGATGTAGTCGGCGATGATTTCACCGGCAGCCTCGCGGCTCTCCGCACCGTCGAGCTTGCGCACCAGCGCCGAGCCGATGACCACAGCGTCGGCCACAGCGCCCACGGCCCGGGCCTGGTCGGGGGTCGAAATCCCGAAGCCGACCGCGACCGGAAGATCGGAACGCGCGCGAATCGAATCGACGGCAGGCGCAAGCTCATCGGCGTTGAGCGCGGCCGAGCCGGTCACGCCCTTGAGCGAGACGTAGTAGATGAATCCACCGGCCAGCGGCGCCATGCGCTCGATGCGCGCCTGTGTGGTGGTCGGTGCCACCAGGAAGATCTGATGAAGTTCACGACCATCGAACACGCGCGTGGTGTCGGCCGCCTCGTCGGCCGGACAGTCGACGATCAGCAATCCGTCCACGCCGGCCTCGGCGGCCTGCTCGGCAAACGTCTCCAGGCCGCGCCGTTCGACCGGGTTCATGTACCCCATCAGGATGACCGGGGTGTCGGCGTCGCGCCGCCGGAACTCGTCGACCTGGGCGAAGACCTTGTCCAGCGTCATGCCCTGCTCCAGCGCCGCTTCGCAGGCGTGCTGGATCACCGGACCATCGGCCATGACGTCGGAGAAGGGAATCCCGAGCTCGAGCAGGTCGGCGCCGCCGGCCACCAGGTCGTGCATGATCCCGACCGTCAGTTCCGGCCTCGGATGGCCGGCCGTCACGTACGGAATCAGGCCCTTTCGACCCCGGCTGGCGAGCTCGGCGAAACGCCGATCGATTCTGTTGGAAAAACGAGTCAAATGCTGATCCCCTCGAGATCGGCCACGGTATGAATGTCCTTGTCGCCACGCCCCGACATGTTGACCAGCACGACCTGGTCGCGGTCCATGCCGGCGGCCTGCTTGATCGCCCACGCCACGGCATGGGCGCTCTCCAGCGCCGGCATGATGCCTTCCTTGCGGGTGCACAGGTGGAAGGCTTCGAGCGCCTCGTCATCGGTCACGCCGACATATTGCGCCCGATGCGAGTCCTTCAACCAGGCGTGCTCGGGACCCACGCCCGGATAGTCCAGCCCGGCCGACACCGAATGGGTATGCCGAATCTGCCCGGCATCGTCATCGAGCAGGTAGGTGCGCGATCCATGCAGCACGCCGACTCTTCCGGCGCACAGGCTGGCGGCATGCTCGAGCCCCGAAAGGCCGCGGCCGGCCGCCTCGACGCCGTACATCGCAACCTCGTGGTCATCTATGAAAGGATAGAACAGGCCCATCGCGTTGGATCCGCCGCCGACGCAGGCCACCAGCGCGTCGGGCAGCTTGCCGTATTCGTCCCTGCACTGTTGCCGCGCTTCGCGGCCGACGACGGCGTTGAAATCCCGCACCAGCGCCGGATATGGATGCGGGCCGGCCACGGTCCCGAGAATGTAGAAGGTATCGTCTACATTCGTCACCCAGTCGCGCATGGCCTCGTTGAGCGCATCCTTGAGCGTGCGCGAGCCGGAATCGACGCTCACCACCTCGGCGCCCAGCAGCTTCATCCGGAACACGTTGATGGCCTGGCGCTTGATGTCGTCGGCGCCCATGTAGACCACGCACTTCATGCCCAGTCGGGCGGCCACCGTGGCCGACGCCACGCCGTGCTGACCGGCGCCGGTCTCGGCGATCACGCGCTGCTTGCCCATGGCGCGGGCCAGCAGCGCCTGGCCGACGGTGTTGTTGATCTTGTGCGCGCCGGTGTGATTGAGGTCTTCGCGCTTGAACACGATGCGCGCGCCCCCGGCGTGCGCTGTCAGCCTTTCGGCCAGATACAGCGGCGAGGGGCGACCAACGAAGTGCGCGAGATCGCTGTCGAGTTCGGCCTGAAACTCGGCATCGTCGCGGTACTTCAGCCAGGCTTGCTCGAGTTCCTCCAGCGCCGCCATCAGCGTTTCGGAAACGAACCGTCCACCGAACCGGCCGAAATGACCGCTCGCGTCCGGAAGCGCCTGGCGCGGGTCGGCAGACGCCGCGGTTGCCTTTTCGACCACTTCAACCATCGTGAATATTCTCCATGAATCGCCGCATCAACGCAGCATCCTTGATTCCCGGCGCGCTTTCGATGCCGGATGAAACGTCGACCGCCGAAGGCGCAAGGAGGTCCAGCGCACGGCTTATGTTGTCCGGCTTCAGGCCGCCGGCAAGAATCCAGGAATTGGCCGGCAATACGGCGTTTTCCCAGTCGAAGGTTTCACCCGACCCGCCCATGCCGCCGGCGGCATGCGCATCCAGCAACAGGGCCGGCGCGTCGGACCAGACATGATACTGCACGTCGCCCGGTGAAGCCATTGGCAAGGCCTTGATCCAGGGCCGACCGAACGATCGACAGTATTCGGGCGTTTCGGAACCGTGAAACTGCAGCCAGTTCAGCGGCACCTCGGCGAGCACGGAATGAACGAATTCCCCGGGCGCGTCCATGAACAGGCCCACGGTACCGACCAGCGGCGGCAGTGCGCGGCAGATCTCGGCGGCGGCGGTGGTATCCAGCGAGCGCGGCGAACCGGGCACGAACACCAGGCCGATCGCATCGACGCCCAGCGAAGCGGCCTGCACGGCATCCTCGACGCGCGTGATCCCGCAGAACTTGACTCTCGTCGGCGTGCTCATCAACTCAGATTCCACCCGCGCGGAAATGCGCGTTGTTCAAAGGTCGGCAGGTCCGGAAAATCCGGGTAATCCACACCGACGAAATAAAGACCGTCCGGCGTCGCAGTGACGCCCGCCACTGCCCGCCGGCGATGCGCCAGCACGTCGGCCACCCAGTCTGTCGGCCGCTTGCCCACCCCGACCTCGATCAGGGTGCCGGCGATATTTCGAACCATATGGTAGAGAAATGCGTTGGCTGTAACTTCAATGACAACTTCGCTGGCTATACGTTCTACGGATATGGAACGCATCATGCGCACGCCATGTTTCGCCTGACAACCGGGCGCACGAAAGCTCGAGAAATCGTGCTCGCCGATCAGCGCTTGGGCCGCCTCGTGCATGCTTGCGGCGTCCAGCTTCCTGCGTTCCCATGAAACCCGACCGGCCAGCAGGCCGGGCCGGGTCCAGCGATTCAGAATCCGGTATCGGTAGGTTCGCCCGCGAGCGCTGAAGCGGGCGTGAAACCCCGGCCCCGCCGGTCGCGCCCAGAGCACGCTGGACCCCTCGGGCAGATGGCTGTTGCAGCCCAGAACCCAGGTCCGCTCGCTGCGCCGTACTTCGGAATCGAAGTGCACCACCTGGCATATGGCGTGGACGCCGGTATCGGTCCGACCCGCGCAATGGACGGTCACCGGGCGGTCGGCCACCCTGGCGATTGCAACTTCCAGCACTTCCTGAACAGTGGGCTTCTGGCGCTGTCTCTGGAAGCCAAAGAACCGGCTTCCGTCATACTCAACGCCGAGTACAACGCGGTGCTTCTTTCCGGACCCAGTCACGCTTCAAATTCTCTGGTTCGGCCGACAGCCGATTCAATTTTCGGAATCGTCGGCCAGCCCGTCCAGAAGCGTCTGAGCTTGTTCCTGCTGCGCTGGATTGCCCTCGCGCACGACCTCCTGCAGCAGCGTGCGGGCTGAATCGATACTGTTCCAGGAAAGGTAGGCCTTTGCCAGATCGAGCTTCACATCGATATCGTCATCACTTTGAGCAAAGATGTCGTCGTCGGTCTGCGCGCCACCGGCGGCGTCGTGGCTCTCTGCTTCATTGCCGGACAGTTCCTCGCCTGAGCTCGGTGATGTTCCGGTCCCTCCACCCTGCTCCACTTCATCCGGCCAGTCCAGCACCAGATCGTCGGGTGCATCGGAATCCCTGGCCTCATCTTCTGCTTCATCGGAGAATGTCGGCTCGGAGTCTTCATCACCCCATGCGGTCAAGTCGAACTCGTCACTGTCGCCGCCGCTGCCGGCATCTGTGTCAGCGTCATCGCCAAGCTCGGTGTCGTAGTCTTCGCGCAACAGCGGTGCTTTCTGGCCAGCGGACTTGTCTGGGTCTTCTTCACCCAGCCACTCTCGATCATCGGTTTCTTCAAGATCGGAATCAAGACGCGACATCAAGTCGTCGACTTCCGATTCCTGGTCAACTTCGGTGGCCGGTTCGTCCTGCGAAGTCTGCTCAGTCTCGGCAACCCAGTCGGAATTTCCCTTGGCCAGCGGATGACCCGGCACGACGCGACCGGCAAGTTCAATGGCTTCGCGCCATTCGGGCTCGGCTTCGGATTCGACATGCTCGAACATCGATTCCAGCGCATCGCCGAATTCTTCTTCCCTGCCTTCGGTGGCAAGCGTCTGGAGCAGCGCAAGATGCGCTGAAAGATCGCCCGGATCGGCATCGAGGCGCACCCGCGCGTTTGTTGCAGGATCTTCGACCGTTGAGGCAGGACGCGGCAGATCGGCTGCGCGTTTGAAAGGAGCAGTCGGCTCGGCCGGCTGCCGATCACGCTGCATTGCTCGCCTGCCGACCGCAAGAACCACGAGAACCAAGACCAATCCCGCAACAAGCCACACAACGGGATTGAAAAGAAATCCGCGCGAGGTTTCCACTTCGGTCACCGCACGCTCGGACACTTCGTTTTGCGGCACATTCTCCGGTTCCACGTTGCCGGCTGCCGTGCCCTCGGCATCGACGATCGGTTCAGGATCTGCTCCAGTCGCGTCATTGGCGGAATCGGCAACAGCCGAGATCGATTGACCGCCATTATCTTCATCCATTCCATCGCCGGCATCGGTCGTCCGGGATGCCTCAGCGTATTGCTCGAGATAATCGTCCAGGCGCTCCGAAACTTCGGCTCTCATCTGGGGATCGGCATCCGCCTGAGTTGCTTCGCGCGCAGCCCGCAACGTGGCCTCCAATCCGGCCAGTTCGACATCACGAAGACCGATGCCTTGGGGATTGCGACGCACAAGCGTCTCGAGTTCCTCGACGCGGGACTGAAACTCGTCTGCTTCCTGGCGCGCCGCGTATAACTCCTCTTCGGCACGCGCAAGACGCTGTCTGAGATCGGCGACTTCTGCAGCGTCGTCGGACAACCCGCTTCCGGCGTTCTCGTCGCCCGGCGGCACTAGTGAAAGGCGATGATCGGCCGTGTCGTCCGCACCGGTGCGACCCGGCGGAACTTCAACTGCGGATGCTTGAGCATCGTCGATTTCCTGCTCGCGCCCGGCACTCGATACAACAGGCACGTCGGCGTCCATCCGCCGGCTGAACGCCCGATTCTGCGCCGCCACCTCCGCCGAAGCGGTAGCGGCGTCAAGCGCCCTCACGCGCTCGGCATCCGGCAACTGCAACCGTGCACCTCTGAGCAATTGGTTGATGTTCTGATCGCGGAAAGCGCCGGGATTGAGTTCGACGATGGCGATCATCATCTGATCCATGGTGACATCACCGGCGGGAAGGTTGGCACTTGCAATGGACCAGAGCGTCTCTCCACTTGCCACCGGTCCATAGCTGCGAGCACCTGTAGTCGCAACGGGAGGCCTGGCTCCGGGGGAAGGCTGGTCAGCCGCGCTATCCGACGCAGGCCGGGCCGTTTGCCGGCGATCCGGCGTCTGGTCAGGCCGCACTGAATCGGCCGGCTCCGATGCCGCGGCAGGGCTCGTGGCGGGCGCCGGCGGTTCGACTTCGACCGTCGGTGGATCCAGGAACAGCGTGTATTCTCGAAGCATGCGCCCGCTGGACCAACGGGCATCCACCAGCAACTGCACCACTGGATCGGAAACAGCTCGTGCCGAAGTGACGCGCACGATCGGGGGCGAAACGCTGCGATCGACGCTGATCTGAAGACCAAGCGCCAGGGAATCACTCATCAAACCCAGTCGCTGGTAGTCCTCGCCGGTAGCGGGCGCAACGGTCAATGAATCGAGATCGTCTTCGGTGACATCCAGCAACCGCATTCTGACATCCAGCGGTTGATTGAGGAACGACTCGACGCGCGCCTCGCCCAATCCAAGGGCGTTCGCACCAAGCGGTATGGTCAGGGCAACAACGGGGATTACCCATCTACTCAAGAATCGCTGCGCCCGAGTCATCAAATACATTGCCTTCCAATCATGACGTCAATCGCTGGAGTATAGCAAGCGTAACCGCGCCGAAACAATCGTCAGCCAAAACCATCGCCCGCGCGATGATCAGGAGCCTCGTCATCAAACGCGCGGGCTCGGATACGCTGTCCAACCAGAAACTCGGCGATCTGGAGCGCATTGAGCGCCGCGCCCTTGCGCAGGTTATCCGAAACCACCCACATGTCGAGACCATTGGGATTGGTGATGTCGCGCCGGATGCGACCGACGAAAACCTCGTCATGGCCAGAAGCATCAACCAGCGGCATGGGGTCCGTTTCGCCCTCGATCACGCGCACGCCGTCGGCTTCGGCCAGCAGACGCCGGACCTCGTCCAGGTCGGCCGGCGAGCAGGTTTCCAGGTGCACCGCCTCGCTGTGGCCGTAGAACACCGGCACCCGAACCGCGGTGGCGTTGACGCCGATCCGTGAATCACCCAGAATCTTGCGCGTCTCGAAGTGCATCTTCATCTCTTCGCGGGTGTAGCCGTTGGCCTCCATCACGTCGATGCGCGGGATCACGTTGAACGCGATCGGTGCGGTCAGCACTTCGGCCGCGGGCTCGCGGAAATTAAGCTTGTCGGCGGTCTGCCGGCCCAACTCCTCCATCGCCTTGCGACCGGCGCCGGAAACCGCCTGGTAGGTCGCCACGTTGATCCGCGTCACGCCATACTGTCGATGAATGGGCGCCACGGCCAGCAGCATCTGGATGGTCGAACAGTTCGGATTCGCAATGATGCCCCCGGCACTCGGTCGCCGATACCAGCCCGAGATCTCACCGCCGTTGACTTCCGGCACGATCAGAGGCACGTCGTCGTGCATCCGGAAATGCGAGGTGTTGTCGATCACCGTTGCCCCGGCCGCCGCGGCGCGCGGCGCGTGCTCGGCCGACACCGACCCGCCGGCCGAAAAGAACGCGAAATCGATGCCGGCGAAATCGAACCCGTCCAGGTCGGCGACGGTCAGCGAGCGCTTGCCGAAGCTCACCATCTCGCCGGCCGACCGTGCGCTGGCCAGCACGACAATGCGCCTGACCGGAAATTTGCGCTCGACCAGCAGGTCCAGCAGCACCTCGCCCACCGCGCCGGTGGCGCCGACGACGGCGACGTCGAATGTATCCTCGGGCTCGGGCATGGTGCGGTCAGGTCGCGGTTGGAGATGGGTTGATGATAGCGGGAATAAGGTCGGGACGGTTTCCGGTTTCCGGGTAAAAACGGTAGTCAGTGGTCGGAAAAACCGGACGGTTTACCGATTTCCCGATTCCAACCTTCAGCACCGCCGGTCACGCCTTTCCGGAAACCCGAAACCGTTGTCTTACTCGATTCTCGGCGTCTGCGCCGGCACGTCGCCGCACTGTGCGCGGTGCAGCATGAAGTGGTCCAGCAGCACCAGCGCCAGCATCGCCTCGACGATGGGCACGGCGCGGATGCCGACGCAGGGGTCGTGGCGGCCGGTGGTGACGATCTCGGTCGGGTTGCCTTCCACGTCCACGGTTCGCCCGGGCAGGCGCAAGCTGGAGGTGGGCTTGAACGCGACCGCGACCGTCACCGGCTGGCCCGACGAGATGCCGCCCAGTACGCCGCCGGCCTGGTTGCCGAGGAATCCGCCGGGGGTCATCTCGTCGCGGTGTTCGGTGCCCTTCTGCGCCACGCTGGCGAAACCGGCGCCGATTTCGACGCCCTTGGTCGCGTTGATGCTCATCATGGCCGCGGCCAGGTCGCCGTCGAGCTTGGCGTAGACCGGTGCGCCCCACCCCGGCGGCACGCCGCTGGCGCTGGCGCGAACCAGCGCGCCGACCGAGTCGCCTTGCTTGCGCAGCGCGTCCATGTAGTCTTCCAGTGCCGGCACGCGGGCGGGATCCGGGCAGAAGAACGGGTTGTCGTCGATCGATTCGGCCACGAAGTCCTCGTCGCAGGTCAGTTCGCCCAGCTGGCCCAGCCAGGCCGTGATGCGGATGCCGAACCGGTCTGCCAGGTACTTCGACGCCAGCGCGCCGGCGGCCACCCGCATCGCGGTTTCGCGGGCCGACGAACGCCCGCCGCCGCGCCAGTCGCGCAGGCCGTACTTGTGGTGATAGGTGTAATCGGCGTGGCCGGGGCGGAACTGCGCGGCGATCTTCGTGTAGTCCTTGGACTTGGCGTCGGTGTTGTAGATCACCAGCGCGATCGGCGTGCCGGTGGTGACGCCTTCGAATACGCCCGAAAGAATCTGAACGTCCTCTTCCTCGTGCCGCTGCGAAGTGTGCCGCGACCGGCCGGTGGCACGCCGCATCAGGGCCTCGCGGATTTCTTCAGGCGTGATTGCCATGCCCGGCGGAAAGCCGTCGATAACGCAGCCGATCGCCGGGCCGTGGCTTTCGCCGAAGGTCGTGATGTTGAGTATCCTGCCGAATCGATTGAAGCTCATTGATTGTCCTCTCGCCATTGCAGGCACGCCGCCCGGTCGAGCAGTACCACGCCTTCGCCGCCGTGTTCGAATTCCAGCCAGATCGACGCGACATCGCCGAGCAGTGCTTCGGTTTGAGGCGCCGCCTCGCCGACTTCCAGCAGCACGAACCCACCCGGGGTCAAATGTTCGGGCGCGCCCTTCAATAGCCGGCGCACGATGTCCAGGCCGTCATCGCCTGCGCGCAGCGCCATGTCCGGCTCGTGCAGGTATTCGGCCGGCAGTTCGTCCATCGACGCGTTGGGCACGTAGGGCGGGTTGGACACCACCAGGTCATAGCGCCGGGGCTGGTCCGGGCCGTCTGCCAGTGCCGAATAGACGTCCGACTCGATCAGACGAACGCGATCGACGAGCCCCAGCCGCCGCAGGTTGTCGGCGGCAAGCTCGAGCGCGGCCGGGCTGATGTCGGAAGCGTCGACCTGCAGCGCCGGCCAGTGCCAGGCAAATCCGGCCGCGATGCATCCGGAACCGGTGCCCACGTCCAGCACCCGCAGCGGCCGGTCAAGCTCGAGCCACGGCGACAGGCCCTGGAGAATCAGTTCGGCCAGCGGCGACCGTGGCACCAGGGTGTTCTCGTCGACGCGAAAGCGAAGCCCGGCGAACCACGCCTCGCCGATCAGGTAAGCCAGCGGCTTGCGCGTCTCGATGCGCCTTTTCAGTAGATCCTCGAGCTTATCGGCTTCCTCGGCCTTCAAGTTCAGCTGCATCATGTCGTCGTCGAAATCCGGCGCCAGGTCCAGCGAATGCGAAACCATCCAGCAGGCTTCGTCGAATGCCGTCGCGGTGCCGTGGCCGAAGAAGAGACCGGCCTGCTGCATCCGCCCGGCCGCCTGCTCGGCCCAGTCGTGAATGGTTTGAGGGCGGGGGTTTTCGGCTTCGCGGTTCATCGGCGGAAGTATAGAGCATTGGTATAATCCGACCGATGCAATCAATATTTTCAAATCGCTCGACCCGGGCGCATACAACCGAAAGAGACACGCGACAATTCCAGAGCCGCAGCAACATTGCGGCTCAGGACGGTCGCGCGTTGATCATTGCGCTGGTTGCAGTGGCGGCGCTTCTGGCAGGGCTGATCATCGCGCGCGGTCTACTGGAGGAATCGGTGGAGCTGCAGGCGGCGTCCATCTATCCGGAGGCGCGCACGCTGGCGCCGTTCGAGCTCGAAGATGCAACAGGTTCCGCGTTCACCGAAGACGACCTCCGGGGCCGTCTGTCGCTGCTTTTCTTCGGCTTCACCAACTGCCCGGATATCTGCCCCGACACGCTTGGCGTGCTTGCAAGATCGATGGAAAAACTCGAAACCATGCGCGTGGATACGGTGCCGCAGGTCGTGTTCGTGTCGGTGGATCCGCAACGCGACGCCGGGAACACCATGCGCGACTACGTCGATTATTTCGACGAGCGATTCCTGGCGGTCACCGGCGACGATCAGGCCCTGTCGGCATTGACCGGTCAGGTAGGTGCGATGTTCGTCCGTCACAGTCCCGACGAAAGCGGCTATTACGCCGTAGATCATTCCGGCATGATCGTCATCGTCGATCCGCAGGGACGCATGATCGGAAGATTTCCGCCGGCCAGCGACGCCGACGCGATCGCCGCCGACCTGTTCGCGCTGCTGCGCGCCCGGGGCTGAGACCATGAGCCATCTGAAGACGTGGCCGCAGCACCTGCTGCCGCAGCACGGCCTGACCCGCATGGCCAACGCGGCGTCCAACAGCCGCTGGCTGCGACGGGCGCTGATCGGATCGTTCAGCCGGCTGTATCCGGTGCAGCTCGACGAATGCGTCACGCCGGCGGGCGGCTTCAGTTGCTTCGACGCATTTTTCACGCGCGAGCTCAAGCCGGGCAGCCGAACGTATCCGGAGGATGCGTCTGCACTGGCCAGTCCCTGCGACGGCACCATCAGCCAGATCGGCGCCATCGAGCGCGGCCGCATCATCCAGGCCAAGGGCCGGCACTTCACCGCCGAGGAACTGCTGGGCGGCCCGAAGTGGGCAGGCCATTTCGGCAGCGGCCGATTCGCGACGATCTACCTGGCCCCGCACGATTACCACCGCGTGCACATGCCGCTGGACGGGCGACTCGTTGCCGACGTTCGCATCCCGGGCAAGCTGTTCAGCGTGTCGGCCAGCACCAGCCGCGCCATCGACCGGCTTTACGCGAGAAACGAGCGAATGGCCGCTGTATTCGAAACGGAATACGGGCCGGTCGCGGTCGTGATGGTCGCGGCCATGCTGGTCGCCGGCATCAGTACCAGCTGGGATCCGGACGACCACCCCCGCCCCGGCAAGACCATCCGCGAGCGCAGCTTCGATCCCCCGGTATCGCTTGCCCGCGGCGACGAACTCGGCCGCTTCCACTGGGGCTCGACCGTGATTGTCATGACACGCAACGACGCCCCGGCGTGGCATCCGGCCCTCGGCCCCGACCAGCGGATCCGGCTGGGCGCACGCCTGTCCGAGTGACCGGCCGGAACCACTTCGAGTACCCACGGTCCATCACTGCCATGAAGTACCTTGTTTGCACAATCCTGTTGCTCACGCCGCTGCTGGTCTCGGCCCAGGAAGACGTCCACTGGCTGGCCAGCCGCGCCGAAACCTCGGACATCGTCGCGCTTGCCCAGCTGGACCGCATCGACTACGAATACAACCGGGATTTCCCGGTCGACGGCGAGGCCTGGCTCAGGCCCCTGATTACCTACCGATCGCAGGCGCCGCTGAAGGGCGTGATCATCGTGCGCGAACAGGGTCTGAGCGAAAATGAGTGCTACTTCCCGCGCATGGCGCCCTGGGACGAACGGCCGCGCTACCTGCTGTTTCTCGTGACAGACAGCGAAACCGGCACCATCAAGGGCCACCCCGACGGCTGCGCCATCGAAATCCTGGTCACCGCCGACGGCAGCTACGCCGCCCGCTGGCCCCAGCCGGCGTTTGGCGGCGAAAACGGACGCGGTGACGAAACGCTGCAGGCCATGGTCGAGGAAATGACCTTTCAGGGGCCTATGGCAAGAATCGACGCCAGCGACATGCTGGCCCACCAGCGGCGCGAGCGTGCCGAACGCGACTTCATGCGGCTGGAAGACAGCACGCTGATCCCGACCCGCGGCATCGAACTGACCGATCTTCGCCGGCTGATGCAACCCGGCCTGGAAACCGAAGAGGCCAGCGCTCAGGATCGCGAGCGCCTTCGGCAGCTGCGCGAACGGATGCTCGAATCCGACACTGAAGCCGCGGATTCCGGCGGCTGACAAGGGCGCCCGGCCAGCTCGGCACTCCTCACGCAGGCGCCGCGGCGACCTCGTCGCCCTTCTTGTTCCGGGAAGCGTGGTCCCGCGCCAGGAGGCAGTAGAATGCGGGCAGCACGAACACCGTCAACACCGTGCCGATTCCGAGCCCGGTAGCAATTGTCAGTCCAATCGCGAAGCGGCTTTCGGCGCCCGGACCGCTGGCCGTCAGCAGCGGCACCATGGCCACGATCAGCGCCACCGAGGTCATCAGGATCGGCCGCAGGCGAATGGCTGCGGCCTCGATCACGGCCTGGTGGCGGTTCAGGCCCTTGTCGACCTGGAGCTGGTTGGCGAATTCCACGATCAGGATGCCGTTCTTGGATACGACCCCGATCAGCGTAATCAACCCCACCTGGGTGTAGATGTTCATGCTCGATGCGCCGAGCATGATGAATGCCATGGCGCCGGCGACCGAAAGCGGTACGGATACCAGAATGATGAACGGATCGCGCCAGCTTTCGAACTGAGCAGCAAGCACCAGGTAGATCACCAGCAGCGAGAGGAAGAATGTAACCAGCAGCGCACTGCCCTGCTGCTTGAACTGCCGGGATTCGCCCTTGTAGTCGTAGGTGAAGCCCTGCGGGAAAGATTCCGCCGCGGCCTGCTCCAGGAACTCGATCGCTTCGCCCATGGCCGCGCCGCCTCGCAGCACGCCTTCAAGCGCCAGGGAATTGAGCTGGTTGTGCTGGGTGCGCTGCGAGGGCTCGACGCTGGACTCGAACGAAACGATCCCGCCCAGCGGCACCAGTTCGCCCGAGTCGGCGCGGATGAAGTAGTCGGCCAGCTGATCGGCCTTTGCCCGCAGGTCGCGCTCGACCTGGGGGATCACTTCGTACGAGCGGCCCTGCAGGTTGAAGCGATTGATGAACCCGCCGCCGAGCAGCGACGCGAGCTCGCGCCCGACGTCGGCCATTGAAAGACCGAGGTCGGCGGCGCGTTCGCGGTCTATCACGATCCGCGTTGTCGGGCGATCGAACTCGATCGATTTCTGCACGAATCCGAACAGGCCGCTCTGCATCGCCTTGCCGATCATCTCGTCGGCGACCTGGTCGAGCTCCTCGTAGGATTTGGCGGTGGTGATGACGAACTGCAACGGCAGGCCCTGGCCGGCGCCGGGTATGGACGGGCGGGTAAAGATGGAGGTACGCAGCCCGGTCACGTCCGAAACCGCCTGCTGCAGCATCGGCTGGACTTCGAACTGGGAAATGTCCCGCTCATCCCACGGCTTGAGCTTGAAACCGCCGAACACCGTGTTGGGCCCGAACGAACCGAGCAGCATGAAGCTTTCGTCGTAGCCGGGCAGATCCTCGAATCGGTCCTGCAGCTGGTCGCCGTATTTCTGCAGGTATTCCAGGGTGGCGGTCTGCGGCGCCTGGCCCTGGTAGAGCAGGATGCCCTGATCCTCGGTCGGCGCCAGTTCGTTCTGGCTCAGCCGCAGCATGAACACGATGGACAGCAGCACGACCACGGCGAACACCATGACCGCGGGAATCGATTTGAGCACCCAGGCCAGCGAGGACTTGTAGCCTTCCGACAGCCGATCGAAGTTGCGCTCGACGATTCCCTCGAAGCGTGACGCGTTGCCGTGGGGTTTGAGGATATGCCCCGAAAGCATGGGCGAAAGGGTGAGGGCGACCACGCCGGACACAAGCACGGCGCCGGCCAGCGTGAAGGCGAATTCGGAAAACAGCGACCCGACCAGACCGCCCATGAAACCGATCGGCGCATAGACCGCGATCAGCGTGGTGGTCATGGCGATGACAGGCGTGGCCATTTCGCGCGCGCCGTGGAGCGCCGCCTCGAACCTGGACTCGCCTTCCTCGATATGCCGGTGCACGTTCTCGACGATGATGATGGCGTCGTCGACCACCAGTCCGATCGCCAGCACCATGGCCAGCAGCGTGAGCAGGTTGAGCGAGAAACCGAGCACCAGCATCACCAGCGCGCCGCCGATCAACGACAGCGGTACGGCCACCGAGGGCACCACTGCGGCGCGCATCGAACCGAGCGTCAGGAACACCACCACCAGCACGATCAGCACGGCCTCGGCCAGCGTCATGATGACTTCGTCGATCGAGCTCTCGATGAATTCGGAGGCATCGTAGGCCAGTTCCACTTCGAGGCCGGAAGGCAGCTGCTCGCGAATGTCCGGCAACTCGTCGCGCACCATCTCGGCCACGTCCAGCGGGTTGGCACCCGGCGCAAGCTCGATCGCGACGTAGGTGGACGGCTGGCCCTTGTAGTTGTTGGTCTGCGAATAAGTCTGCGCGCCCAGTTCGGAGCGGGCGATGTCGCCCAGCCGGATAATACTGCTGCCGACCTGCTTGACGACCAATTGCTCGAACGCTTCGGGACTGGCGACATCGGTATTCGACTTGAGATCGATCTGCACCAGTTCGTCACGGGTGCGGCCCACGCCGGCCAGGAAGTTGTTCTCGAGCAGAATGCCGACCAGCTCACTGGGCGTCATGTCGATCGCCGCGAGCCGGGTCGGATCGATCCAGACTCGCTGTGCGAAGGACCTCCCCAGCAGCTCGGCCTTGCCCACACCGGCAATCGCCTGCAGACGGGGCTGCACTTCCCGGGTCAGATAGTCGGTGATTTTCGGCGTCGCCATCGTCTCGCTGAAGAAGGCGATGTACATCAGCGCGGTGGACTCGCCAGTGGTCGAGGTGATGACCGGGTCGCGCACGTTTTCGGGCAACACATCACGCTGGCTGGCCACCTTGGACTGAATCTCGGCCAGCGCGTCGTTGGCGTCGTAGTTCAGAACCATGCGGGCCTCGATTGTCGACACGCCCAGCGAACTGGTAGACGACAGGTAATCGATGCCCTCGGCCTCGGCGATCGCCTGCTGCAGCGGGGTCGTCACGAAGCCCTTGACCAGGTCCGAGTCCGCGCCGGGGTAGGCCGTGGTGACCGTGACCGTGGTGCTCTCCAGTTCAGGAAACTGCCGCACTTCGAGCTGCATCGCCGCGCGCAGACCCATCAGGAGAATCAGCAGGCTGACCACGGTGGCCAGCACCGGGCGCTTGACGAAGATATCGGTAAAGCGCATCAGCCCGACTCTGCCGTCGTTTCGCCGACCACCTTGACCGGCTGGTTGTTGCGCAGCCGCAGCAAGCCGGCGCCCACCACGGTCGCACCAGCATTGATGCCTTGGACGATTTCGACCTCGCCGGCGCGAACTTCACCGGTGGTGACACTGACTCGCTCGACGATCTTCTGCCCGCCTTCGCCGTCGACGACCTCGAATACGAAATCGCCGTAGGTGTTGTAGGAAATCGCCGTTCGCGGCACCGTAACGACCTCGCTGACTTCGTCTCTGACCACTGTTACGCTGGCGAACATGCCTGGACGGAGCTGCATCTCCGGGTTGGGCAGCCGGGCCCGGACCCGCACGGTGCGGCTTTCGGGCAGCACGGATGAATCGATCGCCTGAACTTCGCCGACGAATTGTCGATCCGGAAATGCCGCGACCATCACTTCCACGCGATCACCCACCGACAAACGCGGCAACTCGCGCTCGGAGATCGTGAAATCGACCTGGATCGGATCCAGCATGTTGATACCGACGATGGGCGTGCCCACGCTGATGTATTCTCCGAGATCCACCTGGCGCAGGCCCAGCACGCCGGAAAACGGCGCGCGAATGGTCTTCTTGTTCAACAGCGCCCGCTGCTCGTGGACTCTGGCTTCGGCCGCCTCGTAGTTGGCGCGCGCTTCGTCGAACTCCGACTGCGACACCGCGTTCTGCTCGATCAGATTGGAAAATCGCTGGTACTGCTGCAGCGCCAGCCGCGCCTCAGCCTCACGCGTTTCCAGCGCGGCTTCGTCGGTCTCGGCCTCGATTCGAAGCAGTACGCCGCCGGCTTCGACGCGCTGGCCCGATTCGAATTCCAGCGACTCCACCACCCCGGCGATCTCGTTGGCCACCTGCACACCATTGACCGCGCGAATTCCGCCGATGGCGCGGATCGACCGAGGCCAACTGCGCGTCGCAGCCTGGACCACCTCGATTTCCACCGGCGGCGGCGCCTGCGACATCATCTGCGCCTGCTGGCCAATCTGGGCAAAGCGCCACGCAAAAAGTGCCCCCAGCACCACGGCCAGCACGACAACGACGCTGATCACTCGGGTTACGTTGGTCTTTTTCATTTGCGCTGCAATCCTTGTTCGTTGCCGATACCGACGAACCGATGCCGGACGGACGAACCGTCGCTTCGAAACGGGCCTGGCAATCAATTAATATACGAAGCCGTACAGTATAGCGCGGCGAAACATTTCGCCGTGAGCGGATCGAGTGTTGCGGCAATTCGGCGGTTTTTTCGGCTGACTCGGCAAGCGACCGGCCAAGGCCGCTAAAATAGGCGTTTATCAATTTAAATTCACCGAATTGGAGAACTCCATGAACAAGCCCGTTCGCATCGCCGTCACCGGCGCCGCCGGTCAGATCGGATATCAGCTCTGCTTCCGGATTGCCGCCGGCGACATGCTCGGACCCAACCAGCCGGTGATCCTGCAGCTGATCGAAATTCCGCCGGCCATCGACGCGCTCAAGGGCGTGGCAATGGAGCTCGACGACGCGGCATTCCCGATGCTGACCGAGGTCATCACCACCACCGACATCGAAGAAGGCTTCAAGGATGCCGACTACGCGCTGCTGGTCGGTTCCAAGCCGCGCGGTCCCGGCATGGAGCGCAGCGACCTGCTGGCCGAGAACGGCAAGATCTTCGGCCCGCAGGGCAAGGCGCTCAACGATCATGCTTCCAGGGACGTCAAGGTACTGGTGGTCGGCAACCCGGCCAACACCAACTGCCTGATCGCGCAGGCCAGCGCACCGGATCTGAAGCCGGAGAACTTCACCGCGATGACCCGGCTGGACCACAATCGCGCGCTGGCCCAGCTTGCCCAGCAGACCGGCGCGCACCACACGCTGATCCGGCAGATGGTGATCTGGGGCAACCACTCGGCCACCCAGTACCCGGACATCCACCACGCGCTGGTCGAAGGCGACGCGGCCATCTCCAAGGTGGACCGCGAGTGGTACGAAAACGAGTTCATTCCCACCGTTCAGCAGCGCGGCGCAGCCATCATCAAGGCACGCGGCGCCTCCAGCGCGGCCTCGGCGGCCTCCAGCGCCATCGACCATATCCGCGACTGGGCGCTGGGCACCAGCGGCGACTGGGTTTCCATGGCCGTGCCCTCAGACGGCAGCTACGGCATCGCCCCCGGGGTGATCTACTCGTTCCCGTGCACCTGCGAAAACGGCAGCTGGAAGATCGTGCCCGACCTCGAAATCAACGAGTTCAGCCGCGCCCGCATGGACGCCACCGACGCCGAACTGCGCGAAGAGCGCGAAGCCGTCAAGGACCTGCTCTGACGGATCTGCCCTGTCGCATCAGTCGCCGCGGTTGCGCTGCAGCCGCGTGTGCGCCCCTTCGACATAGGCGCGTGCGGCGGCCAGCAGCACTTCGGGCGCCAGGCGTACGCTGTAGTCCGGGTTGACGTAGCCGAACTGGATTTTGCCTTCGGTGCCGATGATGAAAGTGGCCGGCGCCGGTAGCGCCTGGTGGTCGTCGCCGGAGCGCTCGTTCAGGTCGTTGCCGAACCCGACGTAGCGTTCGAAAGTTGCGTCGTCGAGCCGAAACGCGATGCCGAATGCCTGCGCGGCGTTCATTTCCGGGTCCGAGAACAAACGGTAGCCGAATTCCGAATCCTTGCCTTCGGCCAGCAGTTCGGGTTTGTCGGGACTGACGAACCAGACCTCAAAGCCCATCTCGGCCAGTTCGGCCTCGGTGGTGCGCAACTCGGCCAGGTGCATGTTGCAGTACGGGCACCAGCCCCCGCGGTAGAACGTGAGGATTACGGGTTTGCCCAGCGATCCCGGCGCCAGCTCGACAACCTCTCCGTCGACACCGATCAGCCGGACATCGGGCACCGGCATCCCCGGCAGCAGCGGTCTGACCTGCTCTGCATCGTCGAATATCTCGGCGCCGGCCATTACCGGCAGCAGCAGCACGGCTGCAACAATAATTGATCGCATGCTGGGAATTCGCCTGTTGAGTTGAATCAAGTCAGACCGGCATCGCATCCGTTCGCTTGCACCGCTCCGGACTCACAGCTCGAAGCCGTCTGAAAATATCAAGTCGAACTCGCAACTCTGAACCACGACGTCGTCGACCAGCCAATCCTCCTGGGCAACCAGCACATCCGTTCCCAGCCGGAATCGAAACCGCAGATCCTGCCCTTCCAGGCCGCCAAGATCGATTACGGTGCGGGTCCATTCCTGCAGGCCGCACCAACCGGGAAAACCGCCCAGCGGATTGTCGCCACCGGTCTCGATCACGCCGACATAGGGGTTGTCCAGGATGTCGCTGGCGGCAAACCGGGTCCAGGTCTGTCCGTTGTCATCCGAATATTCCACAATTGCCCCGTCGTAACAGCCGGATGCACTTTGCTCGATACTGAATCGGGTGAAGAACTGCAAGGTGGGCGAGGAAATACCGCCTGGCAGAATGATCTCGGGCGAAACCAGTCGCTGGTCACTCGGCTCGGCAACCGAATCGGCCTGCCAGGCCGAGACCGGACTGTTGGCATCGACGCCTTGAAGATTCCAGGTGTCGGGACCGTCGGGTGCCGAATGACTCCAGCCGTTTTCACCGGACTCCATGTCGTCGACGAAATACTCGATTGCCACGCTCCCGATTTCACAATCGCCGGCGGCGAGTGCGGTGATGAAGGATGCGCTTGTCGCCGCAGCGGCGCCGCACTGATTGACCGGCGAAACGCGCCAGAAATACTCGGTGAGTGAATCGAGTTCGAACGGTATCTGAAGGGCCGTGCCAACGACCGTTTCGGCGACCAGAATCTCGCTGAAGTTCGAGTCCGTGGCCAGCTCGAACAAATAGCTGTTGGCCTGGGCCGATGCGCTCCACTCGAATACCGGCGCCAGCGCCGCGTTGACCGCGCCGGCAGCCGGGCTCTCGAGCGTCGTCGCCGGCGGCACGACGTCGGCAACCGAGACGGTGAAACCCACGGCTTGGGAACCTGCGCCGACGGAAGCGCCGGTGATGGTCACCGGATACTCACCCGGCAACGCCGTCGACGGCACCGTGATTTCTGCAGCCGCCTGCGTCGGGGGCTCGGCCGGCGTTACGGTCAAGGGATCGATGCTTCCGCTGAAACCGGTCGGCAACGCCGGGTCGAATGCCAGCGCCACATCGCTGCTGAACCCCTGAAGACTGCCGACTTCCAGCGTGATGCCCGACACCAAGTCGTCACCGGCAGATACACAGGCCTGGAGTTCGCGCGGATCACCATTCAGAATGAAATTGGGATCGCCGCATGTCTCGAACCGGAACTTGCCGATACGTGTGCTCCACTGACTGCTGGCGTTGTATTCGCCCGTAAACCAGAACGTGCACGCGTCGACCGGATCCACGTTCATCGAGGAATAGTCGCCGTAGCGATTCGATGCATTGGCCGCGGCGCCCTCCACCAGCGACACCTCGGCCACGGGCATGGTGTCCAGTGGGTCCGAAATCAGCCTCCCGGTGTAGCGCAAACCGGGAAAGACGCTGCTCGTCTCGGAAACGTTGTAGCCGACCGCCAGGTTGCCGCTGCCGTCCATGGCTATCGAGGACATCCAGCGGTGAATATTGTCCGGCGAAATTGT